>Ga0070714_100001412_pt1 | contig 17424 bp, 13 predicted proteins | sample LARL83metaG_FD_65450 | JGI IMG/M metagenome (GOLD analysis project Ga0070714, IMG submission 65450) | Corn, switchgrass and miscanthus rhizosphere microbial communities from Kellogg Biological Station, Michigan, USA - LAR L8-3 metaG | ecosystem: Host-associated > Plants > Roots > Rhizosphere ... | reverse complement strand
AAGCCATCTCACCCGGTCTTCTGATCGCTCCAGGAAGGCCCGTCAGAGGGACCCGCCGAGGGGCTTCATATGGCTTCAAAAGCGTCCTCGAGCGTCCTGGCACCGCGTTGGAGAGGGCTCCGGGAAGAAGGGTTTGAGGAGCTGCGGTGCCTCTTCGGGTGCGAGCTAGGGGCATTGCCGGGCGCAGGCTAGAATTCCGGGCCATTTTTCAGCGCATGAGTGGAGCGCCATGAAAGCCGTGAACGTCGCGATCACCGGCGCTGCCGGGCACATCGGTTATGCCCTCGCCTTCCGTGTGGCCTCAGGCGCCGCGCTTGGCCCTGACACCCGCATCAACCTGCATCTGCTCGAGATCCCGCAGGCGCTGGCGGCGCTGCAGGGGGTGGTGATGGAGCTCAACGATTGCGCATTCCCGACGCTCGGGGGCGTGGTCGCGACCGACGATGCCAAGGTGGCATTTCGCGACTGCCAGGTGGCCTTCCTGGTCGGCGCGCGGCCGCGCGGACCGGGCATGGAGCGCAAGGATCTGCTGCTCGCCAACGCGCAGATCTTCTCCGCGCAGGGCAGAGCGCTCAATGAGCTGGCGGACCGCGGCGTGAAGGTGCTGGTGGTCGGCAATCCCGCCAACACCAACGCGCTCATCGCGCAGGCCAATGCGCCCGATCTCGAGCCGCGTCACTTCACGGCCATGACGCGCCTCGACCACAACCGTGCGCTCGCGCAGCTCGCCGAAAAGACCGCGAGCCACGTCACCGACATCCGCCGCATGACCATCTGGGGCAACCATTCCTCCACGCAGTACCCCGATCTCTCGCATGCGGAAGTCGGCGGCCGCCCGGCGAGGTCGCTGGTGGAGGCGAAGTGGATCGTCGAGAGCTTCATTCCAACCGTGCAGCAGCGTGGTGCGGCGGTGATCAAGGCGCGCGGCGCCTCATCGGCCGCCTCTGCCGCCGCGGCGGCGATCGACCATGTTCACACCTGGGTGCACGGCACGCCTGCAGGCGATTGGGTGAGCATGGCGGTGCCGGCCGATGGCAGCTACGGCATCGGCGCGGGCGTGGTGTTCTCGTACCCGGTGACGGTCAGCAACGGGCAGTACCGCATCGTGCCCGGTCTCGAACTGGATGAGTTCAGCCGCCAGCGCCTCGATGCCACCCATGCCGAGCTGCGCGAGGAGCGCGATGGGGTGAAGAACCTCCTCGGCTGAGGGGCTATAGTGGCAGCGCGCCGCGCCGCCACGGAGGAAGCCTCGATGTTGGGTGCCGTCATATCGTTGATCGTCGTCCTGGCGGCCGCGTACGCGTTGACGCAGATCGGCGGGGTCATCACGCTGCTGTTCGTAGCGGCGGTGCTCGTGCTGGCATATCGGCGTCTGTCACTGCTCACCTTCACGGTGACCTTCACCGCGCTCCTTGCCGCCTACACGCTCTTCGGCGCGAGCAGTGCGCCCGCCGGGGTGTGGAAGGGATTCCTGTGGGTGCTGCTCGCGGCGCTGTGGCTGCTGAACGTACGGCCACTGCGCAAGGCGCTCATCACGCGGCCGTTCCTGAAGACGTATCTGAAATTGCTGCCGCGCATGTCGCAGACCGAGAAGGAGGCGCTCGAGGCGGGCACGGTGTGGTGGGATGGGGAGCTGTTCAGCGGCGCGCCCCGCTGGGAGAAGCTGCTCGCCGCCCAACCGCCGCAGCTCTCGGCAGCGGAGCAGGCCTTCCTCGATGGCCCATGCGAGGAGCTCTGCCGGATGATCGATGAGTGGAGCATCACTCACGAACACGCGGATCTTCCTCCCCAGGTGTGGGAGTTCCTGAAGACGCGCGGCTTTTTCGCGATGATCATCCCGAAGCGCTACGGTGGGCTCGAGTTCTCCGCGTTTGCGCACTCGTGCGTGCTCGCGAAGATCGCGAGCCGCAGTCCCACCGCTTCCTCCACGGTCGCGGTGCCGAACTCTCTCGGACCGGCGGAGCTGCTCAACCACTACGGCACCGAGGAGCAGAAGAACTACTACCTGCCGCGTCTCGCGCGCGGCGAGGAAGTCCCCTGCTTCGCACTCACTGGCCCGCGCGCGGGCTCCGATGCCGCCTCCATCCCGGATACCGGCATCGTGACCCGTGGCGTATGGCAGGGGCGCGAGGTGCTCGGCCTCAGGCTGAATTTCTCCAAGCGCTACATCACGCTGGCGCCGGTGGCGACGGTGATCGGACTCGCCTTCCGCATGTTCGATCCCGAGCGGCTGCTCGGGGACAAAGCCGACATCGGTATCACCTGCGCGCTCATCCCGCGCAACACTCCCGGGGTGAGCATCGGGCGGCGTCACTTCCCGCTCAACGTTCCGTTCCAGAACGGTCCCATTCAGGGACGCGACGTGTTCGTGCCGCTCGACTGCATCATCGGCGGACCGGCGATGGCGGGCGCGGGCTGGCGCATGCTGGTCGAGCAGCTCTCGGTCGGACGCTGCATCTCGCTGCCCTCGAACACCACCGGCGCTGCCAAAGCCGGAGTGTGGGCCACGGGCGCTTACGCACGCATTCGTGCGCAGTTCAATCAGCCGATCGCGCGCTTCGAGGGCGTCGAGTCGGTGATCGCACGCATGGTCGGCCTCACCTATACCATGGATGCGGCGCGCTCGGTCACCGCCGGCGCGATCGATAACGGCGAGAAACCGGCAGTCCCCTCGGCGATGCTCAAGTACCACATCACCGAGATGGGCCGGCGGGTGGCCAACGATGCCATGGACGTCCACGGCGGCAAGGGCATCATGCTCGGCCCGAAAAACTATCTCGGCCGCGGCTACCAGATCGTGCCGGTGGCGATCACGGTCGAGGGCGCGAACCTGCTCACCCGCAACCTCATCATCTTCGGCCAGGGCGCGCTGCGCTGCCATCCGTTCGTGCTGCGGGAGATGAATGCGGCGCGCAATCCCGACCGGGCCGCCGGTGTGGACGAGTTCGACCGCGCGCTTTTCGGCCACATCGGCTTCACGCTCTCGAACGCCGTGCGCTCCTTCATCATGGCGCTCACGCACGCACGCTTCACGCGCGCGCCGGTGCAGGGCGCCACCGCGCGCTACTACCAGCACGTGGTGCGCTTTTCCGCGTCCTTCGCTTTCGCGGTGGATGTGGCCATGCTCGCGCTCGGCGGCTACCTGAAGAAGAAGGAGCGGCTCTCGGCGCGCCTCGGCGACGTGCTCTCGTGCCTGTATCTCGCCTCCATGGTGCTCAAGCACCACGAGAACGAAGGACGGCAGCTCGAGGACCTGCCCATGGTCGAGTGGGCCTGCCGCACTCTGCTCTACGACGCGCAGGAGCAGCTGCACGGATTCCTGCGCAATTTCCCCAATCCGCTGCTCGCCGGGCTGATGCGTGTCCTGATCTTCCCGCGCGGTCGGGTTTACTCCGCAGCGCACGACCGTCTCGAGCGGCAGGTAGCGGCGCTCGTCACCGCGCCGACGCAGGCGCGCGAGCGGCTCGGGCAGTTGGTGTACCGCACGCTCGAGCCGCGCAACCCGCTCGGGCTGCTGCAGGAGGCGCTGCTGCTCGCGGTGCAGCTCGAGCCGCTGGAGAAACGCATGCGCGTGGAAGGTGTCAACACCGGACGCGTCACCGCACTCGATTTCCCCGGCCGCATCCAGCAGGCGCTCGGTGCGGGCATCATCTCGGAGACCGAAGCCGCGGCGCTGCGCGAATACGATCGCAAGGTCATGGACCTCATCAACGTCGATGACTTCGAGCCGCAGGAGCTCGCCGCCGAGAAGCAGCCGGCTGCGAGGTCCAGCGTCCACGTTGCATGAGCACCGTCGCGGCGGCTGGGCCCGTGGCGGACGCGGGAGCCGCCGCGGGAGCGAGCGCCACGCAAAGCGCGCGCTGCGACAACTGCGGCGCCGCCGTCGCCGGGCGCTACTGTGGCGCCTGTGGCCAGCGCCTCGAGCCCGCGGTGCATTCGCTCTGGCACTTCGCCAAGGTGGCCGCCGAGGACCTGACGCACGCGGATTCACGGCAGTGGCGCACGGTCGGCGCATTGCTGTACCGCCCCGGTTGCGGCGCATCGCGCCTGCGTACGCATGATCGGGGACAATTTCCGCTCGCTGCAGGAGGCATTCATGCACAACCTGCCGCGCGCCATGTTCCTGTTCGTGCCGATACTCGCGGGCGCGATGATGCTCATGTACTGGCGGCCGCGACACTACTACGTCGAGCACCTGCTGCTGTTCGTGCACAACCACGCGTTCGTATTCCTGCTGCTGCTGCTCGCGGGACTGGCATCCGCGCTGCTGCCGCCGCTCGCCACCTGGATCTCGTGGGCGGTGGCGCTCTACATCGCCTGGTACGCCTATCGCTCCATGCGTGTGGTCTACGGTCAGGGACGCAGCTTGACATTCGTCAAGCTGGGGTTGCTGTCGCTCTTCTACCTCGTGAGCGGCTCGCTCATGCTTGCGCTGCTCAGCGTGTACAGCGCACTCACCTTGTGAAGGAGAATCTCGATGCGTAGGTCCATGCTCGCAGCTCTGGTCGTCGGCGTTCCGTTGGCTGCAGGCGCGGTGGCGCTCGCGCAGGAGCGCACACCTGCGGCCCCTGGTGCCGAGGTCTACATCATCAGTCCGCATGATGGCGCCAGCGTTCACAACCCGGTGCGCGTGCAGTTCGGCCTGAAGGGAATGGGTATCGCGCCCGCCGGCGTGAAATACGACAACACCGGCCACCACCACCTGTTGATCGACACCGAGCCGCCGGCGGACGCCTCCGCTCCGCTGCCCGCAACCGACAAGATCGTGCACTTCGGCAAGGGCCAGACGGAAACGACGCTGACTCTTGCGCCGGGCAAGCACACACTGCAGCTGCTGTTCGCGGATCTGAACCACATACCGCACTCGCCGCCGGTGGTGTCGAAGAAGATCACCATCACGGTCGAGCCTTGAGCCGCCGCGCGCAAAGACACGGACACCGTCCTCCATGACACGGGCCGTCCTGCACGTCGACATGGATGCGTTCTATGCGTCCGTCGAGCAGCACGACGACCCGCGCCTCGCCGGGCAGGCTGTCATCGTCGGGTGGGAGGGCGCGCGCGGAGTCGTCGCCGCTGCGAGCTACGAGGTGCGCCGCTACGGGGTGCACTCGGCGATGCCCATGCGCACGGCACTGCGGCTGTGTCCGCATGCAGTGTGCGTGCGGCCGCGCATGCGTCGCTACCAGGAGGTGTCGCGCGCGGTGTTCGGCGTGTTCCACGAGGTCACACCGCTGGTCCAGGGGCTCTCGCTCGATGAGGCCTTTCTCGATGTAACCGCGAGTCAGCACCTGCCCGGAGGCGCCACCGAGATTGCGCGCCACATCAAGCGCCGCATCGCCGCGCTCACCGGACTCACCGCTTCCGTCGGGGTTGCGCCCAACAAGCTCGTGGCGAAGATCGCCTCCGATCTCATGAAGCCCGACGGCCTCACGGTCGTCGAGCCAGCGCGCGTGCACGCGGTGCTCGATCCGCTGCCGGTACGGCGCCTGCCGGGCCTCGGGCGCAAGACGGGCGCCAAGGTGGAGGCGGCCGGTGTGCGCACGCTCGGCGAGCTGCGCAGCGCCCCCGATGCGGTGCTGTGGCCGCTCTTCGGTCGCTACACCGCCTTGATGCGCGAGCGCGCCTCGGGGGTGGACGAGCGGCCGGTACTGCCGGAGATCGAGGAAAAGTCGCTCTCCGCCGAGGACACCTTCGAGCGCGATATCGGCGATCCCCGCACCCTGCAGCGCCAGCTCGCGCGCCTGGCGGACCTGGCGGCGAGCCGCCTGCGCGAGCGCGGCCTCATGACCGGCTGCATCGGTGTGAAGATCCGGCGGGACGACTTTGTCACCTTCACGCGACAGCGGGCGGTCGCGCCGCCGACCTGCGAGGCGCGTGCGGTCGCCGGCGTAGCGGCAGAGCTGCTGGCGCGCTGGCTCACGGGCAACCGCGGTGCGAAACTTCGCCTGCTGGGGGTGGTCCTCACTGAACTGACCCCCGCCTCGCAGCTGGGGCTGTTCGAGGAGACGCGGCGGGCCGGGCGGCTCGATGCAGCCCTCGATGAGGCGCGGGCACGCTTCGGCAGCCGGGCGCTGCGGCGCGGCAACACGATCGAGTAGCATCCTTTCATGTACCTCTCGTTCTTCGGGCTCAACGAAAAGCCGTTCGCGATCACTCCCGATCCGCGCTACCTCTACCTGAGCGAACGCCACGCTGAGGCGCTCGCGCATCTGCTCTACGGCATCAACGAGGCCGGCGGCTTCGTGCAGCTCACAGGCGAAGTCGGTACCGGTAAGACCACCATCGTGCGCTCGCTACTCGCGCAGACGCCGAAGAACGCCGAGATCGCGCTGATTCTGAATCCGAAGATGACGGCGCCGGAGTTCCTGCTCACCATCTGCGAGGAGCTCGGCATCGGCGTCCCTGATTCCGCGCTCGGCAGTCTCAAGGACCTCGTGGACATCCTCAGCGAGTATCTGCTGCGCGCGCACGCCGTCGGGCACCGCGTGGTGCTGGTCGTGGATGAGGCGCAGAACCTCTCACCGGAGGTGCTGGAGCAGGTGCGCCTGCTGACTAACCTCGAGACCAACACCCAGAAGCTCCTGCAGATCATCCTCATCGGCCAGCCGGAGCTGCGTGAGCTGCTCTCGCGTACGGAGCTGCGCCAGCTCGCGCAACGCATCACCGGTCGCTACCACTTAAATCCACTCTCGCACGACGAGACTGCGGCCTACGTGCGCCATAGATTGCGCGTGGCCGGGGCTACCACCGACGTATTCGCACCGCAGGCGCTCAACGCGGTGTTCAGCCTCTCGCAGGGTGTGCCGCGCGTGATCAACGTCATCTGCGACCGCGCACTTCTCGGCGCCTATTCCCTCGACCGCCATCGGGTCACCGCCCCGCTGGTGCGCAGCGCCGCGACCGAGGTATTCGGCCGGCGCTTCACGCCCGACTGGCTGCCGTGGGCGGTGACGGCGGCCATTGCGCTGGTGCTGAGCGGAATCACCTTCGCCGTCTGGAAGGCGCAGCCCTGGCACAGCCGCGCGCCGGTCACGGCAACAACTGCTGCTCTGCCGCGCGATGATGGCGCCTCTGCGCTGCCCGTGGCACTCGCGAGCACGCCGCGCATCGAGCCCAAGGGAGCGCCACTGGCGCAACTGTTGGGACAGCACCTCACGGAGACGGATACCGACAGCGCGTTCGCCAAGCTTTTTGGGCTGTGGGGCGCGAAGTACCAGCCGAGCGCCACCGACCCGTGCACGCAGGCCGCGAGCCTCGGTCTCGCCTGCATCGCCGAGCGTGGCTCCTTCGGTCAGCTGCGGCTCTACAATCACCCGGCCATCCTGCTGTTGCACGATGGCAAGGGCGCCACGCATCAGGTCGTGCTCACCGCGCTCGATGACGAGCAGGCGCACCTCGATGTGGGCGGAGGCCAGGCGGTCAGCCTCGGTGAGTTGTCGCGCTACTGGCTCGGCGACTTCGTCATGCTGTGGCGCCCGGCGAGCTCGCCGGTGAAGGCACTCTCGAGCGGAATGCGCGGCACCCAGGTGCGCTGGCTGCGGGAGAGTCTGCAGCGAGTGCGCGGGGTGCAGAGCGATGCGCCGGTGAGCGATGTATTCGATGCCGAGCTCGTCGGCGAGGTGCGTGAGTTCCAGCGACTGCATCAGCTCGCGGTGGACGGCATCGCCGGCGTACAGACGCAGATTGCGCTCGCCGGCGCCGTCGCAGGCTCCGACGCTCCGTTGCTGTCGGCAGCGGATACTCATCATGGCGGGTGATCGATGTCGTTTATTCTGGATGCGCTGAAGAAATCCGAGAGCGATCGCCAGCGGCAAAGCGGCCCGGCGCTGTTCGAGGTGCGCGTTGCGCCGCCGCGCACACGCCTGCCTACATGGGCGATCGCCATCGCGCTGCTGCTGGTATTGAACCTGGGAGTCGTGCTGTGGATGCTGCTGCGGCATCAGGGACACGCCACCGCACCGCTCGCGACCGACACCGTCTCGCCGGCCGCAGCGCCAGGGGCCGCTCCCACCGCACCGTCGCCCGCCGTCCCCGCCACTTCCGCCCCGATGGCTGCCGGCTCCGCACCGCCCGTGCCGGTGGTCCCCGTGAGCTCGCTGAGCACCGGCGCAGCAGCCCCGCCGGCTTCGACGGGCGCGCCATCGGCGCTGCCCACCGCTTCGGCCGCCAGCGCGCCGTCCACACCCTCGGCGACGCCGGGGGCCGAGCCTGGAAGCCCAGAGGACTATGCACCGGCGGAGGATCGATCTGCCCCGGCACCCGGCAGCCATGTACGCAGAGGGACCGACTCAGGGATACCGCTTTATCAGGACCTGACCAGCACGCCGGGAACGCAGCTGCCGCAGTTGCGACTCGACCTGCACGTGTTTGCTGCGCATCCGCAAGAGCGGTTTGTGATGGTCAACATGCACAAGCTGCGCGAAGGCGACACGCTGCCCGAGGGAGTGCGTGTCGACAGCATCACACCCGAGGGCGCGGTGATGAGTTACAACGGCACGAAGTTCCTGCTGCCCCGGGATTAGCACCCCGCTGGGGGGCTCCCGGGCCCGGGGGTGCGGACGGGTGTGGCCGACCCCCTCACAGGATGACCAGCTTCACAGAAATCCCGCCCCATTAGCGACACGTCACCGGTCTTACGTCATCTTAACCCCGCGGCCGGGCATGGCGGCCCCACGGGCGGTTTTTGCGGATTGTGACAGTCGTGGCCCCCAAGACCCCAGCGCGAGATCACCGGGCGGCGACACCCCTCGGGGTCGTCGAGCTGCGTCTTGGTCTCACGCCGGCCCCTCTCATCGCGCTCACGCGCGACAGCCAGCTCGTCGGCATTCTGAAGACGGTCTCTGCTTCTTCGCACGAGGTCCTGCCGGTCGGCTCCGAGGTCGATCTTTCCGGCGCGCTCATGACTCATCAGGGAGGAGTCGCGGTCATCGACTGCGCGGCACTGGCAACACCCATTGCCCAGCTCATCGATGGTCTGCACGCGCAGTTCCCGGAGCTCGTGCTGATCGCAGCTGGCGGCTCCGACGACCAGGGCATGCTGGCGACACAGATCACCGACGGCTCGGTGCATCGCTTCCTGCACAGGCCGCTGTCTGAGCAGCGGGTGCGCCTGTTCGTCGAGGCAGCGTGGCGACGCCACGCGCAGGGCGCGGCACTGCCGGAATCGAAACCCTCGGCGGCGACGCCGCGCCGCGGGCGCGCGGGCCGCTGGCTGGTGCTGCTCGCGGCCCTGGCGGTGGCAGCTCCGCTCCTGTGGCGCGTGTTGAATACACCGCAGGCACCGCAGGGTGCGACTGCGGCACATCCCGCCACCTCGAATGATGACCCGGCTCTCGAGAGCCTGCTGGCGCGCGCCGACGCGGCGCTCGCTGCGGGCGCGCTGGTGGCTCCACCGGGCGAAAGCGCCGCGGCGCTCTACCGTGAAGCCCTCACGCGCAACGCCCGCGATCCGCGCGCGGCCAACGGACTTGCCGAGGTGATCGACCGGCTGCTCGCCTCCGCGGAGAGCGAGCTGCAGCAGCAACATCTCGATGCCGCACAGCAGCTCACCGATCAGGCGCGCGCCATCGACCCGAATCACGCCCGGGTTGCCTTTGTCGCGGCCCAGATCGGAGCGCAACGCGAGCGGGCGGTGCTCAACAAGGCCCAGCGGGCCGCGGCGGGCGGCGATGTGGCCGGGGCGCTCGCCACGCTCGAGGATGCGGCGCGCAGCGAGCATCGCTCGAGCCTGGTCGAGGAGGCGCGGCAGCAGCTGGCACAGAAGCAGCTCGACGTGCGCATCGCCGGTTATCTCAGCCGCGGGCGCGATGCGCTCGCGCGCGGCGCGCTCATCGCACCGGTGGAGGACAACGCGCGCTTCTACATCGAGTCCGCGCGCGCACTGGCACCCAACGACCCGGCAGTACAGCAGGCGACGCAGGAGCTCGTGGACCGCCTGCAGAGCGAGGCGCAGCAGGCGCTCAAAGCGAAGAATGCCGAGCAGGCGGACATCTGGATCGCGGCCACCGCGGACGCCGGGGCGGATGGCGCGCAGGTGAGTGCGCTGCGCGCCGAGTCGCAGCAGCTGCGCAGCAGCATCCACGGCGAGGAGCTCGCTCAGCTTGCCGCGCTCTTCAACGCGCGACTCGAGCACGGCGCGCTGCTCGAGCCGGCTACCGACAGCGCACACTTCTACCTGGCGCAGCTCGCACAACAGGGTCCGGACGATCCGCTCACGCAGCGTGCACGCAGCGCCTACGGTACGCGGCTGATCGATGAGGCGCGCGCTGCGCTGCGCGGCCAGGACTTCCCGGCGACCCAACGCTGGCTCACCGAGGCGCGTGCCGCCTCCGCGGATGCGAGCGCGCTCGCCGGTGTCGAGGCGGCGCTGAGCGCGGCGCAGAAAGATGCGCAGGCGGAGAGCTACGTCAATGCCGCCGCTCTCACGCGCACCCACTACGTCGCACCGCAGTTTCCGGACCTGGCCCGTATGCGCGGCATAGATGGCTGGGTGGATCTGCAGTTCGCCATCGGCACCGATGGCGCGGTGAGCGATGTCGCCGTGGTCGGCGCCCAGCCGGCCGGCATCTTCGAGCAGGCAGCGCTCGATGCCGTGCGCCACTGGCGCTACCAGCCGGTGACACAGGACGGTCACCCGGTAAGACAACACGCGCGCGTGCGGCTGCGCTTCGCGGTGCAGCGGTGAGCACGCGCCGCTCTTCTCCGCCTGCGCGGGTGCTGGTGGTGGACGATGACCAGCGCTACGGCGAATGGCTGCGCCATCATCTGGATGTGCTGTGTCCGGAGGCAAGCGTCAGCATGCTGAACCTCGAGGAGTTTCAGCGCTGGTGCACCACCTTCTCCGGACGCGACTGCGATCTGCTGATGCTCGCGGCCTCCTTCGGCGCGAGTCCCGAAGATCCCGGCGCGCATGGGCTGACCTTGCTGCGTCGGCTGCGCGAGCAGCCCGCGACACCTGCGGTGATCGCGCTGGCCGATGATGGGAACGAGCTCACCGCAGTGCGCGCGCTGCAGCTTGGCGCGGTGGACTATCTGCCCAAGCGCCTGCTCACCCCCGAGCGGCTGAGCACCGCGGTGCGGGTCGCGCTGCGTCGTGTCGAGCGGCGCGTGGCGCGCCGCCTCGCGAGCCTCGCCAATCTATCGCGCGATGCGGAGCTCCATGGCGCCAATGCCGCCGAGCAGACCGCGCCGGGTGCGGCGGGTGCGCCGCCGGCCGATGCCGGCAGGAGCGCCACGCTCTCGCCGAGCGGCATCGCCGCACTCCTCACTACCAACTCCGAATTCATTCCGGGCTACACGCTGCGTTTGAAGATAGGCGAATCCGAAAAAGCGGTGGTCTATCTCGCCAGCAGCAGTCATCGGGGCCACAACGTCGCCCTCAAGGTCAGCAAGACGCTGCGCGATGAGGCCGCCGGACGGCAGTTTCTCGAGCGCGAATACACGGCCATCATGGCGGTGCGCAGCCCGCTCGTGGTCGAGATCTACGACTATGGCGTGCACGGCGGCTTCGAGTATCTGGCGATGGAATACCTGCCACGCGGAGATCTCAAGGCGCGCATCCAGCGTGGCGTGAACGAGCAGGAGGGGCTGCACTACGTTGCGCAGATCGCCGGGGCGCTGCAGGTGGTGCACGAGGCGGGACTGGTGCATCGCGACCTGAAACCGCCGAACGTCATGCTGCGCGACAACGATTCGGTGGCACTGATCGACTTTGGACTGGCACGCTCGCTCGATGGCAACACCATCAGCACGCGCACGGGCGTGCTGCTCGGCTCACCGTACTACATGAGCCCGGAGCAGGCGCAGGGCGAAGCGCTCGATGCGCGCTCGGATTTCTACAGCCTGGGCGTCATCTGCTACGAGCTGCTCACCGGACAGAAGCCTTACATCGGCACCACGGCCATGGAGGTACTGCAGCAGCACGTGAGCGCGCCGCTGCCCGCGCTGCCGGCCGATCTGTCGCGCTTCGAGCCGTTCCTCATCCGGCTGATGGCCAAGGCCCGCGGCGAGCGCTTTGCAAATGCTGCGGAGATCATCGCGGCGACCACCGCACTACGCAGTATCGCCGCACCCGATCTTTCCGAGACCGGCGGCGAGGCGCAGCCAAGCGCCGCATGATGGCAGCAAGAGCCTAGCGTGCGGCTGCGGCCGGCTGCGCCACCTGCGCCGCAGGCTCGACACGCCCCTTCTGCTCCTGCGCTCGCCCTAGCCAGAGCGCGAGCAGCGTCCACAGCGCCGAGATCGCCGCTCCCACCCAACCGACTGCGGATGGTCCGGCACCGAGCGAACCGGTGAGCGCCTGATAAAACGAACCGCTGGTCGCATCGCCGCCCCGATACACGAAGGTGTCGATCAGGCTTTTGGCCTTGTACTTCTCCTCGCGGCTCACCACCGTGAAGAGCGCGTCCCGGCAGGGACGCGTCAGCGCGTAGTCGCCGACGCGCCGCACGGCATACACCAACACCAGCACCATGAAGCGTGGCGCCAGCGCAAAGATCGCGTAGCCAGCGGTCATGATGAGCGGCACCGCAGCCAGCATTGGCCTGAGCCCTACCCACTTGAACAGGCGGCCGAAAAGCAGCAGTTGCCCCACCAGCGACGCCGCCTGCACCCAGAAATCGATACCGGCGAAGAAGCGCGTGCGCTGATCGGCGCTGGTAAACACCTTCGCGACGAAAGCCTGCTGCTCCAGGTACAGGAATGTCGACACCCAGGTCATCAGCAGCACGAACAGGGCTATACCGAGGAGGTATGGGGAGCGCACCACCAGCGAGAATGCGGCGAAGCTGCTCCCGCCGAGCGCGCCGTCGGTGCGCGCTGGCGCTGGGGCGGTCGCGCTCGCAGGCGCAGCGGTGTCCCCCTGGGTGCGCTGCCAGCGGATGATCTGCGCCATGAATACCAGCGCGAGCAGCAGCAATCCCGCCGAGAACGGCAACAGGTTGATCGCGCCGAGCGGCACCGCGAGCTCATGGGCCAGCAGCGGGCCGATCAGCCCTCCCGTGCTCGCACCCGCCCAGATGAAGCCGAACACGCGCCCCGCCTGCTCGCGCGTGAAGACATCCGCCATCAGGCTCCAGAACGCCGCCACCACGAAGAGGTTGAAGACGCTCACCCACACGAAGTAGGTGCGTGCGATCCAGGTGTGGTCCGCCTGCAGCCGGAACCACACGAAAAAACCCAGCAGGTTGAATGCAAAGAAACCATACACCCAGGGCAGGAATACCCTGCGCGGGTAACGTGAGGTGAGCCAGCCGTACACCGGCTGCAACAGCAGCATCACCACGAACACGCCCCAGAACAGGTAAGGGATCTTCTCCAGGCCCGAGGTAACGCCCATCGCGTCGCGCACCGGCCGCAGAATGGTGTAGCTCGAGAAGGTGCACAGCAGCGTCGCGAATGACGCGAGCAGGGCCGGCGCCTCACCTGGCTGCAGCACGACCAGGCGGCGAAGGAGTTGGCTCATGGCACAGCACCTCGGGGGTCGTGGCCGTGGACGGCGCCACAGTGTGCCACAACCGCCCGCGCGGCAGCGGCCAGTCTGATCACGCTGGCCTCAACCAGGCGTAGAATTGGCGGCGGAGATGCGTGATGGACATCGACGCACTGCCGCTGGCGCTTCTTCCGCGCGAAACGATACGAGCGCTGTCGCAGCGCTCGGACGCGCGCGGTGCTCTACAACTCAGCATTCATCTCGCGTTGCTCACCGCGACGGGCCTGCTGGTGTGGGCGAGCCGCGGGCACGCCTGGCTCGCTGCGGCGCTCCTCCTGCATGGCATCGTGCTGTGTTTCCTGTTCTGCGCACTGCACGAGTGCATCCACCGCACCGCCTTCCGCAGCCGTCCCCTGAACGATGCCATCGCCTGGTTGTGCGGCGCACTGCTCGTGCTGCCGCCGGCATATTTCCGGCCGTTCCATTTCGCTCACCACCGCTACACGCAGAATCCAGCGCGCGACCCGGAGCTCGCGCAGCCCGCTCCGGCGAGTCGCGCTGCCTATTGGTGGCGGGTCTCGGGGCTGCCCTACTGGCGCGAGCGGCTACAGACAAGCTTGCGTCATGCACTCACCGGCCGTGTCAGCGAGCCTTTCGTACCCGCGGCAGGCGCGGCGGGGGTAGTGCGGGAGGCCCGCATACTCTGGGGCGGCTACTTCGCCATCGCCGCCACCTCGATGTATCTGCACAGCGCGGCTGTGCTGCTCTATTGGATCGTGCCCGCGCTTCTCGGGCAGCCGTTCCTCAGGCTGTTTCTCATCGCCGAGCACACCGGCTGCGCCCTCGATCAGGACATGCTCGCTAACACACGCACTACCTACACCAACGCAGCGGTGCGGCTCCTCACCTGGCGCATGTCCCATCACGCCGAGCACCACAGTTTCCCATCGGTGCCCTTTCACGCCCTGCCGAAGGTCGATGTCCTGCTGACAGGGCAACGGCGCGTCACCTCGCCGGGCTATCTCGCCCTGCATCGCGCGCTGCTGCGGCAGCTACGCAGCGCAGCCGCCGTCGCACGTTAGCGGGCCGGCGGTACGCTCCGATCACTCGTCGTCGATGGTGTCCGACAGCACCGCCTTGCGGCGTGCGATGAAATCGAGCATCGCCTCATTCTGAGCTGCATCGATTCCGGGGTCCTGGTAGTCGGCCAGCATTTTCTTCCACACCCGGTTGGCGCGCTGCTCGGCCGTCATTTTCCCCTCGAGCGTCCACTGCTCGTAGGAAGAGTAGTCGGCAATGCTCGACTGGTAGAACGCGGTCTCGAAGTTCGCGAGCGTGTGTGCACAGCCGAGGAAGTGGCTGCCCGGCCCGACCTCGCGGATCGCATCGAGCGCCTGGCCGCGCTCGCTGAGATCCATCCCCTGCGCGAGCATCTGCATCATGGCGCACTGGTCCGCGTCCATCACGAACTTCTCGTAGCTCGCGACCAGCCCTCCTTCCAGCCAGCCCGCCGCATGGGTCGCCAGGTTCACGCCGGCGAGCAGCGTCGGTAGCAGCGTGTGCGCGCTCTCGTAGGCGGCCTGCGCATCGGCGACCTTCGAGGCGCACAGCGAGCCACCGCTGCGGCAGGGCACCCGCAAGCGCCGCGCGAGCTGCGCGGTCGCGAAGATCATCTGCGTCGCCTCGGGAGTACCGAAGGTCGGCGCGCCGGTGCGCATCGATATCGCGCCGACGAAAGATCCGAGGATGACCGGAGCACCGGGACGCACCAGCTGCGTGAGCGCCATTCCGGCGAGGGTCTCGGCGAGAATCTCGGCGAGGCAGCCCGCGGGGGTGACCGGTCCCATGGCGCCGGCGAGCACCGCCGGCACCACGATCGTGCCCTGGTTGTGCTCGGCGAATACCCGCAGCGCCCGCAGCATGCGCCCGTCATACACCAGCGGCGAATTCGAGTTGATGTTGCCGAGCACTACCGGATGAGTCTCGAGATAGTCCGCGCCGAACAGTGTCTGCGCGAGCGCCACCGCATCGGCGGCATGACCGCCGGTCTCGGGCGTAGCCTCGCAACCCTGATCGGAGTAGCGGAAGAATGCGTACTGGATATCGAGATGGCGCTTGTTGGGAGGAATCTCCATCGGCTCGCACATGCAGCCACCGGAGAAGTGAATGGCCGGCGCCATGTGAGTCAGCTTGATGAAATTGATCAGATCCTCGAGCGTGCCGTAGCGCCGCCCGCGCTCGATGTCGCTCACGAACGGCGGGCCGCCGACCGGGGAGAACACCGTAGCATCTCCGCCGAAGCGCACGTTGCGCTCGGGGTTGCGCGCGAACAGCGTGAATTCCGCCGGTGCGGTGGCAAGCAACCTGCGCGCCAGCCCGCGTGGTATGTGCACGCGCTCGCCCTGCACGTCCGCACCCGCTTCGCGCCACAGACGCAACGACTCGGGGTCGCGCCGGAACTCGATGCCGACCTCCGCGAGTATGGTCTCGGCATTGGCCTCGATGATCTCGACCGCCTCGAGGCTCAACAGCTCCACCGGCTGCAGGCGCCGGCGAATGTAAGGATATTTGACGGCCCGCGACTGGGCGCGTGCCCGGCGGCTGTCGCGGCCACGCCGCGCGGGGCTCCCGGTCTCGCTCATGTGTCGGGCCTCTGTGCTGCGTGCATGCGAGGAATCATCTTACGCTTACGTCCTTCCCAACATCACGCTGACACAGGCCGAGCGGTCCGCGCCTACGCTTGACACCCCATTACCATAAAGGTGCAATGCGGCCTTTGGCGCGTGCTGGCGAAACAAGAACCGTGCATCTCGTCGACGCAACCCTGTTTTATTCTCCCACCTCCGGCGGCGTGAAACGCTACCTCTCGGCGAAGCACAGCTGGCTTGCGGGGCACACCGCCTGGGAACACACCATCGTCGTGCCGGGCCGCGACACGCACGTCGAGCGCGGCGGGGTATGCACGCTCGCGGGCTATCCGGTACCGGGAACCTTCAACTATCGGCTGCCGCTCAATCCACGTCGCTGGACACGCCTGCTCGATGCGCTCGAGCCGACGCTCATAGAGGCGGGAGACGTGTTCCACCCGGCCTGGGCCGGCTTCCTGGTGGCGCGCCGCCGCGGCATTCCGCTCGCCGGCTTCTATCACTCGAATCTCCCGCAGCTGGCCGGCCGACGCTCGTGCGGGTGGTTCACCGAGCCGGTATTGCGCCGCTATGTGCGGCTGCTCTACGACCGCTGCGATCTGGTGTTCGCGCCGAGCCGGCTGATGTGCGAGTACCTGCACAGCCTCGGGGTCACGCAGGTCGTGCACCAGCCGCTCGGGGTCGATGCGGAGGTGTTCAATCCCGCGCGCCGCAGTGACACGCTGCGTGGGTACCTGGGTCTGCCGGCCGACGCACGCGTTCTCGTGTATGCCGGCCGTTTCGCCGAAGAGAAGAATCTACCGGTGCTGCAGCAGGCCTTCGCGCGGCTCGGGGACCCCTATCATCTGCTGCTCATCGGCGGTGCGCGCCGCGCGCGCCCGGCGGCCAATGTCACCATGCTGCCGTACCGGCGCGACAGCCACGAGCTCGCACGCTGGATCGCGTCCGCCGATGCGCTGGTGCACGCGGGCACCAAGGAGACCTTTGGCCTGGTGATCCTCGAAGCCATGGCGTGCGGACGGCCGGTAGTCGCGGCACGCGCCGGCGCCTTCCCGGAATTCGTCGACGAGACGGTGGGCGTGCTCGCCGAGCCGCACAGCGCCGAGGGCATGGCAGAGGCCATCGCCGCGCTGTACGAGCGGGATATCGCCGCAGTCGGTGCCGCCGCGCGCGCGCGGGTGTTGCGCCACTTCACCTGGAGCCGTGCGTTCCACAGCCAGCTTGCCGCCTATGCATCGCTGCTCGGCGCGCAGCGGCTTCCGCTACCCGACACGCCGATTCTCGAGCTGCGCTCGGGAAGCTCCTGAGCGGACCCGCAGCGCGCAAACGCACACCGCTCCGTCAGCGGCG
>Ga0070714_100001410_pt1 | contig 17429 bp, 17 predicted proteins | sample LARL83metaG_FD_65450 | JGI IMG/M metagenome (GOLD analysis project Ga0070714, IMG submission 65450) | Corn, switchgrass and miscanthus rhizosphere microbial communities from Kellogg Biological Station, Michigan, USA - LAR L8-3 metaG | ecosystem: Host-associated > Plants > Roots > Rhizosphere ... | reverse complement strand
GCCGCGGTGGGTGCCGCGGTCGGCGCGGGCACCGGTTTCGGCGTCGGTGCCGGCTCGGGTTTGCGCGTCGGCAGCGGCTCGGGCGTGCGGCGCGGACCGCCGGGATATGGAATCGGATGCGAGCTCGGTTTCGGCGTCGGCACGCGGGTCTGCGGCCCGGTATACAAGGCGATGACGACGGGAATCGGCACGAAATATTGGCGGCCGTTCCATGCCGTGTAGACCGCCGTTACGGTGCACGACGGCATCCAATAACCGTTCGGTGCGGGAACGTTCGCTTCGTAAACCGTTCCGTAGCCGTTGTTCCAAAGCGAGTACTGGTAACCCAAACCGCAGAGATTCATCTCCGCGCTGCCCCCCGGCGGCGCGATGAGCACGAAGTGCATCCAGTCACCCGCATAATAGACGCCCGGACCACTCGAGTAAAAGTGATAGTTGTACGTGTCGAACTCGGGCGCGTCCGGCGGCGCTTGCCGAGTCGTTTCGAAACTCCACGTAGCGGCGAACGCTGCGTTCGAAGCCGTGTGGCCCGAGAACGACACCGTGTGCCGCCCGCGGCTCAGACCCGTGCGCGGCATGTAGGTGATCGTGGTTCCGTCAAACGATGCGAGTGCGGTGACGTCTTCTCCGTCGACGGTCAGCGCGATCGCGCCGCGCGATGCGCTCGCCGCACCGAGCGATGCCGAGATCGTGGGATACGCCGTGCTCACGACGCTGCTTGCCGCAGGCGTGATCTGCACGACGTCGGTGGAATGCGTTCGAGCGCCGGCGGCTCGCGCCGTTCGTGCAACCACGCTCACCAAGTTCGCCCGCGCATCGTACCCGACGACCGCACCCATCGCTTGCGCGACGAAGCGCAGTGGGACGTACGTGCGATCCGCGATGACGCGCGCCGGCACGTCGAGCCGTACACGATGTCCGTCGACGATCGCGGTGCGCGATCCCATCGGCAATCGCAATGCGTGCTCCGCACTGCGCGCGACGATGACGCGGCCGTGCGGATCGTAGCCCACGCTCGCGCCCAATGCGGCGAACGTCGCTCGCATCGGCAAGAGTACGCGCCCGCGTTCGACGATCGCGGCGAGGTCGATGGGGCGGTCGTTGACCGTAATGGTAAGCATGCGGTTTCTACCGGGATAACGGGTCGTACACGCGCGGCAGTTCCGCCGGCAGGCGCGTCACGATCTCGTAGTTGATCGTTTCCGCCCACTCGCCCCAGTCGTCCGCCGACACCAGCGCTTCGCCCTGGCGCCCCAGCAGCACGACCTCGTCGCCGGGCTTGGCACCCGGCGCCTGCGCGAGATCGATCATCGTCATGTTCATGCAGACGCGTCCGACGATCGGGCAGCGAGCGCCGCCCACGAGGAACGCCCCGCGATTGGAGAGCAGCCGTGGAATGCCGTCCGCATACCCCAGAGGGACGACGCCGATGCGGGTGCGCTTGGGCGCGTGATAACTTCCGCCGTAGCCTATGGGCGTGCCGGCTTCGACGTCGCGCACGGCGGCGAGCGTGCTGTGCATCGAGAGCGCCGGCTGCAGGTCGAATTTCGCGCCGTTCATCGCGACGCGCGTCTGGGGCGAGGGCCAGAGCCCGTACAGGGCGATGCCGATGCGCACCATGTCCAGGCGCGTTTGCGGCCAAAGCATCGCGGCCGCCGACGCCGCAATGTGACGTATGGGTCGAACGCCTTTGCTCTGCAGCGCGTGGTCGACCGCTTGCACCGCGCGATTGAACGTCTCGAGTTGTCCGAGCGTAAACGGCGAATCCAGCTCTTCCGCAGCGGCCAGGTGCGAAAAAATGCCGGCGATTTCAATCTCGGGCAAACGCGCGTAATCTTCGATCGCATCGGGCGCGTCGCGCGGCTCGAGCCCCAGGCGCGTCGTGCCGGTGTTGATCTTCACGTGAACGGGCATGCGCGTGTTCCGCTTGCGCGCGGCTTGCGCGACCGCGCGCAGCCACGACCTCGTGTCCCACAGCGCGATCTCGGCTTTGCGTCCGATCGCTTCTTCCAGATCCACGCTTTGAACCGGGCCCATCACAAAGATGGGCCGCGTAATTCCGGCATCGCGCAACGCGGCCGCTTCCTCGATCGAATACACGCACAAGCGCTGCGCGAACGGCTCGACCGTCTTCGCGATTTGCGCGATGCCGTGCCCGTATGCATTGGACTTTACGACGAATGCCGCGTTCGCGGGCGCCACCAGATCGCGCAGTGCGCGTGCGTTGTGCGCGATGGCGTCCAGGCAAACGCGGATTCGCCCGATCATTTCACTCGCGCTACGAATGCGATGGGAATTCCGAAGAACACCGTGCTTCCAAGAACGCCCAGATAAACGGACATGATGTCGGGCACTTTGAGTGCCTGGACGCTGAAGAGCACGAATTGCATCACGACATACACGATGACGCCGAAGATGAAGCCCGATATCAGCGGCTGCTTGTTGATTTGCGTACGCGTGTTCGCAAGGTAGGCGTAACCGATGCCCCAGCCGATGCTGGCGGCGAAGATCAGCGCCACACCTATCCATGCCGACGACGGAGAGGCGAGGGCGCCTTTTCCGAGCGCCGCCGACGCGGCGTATTGCCACAGCGAGAGAACGCCTGCATGTCCGGGTATCAAGGTTGTGAGAAAAAGAAACACATCGAAACAGATGCCGCCGGCGATTCCGGCCAGAACGCCGGACAGCACGATGCGGCCCCAATTCAAGGGAGCAACGGTAGCCATACGCACTCACGCTTCAAACTTAATAGCGCCGTAACCCTCTCGCCCGAGCGTTTATTGTACGATGAGTGCACGATGCGCCGGGACTATGCTACCGCCGTAGCGGATGCCGTTATATGGAGCAGCGGGTTTGTACTCGCTGCGGTTCTGCTCTTTGTCGCACTGAACGCTGCGCATCACTGGGTTCGCTGACCAGGCGAGGCGGCGCCAGGCCGCCGCATTTTTCCCCGCCGGCGGGTAAAGAAGCTTTGTGCTCGGTCAGCCTTTCGCGACGATTCTCGCGCGTACGGATCCCTTCGATCTTGCCCAAGGCGTAGAACGGTACGTACGTTCGCTGCGCGGCGATCAACTTCGCGTCGTCATTCGCGCGGCGCGCGCGCAGTTCAACGAAGCCTATCGCGCCGAGTTTTTACCGCTGGCCGACGAGACCGACGAGGAACGTCTGAAGAGTGGGTTCGCGCACGCGCTCAAGAGCAATCTGCGCGCGATTCCGCTGTTCGGCCCCGATTTTTGCGAAGGCGTCATCGCGCAGGTTCCGGGCGATCGCGCGATAGCGCTCGGCGAGGAAGGGTATCGATTCCGCCAAGTGCGGCCGGCCGCATTCGGCATTATTGCGCTTGCGCTGCTCATTGGAAGCGCCGCGGCCGAACACGTGTGGAGCAACGCCCGCGCGAACGCGCAAGCACCGGTGGTCCTCGCGACGCCGCTGCCGATCGTTCTGGCCACGCCCGTGCCCGTTGCAGCGGCGACGCCGAAGCCCAAACCCCCGCCGGCGCGGTCCCCGGCAGCCTCCGAAGCTGCAACGCCGGTCCCGGCAACGCCCGCTCCCGCGACACCGGCCGCGGTCGCCGCCGCGCCCGCCGCTGAGGCGCCCCCCGTTACGGCGACGCACGCAGCGGCGCCGGTACGGCGTCCCCAGCCGAGCGCCGTGCATCGTACGGCGCCGCCCGGCCGCGGGGTAAAGACCATCGTTCTGGCGGGTTCGACGCCGGCGCCCTCACCGCAGGCCACTCCGCTGGACGTCACCGATATGCCCAGGGCGTATACCGATGCGACGCCCCTGCCCCGCGAGGCCACTGCCGCACCCGCTCAGGTCAATACGAACATCGACGTCCCGACGCCGACACCCGGGCCCAACCGCTACTGGCTGCACTCGACGATACGAGGCACCCTCAAGACGCTGAACAACTTCAACCCGTTCAAGCACCGTAAAGGCCCCGACCCGACGCCTTCGCCCGCAGGACCGCAACCCGAATGACCTTCTTGGTGCGTTCCGGCACGCCGGCCGGCCCGACGGGCTCGTTCACGACCCGATAGCAGCCGTGAGGGCGCCTGAAATGGGCGCCCTCATCGACTTTTGAAAGCACTGGCTCCGAGGTTTTGGTGTGTCGAAGGGCACTTGCAGTCTCCCAAGGAGTCTGCTAAAATTCCTTGGCTGGCACTCTACTGCTGAGAGTGCCAATTCCTAAAATTTTTGGAGGTCTTACGTGAATCTCAAGCCTTTGGGCGATCGCGTGGTCGTTGAGCACGTCGAGCAGCAAGACAAGAGCGCCGGCGGCGTGTTCCTCCCGGACACCGCCAAAGAGAAGCCGCAGGAAGGTATTGTCCGTGCGGTCGGCTCCGGCCGCACGCTCGACAACGGCACCAAGCTCGCGATGGACGTGAAAGTCGGCGATCGCATTATCTATTCGAAGTACTCCGGTTCCGAAGTCAAGATCGACGGTACCGAGTTCCTCATCATTTCTGAAAAAGACGTCCTGGCCATCGTCGACAAAGTTCCGGCTGGCGTTTAAGGAGTTTACGAAAAACAATGGCAGCTAAAGAACTCGTATTTGACGAAAACGCCCGCCGTTCGCTGGAACGCGGCGCGAACATGCTTGCCGATGCGGTGAAGGTTACGCTCGGCCCCAAAGGACGCAACGTCGTTCTCGACAAGAAATTCGGTTCGCCGACGATCACCAACGACGGCGTGACCATCGCCAAAGAGATCGAACTCTCGAACGCGTTCGAGAACATGGGCGCGCAGCTCGTGAAGGAAGTTGCGTCCAAGACCAACGACGTCGCCGGCGACGGCACGACGACCGCGACGGTGCTCGCGCAAGCGATCATCCGCGAGGGTCTGCGCAATGTGACCGCCGGTTCGAATCCGCTGCTGATCAAGCGCGGCATCGAGAAGGCCGTGGAACTCGCGGTCTCCGAGATGGAGAAGTTCGTTCAGAAAGTCGACACCAAAGAGAAGATCGCGCAGGTCGCTTCGATCTCCGCGAACGACAAAGAGATCGGCCTGCTCATCGCCGACGCGATGGAGAAGGTCGGTAAAGACGGCGTCATCACGGTTGAAGAATCCAAGTCGATGAAGACCGAAGTCGAGACCAAAGAAGGCATGCAGTTCGACAAGGGCTACATCTCGCCGTACATGGTCACCGACTCCGAGCGGATGGAAGCCGTGCTGAGCGATCCGTTCATTCTCGTCACGGAGCGCAAAATCTCGGCGATTGCCGACATTCTGCCGCTGCTCGAGAAGATCGTTCAGGTCCAGAAGCCGCTGCTGATCATCGCTGAAGACGTCGAAGGCGAAGCGCTCGCGACGCTCGTGGTGAACAAGCTGCGCGGTACGTTCACGACCGTTGCGGTCAAGGCGCCGGGCTTCGGCGACCGCCGCAAAGAGATGCTCAAGGACATCGCGTTCCTCACGGGCGCCACGGTCGTGAGCGAAGAGCTCGGCCTCAAGCTCGACAAGGTTACGCCGGACATGCTCGGCCGCGCCAAGACCGTTAAAGTCACGAAGGACGAAACGACCATCGTCGACGGTTCCGGCAAAGAGTCCGACATCAAAGGCCGCATCGAGCAGATCAAGCGCCAGGTCGAAGAGACCGACAGCGACTTCGATCGCGAGAAGCTGCAAGAGCGTCTTGCGAAGCTGAGCGGCGGCGTTGCGGTCATCCAAGTCGGTGCCGCGACCGAGACCGAACTCAAAGAGAAGAAGCACCGCATCGAGGACGCGCTGAGCGCGACGCGTGCGGCGGTTCAGGAAGGCATGATCCCGGGCGGCGGTTCTTCGCTCGTCCACGCGGTCAAGGCCATCGAGAAGTTCCACTACCCGCAGACCAACGGTCACGTGACGCACGCGGACGAGAAGATCGGTATCGAGATCGTTCGCAAGGCGCTCGAAGAGCCGCTGCGTCAAATCGCCTATAACGCGGGCTTCGAGGGTTCCGTCGAAGTCAATAACGTGAAGGCGAAGGATGCGCCGTGGGGCTTCGATGCCATGACGGGCGACGTCGTCAACATGTTCGAAGCCGGCATCGTCGAGCCGTTCAAGGTCACGCGTTCCGCGCTGCAAAACGCGGCGTCGATCGGATCGCTGATCCTCACGACCGAGACGCTCATCGCCGACAAGCCCGAGCCGAAGAAAGAGCCCGCGATGCCGGGCGGCGGCATGGGCGGCTACGACATGATGTAGTCGCTTCGGCGAACACATCGATCGACTGTCCCTTACATACGGAGAACATGCCTCGTGCCGATGCACGGGGCATGTTCTTATCCGGCTCTCATCTTCGGCCGTCACGAAACATCGGCGCGGCTGTTACAGTCTATAGGGCAACCGCTTCCAAAAGGACGGCATTGCATGAAGACTATCGCTGCTCTTATTGCCTGTCTCATGGCGTTCGGACTCGGCATCGCACCGGCCGCCGCGCCGTCCGCGCCGGTTATTCCCGGTACGCCCGCCGGGAAAGTTTTCGCGGCGTGGCTGCAAGCGTTCAACAGCGGTGATCGGTCGCAAATGCTCGCGTTTTATCGCGCGTACGAGCCTGACAAAATCGACCGCCTCGATAACCTCCTGCAGTTCGAGCAGATGACCGGCGGTTTCGACCTTCGAAAGATTGTATCGTCGTCGCCGGCCACGCTCGTCGTGCTCGTTCAGGAGCGGCTTTCGGATACGTTCGGACAAGCCACGCTCAACGTCGGCGACAAACCGCCGTACCATGTGGCGTCGCTTGCTATCGAGCAGGTGGCGCGGCCGCCCGAATTTGCCTTACCGCATCTGACGCAGGCTCAGCTCGTAGGCGCGGCGGCACCGTACGTACAGGAGCAAGCGGCGACGAACCGCTTTTCCGGAGCCGTGCTCGTTGCCAAAGACGGTAAGCCGGTTTTTCAGCAGGCCTATGGGCTTGCCGATCGCGCGCACAACCTTCCGAACACCCTCGATACGCGCTTTCGCATCGGCTCGATGAACAAGATGTTCACCGCGACGGCCATCATGCAGCTCGTGCAGGCCGGCAAGATCGATCTCGACAAGCCGTTCGGAGCGTACGTAACCGACTACCCGAACAAGGACGTTTCTTCGGGTGTCACCATTCGCGAGCTGCTCACGCATACCGGCGGAACGGGCGATATCTTCGGGCCCGGCTTTGAGAAGAATCGCTTGAAGCTGCGCACGCTGCAGGACTACGTCAACTTGTACGGCAGCCGCCCGCTGCGCTTCAAGCCGGGAAGCAAATTCGAATACAGCAATTACGGATTCATTCTGCTCGGCGTCGTCATCGAACGCGTCAGCGGAAAAAGTTATTACGATTACGTGCGCGACCACGTGTTTATGCCGGCCGGCATGACGTCAACCGGCTCAGACCCGGAAGACGACACCGTCACAAACCGAAGCATGGGCTATACGAGCGGCCCGCACGGCGATTTGCAGCCGAACACCGATACGTTGCCCTATCGGGGAACGTCCGCCGGCGGCGGCTATTCCACGGTCGGTGACCTGCTGCGTTTTGCAAACGCGCTGCTATCGCACAAACTGCTCGACGCGCAGTACACGGACATGATGACGAGCGGCAAAGTCGCCATGGGTCCGGACATGAAATACGGCTTCGGCTTCGGCGATCGCACCGTCAACGGCAATCGCTGCTTCGGCCATAACGGCGGTGCGCCCGGCATGAACGGCGATTTGGAGATCTGCCCGGATTCGGGCTACGTCGTGGCGGTGCTCTCGAATCTGGATCCGCCGGCGGCCGGCCGCGTAGCGGACTTCATCACGAACCGCCTGCCGCTCTAGTGGTGTCGAGCGCTTCCGGCGTCACGCCGCCGCGGAGACCGCCTTCTTACGCCACGCGCCGACGATGGCGCCCATCAAGCCCATGCCGATTGCGACGTAGCCGGTGTTGATGGCCCACAGTTCCAAACCGCGCCCTTCATTGACGTAATTGACGCCGAGCATCGTGCCGAAGACGCCGATCGCCATGAACACGCCGAATTCGGCGCCGTGGCGGGCCGGGTTGGGATTGGTAGTGTCCGCGAGTGCGATCGCAATAACGTACGCGAGCACCCACTCGAGCACGAACGTCGCGCCTAGGGCTGGTCCCATTGCGGGCGCCGACTTTTGAGCGATTCCGGTGAGCGCCATCCACTGATGGCCGAAGAGTGCGTCGTACCAGATCCAGCCCAGCACGAAGAACACGACCGCGGAAGCGAAGACTGCCATATGGTTAATCCGAGAGCTCATAGACGACCCTCCTGATAAACGGCAAGTCTTTACTGCTTCGGCAAAGCCGGGAAGGGGCCTCGGCGCAGCAGGCCCCTTCCCGGGCGCCGTTACAGAGGCATTCTAAACGGAATCGTCTCCGCGTGCGCGCCGCCGACGGTCTGCAGCTGCAGTTGCCCGTTGCCGGCGCTTTGAATGCGGACCGCACCCTGCGCGACGGTGTACGTGCGCGCATTGGCGGTGTGGAGGTCTGTAGAACGGCGCACGACGAGCAGGATGCCCTCACCCGTATCTTTGCGCGAGCCCGCGTACACGGTGACGTACTGCCCGTTTTGCGTGGTGTTGTACTGGTTGATGATGTCGAACATGCCGCCGGGCACCGGCGCCTGCCCGGCTTCCTGGATGCCGCTTGCCCACGCTTGCGGAGCTCCCGCATCGGCGCGATACCCTGGATGCTTCGTCGCGACGAACGTGCTCGGCACGCGCTGCGCTTCAAGAAGCTCTTTCTGATGCAGCGCACCGGTCGTGTCCGCGCCCGGGTTGTTGCTCGATGCCGGAAGCCCGGCGTTAGCGCCGTGCGAACACCCCGCGAGCGTTGCAGCGAGCGCGATGATGCAGAAACCAACGATTTTTCGCATGATACGCTCCTCCTAATTCGCCCACGTGATGTCGGTAGAATACGACATCGTGTACGACGTGCGTGAATCGCCGTTGATGAGATTTTGCAGCGTGTTAAAACCGGTTGCGGGCGAGTACGTGCTGCTGCCGCATCCGCAAGCCGCGTACTGCGTCATCGTCCCGAGAAATCCGAGCCGGCCGTTTGACTCGCTCGTGGAAGAATAGACGCTCTCGTAATACCACTGATCGGCCATCGACCATTGGTAGATCTCCGGAACGGGATAGCCGTCGCTGTTCCCCCACGAGACGTACCAAAGCCCGTGCTGCCCCCAACCGTCGCAATTGCCGCTGTAGCCGCTGTACGGGCATGCATCGGCGGAGCCGTAATCGTAGAGCGGTGTGGTGGTGGTCGCGTTGTATCCGTCCACCCATCCCGACGTGCGAGAAAACTCCGTGTCCCAGCCGGGCTCTGCGTCGATCGCGCCGCGCGCGTATTCTTGCGAGCCGTAGCCTTTGCTGGAAATATAGCTGTTCAGCTGGTTGACGGCGTTGCCCCACGCTTGACCCGCGGAGTTGCCCGTATGACTGCCGTAGTTGCTCGTGCCGATCGCGAGGCGCAGCTGCGGCGAAGAGCCCGAGCAGTTCCAAAAGCCGTCCAGAAAGCCTTCGGCCGCGTTCACGATCGACGAATCCGACGCGAACGCATTGCCGTACGTCCACGTGCCCTCGCCGCCCGAATAGTACGGCTCCCCGAAATCCAGGATCACGATGCCGCTTAGGCCCGCAGTGCCCATGCTGCATCCTTCGTTGTAGAGTGTGGTGCGGTTCGTCGTTGCCATGTACCGCGAGGTTGTCGCTGCCGGCGCCGCCTGCGCGCTCATTTGCGCTGCGGCCGCAAGCGCACACATCGCGGCCAAAGCGAGAAAAGCCCGTTGCATTCGTTTCTCCTTCGGCTGAATAGTGCTGCTGAGAAAAAGAAAGCCAACCTCGCCCTCCGGCGATGGTCGGCACACCTATGATACGCGGCCCAGGGGTCGCGGCATAAGTGAAATTGCCAGCTATGGCAGGCGCCGGGCTGCTTACGAATAGGCCGTTGGAACGAAGGGTCGCTCGCCGCCGCAGATAAGACGGCGAAAAGTCATGAACCGGAGGTTTATATGAAGCGGCTTCTCGTTTGCGTTCTCGCCGGCGTCATCGTGCTCGCGGGATGTGCATCAAGCAAGAAAACCTACAGCGCCAACGGGGCGACCGTGACAACCGATACGAGCCAAGATACCGTGACCGTCCAAAGCAGTGAAGGCACGGAAAAGATCGGCAAAAACGTCGTCGACGCCGCTTCGCTCGGCGTTCCGATCTACGCGGGAGCTACGCAGGACGAAGGCGGCTTCTCGGTCAGCGGCGCGAAGGGCTCCGCGCAGATGACCAGCTTCACGACGCCGGATCCGTTCGAAAAAGTCTACGCGTTCTATCACAGCAAGATGCCGGCCGGATCGGAAAAGATGAAGGTCGGTTCGGGCGACGATGGATCGATCGCGGAATTCGTGATCGGCGGCGAGAAGGCGGGAGACGTTCAGACCGTTGTGATGATCACGCCCAAAGGCAAAAGCACGGCTATCGTCGTCACGAAGGGCAAGGACGCCAAATAACGGTTAGCCGGTTGCTTGCGGCTATGAGATTCGCGTTTATGTCAGTGCGCTGACCGGGCAAGAACGTAGCCGGTAACTTTCTCTTTCGTGAGGCAAGCAATCGATGAAGCACACGAACGTTGTCACCGCAGCCGCAGCCCTCGGGCTGGCGATCGCGCTTGCCGCTTGCGGCGGCGGAGGCGGCAACAACAATCAAAACGCGGGCAACAACCCCGGTTCAAACGGCGGTAACAAAGGCTCGCAGCAAGTCAAACAGATGAACCCGCTCCATGTGGCGCACAACGAGATGGCGGGACACAGCCTGCAGATCAACATGGGGCAGCAGAACAACTCGGGCGAGGCAGGCAACGCCAGCGTGACCGACGTGAAAGGCGGCGTAAACGTCGCGATCCACATCAAGTCCGAGCCCAAGGGCGTCTCGCAACCGGCGCACATCCATAAAGGCACGTGCTCGAAGCTCGATCCGGCGCCGTGGAAACCGCTCAAATCGGTCGTCGACGGAGAGTCGTTCACGCATCTTGCCGGCGTAACGGTCGCGGACATCAAAAAAGGCAAGTACGCCATCAACGTGCACAAGAGCGCGAACGATCTGAAGACCTACGTTTCCTGCGGCGATCTCACGCTGTAGTAGTACGGGATCGTTTCGTCCTCATTCTGGCCGCCGCACTGCTGAGCGCGTGCGGCGGCCGTCCTCGCACGCCCGCACCGGGGCTTCTTCCCGCCTTCTCGTCCGCAGCTCTATACTTGGGCTAGGAGGCGAATGCTCATGGCCCACAGGCATGGAGCAGCGGCGCTCTCGGTCTTGATGTTCGTGCTTGCCGGCGCGTTTGCGCTACCGGCGCACGCCGCAGGCGGCACCAGCGATCTTTTGGCCGCTGTAAAAAACGTGTCGAGCGAATCCGATAAATTCCGCTCGATGATGAGCAATATCAACGCAAGCCAGATCCACGTGGTCAACGCGCAAAGCGTGATGTCCGCCGGTGAGGAGACCGCATATAGATCGGCGCTTCGTAAGAACGCGTCCGATATCAGCGATCTGCGCGATACGCTCAATCACACGACCGTTACCGGAAGCGACGGCGTGCTCGTCACGCTGCCGCGGCTGCTAAAGCGCCAAAATATAACGATCGATCGAGTCATCGGCGTCTACATCGGCGGCGACGGACAGATCACGCTGTTCTATCAGTAGCGCGTTACCAGTACGACCACTGTCCGCGCATGTCGCGTTCCGCTCCGTCGCGCGTTTGCGCGATGAGCGTCGACGTAAGCGCGCTGACGTGCGCGGGCGGCTGAAGAGAACGCATGATGCGATAGCCTTCCGCCAAAAGGCGGTTGGCGCGATCCTGCTGCGCTGCTTGATGCGCTAACTCTGCCGCGACGACCAGCGCATTCGCGCCGCGCCAGCGGTCGCTGAAGCGCTCGGCCGGCGCTTCCTGCGGTGCGCATGCCAAAGAGATCCGGCCGGCCTGTTCGGCGGCGCGCGATGCGGCGGCGTACTGGTGCGACGATATCGCGTCGACGTTGCGCGCGATGATTTGCACAGCGCGATCGCTGCACGGCGTGGTTATTCGGGCCGTTGTATGATGCGCGGCTGATGCGGCACACCCCGGCAGTGCTGCGGCAGCGGCGACGGCTGCGGCAAAGCGCAGCACACGGCTTCCCGTGTTCACTCGCGTAGCCTCCCCCTCGGCTCTGGCGCCGGTTTTAAGGATTCCCGGACGCTTGCTCGGGTAAACCTTGAGACGGTCTGGCTAAGAACAGGTAGTAAATCGGAATGGCGCTCACGAGCGCGCCGAGCGACCACGCTGCGCCTTGCGGCGACGAAACGTAGGTCGTAAGAACTACGGCAACGGTGATGACGAAAAACAGCGCGGTCGTTACGGGATGCAGCGGCACGCAAAATCCCGCGCTTTGCGCCCCGGCGCGGCGATCGCGCGCGCGAAAGACGAACAGCGCGATTGCGGCGAGCGCGAAGAATACGTAATCGATTCCGATCACGTAATTCAAGATCTGCGCGTAGCCTTTCAAAAAGGTGATCGCAACGGCAAACGCGCCTTGCAGCGCGATCGCGATCACCGGTACGCGCGTTTTGGGATGCAGCCACGCAATCTGCCGGAAGAACAGGCCGTCTTCGGCCATCGCGTGATAGACGCGCGGCGAGGTGAGAATTTGATTGCTCAAAAAGCCGAGCGTCGAAAGCGCGATGAGCGCCGCAATGATTTGCGCCCCCCGAGCGCCCATGAATGCGCGCAGCACCTCCGATGCCGGCGCATCCGTATGCATCAGTCCCGCCGGACCGAGTACGCGCAGGCACACCACGTTTACCAGGACGTACAGCGCGATGACGCCGCAGACGCCCCACAGCATGCCCAGCGGCAGCGTGCGCGTGGGATTCTTCAATTCCCCGGTCATGAAACTCGACGTTTGCCAGCCGCTGTACGCGAAGAGCACGGCGATCATCGACACGGCCATTGCGCCAAAGAGGGTGAGCGACGATCCCAGGCTCGGCGCAGTTGCAGCAGCCGCTGCGGTGGGATGCGCGAAAAGGCCGACGCCGATGAGTCCGGCAATCGCCGCGATCTTGAGCACCATGAAGGCGTTTTGCACGTTGCTGCCCTGTCGCACGCCCAGGCAGTTGACGATCGTGAACACCGCCAAAACGATGAAAGCAAGCAGCGTCGGATTGACGCTCAACCCCGTGAGCGGCTCGAAGTAACCGGCAAACGTCAGCGCCGCTGCGGCCATGCCGCCGCTCTGCGATGCCAGCAGCAGCGTCCAGCCGTACATGAATGCGACGACCGGATGGAACGCCTCGCGCATATAGGCGTAGAGGCCGCCGTCGCTCGGGCGCCGTGCCGCCAGTTCCGCAAAGACGAATGCGCCGAGCAGCGCAACGACGCCGCCCGCAATCCACACCGCCATGATCGCCCAGCCTGCATGCACGCTTTGCGCGACAACCGATGGATTTCGGAAGATGCCGGTGCCGATGATGCCGCCCATCACGATGAGGCCGGCGTCGAAAGCACCCAAACGCCGCGCAAGCTTTGCCATGAAGGAGAGTCGCTCTCGCGGGCCGCTAATTCCTGTAGGCGGCGATCCGATTGAGGCCGGCGCCGAATAGGGTACCAAGCAGATTATGACCGCCGAACTGACCATCTAACGAGTGAAAAAGGACCATCCGCTATGCATATACTTCGAAGATTCCCCCTGCTCGTTCTGATCGCGGCGCTTTTGGTTCCGCAGACGGCGCTTGCCGGAAAAACCAACAACTTCTACGGTGAAGTCGTCCACGTGAGTATCGACAACGTGAAGGTGTACGATCCTCACGCGCGTCAGACGCTGAGCTTCGTCCTCACGCCCGAGTTCGACCAGATCTTCTCGGACAACGGCAAGGCGACGTACCAGATGAAAGACCTCAAGAAGGGCCAGTACGTTCGCGTGGTCTACGACCAAAAAGCCCTGGGCATCCGCCACGCCGACAAGATCTTCATCCTCAACAACAGGAACGAACTCAAGCCAAATCAGATACCGCACTAACGCGAATCGAAGCGCCGCCGGAAGAACCGGCGGCGCTTTTTTTATTGTACGTTCAGCGAGGTCGCGATGAACGCGCCGCGGCTGTTGTACCATCCGGCTGCGGACACGCTCTTGCCGTTGGCGATCGGTGCGGTATACGGCTGCGGGCCGTAGACCCACTGCAGCTGGCCTGACGGCGTTTTTATCTCAAAACCGCCGCTGCTGCCGTAGTAGGCGCAATACGTTACCGTGCCGGTGACGCTTGTCACCGCACTTGGCGTGGGCGAGGGCGAGGGCGTGGGCGAGGGCGATGGCGTGGGCGCGCCCGCACCCATGCAGTGTGCACCGAAGCAAATCGCCGTGAGCGCGTGCAATTCAATGCCGTTCGGCGCTTCGCCGCTGGTGATGCCCTCGCCGTCGAAGAACGCCACACCTTGCACCGTGACGGGAATCCCGGGCGTTACCGAGCCGCCCGATGCAAGCGCCGGGTACTGCGCGTCCAGCGCTTTGCGCACCTGAGAAATTCGATCGTACAAGAAACTGCTCGGAGCGCAGCTCGGATCGGGAACCTCGGCGATCATCGTATCACCCTGCGCGTCGCGCACGAGCAGATGATAATCGCGATCGTGCTCCTTGAACACCTCGACCAGCGTGACGTCGTCGACTTCATAGACCGTCGTTTCGGGGCCGCTGATACGCGGCGTGCCGTCCGACAACGACTGCGGCGCGGGAATGGAGACGAGCGAAGCGATCGTCGTCTCCTGCGGCACGAGATCGATCGACGGGGCATTTGCGTCGGTAGCGGTTTTTACTCCCCAGCGGAAACTGCCGCACGTGGACGCCGGGCTGGGCGAAGGGGACGGCGTAGCGGATGCGATTGCGCCTGTGTATCCCGCAGCGGCGTAATGGTTTGCGACCTGTGCGGACGTGAGCGACGTATCGTAGAAGGCGATCTGCGCGAGGCTGCCCTTCCACTTGTAGGCGCTGCCCGTATCGTATTGACCGGCGTAGTACGGCGACTTGAACGTCGCATAGGACGCCGGAATCGCGGTGCTGCTGTCGAGCGCGCCGTCGATGTAGTAGGACGCGACTTGGGCCGCTGCATCGTACACGAACGCGACATAATGCCATGCGTCGCGAGAGAGCGTATGTTTGGAAAAATAATTGCCGTCGAATTGCGTGAGCAGCAAGCCGGTGCTGCTGAGCAGCAGACGGTGCGTGCCGCTGTATCCCCAGATCGTCATATAGTTTTGCGACGAAGCCGGGTACACCCAGGCTTCTATCGAGAAGCTCTTGCCGCTCGTTATCCCGGGATCGGGCAACTGCACGCCCGCGCTCGAGGTCCCGCCGGGCAGTGAGATCGCGGTCGACGTTTCGCTGCGTAACGGTCCCGCCGCGCCATAAGCGACGGCACCGACGTAGCCGCCGTTTTCGGCGGAAGGCGAACTGTCGTAAGCCGCCGGTCCACCGCTTTCGATGAGCTGAAAATACTGGCTGGGCGCATCGGCGAGAATGGTCGAGGCATAGCTGCCGTTTGCGGTTTGGTCCATCGGCATTCGGGAACTACCGGCGCGTTGCGGCGGCAAGCCGTTTGTTCCGGAACTGCATGCGGCCGCGGTAGCCGCAAGAAAGAAACCCACGGAACACGTGGCGAGGACTCGGCGAAGATCGCGCAATGAAACTTGCTCCCGGCGACAGGTCTACAAGCAGTGGTTGCTTTTGGGCGCCGGCGAGCTGGCCCACTATGGGCAATACCCAGGCTAATGGTTCGTATAAACGTCTATCGGCCGCTCAAGCGTGCCGCCAGGGCGACCGGCCACGACAACGCGACGTGCGCAACGCGGCGGTACGCGTGCAGATCTTCGGATGACAGAATGAAAAGCCGGTGCGGCGGCACGCCCGTCCGGCGCACGAAATACCACGTCGCGAGAAGAAACGCCGTCAAGTACGATGCCGACGTCGCGATTGCGCCGCCGACGATTCCGACGCGATTCAAGATGGCGGCGGTAATCGCGGCGCACAGCACCATCGACGTGGCGCTCAGATAGAGCGGAATGCGCGGGTTCCCGAGCTGCTGCGAGTAAAAGGCTGCCAGCACCGGCATCGTGCTGTACGCAATCACGCCCGGAAGAAGATATCGCAACACCGCTCCGGCCCCGGCGAACTGCGGCCCGTAGACGAGCACCACCAGGGGCGGGCCGGCAAAGTAGACGACGAGCGAGCACACGAGCACGAGTGCGAACGAATGGCGCATGCATTTCGCCGTCACGTCCGCGGATTCGCGCTCGCTGCCATGCGCGATGCGGCCCATTGCCGAGGTGACGATTGGCCGCGTGATGTTGAACAACAGTTCGCCGAGCGCGATGCCCACGGAGTAAACGCCGAGTGCTTGCTGGCCAAGAATGAACAGCACCAAGAACACGTCGATGCGAAAATTCAAATAGGAAACGACGCTGTTGAGCGACATCTGCGAGCCGTAGACGAGCTGCATGCGCACGAGGCCCGCCTCGTTGCCCGGCGCGTGTCCGCGCGTACGGGCGAGCACTCCGAGCCATGAGAACGCCGCCGCCGCTATCCAGGCGCCCGCCCAGGCAATCAGCACGGTGGTCAAACCCGCATGCGCGACAAGCAGCAGCGGAACGTACACCAGAACCGGCGCCGCGGCGGAGAGCGCCTGTTGAACGTTGAGCGAGCGTACGTCGCTGTCGGCCAGAAAGAAGCCCGTGCTGCTCTGCGCGAACAGCGCGAACGGAAGAACCGCCGCAGCAGCATACAGGATGCGCTGCTCGGGAAACGCCGCGGCTACGCCGAGGAGAATCGCGGTCGCCGCGCCTGCTCCGACGGCGTAGATGCGCATCGACGCGCGAAAGACGGCCGCCGCATCGTGGCCGCGCTTGGCATACTGCCAGACGATGGCGGAGGACTGCCCGGCCCACAGCATCTGAATCGTGCCGACGACCGTCACGACATACGTGAACAAGCCTTTCCCGGAGGCGCCGAGTTCCCGGGCAATGATGATGCCGCCTACGACCGCGATGACTTGGATCGCAAGGCGCGCGAAGAACGTCTCGAGACTCTTGAGGGCAATATCGCTCATATCGCCGGTGCGGGTGTCAGGGCGCGTTCGATCTTGTACTTGATCCGGTACAGCACGTTTGCCAGCCCGCTCTGTTCGTGCTTGTGCGCCCGCACGTAATGGGCCTCCCAAAAAAAGATCTGCCCGTAAGGAATGTGCAGGCGTGCAACCGCCTCGTAATACTCGTCGATATCGGCGCTGCGCGCGAGCACGTACTCGGAGGAAAGATTCTTGAAGTATGCCCGGCCGCAGAACAGACGGCGGATGAAGTCGTCGACCGCTTCACCGTGCTCGAGCGGAAGCAGCATTGAGAGCCACGATTCCAGCGTACGGTAGGCGTCGTTGAAGACTTCCCACATCGTCAGCAG
>Ga0070714_100001408_pt1 | contig 17443 bp, 18 predicted proteins | sample LARL83metaG_FD_65450 | JGI IMG/M metagenome (GOLD analysis project Ga0070714, IMG submission 65450) | Corn, switchgrass and miscanthus rhizosphere microbial communities from Kellogg Biological Station, Michigan, USA - LAR L8-3 metaG | ecosystem: Host-associated > Plants > Roots > Rhizosphere ... | reverse complement strand
CATGCTGCGCGGCAACTTGCGCTGCGCGCTCCGCGAGACGGAGGTGAACCGCGACGGGGACCGGCTGGACAAGGCCGGCCAACCCGGGGGTCCGGTGTCTGCCGTGTATTCGCCGACCGCCGCCTTGCGGCGCCCACCGGGCGGCACCTCGCGGTGCCGGCCAGTGCTGGCCGGTGATAGACACCCCAGCTGGTCGCTGCGGTGCTACACGGGACGGCGGCTAGCTGACAGCCACCTCGCGAGTCCGACATCTATGCATACTGTTGGACCACCTCCTTTCCCGCGTTAGCAAGGACGCTACGTCACAGCGCGGCCAACAGGCAAGCAAGTTTGCCGTGGGCGGACTGAGCTCGGGACGGGCGCGTTAGCGGCAGTGGATAACTAGACTTGGCCCATGGCGCAGACGTGGGACGCCACGCTCCGGGCCAGTGGCTATCGCGTTACCCCGCAGCGCCAGCTGGTCCTCGAGGCCGTCACCAGGCTGAATCACGCCTCACCCGAGGAAATCTTCGCTGAGGTGCAGCAGACGGCGCAGGGCGTGAACGTCTCGACCATCTACCGCACGCTGGAGCTGCTCGAGCAGCTGGGCCTGGTGACCCATACCCATCTCGGGCACGGCGCGCCCCGCTACCACCTGGCCGCCGAGTCGCAGCACGTGCACCTGGTCTGCTCTGACTGCGGCCAGGTGACCGAGCTCGCACCGGAAGCGGCCGGCCCCCTGGTCACCGCGCTGGACGAGGAGCACGGGTTCGCGACCGACGTGGGCCACCTGACCGTGTTCGGCACCTGCCGGAACTGCCGCGCCGCCGCGGCCCAGACGGCCGGCCCACGCGACCTGGGCCCGCGGGACCCGGGCCTGCGCGACCCCGGCCCCGGGAACGCATAGCCTGGCCAGTATGCAGAACCCGCCAGTCCAGAGCCCGCTGCTGAGCACGCCGGGCGCGGTTCCCGCCGACGGCCCCGACGCCGGGGTGGCCGCACACTACGGCGATCCGTTCGCCGAGCAGCGGGCGCTGTCCGGCGCGCTGGGCCTGGTCGACCGCTCGCACCGGGGCGTGATCAGGATCGGCGGCCCGGACCGGCTGTCCTGGATGCACAGCCTGACCACGCAGGCCCTGGAGAACCTCGCGCCCGGAACCGCCACCGAGGCGCTGATCCTCAGCCCGAACGGGCATGTCGAGCACCATCTCACGCTGACCGACGACGGCACGAGCCTGTGGGCGCACACCGAGCCGGGCACGGCCGGGGCGCTGCTGGACTTCCTCGAGTCGATGCGGTTCATGCTGCGGGTCGAGGCCGCCGACGTCACGGGCGAGTTCGCCGTGGTCACGCTCATGGGACCGGCCGCCGACCCCGCGATGGCTGACGGTGCGGCCGCGAGCCTGGCCCTGGCGTACGGGAACGATCTTGTCCTGCCCCGGGAGCGGCTGCCCCGCGTCGCGGCGGATCTGCAGGCGCGCGGGGCCGTGCTCGCGGGCATGTGGGCCTTTGAGGCACTGCGCATCGCCGCCCGCCGGCCGCGGCTCGGGCTGGACACCGACCAGCGCACGATCCCGCACGAGGTGGGCTGGATCGACGGCGCCGTGCACCTCGGCAAGGGCTGCTACCGCGGCCAGGAGACCGTGGCCCGGGTGCACAACCTGGGCCATCCGCCACGGCGCCTGGTGTTCCTGCACCTGGACGGCAGCGAGGACCGGCTGCCCGCGCACGGCGACCCGGTGTCGCTGGACGGGGCCGAGATCGGGTTCGTGGGTTCCGCCGCGCGGCACTACGAGCTCGGGCCGATCGCGCTGGCCCTGGTCAAGCGCACGGTCCCGGTCGACGCCACGCTGCTGGCGGGCGGCCTGGCCGCCGCCCAGGAGGTCATCGTGCCGCCGGACGCGGGAGCGAACGTCAAGGTCACTCTGCGGCGGCCTAAGGGGGATCTGACCCGGTCGCGCGAGTAACGTTGTCGGCCAGGAAACAACGTCGTTGCCTGGAGGTTCACCGCAGTGCTGCGCCGCACGCTGCTGGCCGCCTCGGCCAGCCCGACCCTCCGCCGGATCGTCACCACCGCCCCCGTGGCCCGCGATGTCGTGGCCAGGTTCGTGGCCGGGGACACCGCCGATGACGCGCTGCGGGCCACCCGAAGGCTGCAGGCCGACGGCCTGCTGGTCACGCTCGACTACCTGGGTGAGGACACCGTCGACCCGGAGCAGGCGGCCGCGGTCACCGAGGAGTACGTGCGGCTGATCGGCCTGCTGGCCGGGGCCGGCCTGGCCAGCGGAGGGCGGGCCGAGGTCTCGGTCAAGCCCACCGCCGTGGGGCTCGGGCTGCGTGATCACGGCGAGAAGACCGCGCGGGAGAACATCGCCAGGATCGCCACCGCGGCCCGGGAGGCGGGCACCACGGTCACGCTCGACATGGAGGACCACACCCGGGTCGACCAGACGCTGCAGATCCTGGGCCAGCTCCGGCCCGATTTCCCCGACCTGGGCAGCGTGATCCAGTCCTACCTGCGGCGCAGCCCGGAGGACTGCCGGGCGCTGGCCACGGCGGGCTCGCGGGTCCGGCTGTGCAAGGGTGCCTACAGCGCCGGCCCGGGCGTGGCGTTCACGGCCCGGGCCGACGTGGACCGGTGTTACGCCCGCTGCCTGCAGGTGCTGATGGCCGGGCCGGGCTACCCGATGATCGCCACCCACGACCCGCGGCTGATCAAGATCGCCGGCGTGCGGGCCTGGGACGAGCGGCGCGGCGCGGACAGCTTCGAGTACCAGATGCTCTACGGCATCCGGCCCGCCGAGCAGCTCCGGCTGGCCCGGTCCGGCGCCCAGGTGCGGGTCTACCTGCCCTACGGCCAGGACTGGTACGGCTACCTGGTCCGGCGGCTCGCGGAACGCCCGGCCAACCTGGCCTTCTTCCTGCGGTCCCTGGCCACGCGCCGCTGACGCCAGCGCGGCGCCGGTAGGCTCCCAGGCATGATCGCAGTCCTGGGGGCCGGGAAGATGGGCGAGGCGCTCATGTCCGGGCTGCTGCGGGCCGGCGTGGTCGCCCCGGCCGGGGTCATCGCCGCGGTGCGCCGCAGCGAGCGGGCCGAGCAGCTGCGCGAGGCCTACGGCATCGAGGTGTTCGGCGCCGCCGAGGCGGCGCGGCGCGCGGAGACGCTGGTGATCACCGTCAAGCCGCAGGACATGCCCGCGCTGCTGGACGAGATCGCGCCCGCGGTGACCGCCGACCAGCTGGTGATCTCCGTGGCCGCGGGCATCACCACGTCGTTCATCGAGGGCAGGCTGGCCACGGACGTGCCCGTGGTCCGGGTGATGTCGAACACCCCGGTGCTGGTGGACGAGGCGATGAGCGTGATCTCGGCCGGCTCGCACGCCCGCGAGCAGCACCTGAAGCTGGCCGAGGAGCTGCTGCGGCCGGTGGGCAAGGTGCTGCGGATCCCCGAGTCGCAGCAGGACGCGGCGACCGCGCTGTCCGGCAGCGGGCCGGCCTACGTCTACTTCCTGGTCGAGGCGATGGTGGACGCGGGAATCCTGCTCGGCATGCCGCGCAGCAACGCGCTGGAGATGGTGAAGCAGGCCGTGTACGGCGCCGCCACCATGCTGCGCGAGTCCGGCGAGCACCCGGTGATCCTGCGTGAGGCCGTGACCTCGCCCGGCGGCACGACCATCAACGCCATCCGCGAGCTGGAGAAGCACGGGGTCAGGGCCGCGTTCCTGGCCGCGATCGAGGCGGCCAGGGACCGGGGCCGCGAGCTCGGCGGGGGCTGACCGGGCGGGCGTTACGGCCCGGCAATAACCCGATCACGCCGGTCCCCGCAACCCGGGCTTTCCGCCGTAAAAACACCGCAGTGCCATAACGAAATTGGCTCGCAAAAGGCCGTCCGGCCGCGCTGGGGCCGCACCGGGGCGCACGGCCGCGCGCCCGCTGGTCAGAAGGCCAGGTCAGCGCCGCGTCCGTGGCTGGCGTGCGGAGGCGGGCGCGGCGGTGGCCCTGAGGCAGGCTGTGGCCGCCGGGAATTGGTGGGTCCTGCCGGGTTGCCCTTTTCCGTACAGGACTTACGCTGGAGACGGGCGTGACTGGTGCGTCGAATCTCGCTAGGCGCGCACAGCCAGCTGGAAGAGGGCTATCAATGGCAGCAGACACTACCTCGCTCAGCGAGGTCAGGTTCCTGACCGTGGCCGAGGTGGCCACGATCATGCGCGTGTCCAAGATGACCGTCTACCGCCTGGTTCACTCTGGTGAGCTGGAGGCGATCCGGGTCGGCCGTTCGTTCCGGGTACCGGAGCAGGCGGTCAACCAGTATCTGAAGGATGCCTTCGTCGCGGCGAGCTGAATTCGCGTCGCGCGCATGCTCAGCCGGCGGCTGAATGCGCGCGCTTGTCCGGGCTGGCCAATTCGCGCTATGGCCGGCCGGGATGACAGCAGCCGCCGCGACGGGGGTAACCTGTGACGTTGACGTGTGCCCGGCCGCTGCGCGGCGGGTGTGCGCGTGAGCATGCCCGTTAGCCAGGTTTCAGAGCAAGGGTGGTCGCATGGGCTCAGTCATCAAGAAGCGCCGCAAGCGGATGGCCAAGAAGAAGCACCGCAAGCTGCTGCGGAAGACGCGCGTGCAGCGCAGGAACAAGAAGTAGCACGACACCGGGCCCTGACCGGCGGCAGCCGCCGCGGATAGCGAGGGCCCGGACGGCAGCGGCCCATCTGCTGGCGGCCCCGACGGCGTGACGCGGGCGGCCCCGGCGGGCGGCGGCTGCGCAGGGGAGGCGATGTGAGAAGCCAGCCCGGACCCGGGCAGGCTGAGTACTTGCGGAAACGGATCTCCGACGCGGCGGACCTGGTCTGGCGCCGGATGCTGGGGGACTCCGAAGTCGACGAGACCGGCTTTGATCCGGAATTCAACGCCACTGTGCTGATGCCGTTGTACCGGCCGTTGTACCGGAAGTGGTTCCGCGTGCGGATGCAGGGCCTCGAGAACGTGCCCGCGTCCGGCGCGGCCCTGGTGGTGGCCAATCACTCGGGTGTGCTCCCGCTCGACGCGCTCATGCTGCAGACCGGGATCTTCGACGAGCATCCTGCGCACAGGAACCTGCGCGTGCTCAGCGCGGACCTGGTCTACGAGATCCCGCTGCTGTCCGACCTCGCCCGCCGGAGCGGGCACATCAGGGCGGACCGGGACGACGCCGGGCGGCTGCTGGCCGCGGGCGAGCTCGTCGGCGTGTTCCCCGAGGGCTTCAAGGGGATCGGCAAGCCGTTCAGCGAGCGGTACCGGCTGCAGCGTTTCGGCCGGGGCGGCTTCGCCTCAACCGCGATCGACGCGGGCGTGCCGATCGTCCCGTGCGCGATCGTCGGCGCCGAGGAGATCTACCCGATGATCGGGAACTCGAAGAACCTCGCCCGGCTGCTCAACCTGCCGTACTTCCCGGTCACCCCGCTGTTCCCGTGGCTGGGCCCGGTCGGCGCGGTGCCGCTGCCGTCCAACTGGCTCATCGAGTTCTGCCCGCCGGTGCCCACCGACCCGGCCAGTTTCAACGGGACGAACCCGGCCGGCGCCGTCTCATTCCTCGCCGACCGGGTGCGGGACACGATTCAGGCCAAGGTCGACCAGCTGCTCGTGGAGCGCGGCCCGGCGTTCAGCTAGCTGGGGTCCGGCGGGCCGATCGTGGCCGCGTCCGGGCCGAACTTCCTGACGTAGCCGGGGTGGACCTCGCTCCAGCGCTCGCCGGATTGCGACGGGGCCGCGGCGCCGTCCAGGTGCTGCTCCAGCAGGTCGACGCAGGTGTGCCAGCCGGCCGCGTCGCGGGCGGCCTTGCCGAGCTCGCTGAACACGTCGGTCAGCACGAACGTGCACCCGCCGTCGTGGGGCACGATCTCAAACCGGATCACGTCGGTGCCCCACCGGAACTCGAGCAGCGACGGCGGCTCGCAGGCCAGCACCTCGCCGTCGAAGGCCGGGTGCTCGCCGGCCGGGGCCTCGAACCTGAGCGGAGCGCCGGCCACCCACTCGCCGACGATCCGCTGCGGGAACCAGGCCGTCAGGTGCCCGGGCTCGGTCACGGCCCGCCACACCTTCTCCGGCGGGTGCGCCAGGTCCCGGGTGAACCGGAGCTTCCAGCGGTCGCCGGCGGGCTCGAGGTCGCCGGTCCGGCTGCTGGTGCCCGCGTTCGCGCCGCCCGTGGCGGTGCTGTCGTTGGCGTTCATGGTCACTGCCCTCCTCAGGTCGGCTAGTCCATGGCGTCGAGGTGGGACTCCAGCGCGTCCAGGCTGGCCGACCACATCGCCCGGTAGGGGGCGAGCCAGTCGTCCAGCTGGCGCAGCGGCTCGGGCCGGACCCGGTACACCCGCCGCTGCGCGTCGACCCGGGCCTCGACCAGCCCGGCCTCGCGCAGCACCCGCAGGTGCTTGGACACCGCGGGCTGGCTCACCTGCAGGATGCCGACCAGGTCGCCGACGGGACGCTCGGCGTCCCGCAGCAGGTCGAGGATCAGCCGCCGGTGCGGCTCGGCCAGCACCTCGAACACCATCGCCATGCCTCCGAGCATGCCCCCCGAGTTATATGCCTGTCAAGTTATGCAGCTGCGGCGCGTAGAACGCATGGGTATCGAGGCACCTTCACGGGTATGCGGTGTGCGCTAGGTGCCGGTGTGGCGGCGGTGCAGGGCGAAGCCCGCGGCCACGCCGCCGGCCACCGCACCGGCGCCGGCCGCCACCGGAAGCGCGATCATGGTGGCCTTGCGCCCCGACCTGAAGTCGTGCACCGGCCAGCCCCGGTTGCGCGCCTCGGCGCGCAGGCCCAGGTCCGGGTTGACCGCGTGCGGGTGCCCCACGAGCGTGAGCATCGGCATGTCGTTCACCGAGTCGCTGTAGGCCGAGCACCGGGCCAGGTCCAGGCCCTCGCGGACGGCCAGCGCCCGGATCGCGGCCGCCTTGGCCTCGCCGTGCAGCAGCCCGCCCACCAGCCGCCCGGTGTACACGCCGTCCACCGTCTCCGCCACCGTGCCGAGCGCGCCGGTCAGGCCGAGCCGCCGGGACAGGATGCTGGCCAGCTCGACCGGCGTGGCCGTGACCAGCCAGACCCGCTGGCCGGCCCGGAGGTGGCGCTGGGTCAGCTCCCTGGTGCCCTCCCAGATTCTGGCGGCCATGGTGTCGTCGTAGATCTCCTCGCCGAGGCTGACGATGTCCTCGACGCTGTGCCCGGCCACGAAGGCCAGCGCCGCCTGGCGCGCGGCGTCGATGTGGTCGGAGTTCTCCGCGCCGCGCAGCCGGAAGTAAAGCTGCCCCCAGGTCATCCGGGCCAGGTCGCGGGCGCCGAACATCTTGCGGGCGGCGAGGCCGCGGGCGAAATGGTAGATCGAGGCGCCCCGCATGAGCGTGTTGTCCACGTCGAAGAAAGCACCCGCCGTCGGGTCGGGCTCGGGTGGCAGCTGCTCGACTTCGGCGGCCGCGGCGGAGGCCTGCCCGGCCAGGGCCACCTCGTTTGCGGGATGCCGTCCCGCCAACAGCCTCATGCTTTCGAGACTACCGGCGCGGGGCAGAAATCGAGGCGGCCCGCGCGCTGGTGTCGCGCCCGCACGCTGGCGGTATGATGCCTGGTCAGCACTCTGGCTGATTCTTTGACTTTCGTCGTGCACCATAGTCAGCAATGTCTATTCACTTCCTGGTTGCGATTGTCGGCTCGCTCATAGCTGCCGCGGGCACGGGCGTGCTGATCTCGCGGTGCCTGCGTGCGCCCAACGCCGTGCTCGTCGCCTGGACGGTGGCCATCTTCGGGCTCACCGTGGCCCTGGGGGCGCAGGCCATCGGCTACCAGCTAGGCTTCGGGCCGATCGCCTTCCGGGCCATGCAAATCGGCGCTCAGGTCCTGGCCCCGCTGGCGCTCGCGTTCGGGCTCACCGACCTGGCGGGCAAGACCATCGTCTCCAGGTTCGCCGCGCGGCTGATCCTGACCGTCGTGGCGATCATTTCCCTCGTGATCCTGGCCATCGACCCGCTGGGCGCGGCCGCGTTCACCAAGGCCTGGCCCGCGGCCACGGTCTACTACCAGATCGTCCCGAACAAACTGCTCGAGTTCGCGCTGGCCCCGCTCACCGTGGGCATCGCGCTGGTCACGATGGTGGTGATCGCGTCCCGGCCCGGACGCGACCCGGCCTGGCGGCCCGCCTTCCCGGCCGCCGCGCCCGCGGGGATCGCCGCCCTCATCCTGGCCGTGCCCAGCGTGATCGCGCTGCTGGGCCTGTCGCTGCCGGTCGGCGCGGCGTTCACGCCGCTCTGCGCGATCGCCGCGGCCCTCACCTGGCTCGCGGGCGCACGGGCCGCCCGGCTGCGGCTCGCGCAGCTGCGCCAGGAGCCGGGCCGCGAGGACAGCGCCGATGAGACCGGCGAATGGGGCCTGCAGCGGTCGTGGGGCCAGGGGCCGGAACGGACCGGGGAGTTCGGGCGGGCCGCCGAGGACGATGAGTTCGGGATCTACCGGCCTCGCGACGGCGCGTCCCGGTCGCGCAGCGACGACCTCGACTACCAGGGCGCCAACGGGCACGGGCAGTTCAGCGACGACTCCGGGTACCTGCCGGAGCAGGACTTCGCGCCCGAGTTCCCTGGCCGGCCGGGCCTGCCGGACGAGGCGCCCTACCCGGGCCGCGCGGGCCTGCAGGACGCCACGAGCCTCATGGACGGCCCCGACCGGCCCGGTGACCCCGGCTACGCCGATGAGCCCGACTTCCCTGACCCCGGGTACCGGGATCCGGGCCCGCCGCCCCGCCCGGACCGGGGGCGTGCCGCCAGCCGCGAGTCGGCCGCGCCGCTGTTCGGCCAGATCGCCATCTACACGCTGCTGGAAGACCGCGTGCAGGAGTTCGACCAGCTGACCAAGAGGGTGGTCAAGCTGGTCCGCGCCCAGGAACCCGACACGCTGGTCTACATCGTGCACGCGGTGCCGTCCGCGCCCATGCAGCGGATCCTGTACGAGGTCTACCGCGACCGGGACGCCTACGAGGCGCACCGGCGGCAGCCCTACGTGCTCGCCTTCGAGGCCGACCGCCGGCCGTTCGTGCTCGCCACCAACATCATCGAGCTTGGCCTGCAGCAGGCTAAGGTGTCGCCGCTGCCCTCGGTCTCCGATCTGCTCCACGACACCGGATTCGACCTGCTCAACGACACCGGCTTCGGCCAGCCCGGCTTCGGCCCGCGGCCGCCCGGGGCCGACCCGCGTGGCCGGGGCGGGCCTAACGGTGACCCGCTGGCGGGCAGTGGCCCGCACCGGTACCCCCGGGCCAGCGGCGGGTCCAACGGTGACCCGCTGGCGGGCAGCGGCCCGCACCGCTATCCCCGCGCCAGCGCCAGTCAGAACGGTGACCCGCTGGCCGGCAGCGGCCCGCACCGGTACCCCCGCGCCAGCGCTGACCCGCTGGCGGGCAGCGGACCGCACCAGCACCCGATGCCCAACGGCGGCGGATCGTACGGCGACCCGCTCGGCGGGGACAGCCGGATCGGCGGCGGAACCGGGCCCAGGCGGCTGCGGTGACCGGCGGCCCCCGGGAGAGCCGCGCGACCGGACCAGGCCAGCCCGGGGCCCATGTGATCACACTGCTCACGCGCCCGGGCTGCCACCTGTGCGACGACGCTCGCGCGGTCATCGCCCGCGTCGCCGCCGACCTCGGGGTCACCTGGCAGGAGCGGGACATCACCGCGTCAGAAGAAGACCTCCGCGCTTACGGGGAGATGATCCCGGTCACGCTCATCGACGGCGTGCAGCACGATTTCTGGCGGGTCAGCGAACAGCGGCTGCGCGCCGCCCTGGCCGCCTGAGCCCGCAGCCGCGAGCCGGGCGGGGGAACGACCGGGCCGGCCCGCGTGCCCCGCCCGCCCGCGGCGGCTCGGTAAAACGCTGGCAAAGTACAGGCCAGAGCGGTCACCGGGCCGCTGCCTGACTTTGTGCAAACGTTCACAAAGGCGTAGCGTGAAAGGGAAGCCAGCGCGCGGGCACTCCGGCCTGCTGCCCGCCGCGTGATTCCCCAGGAGTGCCGGCGAGTGTCCCGTAATGCCGATGACAGATAACGGCCACCACGGTATCCCGGAGGCCACGGTCAACCGTCTTCCGGTCTACCTGAGAGCCCTGTACGCCCTGGCTGACCGCGGCATCGCCACCGTGTCCAGCGAGGAACTGGCCGCCGCGGCCGGGGTGAATTCCGCGAAACTGCGCAAGGACCTGTCGCATCTGGGGTCTTATGGAACCCGGGGAGTGGGCTACGACGTGGAGTACCTGGTGTACCAGGTCTCCAGGGAACTAGGGCTCACCCAGGACTGGCCAGTGATCATTGTGGGCGCAGGAAACCTTGGTCATGCACTCGCCAACTACGGCGGGTTCGCCTCACGCGGGTTCCGCGTGGCGGCGCTGTTTGACTCCGATCCGCAGGTCGTCGGCACCGAGATCGCCTCGCAGGTGGTCAGGCACGCCGACGAGATCGAGTCCGTGATCGCCCGGCACGGCGTGTCGATCGGCGTGATCGCCACGCCGGCCGCCTCGGCCCAGGCGGTCTGCGAGCGCCTGGTTGCCGCGGGGATCACCAGCATCCTCAACTTCGCGCCGGTGGTGCTGAACGTGCCGCAGGGCGTCGATGTGCGTAAGGTCGACCTGTCGATCGAGTTGCAGATCCTCGCGTTCCACGCCCAGCGGCGTGCGGTGGTCCGGGTCGCGCACAACGGGGAGCGCGATTGGAGGGATGAGGGCTGGGACGCATCCGACGGGGAAGCTCCGCCGCGCGGCGGGCGGCGGTCCGGTAGTGCGGGGGACAGGCCGATAGACGGCGAGACCGGGGTAGCACGGGCGGTGGCCACGTGAGCGTGCTCGTGGTCGGCCTCAGTCACAAGAGCGCGCCGGTAACCACGCTCGAACGGGCCGTGCTCACCGGCGACACCCTCGGCAAGCTGATGCGCGACGTTTACCACGCCGACGATGTCGCGGGCTCTCTCGTGGTGAGCACGTGCAACCGGGTCGAGGTCTACGCCGACGTGGACAAGTTCCACGGCGGGCTGTCCGCGATCTGCGAGCTGCTGGCGCGGCACGCCGGGATCCCGCTGGCCGAGCTCACCCAGCACCTGTACGTGCACTACGAGGACCGCGCGGTCCAGCACCTGCTGCTGGTGGCGTGCGGGCTCGACTCGATGGTGATCGGCGAGAGCCAGATACTCGGCCAGGTGCGCCAGGCCCTCAGCCTGGCCCGGACCCAGGGCACGCTCAGCCGGGCCCTGGGCGACCTGGGCTCGGTCGCGCTGCGCGCCGGCAAGCGCGCGCAGACCGAGACCGGCATCCACCGGGCGGGCGCGAGCCTGGTCAGCGTGGGGCTGGGCGCCGCGGCCCAGCAACTGCGGCCGGAGGCCGCGGCGGACGGCGCGCCGGGCCTGACGGGCCTGTCGGTGCTGGTCGTCGGGGCAGGCTCGATGAGCTCGCTGGCGGTCGCCACCGCGGCCCGGATGGGTGCCGCCCGCATCGTGGTGGCCAACCGCTCGGCGGCGCGGGCCCAGCGGCTGGCCGCGACCGTCTCCGCCGCCACCGCCGACCTCTCCCGGCTGACCGCCGAGATCGCCGCGGCCGACCTGGTCGTCTCGTGTACCGGGGCGCCGGGCCACGTGATCACCGTGGGCGCCGTGACCGAGGCGCAGCAGACCCGCACGCCAGCCCGGCCGCTGGTCCTGCTGGACCTGGCGCTGCCGCGCGACGTCGACCCGGCCGCCGACCAGCTGGACGGCGTGACCGTCATCGGCCTGGACGCGGTGGGCGAGGCCGGGTCCCGCAGCCTGCCCGGGGCCCAGGCGCACGTGGAGGACGTGGCCGCGGTCAGGCAGATCGTGGCCGAGGAACTGGCCGCGCAGATGTCCGCGGACCGGGCGGCCCGGGTGGCGCCGACCGTGGTCGCGCTGCGGGCCAAGGCCGCTCAGGTGGTGGACGCGGAGCTGGCCCGGCTGGCCGGCCGGGTGGACGGCCTGGACCCCCGCGCCCGTCGCGAAATTGCACAGTCGATGCGCCGGATCGCCGATAAGCTGCTGCATGCGCCCACCGTCCGGGTCAAGGAGCTGGCTGGCTCCCCGGGCGGCGACTCCTACGAGGCGGTGCTGCGAGTGCTGTTCGACCTCGACCCCGACGCGGTGCAGGCCGTCACCCGCGCGGAGGTTGTCACCCCGGAATGGCTGGATCAGGAGGCGCCGAAATGACCGCGCCCGCGCGGCTGCTGCTCGGCACCCGCAAGAGCCAGATGGCCATGGTCCAGTCCCAGATGGTCGCGGACCTGATCACGGAGCGCACCGGGTGCCAGGTCGAGCTGGTCGGCGTCACCACCTTCGGCGACGTGAGCCGCGCCCAGCTGGCCCAGATCGGCGGGACCGGCGTGTTCGTCAGCGGTCTGCGGGCCCGCCTGCTCGACGGTGACATCGACATCGCGGTGCACTCGCTGAAGGACCTGCCGACCACGCCCGCCGAGGGCATCGAGCTGGCCGCGGTCCTGCCCCGGGAGGACCCGAGGGACGCGCTGGCCGCCCGGGGCGGCGCCAAGCTCGCCGACCTGCCGTCTGGCGCGACGATCGGCACCGGGTCGCCGCGCCGGGCCGCTCAGCTGCTGCTGCTGCGGCCGGATGTGCGCCCGGTCCCGGTGCGCGGCAACGCGGACACCCGGCTGGGCCGGGTCACGTCGGGCGAGGTGGACGCCGTCGTGCTCGCCTACGCGGGCCTGGCCAGGATCGGCCGGCTGGACGCGGTGACCCAGGTGTTCGACCCCGATGAAATGCTGCCATCGCCGGGGCAGGGGGCCCTGGCGGTGGAGTGCCGGAGCGGCCAGCAGGACCTGCTGGCGCTGCTGGCCAGCGTGGACGACGCGGCGAGCCGCGCGGCCACCACGGCGGAGCGCAGCCTGCTCGCCGCGCTCGAGGCAGGTTGCAGCGCCCCGGTCGGCGGGTATGCCGCCGGGGCGGATGAATTGCGGCTGCGCGCGGTTGTCGTCGCGGCCGACGGGGAGATTGCGCTGCGGGCCAGTGCCGGCGCGCCAGCGGCCGAGGCGGAGCGCCTGGGCCGCGAGGTGGCTGCCGAGCTGCTGCGGCGCGGAGCGGGAAGATATACGGCCGTGTCCACTGGACACATCATTAACGGGGACGATGACTAGTGAACCCACCCGTGACAGACAGTTCTGCCCAGGCTGCGGACAAGCCCGCCGACGGCTGGGTCGCCTTTGTCGGCGCGGGCCCGGGAGACGAGGGCCTGCTGACGGTGCGGGCCACGGATCTGCTCGCCCGGGCCGATCTGGTCGTGGCGGGCCCTGAGCTTGCGGACCGGCTCGGGCAGCTGGTGCGGGCCGGGGCGGAGACCGCGGACACCGACGCGCTGGCGCAGGACCCGAAGCTGCTGATCAAGGCGGCCAAGGCCGGCCAGCACGTGGTCAGGCTGGTCAGCGGCGACCCGCTGCTGTTCGGCCCGGCCGCCGCGGAGGCCGCGGCGTGCGCCAAGGCACGGGTGCCGTTCGAGATCGTGCCCGGGGTGCCGACCGCGACCGCGGTTCCCGCCTACGCCGGGATCCCGCTGACCTCAGACAACAGCGGTGACGTCAGGATCATCCACGCCTCCGAGGTGAGCCGGGTGCAGGCCGGCCCGGGCAGCCTGGTCATCCTCGGCGCCGAGACCGGGCCCGCGGACATCGCGAAGATGCTGGTGGCGGCGGGCTGGGCGGACACCACGCCGTTCGCCCTCACCTGGGACGGCACCACGACCGACCAGCGCACCGTGGTCTGCACCCTGGGGTCGGTCACCGCCGACCTCAAGGCCGCCGGGGTCAGCCTGCTCACGGCGCACGGGCCCGCGGTCGCGGTGATCGGTGACGGGATCGGCGCCCAGCAGGCGCTGTCCTGGTTCGAGACCAAGCCGCTGTTCGGCTGGCGGGTGCTGGTGCCGCGGACCAAGGAGCAGGCCGGGGAGGTCATGACCCGGCTGCGGAACTGGGGTGCGGTGCCGGAGCAGGTGCCGACGATCGCGGTCGAGCCGCCCAGGACGCCGCAGCAGATGGAGCGCGCGGTCAAGGGCCTGGTCACCGGCAGGTACCAGTGGATCGCGTTCACGTCGGTGAACGCGGTCCGCGCGGTGCGGGAGAAGTTCGAGGAGTACGGCCTGGACGCGCGGGCGTTCGCCGGCATCAAGGTGGCCGCGGTGGGCGAGCAGACCGCCCGCGCGCTGCGCGAGTTCGGGATCATGCCCGACCTGGTGCCCGAGCACAAGCAGTCCGCCGAGGGGCTGGCCGACGCCTGGCCCGCCTACGACGACGTGCTCGACCCGATCAACCGGGTGCTGCTGCCGCGCGCCGACATCGCGACCGAGTCCCTGCTGGCCCGGCTCACCGACCTGGGCTGGGAGGCCGAGGACGTCACCGCCTACCGGACCGTGCGCGCCGCCCCGCCGCCCGCACCGGTTCGTGAGGCCATCAAGGGCGGCGGCTTCGATGCCGTGCTGTTCACCTCGTCGTCCACGGTCAGGAACCTGATCGGGATCGCCGGCAAGCCGCACGCGGTGACGGTGATCGCGGTGATCGGCCCGGAAACGGCCAAGACGGCCGCGGAGTTCGGGCTCCGGGTCGACGTGATGGCCCCGCGGCCATCGGTCACCGCGCTGGTCGACGCGCTGGCCGAGCACGGCGCGGGCCTGCGCGACGCGGCCGCGGAAGCCGGCGAGCCGCTGCGCAAGCCCAGCGAGCGCCGCCGCGGAGCGCGCCGCCGCATCAGGTAGCCGACCTCGACAGGAGTGCCCCGATGAGCGCCGGATTCCCCGTGGCCAGGCCGCGCAGGCTGCGGCGGACCGCGGCGCTGCGCCGCCTGGTCGCGCCGGCCAGCGTGCGCCCGGACAGCCTGGTGCTGCCGCTGTTCGTCAAGGAGGGCATCGCGGAGCCGCAGCCGGTGAGTTCCATGCCCGGCGTGGTGCAGCACACCAGGGAGAGCCTGCGCAAGGCGGCGGTTGACGCGGTGGACGCCGGAGTCGGCGGCCTGATCCTGTTCGGCATCCCGGCGGCCAAGGACGCGCGCGGCTCGGCCGCCGACGACCCGCAGGGCATCATCCAGCTTGCCCTGGCGGACCTGGCCGCCGAGGTCGGGAACGACATCGTGCTCCTGGCCGACCTGTGCCTGTGCGAGTACACCGACCACGGCCACTGCGGCCCGGTCACGCCCTCCGGCGACGTCGACAACGACGTGACCCTGGAGCGGTACGCGTCGATCGCGGTGGCCCAGGCGGCGGCGGGCGCTCACGTGGTCGCGCCGAGCGGGATGATGGACGGCCAGGTCGCCGCCATCAGGGCGGCGCTGGACGGGGCCGGCTTCGGCGAGGTCGCGATCTGCGCCTACTCGGCCAAGTACGCCTCGGCCTTCTACGGCCCGTTCCGTGAGGCGGCCGAGGGTGCCCCGCAGTTCGGCGACCGGGCTTCCTACCAGCAGGACCCGGCCAGCCCGGACGAGGCCCTGCGCGAGGTCCAGCTCGACGTGGACGAAGGCGCGGACATCGTGATGGTGAAGCCCGCCCTCGCTTACCTGGACATCATCAGCAAGGTGTCCGCCGCCGTGCGCCTCCCGCTGGCCGCGTACCAGGTCAGCGGTGAGTACGCGATGATCGAGGCGGCGGCGGCGAACGGCTGGCTGGACCGAGACCGGGTGATCATGGAGACGCTCACCGCGATCCACCGGGCCGGCGCGGACATCATCCTGACCTACTGGGCCACCGAGGCCGCGCGCCGCCTGCGCTGAACCCGGTCCGGCGTGGCGGCCCCCTGACGCGCCGTAGCGGGCTATGGTTGGCCGCAGCGGTCACTTTGCAATCTCTATTGTGCATCGCATGGGTATCGGCCGGGGGGTGGCAACGGCGCCATCGGGTGGGCCGGGCATTATCGGTGAATACATGACGCGGGCCGGCCGGGCAGGAGTGAGCCGATGGTAGAGGCGGTACTGCGCCGCAGCCGACGCAGGGCCGTCGAGCGGATGGCTCTCGCCGCTGCCGAGTATGCCTCGATGGGCTGGCCGGTCTGCGTGGGTGCCTACCCGCCGACCCGGCAGCGGCACGACGACATCCTGCGGTCCTGCTCCTGCGACCGGGTCGGCTGTCCCGCGCCGGGCGCGCATCCGATGTCCCCCGCCTGGCAGGTCCAGGCCACCGCGGACCCCGCCACGGTGGGGAACTGGTGGATGGCGCAGCCGGAGGCGAACGTCATCCTGGCCACCGGCCGGGTATTCGACGTCCTGGACGTGCCGGCCGCCGCAGGAGCCACGGCGCTCACCCAGATGGAGCGGTCGGCCGTCAGGCCCGGTCCCGTCGCGATCAGCGCGGGGAGCCGGGCCCTCTTTTTTGTGACCACCCGCGGCCGGCCCGCCGACGAGGAGGAGTGGTGGTCCTGCCACCTGGACTGCGAGCCCGAGATGGTCTCGCAGGTGGCCGGGCTGCGCTGGCACTGCAGGGACAGCTACGTGCTGGCGCCCCCGTCCCGGGACGGGTACGCGGCCAAATCGCACTGGCTCCGCCCACCGGACCACCGGCCGCTGCCCGACGGGCTTAGGCTGCTGGAGTTCCTGGCCGACGCCTGTGAGGAAGTCAGTTAATGGGTGACCAGAGCGGCGGAGCCGGACAGCGCTCCGCCGAGTTGTTCGCGCGCGCGTCCGCCGTGGCCCCGGGTGGGGTGAACTCGCCGGTGCGGGCGTTCGGCGCGGTGGGCGGAACCCCGGTGTTCATGGCCTCGGGCCGCGGGCCGTACCTGACCGACGTGGACGGGCGCGACTACGTCGACCTGATCTGCTCCTGGGGCCCGATGATCCTCGGGCACGCGCACCCGGACGTCATCGAGGCAGTGCGCCACGCACTTGCGCAGGGCACATCCTTCGGCACGGTGACGCCGGGCGAGGTGGAGCTGGCCGAGGAGCTGGCCGCGCGCGCCCCGGTGGACAAGGTCCGCCTGGTCAGCTCAGGAACCGAGGCCACGATGACCGCGCTGCGCCTGGCCCGGGGCTTCACCGGCCGCCGGGTCGTGGTCAAGTTCGCGGGCTGCTACCACGGCCACGCGGACGCGCTGCTCGCCGCGGCCGGCTCGGGCGTGGCCACGTTCGGGCTGCCCGACTCGCCCGGCGTGACCGGGGCGGCCACCGCCGACACGCTGGTGCTGCCGTACAACGACGCCGACGCGGTGCGCCAGGCGTTCGCGGCCCGGGCGGACGAGATCGCCTGCGTGATCACCGAGGCCTGCCCGGCGAACATGGGCGTGGTGCCGCCCGCCGCCGGCTTCAACCAGCTGCTCAGCGACGTCTGCCGCGAGCACGGGGCACTGCTGATCATGGATGAGGTGCTGACCGGGTTCCGGGTCAGCCGCTCCGGCTGGTACGGCCTCGAGGGCGTGGCCGGTGACCTGATGACGTTCGGCAAGGTGATGGGCGGCGGGCTGCCCGCGGCCGCGTTCGGCGG
>Ga0070714_100001407_pt1 | contig 17450 bp, 15 predicted proteins | sample LARL83metaG_FD_65450 | JGI IMG/M metagenome (GOLD analysis project Ga0070714, IMG submission 65450) | Corn, switchgrass and miscanthus rhizosphere microbial communities from Kellogg Biological Station, Michigan, USA - LAR L8-3 metaG | ecosystem: Host-associated > Plants > Roots > Rhizosphere ... | reverse complement strand
ATGGTGACAGCGAGCCCGGTCACCACGTAGAAACCGGCGGCCAGTTCGATGTCCAACCAGGTCAGGCCCCAGCCCCAGGCGAAGGGCACGGCGGCGACGAGGGCCAGGAAAGGCACGAGGATGAACACGTGCACCAAGCCGTGTTCGGCCGGTGTGCGATCCGCACCCAGCAACGGTTTCACCGCCGGGGCCGACGCGAGGATGTTCGTCATGACATCGCCTGCCTTGGGGTTGCGTCGAGTGCGTACCGCCAAGGGCCAGAGCGATAGCTCGTCTTTCGAGCCACATATGTCCGCAGTGTCGTCCGTTCGGTCACGGAGGAGACCGTCCACTACCATGGTACTCCGGATGTTATCGACGTTCCCGCACGTCGCCGGATGGCTTTGCCGTTCCTGGCTTCTTTCGAGCCCGTCGTTCAGTGTTTGACAGCGTCCGTCACCTTGGTGACCGACTGCTTCGCCGTGCCCTTGGCGTGATCGACGCGTCCCTCGGTCCTGAGGCGCCGGTTCCCGGTGACCCGGCCGAGAAACTGCTTGACAGTGCCCTTGGCGGCTTCAGCCTGGTGCGCGAGCACCTTTCCCACACTCATGATGGTGTCCTTCCTGTTGTGTACCGGTGGCGCGGACGCCGCCGGACTCAAAGCGGCGCGAATGCTTACGCGGGGCCTTCGCCTGGCGCGGCGCCGACCGGTTGATGGTCGGCGGACCTGCGGCCGAACCGGTGCAGTCGGCCCAGACCAGCGACTGGGCGATGGTGTTCGGCGCTGTCCGTGCCGGCCGATGGCGCACCCGCCGTCGCTGCGGCGTTCGCGTCAGAGGTCCCGCGCTGGTGCGCGTTGACGAGGTCGTCCCGGTCCTGGCTCACCACAGCCGTGTCCCGGCGGGAATCCTTGAGCTCGCGGCGGGCCAGGCGGCCGCGGCGGGCGGTCCGCCGGGCTCCGGCGAACAGCAGGCTCAGGCCGAACAGGCCCACCGCGCCGACCACGATGCCGTAGAGGAACAGCGTGCCGGTGGAGCCGGTGATGTGGTAGCCGAACACGGCGAAATGATCGGTCAGCGCGTGTGCGCCGCCTCCGTTGGTCATCACACCTGTGACCGCGACGATGACGGCGGCGATGAGCAGGACCAACCCAATGACGATGATCATAGTTCACCTGTATCTCTACGCTGTAGGTCTTCAGTGAACGCCGTGGCCACCGCCATGTCAACACTGTAGGTCTACGATCGGATACTACGGCAGATGCCGGGAAGGAAAGGTGCTGTAGAGATGCCCCGACCGCCGACCGAACGCACCCGTCCGGCCTCCGTGGACCCAGCCGACGGCACCGACCGGGCAGCGCCGGACCGGATCACCCGGGAGCGGGTGTTGGCGGCAGCGCTGGAGATCATCGACCGCGACGGGATCGACGGGCTGTCCATGCGCCGCCTGGGCCACGCCCTGGGCCGCGACCCGATGGTGCTCTACCGGCACGCCCCGAACAAAGCCGCGCTGCTCGACGGCGTCGCCGAGATCGTCCTCGAACAACTGTCGGTAGACACCACCGCCCCGGACTGGGCCGCCCAACTACGCACCCTCGCCCGCCAGTTCCGCCACCTGGCGCTGGCCCACCCACACGTGGTGCCACTGCTGGTCACCCGGCCCCTGGCGACCCCGCTGGGACTACGCCCAGTAGGGATGCTGCGGCCGCTGGAAAGGGTCCTGGATCTACTGACCCGCGCCGGTTTCACCGGGCCGGTCGCGCTGCACATCTACCGGGCGCTGTTCGGTTTTCTACACGGCCACGTCCTCAACGAGTTGCAGGAACTCGTCGAACGTCCCGAGGAGACCGACGCCCTGCTGCGGCTGGGCCTGCACCGGCTCCCGATCACCGAGTTCCCCCTCGTGCGCGGCCTCGCACCCGTCCTGGCCTCCTACGACGGCGCCACCGAACTCGAAACCGGCCTGGACATCCTGCTCACCGGCCTGACCACAGTGCTAACCCACCCCAACCACACACCCCCCGAAACCACCAGCTGAACCGGCCGTGAAGCCATCACCGCCGGCCGCTTCGACGTCCGCGCCCCTGGTGCCGGTCCGCCCGCTCACTCAACCGCAGCCGATCCAGACGCGACCGCTGCGCCAGCCCCATGACCAGCCCGCCGCGAGCCTCGGCAAGCGAGATCGTCGGGCACTGACCGCTCAACAGATCGAGTGCGCATCGGTCGCGTGGGGCTACCATGGCGACGGCCGAGCTCAAACGCCTGTTCATGCTGATCACCCGCCTGTTGTTGCCCGAGGTCCATCACCTGTGCTGGATCTGGTGGCGACGGCGTCACGCGGCCAGGGCTCGCTGGTCCCATCACCGTGCCCGCTCCGCCGACAACTCATCACGACATGACACGATCAAAGTGCGGCTGCCCTACCAGATCACTCTGTCCGGGCTACGGGGCCAAGCTCACACCGGAGGAGACCAGCCTTATTGAACGCCGAACAGAGGAGAGCAAGCGCCGCGATGGAGCCGTAGTCTCCGATGACATAATAGATTACACGGAGACCTACCATCTAACGAGCATCGTAAGGAAGAATTGGGACAAGTTCCAACCAGTCTTTCGCGACAAGAAACGTACGGAAGCATTTTTCGGAATCATAGAAGACGTTGCGCGTGCCGAAACTCCATCCATGCAGTTCAAGCGGCAGGTCGGTACTCGTGGAGGACGCCACCAAGGCGATCTTGTCGACGTACCGTGAGACGACCGATCCGTTCAGCGTCAAGGGCCTCTGGTCGGGCTCGTAGCGGTGCTGCAGCGGCAAGTGATCGATGGGTGCGATGCAGGTTGTAATGGCGTTGGTACTCGCGTAGGGCGTGCCGAAGGTGGGTCTGGTTCCAGATCAGCATGCGGTCCAGCAGTTCGACACGCAGCGTCTTCACCCAGCGTTCCATGATCGAGTTCATGCGCGGCGTCCGGACGCCGGTCAACACCGTGGTAATCCCCGCATCAGCCAGGATCTCGTCGATCAATGCAGGGTATTTGCCGTCACGGTCACGGATAAGGAACTTGACTCGCGTGAGGCTGCCGGTGTCCTCCAGGTCCATGAGCAGGTTGCGGACGGCCTGCGTCACCCAGACATGGGTGGGGTGCGCGGTGACGCCAAGAACGCGGATGCGTATGCCGGCGTGGTGGATCGCGGCAAGGATGTACTGCCGCTGCCCGGTTAGGGTGACGGTCTCGATGAAGTCCATCGCCAGGAGCGCCTCGGCCTGGGAGCGCAGGAACGCGGCCCATGTCACGGTCGTGCGCTGTGGGGACGGCTCGACGCCGGCCGTCTTGAGGATCTCCCACACCGTGGAGGAAGCGATCTTGATACCGAGGAGGGCCAGTTCACCGTGGATGCGGCGGTAGCCCCACGTGGGGTTCTCGGCGGCCAGGCGCAGGACGAGTCGGCGGATCGAGGCGACGGTGCGGGGCCGCCCGGTCCTGCCGTGCCGACTGGCGCGGGCATGGCGGCGAGTAATCAGGTCCCGGTGCCATCGCAGGACGGTGTCCGGGCTGACCAGCAGGCGCAGCCGGCGCAACGTCACGCGGGATAGCGGCACGAGTAGCGCGGCGAAAAATGCCCGGTCCTCAGACCGTAGTCGCGGGCGTTGATCACCGAGCTGCCGCTGCAAGACCGCGATCTGGTGGCGCAGGGCCAGGATCTCGACGTCCCTCTCGCGATCGGTCATCGGCAACAGCCGCAGCGCGGCGAAGGCCTGAGCGACGGCGAGATAGACGAAGCGGACCAGCACGAGCCGTGATCATGCCCGACGGCCACCGGTCACCCGCCGATGGCTATCGACCTGCGCGGACGCAATTCTCGGCACGCACAGCTTCTCTGCACTAAACAAGAGGGCACGCCGAGTTGATCGATTCAGGCGGTCAAGCTGTCCAGCGTCTCGCCTTCACATCCGGTACGTGCGTGCTGCCAGGCGATCGCACAACGTCCTGTAGTGCTGATGAGTGGGCGTTTCCACCTCGCGTCGAGGTCGGATGTCGGTCTAACGGCGCGTTGATCAGCGGATACTCTCGAGTCGCGACGCGCTCCTGCCCTCGCCTGACCGCCAGTGCTCGCGCCACCCAGGAAGCGGCGCACCGGCGCGGCCTGCGCACCGTCCAACTTCCTGCCTTCGACGTGCTGGACAACCTGACCGCGCAGCAACTCTGTTAAGAATCCTCAGAGCTTCCTGATTTTCCCTCGAGTGCGGCAAGCCGGTCGAGTGCGTCTGCCCACACCTTCTGTTGGCAACCGAAACGTTTAGCGGGACTTTGCTCATGGCAGGATCGCAATTGCTCTTCTGTCATGGCATGGACCATATCAAGGCGTTGTGTATCACGAAGCGCATCTGCCACCTTGTCCAAAGGCTTGTAGATACCTGCAATCAACAGGTCGGCAACTGCGGCGGATCCCAAGCCGGACGCTAGGCCGTTGTTGCCAGTGACAAGACCGACGATAGCAAGCAAAATAGTCACCACCAGCAAGACAAAGATCAAAAGTGCAACACCGAGACGAATCTTGAAGACAAGCTCAATTCGACTGCGTGCAGTAGTAAATAGTTCTCGATGTCGATAGAGGGCAATAGCACCGTCGTCCCATCTCTGGCCTTGTGGCGAGACCATGAACTCTCCGGCGAGAACTTCGACTAGGTCGTCCACCTCTTGCGTTGATAGCGAAAATTCCTTTAAAAGCTCTCCACCTGCGTCTTCCGTCGCTATGGACACTTCTGGTGCCGACTTCCTGCGATTATGCAGATAGTCTGCTGCTGCCACCATGCTCTTAGCCATATCGCTGGCAATTATGCTGAGGACAGGCTCGATCATCCGCGCTCCTTGTTTGAAGTCTGATTACAGGATCGAGCCGTGTCCAACTGCCGTTACCGAGGCCTCCCCCAGGAGCCTGGGACCACTGATCGCGGCGGCTGTGATCCTCGTCGTCGTTGCCGTCGACCGAGGGCGGCCGGCCAGCACGACGGCCAGCATGCTCTCGATGCTGCAAATCAGCTCTCGTCGACGGTTAGCAGCGCTCGGCGGTCGGCTGCCAGGCCGCACTGATCGACAGACGCACTGTGGACCGTCGCATGGTGAAGGCGAGCAGCTTTCTCGCCCTCCTGGCCAGGCGCATGCCGGCGTGAGTTATGGAGTCGTGGTAACACGGCCGGTGGCCAAGAGGACCTGCGGGCAGAGCTGCTCCATCGCAGTTGTCACGAAGCTCGCGGCAATGGAGAACTCCATGCCCTTCGCCCCGTACGTGCCAACCCCGATGTTCTGCTCCGAGTCTGTGACGAGGCCAAGCTGGTCGGGATGGGCGGCCAGGAGTGTGCAGTCGGCCAACCCACGGCGCAGTAATTCGGAATCTGGGATCGTGGCCAACTCGGGGTCCTGCCTGCGGATGGTGTTGAGGAAGATCTGGCGCCCGACAGCGGCCTCAGCCGAGGTGTCAGGTGTCGCGGGCGCTGTCGTAGCCGGTGGCTGAACGGCGCTGGAGCTGCCAGTCGTGGCCGGCGGGACAGCCTGCGCGATGGCGCCTCCTGAACTGCACGCGACAGCGGACATCAGGGCAACAATGGCCAGCAGTGCCGCAGCGAATCTGCGCGCCATGTGACCTCCTGCGAATCGTCGATGACTCAGAAGTGCAGCGCCGCGCAGTCGACTGACTGGCCGGCCGGAACGTCCTTGGCGACTAACACCTGCGACCCGTCGCCTACGACCGTGCAATTCAGGTCGGTGTCGTTGTTGCTGTTGTCGACCGTCATCCGCGCCCACGCCGCGTCGGGATTCTGCCCGGAGTAGTTCTGGGACCACGGCACCGTCGTGATGGTCTGGCTGGACATGGAGTCGTGCAGCGGGTCGCCGAACGTCACGACCACACCAGCATCCATGCCCTGGTCGCCGGTGACCGTGTACGTAAGGGTGTGCTGCCCAGTGACCACAGTGCTCGTGTCGCCGCCGCCACCACAGGCGCTGACGAACCACGCGGACGCGGCGATTACACCGACGATCAATGGCATGCGTAGGACCGGTGCGGCGCCCATGTGGTGTGTCCTTCTCTCCCAAGGGTTACGCAGCGGTCATCGCGCCATCGGTCAGGGCCTATTACGGGGTGGCGCGATGTTGTCCAAGTTCTGTCAGTGGCGGGCGCACGCGAACCGGTGGACCTGGTGCTGCAGCGGACGCTGGACCTGCTGCAGTCAGTAGCCATCGATGGTGATCAGGCGCGAGCAACTGCTTGCTGGTAGTGCCGACGACCTTCGTGATTGACCGCGCACTGCGGACAGCCACGTCCGATAGGCCGGGCAACTACCTGCCGACGACGGTCACGTCATCCACTCGTCTGGGTCGTACTCGCGCACCGAGTAGTCATCCTCGACCTGCCACTCTCGACCCTCGTCGTCAACGAACCGCACCGCCAGTCGTGCTGCCTTGCGCACAGAGAACGGAAACACGAAGGCATACCCTTCATCCGCCTGGACGACGTCGACCCGGTAGTCCTGGACCTCATACGCTGGCGCTGGCGCGTCCCCCAAGATTGGCCTGATCGAGCTGGCGTGCCGGTACTTCTCATTGTGCAATGACATCCCTGCGCGAACTTCACGGATTGGCCGAGGCGACTTGTTGATCACTAACGCCACGTGAACGGCGTCACCCTGCTCCACCTCAACGCCGGGCGGCGGGCCGCTCTGGTCCCACTCGACGCGGATCCGGTTGGCCTGTTGTCGGTCCAGCGCCCGCTGTCGACGCCGCAACTCCTCCAACTGGCCGTCGAGCAACTCGTCGCGCTTGCGGTTGCGCTCGGCCTCAGCCGCGATCGCCTCACGCTGCAGTGCAAGATCATCGCGCTGGAGCTTCACCTGGTCCGCGAGCAGGTCGACCTGCTGCCTCAGCAAGTCCACCTGGCTGAGGGCCGCCTTCAGTTGGTACACCGCGAAACCACCCAGCCCCACGGCGATCACGTCGCCGGCGACCTAGGCCCATGCTTGCAGGCTCTGCGCATCCACCGACGGAGTGTAGGCGGCTGACAGTTATCCCCAGCTTGCACAGCTGCAAGGACGGCTGAGGCGCCGTGCGATTCCCGTGAGAGCAGCGCTGTGACCAGCAGCGATAAGCGCGTCACTTGCTATCGAGACGAGGGCGCTAAGGAGCGTCGGTGGGGTGTGCCACGCTTGGCGTGGCTATGCGGTTGCCTGTGATGCCAGATTGCTATGTATCCAGCAGACAGATGATCCGGACCGTGGGCCGTGGGCCGTGGAAGATCCGCACTCGCCAGTATCAAGTACCACATCGTCAACGACGACCTCACGGCGAACATGATCGAGTCCCGCCACAGAGGGCACCTGACGTGCCAGCGAGGCGGCCGACCGCAACAGGTACCGCCATGATGCGGTTCGAGGGCGCCGATGGGGCGCCGACTTCGACAGTGACCGGCTCTTGATGGGGACCCGCTGCCACGGTCGCCTGGGCGACAGCAGGACGCACATCGCCGGGTGCCCCGCAGCTCATCCGGGCACCCATCCTTGCCCGTGGGGCACCCAATACCGATCACACTCAGCCACGCAGCGTCCTCCGGCTGCCCGCCACGACCTAGGCAGCCGATCGGTCGCGCGACGCTCCCCGGGTGAACGAGAAGCCGCAGCTCAGCGATGCTACGACGAACGAGTCTTCTGATTCTCGATCAGGAAGCCCCGCTCAAGCCGCCTAGCGGACATCAGAGTCGCCAGGACACTCCACCGGACAACCGAACACGATGACGCCACCCAAAACGCGCCCACCAGGTGTTTCGATCAGCTCCCAACGGCTCCGCCGACTGTCCACGGTGGCCTTGAAGTTCTATCCCTAGTGGACTGAACTCTGGACGCCCGGGCACCCATCGGGCACCCAAACGAGATCAACATGAGCGCGACGGCTTCACAGTCCACATGGGATATCGAATAACCGCAGCTCAGCGAGTGTCTCGTCGCGAGGAGAGAAGCGCGCCCGAAGGGATTCGAACCCCTAACCTTCTGATCCGTAGTCAGATGCTCTATCCGTTGAGCTACGGGCGCATGTTCTGTTGTCGTCCGGCGGCGCCGGGCGTTGGCGGAGGCTCCGGGATTTGAACCCGGGAGGGGGTGTTGCCCCCAACCGCATTAGCAGTGCGGCGCCATAGACCAGACTAGGCGAAGCCTCCCGGAGCCTGTTACCACTCGGCGAGTAGCCTACACAGCCGCTGGGCGAGGTGGCAAAGCAGCCCCCGATCATGCTGCTGACCTGGTGTTTTATCCTACCATGGCAATGAAGGGGGTCAGGGCCGCCGGGTCGCGCAGGGCATCCTTGGAGATGGCCTTCGCTACCGGGGTGCCGGCCAGGATCTTCTTCACCGGGACCTCGCACTTCTTGCCGTTCAGTGTCCTGGGCACCGCCTCGATCGTGATGAAGCGGTTCGGGACGTGGCGTGGGGACAGCTGTTCGCGCAGGTCGGCACGTAGGCGTGGTTCGATTTCGGTCAATTTCACGCCCTCGGCGAGGACCACGAAGCACAGGAGTTCGCCGTCGGTTCGTTCTACGCTCGATGTGTCTATGACCAGGGAGTCCAGTACCTCGGGCAGGTTCTCCACCACTCGGTAGAACTCGGCGGTGCCCATGCGGACACCTCCCCGGTTCAGTGTCGAGTCGCTCCGCCCGTAGATCACTGCGGAGCCTCGGTCGGTGATTCGGATCCAGTCGCCGTGGCGCCATGTGCCGGGGTACATGTCGAAGTACGCCTCGTGCAGGCGGCTGCCGTCGGGGTCGTTCCAGAAGAAGACCGGCATGGACGGCATTGGCTGCGTGATCACCAACTCGCCTACTTCGTCGATCACTCCACGTCCTGCTTCGTCGTATGCGGCTACTGCCGCACCCAGTGATCGGCACGACAGTTCGCCGAGCCATACCGGTACGTCTGGGGACGAACCCACGAATGCCGTGCACAGGTCTGTGCCTCCGGACACGCTGCAGATCTGGATGTGGTCGCCGACGGCGTCGGCCAACCAGCGGAAGCCTTCCGGTGACAGTGGCGCGCCGGTTGAGCCGACGGCTCGGAGGGCCGACAGGTCGAATTTGTCGGCTGGGCGCAGTCCTTCCTTCAGGCATGACTGGACGTAGGGGGCCGATGTACCGAATAGCGTGATGTGTTCGTCGGCGGCCAGTTGCCACAGGACGTCGAGGGTCGGGTGGGCCGGGCTGCCGTCGTACAGCACCACCGTTGTGCCTACCAGCAGACCCGATACCAGGAAGTTCCACATCATCCAGCCGGTTGTGGTGAACCAGAAGAATGTCTCGCCGGGGCCCAGGTCGCAGTGCAACGCCAACTGCTTCAGGTGTTCGATCACGATGCCGCCGTGGCCCTGCACGATGCCTTTGGGCAGGCCTGTTGTTCCGGACGAGTACAGGATCCAGAGCGGGTGGTCGAACGGGACCGGTTCGAAAGTCAACTCGGCGTCCGCGTGTTCGGCCAGGAGGCTCGTCCAGTTCACGAACTCGGTCGTCTTGTCGACGTAGTCGACCAGGATCGTGGCCTTAAGGCTGGAGATCTCGTCCGTCAGCCGGCGGACGGTGGGGCGGATGTCGAAGCGTTTTCCGTTGTACAGGTAGCCGTCCACGGCGATCAGGACTGTCGGCTCGATCTGGGTGAATCGGTCGAAGACCGCTCGTACGCCGAAGTCCGGCGAGCACGACGACCATGTCGCGCCGAGGCTGGCCGCGGCCAGGAACGCGACCACGGTGTCGGGGGTGTTGGGCACCAGTGCCGCTACCCGGTCGCCGCGCCGCACGCCGAGTGACACCAGCGCGGCTCTGGCCGCCGCCACCTGGGCGCGGAGTTCGCCGTACGTGCGGCGTTCGGTGTGGCCGTCCTCACGGTGGAACACCAGGGCCACGTCCCCGTCCGGATGTCCGGTGAGGGCCTGCTCCGCGTAGTTCAGGGTGGCGCCGGGGAACCATCGGGCGCCGGGCATGTCCGTCGACTCGAGCACCGTTGTCGCCTGGTCATGGAACCGGACGCCCAGGAACTCGGCCACGGCCGACCAGAAACCGGGCAGGTCGCGCACCGACCACTGCCACAGGCCGTCGTAGCCCTCCAGGTCCAGGCCGCGTTCGGTGCGCAGCCACTGACGGAATTGGGCGATCCTGGTGTCGCCGACCCGGTCGGGGTCGGGTTGCCAGAGCAGTTCCGGTGCGTCGGTCATGCCACATTCCTAGCCGATCGACCGGCCTCGGGTCGACGTGCCAACTCGCTGGCCTGATTGGGTACCGTCGGGGTAGCCAGCGACCCCCGTCGACCAGGAGCTTCCGTGACCGCGCGTATCCGTTCCGACCTCGACCGACTTCCGGCGTACGTGCCCGGCCGCACCATCGCCGGCGCGATCAAGCTGGCCAGCAACGAGGTGGCGGCCGGGCCGCTGCCGAGCGTGGTCGAGGCGATCGCGGCGGCCGCGACCGAGGTGCACCGGTACCCGGACAGCGGTGCCGGCGCACTGTTGTCCCGCCTCTCCCAGCGGTTCGACGTGCCCGAGGACCACCTGTCGGTCGGCTGCGGGTCGGTGACGCTGTGCCAGCAGCTCCTCCAGGCCACGTGTACCCATGCCGACGAGGTCGTGTTCGGCTGGCGGTCGTTCGAGGCTTACCCGATCCTGACGCAGGTCGTGGGCGCGCGGTCGGTCCAGGTGCCGCTGACCGACGGGTACCGGCTGGACACCGAGGCCATGCTGGCCGCGATCACGCCGGCCACCCGGCTGGTGTTCGCGTGCACGCCGAACAACCCGACCGGCACTCCCCTGCACACCGACGAGCTGCGGGCCTTCCTCGACGCCGTGCCGTCCGATGTGCTCGTCGTGATCGACGAGGCGTACCGCGAGTTCGTGGCCGATCCCGACGTGCCGGACGGCATCGAGGTGGCGCGCGCGGCGTGGGGCCGTGGACGGCACAACGTGGCCGTGCTGCGGACGTTCTCCAAGGCGTACGGGCTGGCCGGGCTGCGCGTGGGCTACTGCGTGGCGCCGCCCGCCGTGACGGCGGCGGTGCGCAAGACGTTCGTGCCGTTCGGAGTGAGTTCCTTGGCGCAGGCGGCCGCGATCGCGTCGCTGGACGCCGGGGACGAGTTGCGCGCGCGCTGCCGGCAGATCGTGGCCGAGCGGAGCCGGGTGCGCGACGAGTTGCGCGCGATGGGGTACGACGTGCCGGTGTCGGAGGGCAATTTCGTGTGGCTGCCGTTGGGTGAGCGCGCCGCGGAATTCAACGAATACTGCCTGGACAACAAGGTGATCGTGCGGGCGTTCGCCGGTGACGGTGCGCGCGTGACCATCGGTGAGCCGGACGAGAACGACACTTTCCTCGCTGTGGCGCGGAGTTTCTCGCGCTGAGAAACAGCTCAGCGGGCCAGGTGTTCCAGCACGAGTGACTGGATCTCGCCGACGGCGAACCCGAGCACGGCGCCGACCGTGATCAGGATCCATTCGTCCTGCTGGAACGCCGGCCGCAGCAAGCCTCGGAATTCCTCGGCGGACAGTTCCCGCATCTTGTCGATCAGCACGTTACGGATGTCCATCGTGTCGCGGGCGTAGTCCTCGATGTGCACGAGCGTTTCCGGCATCAGTTCCAGGGCACGCTCGGCGATCAGGTGCTTCATCCGTTGGTAGCGCACGGATCCGACGGCGAGCAGCACCAGCGGCCGGGCCGGGCCGACCTGCCGGGACACCACGTGTTGCACCTCGCGCTGGATCATCGCGAACAGCCGGTCGCTCAACGGTCCGTGCAGTACGGCCTCGATGACCTTGCGTGGCGTGATGATTTCGTCGGCGATGAGTGTGGCGTACGCGACGGACACCTCGTCCCGCCGTTTCAGGAACAGGCCCTGCCACGTGAACAGCCCGAAATAACGCGTCGGCTCGGTCGGAAAGAAGATCATTTTCAACGCGAGCCAGTCGGTGAACCAACCGGTGATGGCGCCGAACAACGGCATGATCAACGGCTGTTTGAACAATGCCCACGCGACGGTCTGCACGACGCCGATCAACGCCCCGAAGAACAGGCCGCTGTGCGCGATGAACCGGAATTCCCGGTCCCCGGCCTCGGTGAAGATGCGGTTGAGCAACGCCTTGTCCCGCACCAGGTTCGTGACGACCATGTCCTTCAGGTCGAACACGGACTCGACGTTGTCCCGCACCGAGCGCAGCACCGACGCGGTCAGTTTCGGCGCCTCCGAGCGCAGCCGGCGCACCAGCATCCGGCGGACCGGGTCGGGCAGCGAGTCCCACAGGCCGGGCTGGAACTCCTCGGCGATCTCCCGCGCCAGGTCGCCGGCCACGGCCTGGAGCGGCTCGGCGAGCTGTTTGGCGATGCGCTCCGGGTCGAGCCGGCGCACCACGTCGGCCGGCGAGATGAGCTGGCTGGTCATCATCTCGACCGCGATGCTCGCCATCCGCGCGGCACGGCGCGGCACCACGCCCTGCCAGCCGAACGGCTTGCGGCCGACGTAGTCCAGCGGCCGGAACATCATGCGGATGGCGACGAGCTTCGTGATGTACCCGATCACCGCAGCCATGATCGGGATCGAGACGTAGATGTACCAGTGCTCGCCGATGTCGTGGAACACGGCGGCTACCCGTTGATCTGTCGGAGGCCGTTCTGGCGGGTCGGATCGCTCGCGTCCCAGAACCGGCTGCCCAGGTCGGAGATCATCACGGTGTGGCGGACGATCCGCGCGGCGCCCTTGCGTGCCTGGCGGGCGCGTTCCTCGGCGTCCCGCACGAGTTGGTCGGTCAGCAGGATGTCGTACTGCTCGGCCAGCGTCGGGTCCTCGTCACCGATGTCGACGACGCCCATCCGGAACAGGCGGGTCAAGTACGCCGGCACGTAATCCGGCACGGACACGCCGGCCTGCCGGCCGACCGACGACGCGTTGCGCAGGACGGTGCGCTGGACACCGCCGAGCGTGGTGCGGACGACGACGTCCACGGCCGGGCGTGGCGCGCCGTCGGCGAGGGCGGCGAGAATGCGGGCCTCGTCCGGGACGAGCGCGCGCAGGATCGTGGTGTGCAGGTACTCGATGGCGCGTATCGCGTCAGCGTTGGCGGACTGGTTGAGCAGTTCGGCCATGCCGGCCCGTAGCGGTTCGAGTTCGCCGTTGATCGGGCGGATCAGGGTGACGAGCTCGTGGTTGCCCATGCGGGTCACGTCGGGTTCGAGCCTGCGGCGGACCTCGTCGACCACGGCGTTCTCCAGCCGGCGCAGCTGCCGCTCGGCGAGTTGACCGCCGGGCAGGCCGCGCGTCACCCGCCAGCCGGCCCGCGCCAGCTTGCCGGCGGCCTGGGCCAGTTGGCTGAGCGGATTGTCGTCGTGGGGCACGTCCACCTCGGTCCGTGGGGTCCACTGAGGATAGGTCACCACGTGTCAACGTGAAGGACGTCGTCGAGGGGCGCGCGGGCGGCCGGGCGGAAGTCGGTGCCGACGGTGAAGGCGGTCGGGACGAGGGCGGCCTGCCGGATGCCGTCCGGGAGGCCGAGGATCTCTGCGACATCGGCCTCGTGCGCCAGGTGCAGGGTGGTCCACGCGGTGCCGAGGCCACGCGCGCGGGCGGCGAGCATGAAACTCCAGGTGGCGGGCAGGATGGAGCCCCAGAGCGCGGCCTGGTTGCCGGCCGGGAGTTGATCGGCGTGGATACACGGGATGACGTGCACCGGGACCTCGCCCATCCGCTCGCCCAGGTAGGCCACGCTGTCCCCGACCCGCCGCTGGACCGCGGCCCGGTCCGGATCCTCGGCGAACAGCCGGGACGCGGACCGGGGTGACGCCAGGTAGGCCTCGGTGGCGCGCCGGTAGACGGCCCCGATCGCGGCCCGCTGGGCGGCGTCGGTCACCACCATCCAGTGCCATCCCTGCCGGTTGCTGCCCGACGGCGCCTGCATGGCGATCGTGAGGCATTCCCTGATCAGGTCCAGCGGAACCGGGCGCGTGAGGTCGAGCCGCTTGCGCACGGTGCGGGTGGTGGTCAGCAGTTCGTCAGGTGTGAGGTCCACGAACCCGATCGTATTGGCGGTCTCCGGTCCTGATCAGAAGTAGCCCACCGTGATCGCTCCGTTGGCCGCGGTCCACGTGATGTAGCCGTGCTGGAAGTCGTTGCGTCGGCCGCCGGTGATGCCGTACTCGTCGCTGGTCGGGTAGCCCAGCGCGCTGGTCTGGGCGCCCATCGCGATCCACTGGCTCCGGATCGCGCCCTGGATCTCGTGCGCGCCGGTGCTCGCGGTCCAGTACACGGAACCGTTGTTCTGGAACGTGTTGAACCGGCCGACGCCGTCGGGGGTACCGGTTTCGTCACTCGCCGGGTAACCGAGCGGTCCGTTCACGCCACCCGTGGCCAGCCATTCGCCCCGAATCGCGCCCTGGACCTCGTGGGCACCGGTGCTCGCCGACCAGTAGATGGAACCGTTGTTGGAGAAGTTGTTGTAGCGGCCGTTCGTGGCCGCGCTCTCGTCGGTGACCGGGTAGCCGAGCGGGCTTCGCACGCCACCGATAGCCAGCCATTCGCCGCGAATCGCGCCCTGCACCTCGTGGGCACCGGTGCTCGCCGACCAGTAGATGGAACCGCTGTTCGAGAAATCGTTGAAACGGCCGATGCCGTCCGCGGCGCTGGATTCGTCGGTCGCCGGGAAGCCGAGCGGGCCGCTCGATCCGCCTACCGCCAGCCATTCACTCCGGATCGCGCCCTGTACTTCGTGCGCGCTCGTGTTCGCCGACCAGTAGATCGAGCCGTTGTTCGAGAAATCGTTGAAACGGCCGCCACCGGGCGCGCTGGATTCGTCGTTGGTCGGGTAGCCGAGCGGGCCGCCCGGGCCGCCCGTTGCCTGGTAGTCACCGAGGATCGCGCCGTCCACCGACCAGGCGCCGGTCGCCGGGCTGTAGTAGATGACGCCGTGGGCGTAGTTCTGGGCCCAGCCACCAGGGGTGGCGTACTCGCTGCCGGACGGGGCGCCGAGGAAGGAGTTCGCGCCGCCGAGGGACGCGTAGTGCGCGGGCAGCGGGTCGACGCCGGTGGTGGTGCTGAAGGCCTGGAGGTCGGTCGTGGCGCCGTTGAAGACATCCTCGTCGACCTGCGCGCTGTTCTGGCCGTACTGCCAGAAGGTGTAGCCGCTGTATCCGGCGGGCAGCACGCTCGGGTCGGAACCGGCGATCCACAGTGGCGCGATGCCGGCAAACAGACTCGTGTTGCCGGTGCACGACGACCACCAGTTGGCCGTGGTGTAGATCGTGGGGATGCGGCCGGTCAGGTCACGCATCGTGCCGAGGAAGTCGCTGATCCAGCCGATCATCGCGTTCGCGCTCAGGCCGTAGCACGTGGGGCCGCTCGGGTTGTACTCGATGTCCAGCACCGGCGGGAGCGTGTGCCCGTCGGCCGCCCAACTGCCGCCGTTCGCGGCGAAGTACTGGGCCTGCGCGATGCCGGACGAGCTGTCCGGGTGCGCGAAGTGATACGCGCCACGCAGCAGCCCGGCCGCGGCCGACCCGCTGTAGTTGGTGCTGAACATCGGGTCGACGTAGCCGACGCCTTCGGTGGCCTTCATGTAGGCGAACTGCACCCCGGACGCCGCGACCTGCGGCCAGTTCACCGTGTTCTGCCAGTGACTCACGTCGATGCCCTGCGGTCCGGTCGGTGTCGTGGCCGGCACGACCATGGCCCGCGCCTGGCTCTCGTGCGCCTTGATCGTGGAGCCCATGTAGTCGTTCGCCGGGTTCCAGGTGGCGGCCTGGTGTGGCGTCGACTGGGTCGCGTCGGCCGCGCCACCAGCCAGTACGAGCCCGGCCGTCCCCATCGCGACGACCAAGAGACTCCCGCCGACGGCGCGCGCTAACCCACGGAACACAGTTCCCCCTCACGACACAGTGGACAGCCCAACCGATCCGGTACGTTATCGGTCAACACCCCGGTCCGGTTAGCGGTACCCGTGTCTCGAATCAGTAACTGACGAGTGACGGGTTTGCGTGGTCAGAGCCTCACGGAACGTGTCGGTGGACGTTGCCCAATCCATTGTGGTCGCCGTGCGGATCGCCGCTTCGACAAGCTTTGCTCGCCGGGTGTCATCGAGCAGGAGGGTTGTCACCGCGTCGGCCATCGCGTCGATGTCGCCGACGTCGACGAGAAGTGCGTTCTCCTCGGGTACGCAGAAATCCTCGACTCCCCCGTTCCGCGTGCTCACGACAGCGGCACCACAGGCCATTGCCTCGGCCACCGGGAAGCCCCAGCCCTCGCTCACCGAGCCACACAGGTAAACCACGCTAGTCTGGTACACGCGACGTACCAATTCGGAGCCGTGCAGCCCGCGGAAATATCGGATCCATGGGGGCAGATTGTTCGGCGCGGGACCGACTCCGAACGCGTTCACGGTCACATCCGGGACGAGTTGGCGGACTCGATCCACGGCGGCCAGAGTTGTGGCCATGCCTTTTGCCTGGCTGTCACTCAAGAGGACGGCAATGCTGCGGTCGCGTGTCGTGATCTGCGCGGGCGGGCGATAGACGTCGTGGTCCAGGCCGTTGGGTACCACGGTGATTCGGTCATCCGGTATGCCGAGTCCACGCAGGACACCGGCCAGGTGGTGCGAGACGGTGACTTTCGGTATGTCCAGCCGCAGTGCGCGATGCACGTCGGTGGGGTCCGGTACGCCCCAGATCTCGTAGCCCTGCACCAGATGCACAGGTATGCCATGGTGGGGAGCCAATGCCGGTAACAGCAGTGCGGTCGTCCAATACGTGGCCACCACGACGTCGGCCGGTGGCAGGCGATCGGGTTCGAGTCGGCGGACCAGTGTCATGCGCACCCGGGGGTCCACTGTCATCCAACGCACCGAACGAGCCAGCCCACCGGGGCGCGTGGCGTACCACAGGTCGCGCGTTGTCTCGCGTAGCTGGGCGAGCGGGTGACGCCGGCCTTCCCGCCATCGTTCGTGCACGACGGTGACCTGGTCACCGCGGGCGACGAGCCGGTTGGCGTACTCGTACACGACGCGAAAGCCGCCCGCCGGCGAGCGCGAAAACACCGGCAGGATGAACGTGATCCGCACCTTGCTCCTGACGTTGGTCCACTTACGTCCGATATGCCAGTTTAGCTACCGAATACGAGAGAGATACCCGATGGTGCGCGTGGCGGTTTCCGGGCATCGTGGACTTCCGTCGGCGACGGAACGGCTGGTGGCGGATGCGCTGCGCGCCGAGGTCGGCTTGTGCGCGTGGGCTGGCGGTGACGGTCATCTGGCCGGCCGGCGCCGTGCGCGACTGACACGGTCATCGCCTGTGGGATGCTGGGCGGGTGATCGTGGCGGATCTGGTTCGGCTGCGCAGGGCGCGGGATCAGATGGATCGTGACTACGCGAAGCCGCTGGACGTCGCCGCACTGGCGCGGACGGCGTTGATGTCGCCGGGCCACTTCTCGCG
>Ga0070714_100001405_pt1 | contig 17462 bp, 16 predicted proteins | sample LARL83metaG_FD_65450 | JGI IMG/M metagenome (GOLD analysis project Ga0070714, IMG submission 65450) | Corn, switchgrass and miscanthus rhizosphere microbial communities from Kellogg Biological Station, Michigan, USA - LAR L8-3 metaG | ecosystem: Host-associated > Plants > Roots > Rhizosphere ... | reverse complement strand
CTTTGCACGCCATGACCGATGCGCTCGGCGAGCAGCGAATCGAGCGCGCCGCGCACGCTTTTCGCTCCGCCGGTTTCGCCGGCATGCGCGACGACGCGCAGCCCCGCTTCACGCGCTCGCGCATAGGCATCCTCGAACAGCTCGGGCGGAAACCCGATCTCCGGGCCGCCCAACCCCAGGCCGATGAAGACGCCGCGTTTGTGTCCCTGAACGACGAGATCGACCACGCGATGGCGGCTATCGGGCAACTCGCGCGAGATGTCGCCGATAAGCGCTATGCGGATGCCGTGCTCCCGCTCGACGGCTTCGATGCCGCGCCGCAGCGCATCGAGGAAATCGCCGGCGGCCGCACCGGCCGGAACGAGCGAACAGCTTACGAACGCTTCTGTGTACTTGACGTTGAGCGCCGCCTGTTGCGCGCCGAATCGGCGCAGCAGCAACTCGTAGTCCTCCGCTCTACGCAGCAGCTGGGTCGAGGTGACGTAGACCTCGATGAAATGATTGAAATTCTCGAAATGAAAGAATTGCTGCCACTGCGGCAAGTTCTGCGCCGGCAATTCGACGCCGTTGCGCTGCGCGATCTCGAAGTAGGTTTCGGCCGTGGTGGCGCCCTCGAGGTGGACGTGGATTTCGGCTTTGGGCATTGCGGCGATGCGGGCTTCCAAGGACATCCGCGCGCGGTTCAATCAGCGGCTGCCTCGGCCCTGGGCGGCTTTACCGAAGATTGGCCTGTCGGCAAGATGACTTTTAAGCAACCGAGCGAATCGCGCCTTAGACGTTTGTCGGAGGCATACAACCGTGGGTTTGAACCGCCGTCTTTTTTTGGTTTCTTTAGGCTCGAGCGGCGTACTCGTAGCATGCGGCGCAGGCGGCGGGTCGACGCCGCTCGTGCCCAGCGGCGGCGGTACGCCGACACCAAAGCCGACTGGAACTCCTACGCCCACGCCGGCGGCTACTGCCACGCCGACCCCAACTCCGGTTCCTCCCGCCAACAGCGTGGCGTTTTCGCTCGTCAACAACAATCCGGCGATCTCGTCCAGTTCGATCAACGTCTACATATTTGGAATGGATCCGGCGAGCGGCAATTGGGTGTACGTCAAACCCGACTGGACGACCGCAGCTTGGTCGCAGACTTCTGCGTTTTCCGGCATTCCGTTCTATGCGGGAGGCTCAGGAAGCGGTAATACGAGCCAAACGATCTACCTGCCGCAATTGACGTCGGCGCGCATATACATTGCTGCCGGGACGCTGAATTTTACGGACGCCGGCGGGCCCGCCCCATGGACGAATGACGGCAATCAGAATGTGACGTACGACGCCCTCGAATACACCTGGAACGCTTCGTCCAACGGCATGGGCGTCAATACGACGTTCGTGGATCAGGTTGCGCTGGCGATGGCCATCAATTTGACGGGCGCGCAGAATCAAACTCTCGGCTTTAAGAGCGGAGCAATCACGCAGATTTATAATACGATTAGCGCGCTGCCTGCGCCGTGGCCCACAGTTCTCGCGCAATGGCCGCACCGCATTTTGAATGCGTCGCACGTTTTTTATACGGGGAACGCTTTCTCCGCCAACGCAACATTCCTCGACACGGCAATTCAAACCGCTTGGCGGCTGTACAAGGGTCAAACGCTCACCTTGAACGCGATAAATTCGCAAGGCTACACGACGTTGTACGGCACCGTAGACGCAAACGACAACTTTCAGATCTATGCCGATGGGGGACTGACTCAGAACGTCGGCACGATTGCGGCGCCATGGAGCAGCACGTTCACCGGGACCGGAACCACGACGTTCCAGGTGCTGGCCTGCGCAGGCAGTTTCGGCTCGTATGGCACCGCAAGCGCGGCGCAGATACTGCAAGGCATCGTCGGCGCGATGCTCGGCGCTTCGTTCAACCGCGGCGTCATAGATACCGGTGCCGGTGCGCCGGTGGCCGCCCTCAATAACTGCACCTCTTTGCAGTTTTATCCTGGGCGTCCGTATCAGAACGACGTTGCGCACCAGGTCCACGCCGTCGCACAAAACACAACGTATTCGTACGGCGACAAGGCGTATGCGTTCTCGTACGACGACGTGTGCAACACGTACGATCCCTATATTACCGATGCCGCGCCTAAGAGCCTGACGGTAACGATCAATCCGTCTTGAGCGTCTGCGCGGCGTGGGCCATGTTCATCTGGATTGCCGGATTGAACCCGGTCCACGTCGCGCGAATGCGGCCCTGCGGATCGATCACGACCATCGTCGGGAAGCCTTCGATCTGAAAGAAACCTTGCGATAGCGTTTTCGGGTCGAGCGCGACGTTGCGCATGTCGTGCGCGTGCGCAAACGCCTCGACGACCGCTCGCGGCTCGCCCACGTCGACGGGAATCACTTCGACTTCCGGATGCGCGCGTGCGAATTTCTCCACCATCGGCAGAGAGAGTTTGCACGGCTCGCACCAGGATGCCCAAAAGTCCAAAAACACCACGTGGCCGCGCTGCTGCGTGAGAACGAACGGTCTACCGGAAAGCGTTTCGTACGTGACGTGCGGCGCCGGATGCGCGTTCGCCGTACTCAGATAACGCGGCGCCAAGAAAATCCGGTAGAGCACGAAGAGCACGACGAGAACCGCCGCAGCGTCGAGGGCGCGCGAGAGCGTCCACCACTTCTTGCGTGCCGGCGGTTCTTGCGTCGTGTGCTCTTCGTTCATCTTACTCCGCGGTAAAGACCGCTGCGATGCCTTGGCCGCCGCCGATGCATGCCGATGCGACAGCGAAACCGCCGCCGTTGCGGCGCAGTTCGTGAATCGCCGTGTAGGCAATGCGTGCGCCCGAAGCACCGAGCGGATGGCCGAGTGCAATCGCACCGCCGTGCGGATTCAGCTTGGTACCGTCCGTGCCCATCTCTTTGAGACACGCGAGCACTTGCGGCGCGAACGCTTCGTTGATCTCCATCACCGCGATGTCGGCGGCCTTGATTGCGGCGTTGTGCAGCGCTTTTGGAATCGCGACCGCGGGCCCGATGCCCATGACGTCGGGATCGACGCCGACCACGCTCGCTCCAACCAGCCGTCCGATCCACGGTACGCCATCGGCCTTCGCTTGCTTCACCGTGGTCAGCACCACCGCAGCCGCACCGTCCGTAATGCCGCTGGCATTTCCGGGCGTCACGACGCCGTCTTTGCGAAAGCGCGGCGGCAGCTTCCCGAGCTTCTCCATCGATAGGCCGGCACGCGGGCCTTCGTCGCGATCGACGAGCGTGACATTGCCCTTGCGATCCTTGATCTCGATCGGCGCGATCTCTTCGCCGAAGTAGCCGTTGCCTTGCGCCGCGAGCGCGCCCTCCTGCGATTTGAGCGCGAACTCGTCGCACGCTTCGCGCGGAATCTCATAGCGCTCGGCGAGATTCTCGGCGGTAATCGCCATCGGCATGCCGTTGTACGAGTCCGTCAGCGCTTCCCAAAGCGTGTCCTCAAACTTCACTTGCGAGCCGAGGGGAAAACCGTTGCGCGCACCGCGCACGACGTGCGGCGCCTGGCTCATAGACTCGGTGCCGCCGGCGAGCGCGTACGTCGTCTGGCCGAGCATCAGCGAGTTGGCGGCGGTAAGGATCGCCTGCAGTCCGCTGCCGCACAGGCGGTTGAGCGTCAGCGCCGGGACACCGATGGGAATGCCGGCACGCAGGGCTGCGTGGCGTGCCAGGTAGATGGCGTCGGCGCTTGTCTGCATGACGTTGCCGAAGACTACGTCGTCGATGCGTTCCTTCGGAACGCCGCTGCGCTCGATGGCCGCCAGCGCGGCGTGCACCGCCAGGTCGGTGGCCGTGAATCCGGCCAAGGCGCCGCCAAAATTGCCGAACGGGGTGCGGGCGCCGGCGACGACGACGATATCGTTATCATTTATGGGCATAGACATGGGTTTAGAACTATCGCCGGGCTAGGCGGGGTTTCCCGCTCCGGTGCTGAACCATCGGCGGCGATGCCTATGTCACGTCCTGCGGCCAGCACGCTTGATGCCCGCTCGCTTCTCCCTGCGACCAAAACGGAACAGATACTCGAATCCTTCGATAAACTGACCGTGGGAGCCGTCCTCGAGATCAACGAGGAAACCGACCCGCGCTCGCTGCGCAACGAGATGGCCCAGCTCCGTCCCGGCAAGTTTTCTTGGGACGCGCGCAATCTGGGCTCGAACCGCTGGACCGTTCGTCTGGAGCGCATCGACGAGAACGCCGAAGGCGAAGCCTTCCTGCAGCACGTTACGCCCTTTGCGACGGCAAAGGCGAGCACGACCCGCGAACTTGCGGGCCAGATGAGCGAACGCCAATTCAAAGCCGGCGAGACGATCTTCGACGAAGGCGAGATGTGGCCGTATCTGGGCATCGTCAAGCATGGAAAAGTGATTCTGACGCTGCTCTCGCCTGACGGCAAGACGCATACGCTCGGCGAGCGCCTTACGCACGATCTGCTCAACGATTCCGGCGCCTTCGATCAGGGCGGCGCTACGACGCGCGCCGAAGCGCTGACCGACGCGACGATCGTCACGCTGCCGAGCGAAGCCGTGCTGCACGCCTGCCGGAACGATTCCGAGCTCGCACTGGGCTTCTTGGCCGCCGCCTCGCAGGGCCGCCGCCGTTCCATCGACACAATCTCCGACCTGGCGTTCGCGCACGTGCTTCAGCGCGTCGCGAAGTTCTTGCTCGGCTACGCTCGCGCGTCGGTCGGTATGACGCGCGGTCTTCCCGGCGTCGAAAATCTCTCGCAGGCGCAAATCGCCGCAGCGGCCGGCACCGTGCGCGACATGGCGGCGCGAGCGCTACTGCGCCTGAAGAACGCTGGAGCCGTCGAACTGGATCGCGGTCGCGTACGAGCGATCGATCGCGCGCGCTTGGAAGCGTTCGCGCAGAACGTTCAGGCGCCGCCCGTATAAGCTTGCGCGACTGCGGCAATGTGATGCTGATCGGTGCCGCAGCAACCGCCCAAAATCTCCAAACCGAATTCGCGCGCGCACGCAACCTCGTCGCGCGCGAACGTTTTTACGGGCTCCGACTCGAGCTGCCGCGCATGGTCGAGTTCCTGGGCCGAAAGCCCGGATGCATTCGCCTTTAATCCGCGCACGCGCGCCAGCGCGCCAGGATATTTCTGCTGCGTTGCACGCAGCGCGCCCGCCGCGTGCGCCGGATACAGACAGCCGATCATATAGTGCGCGGGCGGCGGCAGCACGGCGTCGTCGATGCGCGCGATCGCTTCGCCCAGAGGCGTGCCGTCGATCATCGTGCCGTCTTCTTTGAGCATGGGCGCAAGCGCGTACGGCACGCCGGTTTGCGCCATCGCTCGCGCCACCCCCAGCAGTTCTTCAAACGCCGGGAACGTCGGCGCATAGAGCAAGTCGACGCCCGTCGAAGCAAGCGCAGCTGCCTGTTCGAGGTGATAGGCTTGCGCAGATTGCGCATCGAGCGCGGCATCGGGGTCGTAACCGTCGCCCGCAGGGCCGATCACGCCCGCTAGAATCGTGTCGTGCCGGTAATCCGCAATCACTTCGAGCAGCAAATGCACCGCCGATTGGTTGACGCGATCGACGCCCCGGGTCCATTTCGCGCTCGCGCGCCACGTCGGCGTGCCGAGTTGGATTCTCAGTGACGATCCGATCGCGACCTCGAGATAGCTGCGGTAGATCTCTTCGAGAATGCGGCAGCCCTCCGCGTCGTCGAGCAGCGTGAATGCCGCAAAATCGGAGAGCGCGCGCCCGAATTCGTAGATGATGCGCGTCTCGATGCCGCCGTCGGTGAGAATCAGCGGCGTTAGCCTCCCAGCGCCCGCAGCGCTTGGCGGAACGTCGAGACCGGGATTACGCGAATTCCGTGCGTACCCGCTATCTCTTTATAGTTGTCTTGCGGCACGAGAAAAATCTTCGCGCCCGCGCGGCGCGCGGCGATCACTTTTTGCGAGGCGCCTTCGATAGGACCGACGCTTCCGTCATAGGCGATGGTTCCCGTACCCGCCACGGGCTGCGCTACGCGCAGCGTCTGCGGACGCAAACGCCGGTAAATGTCGAGCGCGAACATCAAACCGCCGGAACTTCCGGAAACGTCCGGAAGATGAAACGCCACTGCGACCGGAATGTGCGGACGCTGATAAATCGTGGTGAGATACGCTCCGAGCGCGGTGCGATCGCCGTAGCGGATCGTCGGAACGGCCAGCGTCATCTCCGAGCCGCGCCGCATAACGGCCATGCGAACCGCGCTGCCGGGTTTCACGCCCGCGAGCGCATGCACCACGTCCACGTTCGAGGCGATAGGATGGCCGTTTAAAGCGACGATCATGTCGAGCGGCCGCAGCACCTTCGAAGCGCGAGACGACGGGGAGAAATACACGACGAGCACTCGCGAGCGCGGATACGGCACCTTCAGTCCCGCGGCGCGCTCCGCTACGACTGCGGCAATGGATTGGCTCTCGCTCATCGCTTCGCGCTCGACGCCTTCGTACTCGACCGCCGTCATGCTGCCCGGAACGATTTGGTGCGTGCGGAAGAGCGTCGCACCGGGCAACATGCCCGCAAGCATCTGCAGCGGCGTAACGTGTGAGGCGAAGCGCACGTCCGTAAGAAAGAACGGCGTAGCAGGCGTCGCGCGCCCGCTTACGCTCACGACGCTTCTCAGGTCGACCGCGCGGCCGGGCAGCATGAGCGAGAACGGAGTTGGAACGAACGACGCCACGGCGGCCAACACGGCCGCCGCGACGTAAAGCCGGAACCGGTTACGCGCCAGCGTGAGTCTCACACGGCTATTGTACCAGTTCTATGGATTCCATAGCGGCCGTCTCGTCTGCGGCCTGAGCGTCGAACGCCGCGCGCTTGCTCTTGGCGGCAGCTTCGGCGAGCGGAGCCGCCGGCTGCGCCTGCTGCGGCCGCGGCGCGAGCGCCTCACGACCCTTGCGCACGGATCCGAGCGCGCCGGATAAGCGCCCCTCGAGCTCCCCGAGCAGTTGCATAGCGTACTGATCCGCGCCCTCGCGCACTTTGCGCGCGCGCTCTTCAGCTTCGCGCAGAATCACTTCGGCGGTGGTGCGGGCGCGCTGCACGATCTCGTGGTCGTCGACGAGTTCCTCGTGCTTGGAGGTCGCCTCGGTGACGATTGCCTGCGCCTTCTCCTGAGCCGCACGAATCATCCGCTCCTGATCCTTGGCGATGATCTTGGCGCGTCCGACTTCCTCGGGAAGCGACGAACGAATCTTCTCGATGAATTCGATCAGCCGCTCTTCGCTCAGAATGCGATAGCCCGCGGGCAGCCACGTACCTTCCTGCACGTAGCCTTCCAGCTTCTCCAGAACGCGATAAACCGACATCAGGGTCCTCCCGTTATTTACTTTCGCAGTGTCTCTCGTTTGGTAGCCATGACCCGCATGACTGGATCGGGTACGAGCGCCGCGACGTCTCCGCCCAGGAAGAATACTTCCTTGACGATGCTCGAACTGACGAACGAATACTTCTGATCCGACATCAGAAACATCGTATCGACGTTGGAAAGCGCGCGGTTCATCAGTGCCGTCGACATCTCGGATTCGAAATCGGAGACGACGCGCAAACCTTTGACGATGACGTCCGCTTCTTTAGCCTTCACGTATTCCGCCAGCAGTCCGCGAAAATGTTCAACGCGAACGTTGGACAGGTGCGATACGCACTCGCGAATCATTTCCTCACGCTGCTCGAGCGTAAACATCGGTTCGCGTTTTTGCGGATTGACGACGACGGCAACGATGAGCTCGCTGAAGTATTTCGATGCACGCTCGATGACGTCGAGGTGGCCGTTCGTGGGAGGATCGAACGAGCCGGGATAGACGGCGCGAGGCACGCGCCCCAAACGCCCGTTAGTAGTCACGGGCGCCCGCTGGGCGTGAAAAATGCCAGAGCGACATCGCCGTACACTTCTTCACGAACGCTGCGGTACCCCGGTATCTCCGGCAGAATCGTGCGCGCGCCGTGCTCGAAGATGACCAAGGCATCCTCTGCGAGCAGCTTGCGCTCGAGCAGCAGCCGGAACATCTGCATAGGCATCTCGTCGGCGTATGGCGGGTCGGCGTAGACGATGTCGAACTCGCCTTCTAGGCGGTAGAGCGCGCGATCCACCGGAGCCGCGATCACCTCGACGCGGTCGTCGACGCCGAACTGCCCCGCGGCCTCACGAATCGCCTCGGCCGTCTCACGGTGGCCTTCCACGGACACGACCTTTTCCGCGCCGCGCGAGGCTGCTTCAAAGCCGATCGCTCCGGTGCCCGCATAGAGATCGAGAAAGCGGGAGCCGTCGATACGGGGCTGCAGGATTGAAAACAGCGATTCTTTCACGCGGCCCGGCGTCGGGCGCACGTTCATACCCTTGGGCGATTTCAGCTTGCGGCTGCCCAAGTTTCCACCAGTGATCTTCGGCACGTGCCCGCTGTTCTACACGAGGGCGGCCAGTTCCGCGAGGCTGTGGATAACCTCGGCTGGCGGCGGCAGATCGGACGGATACGCGATGCCCTCGGCATCGAACCAGACGCCGAGCATTCCGGCACGGATCGCTCCGGCGACGTCGCTCGAGGGCGTATCGCCGACGAAGGCGATTTCGTGCGGATCCGCTTTCAGCGCGTGCGCCAAAGCGGCGAACGCCTGCGGCTCGGGTTTCTGAACGCCGAGGTCGGCGCTCACGACCACCGGGCCGTCGAATCCAACGCGCTCCGCCTTGTGCTGCTGCAGCGGCGACCAGCCGTTCGTGAGGATGGCGACCGCAATACCGCGGCGGCGCAGTTCCGCCAGCATCTCCCGAACGCCGGGCTGCGGGATGACGAACGAGCGCACCATATCGACGGCCATGCGCTTGTAGCCGTCGACGAACTCTTCGGGATGCGTGATACCGCGCTCACCCATGAAGCGGCGCACCGCTTCTTCTATTGTGAACGCGCCGGCGCGCTGCTTGGCGAGCAGATCGTCGATGCGTTCGATCTCTTCGGCGAGCGTGCCGATGCAATGCCCGCCGCGCTCGCATGCGGCGTCGAGCAACCGCAGAAATGCCACACGCTCGAGCTTGTTGTCAATCCCGAGCGTGTGATCGAAGTCAAAACCCACGGCGCGGATGCGCCGTGGGTCAACGGAGCTCACTGGGTGGGACCGGGCCCCAAGATCACGCGAACGAACGCACTCGGATCGATCCATTTGCCGAGGGCGCTTTGCACGCTTTGCGCCGTTGCGGAGAGTTCGCGGCGCGCGTCGATCGTCGCTTGATCGAGCGGCAAGTCTTGCCCTGCATAGGTTAAAAACAGGCGAGCTATGCCGTCGAAGCTCTGCTGACGCAGCGGAATGTCGCTGATCAGCATGGTCTTCCCGCGCTGCAGACGCGCGGGATCGATCTTGCCGGACTCCATCGACCGAACGTCGCGAAGAGCCATCTGCTCCGCGGCCGCCACCTTATCCGGATTCGATGCGTACGAAATCGTGAACGTCGAGCGATTCTTGTGCGAATCGAGCGATGAGTACGCGTAATACGCAAGGCCCGCTTTCGTGCGGAGATCGTCCATCAGCAGCGTTCCGAACGCGCCGTTTCCGCCGAGCACGGCGTTGCCGACTTGCATCTGGGCCCATTGCGGGTCCGAGCGTTTCAGATTCATGACTTGGGCGAGTTGCACCGCGGCCTGGACGCGAGACGGATCCGGCACTTGTACGCTCGTCGCTTTGTTGCGCGGGACCGTAGGCAGGGCGAGGTCCGGTTTCGGACCCTGGGCTTTCCATGCGCCGAAGTATTTCTCGAATGCGCTGCGTGCCTGTTCCGGCGTCACGTCGCCGATGACCGCGACGGTCGTTTCGTCCGGACGGAACGCCTTCTCGTAATACGCCTTCGCGTCGTCTGGCATCACGGATCCGGCGGTTTGTGCGGTAGCGAACGCATTCTCCGGATCGTTCGCCGGATAAAGCGCTTTGGCCAAAGCCACGTCGCTCAAGTGCTGAGGGGTCTTCTCATCGCCGGTCAGCCCCTGCACTTCCTGCATTTTCACGACGGCAAACGCTTGAGCCGGGAATGCCGGATGCAATTCGTCGTCGGCGAGCAACTCGACACCGCGATCGAACTGTGAGCTGAGTACCTGCAGTGAGAAGTCCGTCCCAGCCTGCATTTCGCCCGCAATGGCATCGAGCTGCTCTCGCAGCTGCACGCGGTCGTACTGCGTGGTACCGAACGAAAAGAGGCCATTGACGATGTCCTCGACGCCGAGTTTATCGGCCGGCGCCTGCACCGCCTCATTGGTGTCGACCATGCCCTGCACGACCACCGTCTTAGAAACATGCGTGGGCTGCACGATGAGACGCATACCGTTGGAGAGCGTCATCGACACGGGGGACAGCGTTTGCGCGGGAACGCTCACATGCGCGAAGGCGGCCTGCGCCCATGCGGGAAGCGGCTCCGATTTGCTCGGCGCAACGGCGTTCTGCTCTTTGGTCTGCGGATTGCCGGTGCTCACCTTACCGCTGTTGCTCGGCGTCGCATAGACGAAGATCGCGTGTTTCGGATCGACGTACTTGCGCAGCACGCGGTTCACGTCGGCAACGCTCACGCGCTCGATTGCCGCAATCTCCTGATCGGGAGACTGCTCGCCCATCGTGCCGATCGCGGTGCTCCAGGCGCCGGCAACGCCGGAGATGGAATTGTTCTCGAATTGTTTGCCCGCGAGCGCACGGCGCTTCGCGACCGCGACGAGATCGGCGGGAACGCCGGTCTTCTGATACGCGCTTACGACGCTCTGCAGCTCTGCCATGAACGTTTCCGGCTTCGTGCTCGCCGGAATCACACCGTAGAGCAGGCTCGCCGTCGCGTGCGGCTCGTTCTGAACGTCGACGAACGACGCGCCGAAAGCTTTACCGGACGCGACCAGACCGAACAGATCCGAACGCTGATTGTCCAGCACCGATTCGAGCACCTGAACCGCTGCGTAATCTTTGTCGCTCCATCCCGGAGTCTGCACCGCCATCGCGGCGATCGTTACGGGATAATCGGTCGTGACGCGATACGTCGCCGGCTTGAGCGGCTGCGGATGCACGACGGCCTTGGACGGAACGCGCTTGGCGGGAATGCCGTCGAAATATGAATGCACCGAACGCAGCGCACGGGCGGGATCGAGGTTGCCCGCGATGACCAGGACCGCGTTGTTGGGACGATACCAGGTTTCGTAGAAGCGGCGCAGCCCGCTCGCGGTAATCTTCTTCTGAAACGAATCGAGGGTGCCCAGCGTATCCTTCGCGTACGGCGTTCCGGCGAAGATCGCCGGCAGAATCGTTCGGATTTCCAACTTTTCGAACGGACTGCTCTCGTCTTGCGTCACTTCTTGCTCGATCGCGCCGCGCTCGGCTTCCCAGCCCTTTTGCGTCAGCAGCAGGTTCTTCGCGCGATCGGCTTCCAAATGCAGTGCGACGTCCAAATACTGTGCCGGAACGGTGAAATAGTATTGCGTCGACGTCGATTTCGTGTCGGCGTCGTAGTCGCCGCCCAGCAGCTGTCCAATCTCGTAGATTTGCGCGGAGCTTACGTCGGTCGTTCCGCGGAACATCATGTGCTCGAGCGCATGCGCCTCGCCCGGAAACTGCTCTTCATTCGATCCGGCCTTGTAGACGAGTTCGCTCGCCACGACGGGAGCGAGCGGATCGCGCACGATGACGACTTGCAGCCCGTTCTTGAGCGTCGCGCGCGTGACCGCCAGCGGCTGCGCCGCCGCGGAAGCCTGCGCGAATATGCCCACACCCAGTGCCAGCGCCGCGGCGCAGGCTAAACGTACGAAGTTTTTCATGGGCGCCAAGTTCAAGATGACAGAAGCATCGCCCTCGCACTGGGCTCGCCTTCGATGAGCGCCCGCAAGCCGGCATGTTCGGGTCTGCCCAAATCGGGATCGGCTTTCACGATGCGCGCCGCGCTCGCGCTGGCTTCCTTATACAGTTCGAAGTCGCGCACGATGTCTCCGAAGCGAAACTCCGTGCGGCCGGATTGGGCCGTACCGGCGAATTCGCCGGCGCCGCGCAGATGCAGGTCCTCTTCGGCGATTTTGAAGCCGTCCGTGGACTCCGTCAGAATCTGCAGGCGCTCGACTTCGCCCGCCTCATCCGGCGCGATGAGCAGGCAATACGATTTCGCCGCGCCTCGGCCGACGCGCCCGCGCAATTGGTGCAGCTGCGCCAAGCCGTAACGCTGCGCATCGAGGATCACCATGACGCTGGCGTTGGGAACGTCGACGCCGACCTCGATCACGGTCGTCGCCACCAGCACCTGCAGCTCGTTTCGGGCAAACCGCTGCATCACGTCTTCCTTGTCGCGCGGCGACATGCGTCCGTGCAGCAGCCCCAACTTCAAATCGGGGAACACGTCGTTCTGCAGACGCTCGGCTTCCTTTAAGACGCTCGTAATGTCGAGTTCCGATTCCTCGATCGCCGGCGCGACGATGTAGGCTTGATGTCCGCGTTCGACGTTCTTCTCTACGAATTCGTACGCCAAATGCAGGCGGCTTCGGCGCAGGGCGTAGGTCTCGATGGGCGTGCGGCCCGGCGGCAGTTCGTCGATCGTCGAGACGTCGAGATCGGCGTAAATCGACTGCGCGAGCGTGCGCGGGATAGGCGTTGCCGTCATGTGCAGAGTATGCGGTGCGATGCCTTTTGCGCGCAGACGCGCGCGCTGCTGCACGCCGAAGCGGTGCTGTTCGTCGATGATTGCCAGTCCCAGCCGCTTGAAGTCGACGCCTTCGGTAAGCAGCGCATGCGTTCCAATCGCGACCAGCGCTTCGCCGCTGGCAAGTTTGCCGACGGCATTGGCGCGCGCCTTTGCGCCTTGACTGCCGAATACCGCCTCCACCGTAATGCCGAACGGCATAAGCTGCGGCGCGAGCTTCGCCGCATGCTGCGCTGCGAGGATTTCCGTGGGCGCCATCAGCGCGGATTGCACGCCGCTGCGCGCGGCGAGCAGAATTGCGGCGGCCGCCACGAGCGTCTTACCGCTGCCCACGTCGCCTTGCAGCAGCCGGTTCATAGGAGCGTCCTGCGCCATGTCGGCCCAGATCTCGCTCGTGACGCGGCGCTGGGCGCCGGTCAGCGGGAACGGCAGTTCACGCTCGAAATCCGCCAGCAATTCAGGAGCCGCACGAAGTTTTTGCGCCGTGTGCTCGGAAACGCGTTCCCGTCGCTTGATCTGCGCGGCTAATGCGAGTGCGAGAAATTCCGTGAAGATGAAGCGTTCGCGCGCTTTGTCCGCTTCTTCCGGCGTCTGCGGGGCGTGCAGAGAACGATACGCTTCGCGCACCGGCGGAAAATCTTTTTCGCGCAGTACGGAGGCGGGAAGCGGCTCGTCACCGGTAAGTTGTAAAAGCTGGGGCAAATTGCGCGCTATCACTTGATGGATTTTGCGCGACGTGAGCGTCTTGCTCGCCGAGTACACCGGAACCATCTCGCCCTGATACTGTTCGTTCTCGGCCAGCACCCGATGCGTGCTCACGTTCATTTTTGCGCCTGCAAGGGTGCGCTGCACGCGCCCGCGCACGAACAGGCGCATCCCTTTCTTCAAGGCGCCGACCAGGTACGTGCGTCCGAACCAGGTTGCGATGAACGTGCCGTGCTCGTCTTCCAGTTCCGCTTCGACAATCGCCAAATGACGAACACGCTTATCGCGCACCCAAACGATGCGCCCGACGGCGTTTTGCTCCGACTCCGTACCGCCAAGCTGCGTGGAAGGTGTCGGAATACGCAGATCTTCGTAGCGAAAAGGAAGGTCGTTGAGCAGATCCAGCGGCGTGTGAACGCCGAGCTCGGCGAAGCGTTCGGCCGTTTCTGCGCCGACGCCCGCGAGGTCCTCGATGCGCGCAGGCGGTGCTTTGCGCGCCGCTACTTGGCGCGCCGTAGCAGTTCCCCGCCCACGTCGTCGAGCGGCACGTCCGCCGATTTGAGCAGCACGAGCAAGTGAAAGATCAAATCAGCCGCTTCCCACACCAGTTCGTCGTGCGAAGCATTCTTTGCGGCGATGACCACCTCGGTGGCTTCCTCGCCGATCTTTTTGCCGATCTTGTCGACGCCGCCGCTGTAAAGATTGGCTACGTACGATGAGTCCGGATCGGCGCCTTTGCGCTGCTCGAGAACTTGCTCGAGGTGATCGATGGCTTGCGCGAAGAGATCCGATTGCTCACGATCGCGCTGCAGCAGCACGTTATGAAAGCACGACGGCTCACCGGTGTGGCAGGCGGGGCCGTTTGGGATTACGCGATAAAGCAGGGCGTCGGCGTCGCAGTCGTATGCGATTTCAACCACTTCCTGCGTGTGCCCCGACTCCTCGCCCTTATGCCACAGCTTCTGCCGCGAGCGGCTGTACAAATACGTCGAGCGCTCGGCGATGGTTTTCTCGAGCGCCTCGCGATTCGCGTAGGCGAGCGTCAGCACCGCGTTGCTGCGGGCATCGGCGATCACGACCGGAAGAAGGCCGTCCGCATTCCATTTGAGCTGGTCGAGCATCGTCATCCTGAGCTTGTCGAAGGGCGTATCGGAATCCCCCGCGCGCGCAGCGCTTCCTTTAATTCCGGTATGCCGAGCTCCCCGAAGTGGAACAGCGAGGCCGCCAGCGCCGCATCGGCACCGGCCTGCTCGAAGACGCGCGCGAAATCTTCGGCGTTGCCCGCGCCGCCGGAGGCAATCACCGGTACGTTCACCGCGTCGTGCACCGCCCGCGTCAGCTCGATGTCGAACCCGGACTTCGTGCCGTCGCGATCCATGCTGGTCAGCAGAATCTCGCCGGCGCCCAGCTGCGTGCCGCGCTGCGCCCACGCGATGGCATCCAGCCCCGTAGCCGTGCGCCCCCCGTCGATGACGACTTCCCACGAACCGCTGCTCGGCGCACGGCGCGCGTCGATGGCCAGCACGACGCATTGGCTGCCGAACTCGGCGCAGGCCGCTTCGAGCAGATGCGGATCGCGCACGGCGGCGCTGTTGAGCGAAACTTTGTCGCACCCCGCGCGCAGAAGCGACCGCACGTCATCGACGCTGCTCGTGCCGCCGCCCACGGCGAACGGAATGGTCAGCTGCTCCGCGACCGCCCGCACCACCTCGCGCGTTGCCTTGCGCCCTTCCACGGTCGCCGTAATGTCGAGAAAGACCAATTCGTCCGCGCCCGACTCCTCATAGACGCGCGCCAGTTCCACCGGATCGCCGGCATCGCGCAGTTCCACGAACCGTACCCCTTTGACGACGCGGCCGTCTTTGATGTCCAAGCACGGCACGATGCGTCGAACGAGCACTAGAGATCGATCTCCATTTCACGCCCGGCATGAAAGCCGAGCGAGTCGTACAAGAACCGTCCTTGCTCGCTTGCGCGCAGACGCACGCGTTTGCATCCGCGCTCGCGCGCCCACTCGAGCGCGAGCTTCATGAGCCGTGCCGCAAGGCCGCGGCGGCGATAGACCGGTTTCACGTAGACCGCGTTGACGTGCGCGCTCAAAATGCCGAAGCAATAGCGGCGGTAATCATCGGCGATCGTAATGGTCGCGCAGCCCACCGGCTGCCCGTCGTCGAACGCGAGAAAAAGCTGGCCTTCGCGCGCCGCCTGTTTGCCGCCGAAATATGCGCAGAATTTCGTGCGCCAGTCGCTTGCCATCGCATCGAAGTCGCCGCCCATTTCGACGGCCATTTCTTGGCGCAGCTGCGCCGCGGCGGGATAATCGTCGGCGCAGCCCGCACGGCACTCAAGCGCTTTGGACATTTCGTCCGAGGAGTTTTGTAAGTGCATACACCGTTTCCACGTGCGGGGCGGGCACGCCGTGGTGCCGCGCCAGTTCCAGTGCCGCGCCGGCGATTGGCTCGAGTTCGAGCGGCCGTCCCGCCTCCACGTCTTGGAGCATGGAGGTCTTCACGTCCGCAATATGCTCCGCCCACTTCAAGCGCTCGTCCGCGTCCACGCCGGGCTCCACTCCCGAAGCGCGCGCGATGGCCAGTCCTTCTTCTATAATGGCGCGCAGCAGCGCACGTACCGGCGCGTCGCTCAGCATGCGCTGCACCGTCGCGCGGGTCAGCGCGCTCACCGGATTGAGCGCCAGATTGTTCACCAGCTTGCGCCAGATGTTTCTGCGAATCTCCGGTTCGATGGGCGCGGACATGCCGGCCGCCGCAAATGCCTGCGAGAGCGCGCAGATGCGCTGCGTGGTCGTCCCGTCGAGTTCTCCCAGCGGATACAGCATGCCGCCGCTCTGCCGGATGCGGCCAGGTGCGGCGATGTGGCCGGAGGCGTGAACGACGCCGCCGATGATGCGATCGTAGGGAATCATCCGCAGGATGCGGCCGCCGGGATCGACGCTCTCCAGAGCGCGGTCCGGTGAATACCAGAACGGCAGGCCGTTTTGCAGCGTCACGAAGACGGCACGTTCGGCGATGGCGCGCTCGAACTGCGGCAGCACGCCGTCCCACTGCTGCGACTTGAAGGTGAGCAGCACATAATCGAGATCGCCGAAATCGCGGAGATCGTTCGAGGCTTTGACCTGGACGGTGAAATCGCCCAGATCGCTGGAGACCCGAAGACCGCCCGTGCGGATGGCCTCCAAGTGGGCGCCGCGGGCGACCACGGAGACGTCGACGCCTGAACGCGCCAGCGCGGCGGCAATGAATCCGCCGATGGCGCCGGCACCGAAAACACAAACTCGCAAATCTGAAAAAAATTTACTAGGCGACGGGCAGATTCGAACTGCCGAATGGAGCTTTTGCAGAGCTCTGCCTTACCACTTGGCTACGTCGCCTCGATACACTAGCGGGTGGCGGGAATCGAACCCGCGCGTCAACCTTGGGAAGGTCGCAGGCTGCCATTACATCACACCCGCCCACCAGGGCGAGGCCCACCGTTCTCCCCAGCATGCCGCTCGCCCTCCGCGCTTCCATAACTCCGGGCCGGAGCGCTCGGTTGCGGCGGCGAAGCGAGCAGCCGTGACGTGGATATACAGCATGCCGGCCTGGCTTTTCATGGCAGCGTCGGTCGTGGGCTCTTGCGTTACCGCGTGCGGCCTGCTCGCGTTGATACGCACGCGCATGACGCGCAACGAGCAGATCGCTCACAACGACGTTGCCGGTCCGATTCTCACGACGATCGGCACGGTGCTGGCGGTGATGATGTCGTTCATGACCGTCGGCGTCTGGCAAGAGTATGACAATGCCGCGCAGACGACGCAGCGCGAAGCCAGCGCGCTCGCCGATCTGTATCATCTCGCCAATGCGTTTCCTGCGCCGTTCCGCGCGCGCGTTCAAGGGCAGATCGAGCAGTACATCCGCATCTCGCTGAACTACGAGTGGCCCGACATGCGGCACGGCGGCGAGAGCCGGCAGGCCGATAGCCTCGCTTATCAGCTCGGCGAGGCCGTGGACACGTGGAAATGGAGCACGCAAGGGCAGCAAAGCATCAAGATGGAGGCCATGCAGTACGTTCGCACGTTCTGGGACATGCGGCGCGACCGCATT
>Ga0070714_100001402_pt1 | contig 17468 bp, 15 predicted proteins | sample LARL83metaG_FD_65450 | JGI IMG/M metagenome (GOLD analysis project Ga0070714, IMG submission 65450) | Corn, switchgrass and miscanthus rhizosphere microbial communities from Kellogg Biological Station, Michigan, USA - LAR L8-3 metaG | ecosystem: Host-associated > Plants > Roots > Rhizosphere ... | reverse complement strand
ACACCAAGACCAAGATGATCAAGCGCCAGATGTACGGCCGCGCAGGATTCGCGCTCCTCCGCCACCGCATTCTCCTCGGATTACGTCACAAGCCGTCACCACCGAAAGTGCGACAGAGCCGTTATGAAACCCTACAGCTCCCCGGGGGCGCGCCAGCGTGCTCGGAGCCCAGTTCAAGGTAAGCGCGGCAACCGGCAGCGACCAGGCCCCCATCGCCATCTCGCTGCGGTCCGCCGACGGTGAGACGCTGACCGCCGCCGCTAGCGGTCGCGGGCTGACCCTGGAGCCCGACGACCCGGGCAGCCGGGCGCCCCGCAGGCTGCATCCCCGTCCCGGCCCGGGCATGCGCCGCTGCTGTCGACACGCGCACGGTCGACGACCAGGCCGTAGAGTGATGCGTCACCGGCATTGGCGAGATCGTCTGGGACGAGCTGCCCTCGGGCCGTCTCCTGGGCGGCGCGCCGTTCAACGTCGCCCGCCCGCCCGGCCAGGCTCGGGCACCGCACCGCCTACCTGACCGCCGTCGGCGACGACCAGCCTTGTCAGGCCGCCGTCGCCGAAGCCTTGGCTCGCGTCCTCCTGGCTAAAGACCGACCTACGATCCACAGCGCATATCGAGGGTGACACTGTCGGCATCGGGCAGGCCGCGCCTAAGAGCTTCGGCGGTGCAGGAGGGTCGAGATCGTCACCGCGACCACCAGGATGCCGCCGTAGAAGACCTGGGAGACCCAGGCCTGCAGACCGAGCAACTGGAGGCCGAGGATGCCCGTCGCCAGGAAGTAGATGCCCAGGAGGGTGCCAAGCGGGTTGAAGCGGCCAGGCTCGAGGATCGCCGTGCTGAGGAAGACGGCGGCGAATGTCGGCAGCAGGAAGCTGTTGGCCGTCGTCGCGTCGTAACCGCCGAGGGCGGCCGCCGCGATGACCCCGCCGATGCCGGACAACAGGCCCGCGAAGGTGAATGCCCCCAGCCGGATCCGGTCGACCCGGACGCCGGAGAGCCGGCTGACTTCCCGGCTCGCACCGACGAACCGCATGTGCCGGCCGAGCGGCGTGGCCCACAGGATGTAGGCGAAGATCAAGACGAGCGCGAGGCCGTAGTAGAAGTCGACCGGCAGGCCGCCGACGTCCTGGTTTGCGATGCTGCCGAAGGAAGACGGCAGGCCGCTGATCGTGCTCATGTTGGACATCCACAGCGATAGGCCTTCGAGCAGCGTGGACATGCCAAGGGTCACCACGATGGTGTTGACGTGCAGCCTCACCACGAGGAGGCCCTGGATCAAGCCGACCACGACGGCGGCCGCGATGGCTGCGAGCGAGGCGGGCCAGACGCCCCAGCTGTGGTTCACCACGAGAACCGGCAGGATCGTCGCCGAGAAGCCGAAGACTGCTGGTACCGACAGGTCGACGAACTCCCCGACGACAATCGTGCACATCAGCGCCATCGTCATGAAGACGAGCGGCTGCTGCGAGCCGAAGATGGTCTGATACGTGCCGGTGCGCGGGAAGAGCGTCGGCTCGGTGAAGGAATAGACGACGATCAGCGCCGCCCACACCCCGAGGATCGAGAACCTGGCGGAGACGTCGTGGAAGCCGAAGGCCCCTGGGTGCTTCCTCGGGGGCGGCGCTGGCGCCGCCGCCCGGCTAGCGTCTTGCGCGGTGCCCGTCACTGGGCCACCTCTTTCTCGTCGGGTTCCCTGTTGCCGTCAGCGGCCTTGACCGCCTCGCCCAGCGTTCCGAAGGTCGCGTCGATGATCTCGTCTTGGATGAGTTCGCCGCTCAGTTCGGTGACCGCCTTGCCATCGCGGAAGACGAGCACCCGGTCGCAGAGCACGGCGAGATCTGCCGCGTCGACCGAGGAGATGATCACGCCGCAGCCGTCGCGTGCCGTCTCGCGGATCGCGTTGATAATGTCGTGGCGCGCGCCAACGTCCACAGCCTGGGTGGGCTCGTGCAGGACGAGCAGGGTAGGCCTGCTCGCCAGCCACTTTCCGAGCAGCACCTTCTGCTGGTTGCCGCCGCTCAACGAACCGACGGGCTTGTGCGGGTCAGGCGGTCTGATGTCGAGCTTCGCGATCATGGCGGCTGTCTCCTCGGCCTGCCACTTCCGGCCAGTTCTTAGCCAGTGCCCGCGGGACCTGATCCTCGGCAGGGTCAGGTTCTGGCTCACGGTCATTTCCGCCGCCAGGCCCTGCTCAAGCCTGCGCTCGGCGACGAACGCGACACCCGCCTCGATGAACTCCTCCGACGAGGCATGCTTCTTGCCAAGGCGGATCTCTCTCGGCCTGCCATCCCTGGAGTCCTTGTCCTCGACGCGGAGCACGCCGCCGCGTGCCTGACGTGCGCCGCCGATCGCCTCGGCGGCTGCTGCCGCGCCCGAGCCGACGATCCCGGTCAGCCCCACGATCTCGCCCTTCTTCACGTCTAGATCGAAACCGTGTACGGAGCGGACCGCCAGGCCGCGTATTCCCGCCGCTGGCTTGTCTTGGGCATGGGAGTCGACCCGGGTGTGCGTGACCATGTGCCTGCCGAGCATGAGCCTGGTGAGGGCAGCTTCGTCGATCTCCTTGGTCGGGATGCCGGTCTCCGCCACCTGGCCGTCACGCAGCACGGTGACCCTGTCCGTGACCTCGACGATCTCCTCAAGCTGGTGTGAGATCAGCATGACTGACACGCCAGTATTGATGACCGATTTGACCAGGTCGAAGAATCGGAGGCGTGCCTGCTTGCCCATGGCACGGGTCGACTCGTCGAAGATGATGAGACCGCCGCCCGGCTTGTGATCCTGGATGGCGCGGGCGACCGCGACTACGGCGCGGTGCTCGGCGGACAGCTCGCCCACGTGCTCGTTGACGTCGATGGTCACGCCAAGTGTGGCGAGGACCTCGGCTACCGCCCGGCGCTCTGCCTTGCCGTCGATCCGCCGGGTGAGGGGACCCGCGGTTTTGTAGCGGCCGAGGCGGACGTTTTCCCAGACTGTCCGGTCGTCGACCAGGCCGAGGTTCTGGTGAACGATCGATAGGCCCGCTGCGCGGGCCTCAAGGGGACGGACCGGAAGGGAGAGCGGGCGCCCGTCCACTGAGATGGCACCTCCCGGGTCGGGGGTGTAGATGCCAGTCAGGATTTTGACCAGGGTCGACTTCCCGCAGCCGTTCTGGCCGACGAGGCCGTGCAGTTCCCCAGGGGCGATCCGTAGTCCGATGTCGCGAAGCACGCGTGCCGACCCGAAGGTCTTGGATACGCCGGCCACCGCAAGCCGATGCTGCCGTGTGGTGTCAGCCGACGGCTCGGGAAACGGCGCTCCGGCCTGCGAAGCGGTCACGGCTGCGTTCAACTCCTTTTGGGTTCCTTCTTGCAGGGCACGCCGCCTTCGTCCTGATACATCCCGCGAGGGCGGGCCCGATAGGTCTGGCTCAGCTTCGCACCGCCATCGGACCCGCCCCGATTGGGCGAGAGATATTAGACGCCCCAGTCCTTCTCAAACGCGGCCTGGTAGGCATTGCTGCCGAACCATGCGCCCGAGGCCTGGGCCGCGGTCGTCACCTGGATTGAGCCGATGTTGTCCTCTGTGAACAGGCGGGTCGGGTAGAGCACGCTGACCGGAGCGGTGTGGGTGGCCATCCGCAGGACCTCATCGGCCAGTGCCCACCCGGCGTATGTCTGGTCAACGGCCACAACCGCCTTGACGGGGCCGCCGCCTTTGGCGAGCAGGCCGAGGCCGTCCACTGAGCCACCTGCGACCGACAGGTTGATGCTGGTCCTGTTGGATGTCTGAATGCCTTGGATCGCCGGCTGCAGGCTGTCCTCGAACTCGGTGTAGTAGTAGTCCGCGTTCGGATCGGCCAGCAGGAAGGAGCTCGTAGCCGAGGCCATCTGCGCGGCCGCCGACTGGGAGATCTGCTTGACCACCACCGTGCAGGAGGGGCAGTCCTTCTTGTAGATCGCCTCCGAGTTGACCACGTACTGGATCGACGACGGGGAGTCAGCCGACTCGGCGATGATCGTGTTGGCCTTGCCGCCAGAGTGGGCGATCGTCCAGTAGGCTATGTCGTTCGGCTGGTAAGGGGCGCCAAGCGCGTAGGCGAGCTTGTCGGTGCTCTTGGCGTCGGCAGTCGGCGGCAGCTGGTCAGACACGATGACCGGAACGCCCTTAGCCGTGGCGCCGTTGATCGCGTTCGCCGCCATCTGGTAGGGAATCGCGTCAAGGATGATGCCGGCCGCGCCCGCGCCGGTTGCCTGCCCGATGCAGGCGGCCACCGCGCTCGGCTGCGCCTCGCCGTTGCAAACCTGGAGTTTCACGCCTGCTTTGGCGAGTGCCGTCTTGAGCGATGCTGCGGTGAGGACAAACCCAGGAATCTGCTGGACGAGCGGAACATAGTAAACCGTTTTGCCCTTAAGCGCGGACACACCCTTGATGGGCGCCGAAGGAACAGGGTGGCTTGGGGGTGCCTCGAACCGCGTAACCCGAGCCTGGGCATCCGCCACGCCGGCCGGCATCGACGAACTGGACGAGGCACTCGCCGAAGCGGAGGTGCTCGGAGCCGCTGAACTACTGGAGGCGGCGGAGTGGCTTGAGCTGCTGCTTGAGGAACAAGCGGCGAGCAGGGCTGCGGCAGCGATCGCCGCGGCTGGCGCTGCCAAGCGCTTCCATGTGCGCGTCATGCTTACAATTCCTCCATCCACTGGTTACGGAGCGCGTCCGTGACCATATTTACTTTTCTTCGTAGCGCCTAAGGCGTGAAGTTTTTCGCGTTTAAGCCGTAAGGCGGTAATAACGGCGTCGTCATTGCGCCGGGCGGACGGCGTGAATTCGGATCCTGGCTAACCGGCTCGCGGTTTCCCGGCTGATCACCGAGAAGTCGAACTCCCGGTACAGGCACCGTCGGGGTGGGGGCCGCAGACCGCCTCCGGCGATTGCGGCCGTCCCGGACTCTCGCAGCGACCATACTTAGACGAGCGCCTCAACTTCACTCTACTGCCAGTACCTGTACTCGTTGGATAATTTCACTTTCCGCGATGGATGGTGTCACGAGACTAGGTGAATCGTAACCAATCCGTGGCTTCCATTGAATGGAATTACATAGCAGCGTTCCGCAGGGTGGAATGTTCGCGGTTGACATCGCGCGCATGACACAAGGCGGTCATACGGTTGTGCCGAACGATGGGTGTCCGCGGCGAGAATCTGACGTCCCATTCCTCGAACGTATTCCCTGAGACTCCTGGAGCAGTTTTGAAGCTTATGAATGCGCGCCCTTGGTATGCGGCAATCGCTGCTGTCCTTCTGGGCGTCGCGGCAACTGGCTGTTCAAGCGGCGGTAACGATAGCGGCGTGTCCATGCCTGTCGTCGGTGACCTGGAGACGACGAACCTCACTGTTTATGACTATCCGACCATCGACTCTGTGGGCCTATATATCGCCCAAGACGAGGGCCTCTTCCAAAAAGAAGGCTTGCACGTCACCATCGTCCCGGACTTCAAGAGCAGCCAGGACACAGTAGACATGATTGAGTCCGGCAAAGGCCAGATCTCCGGCGGCGACTATGTCACCTACATGAACGACCTGGTCGGGCAAGAACCGAACCTGGAAATCATCGCGGAAGCTTCAGTCTTGCGTCCGAATGTATTGGCCCTGATGGCCGCCCCTAATTCGAAGATTACCCGCCTCGGGCAGATCAAGGGTAAGGCGGTACCGGTCTCCGGAATTCACGATATCGCCAACCTGCTCATCGACTCGGTGCTGGTTGACAATAATATCCCGACTGATTCGGTGCATTATGTGCCGAACGTCCCCCTGCCAGGAGTCCCTGCCATGATCGCGAAGGGCGTTTTTGCGGCAGGCCCTGTTCCGGAGCCTTTCGTCACCATGGGCGAGCAGCAGCAAGGCGACGTGGTGCTCGCCGATCTCGACCAGGGGGCCACGTCGGACTTCCCCATCCTCGGGTTCACCGTGACCCGGCAATGGGCACAGGCGCACCCGAACACATTGAAGGCTTTCGTAACCGCTTTGGACGAGGGCCAGCAGATCGCCGACACCAACCGCCCCGAAGTGGAAAAGGCCCTCCAGGGGCAGCCACTGAAAATCTCACCAGGCATCGCCGGCGTCCTCTCGCTGCCGGACTTCCCGGCCGGAGTTGACCCGACCCGGCTTCAGCGGGTCATGAGCGACATGATCCAGTTCGGCTTCTTCAAGAGCAAGCAGCTTGCGGCCGCCAAGGAGTTCCAGGTTAAGAATGTCATCTATCCCGCCAACCTGAGCAACGCGGACGGCCAGACGGGTCTGCTTGGGGGCTGACCTCAATGCCTCGCTCAAGTGCCGGAGCGGGTGTCACCGTCACGTCGCGTGTTTTGTCGATTTTGGGCAGCTTCGACGCCGAGCACCCGTCGCTGACGCTAACCGAGATCGCACAGCGTGCGAACCTCACGCCGCCTACCGCGCATCGTCTCGTCAGGGAACTCGCGGCGTGGGGCGCGCTGCAGCGCACTAGCCTCGGTCGTTACGTGATCGGGCGGCGGATACGGGATCTCGGCTTGCTCGCACCGGTGCAGGCGAGTCTGCGGGATGTCGCCTCCCCGTCAGATTAACCGGGGGACAGGCACAGGGGCCGACGACGGCCGGGTCGACGCCAACCACGGCCGTGAGCCTGCTCATGGGTTACTTCTCCGAGAACGTGACCGAGACGGTGCCGATCCGGTCGAATGAGGCAGCGACCGTGTCGCTCGGATTGAACGGGATCGCCGCGCACACCGAGCCGGGCAGGATCACGTGACCAGCCTCGAGCGCCACCCCACGCGCGCCGAGGGTATTGGCCAGCCATACCACGGCGTTCACCGGCGAGCCGAGCACGGCGCCGCCCGCCCCTGTTCCCTCGATCCTGCCGTTCTTGCGCAACAGGCAGCCGGTGAGGGAAAGGTCCAGCGCCTCAGGCTTGACCGGGCGCCCGCCGAGCACGACCGCCCCGCTTGAGGCGTTGTCCGCGATGGTGTCGGCCAGGGTGATCTTCCAGTCGGCGATCCGCGAGTCGATGATCTCCAGCGCCGGGAGCACGAAATCCACTGCGGCGAGGGCCTCCGCGACTGTCACCCCCGGTCCTGCCAGACCTCGGCCCAGGACGAACGCGATCTCTGGCTCCGCTTTGGGCTGCAGGAAGCGGTCATAAGCGGCGGGCGTGCCCTCTGGCAGGAACATCGTGTCGAGTAGGTGTCCGAAGTCTGGTTGCTCAACCCCCAGCTGCCGCTGCATCGCCGCCGAGGTCAGCCCCACCTTGTGCCCCTTCACCACCGCACCCTCAGCTGTCCACGCCGCCACCTGGGCAAGCTGTATCGCATAAGCGTCACTGGCCGACAGTCCCGGGTAAGTGACCGCTAGCGGCGGAAGCGCGGTGCGACTCGCATAGGCGCCAAGCAGCGCATTAGCCGCTTCATCGACGAAGTGCACTCCCACATGCATTCCTCCTTGTCCCCATCTCATACCACAGCCCAGGTCGAGATGTGGACTGGATAAACCACAGCCGAGGCCACGCTCTACCTACCTGGCATTCTCGTCATCTCGTCGGAGGCCCGCGCCGGCCAGCGTTCCAGCTGGCGGAATGTTGAACTGCTTCTAGATTATCTGGCCGAATAATCTCTCCGTTCCGCAGTGCGGAACGGTCGAGGCCACACTGGCATTAGCGATATTAGTAAAATCACTTCAGCGGGTGAAATGTCAGGAGAATGGTTAGGGCCGACGACCTACGTGCGAGATGAGCAAGACATGACGACGACACCGAACCTCAAAGCCGACACCCGTGACAGGCACGGAGTGCGGGCTGTCGAGCGTGCCTTCGACATCTTGACCGCATTCAGTGATGCGCACCCCAGGCTGGCCCTTCATGAACTCGCTGAGGCGACCTGCCTCCCGAAGGCGAGCGTCCACCGGATCGCAGCGACCATGATCGACTACGGCTTCCTGCGGCAGGCCGAAGACGGCAGTTACCTGCTCGGCATGCGCATCATGGAGGTGGCTCGCCACGCGTCGAGTTCCTCGCTGCTGCTCAAGATCGCGAAACCGATCGCGCAGGAGATGTCGGAACTGACGGGCGAGACTGTGCTGTGCGCCGAAGTCGACTGGAAAGACCGGACGGTTCTCATCGTGGACCGGATCGACGCCGCCCACACGCTCACGGTGCTCTCGCCCGTCGGGCGGCAATCGCACTTGTCGTGCGGCTGCATCGCCAAGGCAGCGCTGTCCGGGTGGTCCACTGAAACAGCCAGTCGGATCATCGGACAGCTCAACCTCGCCTCCCGCACTCCGCGCAGCATCACCGACCCGCTCAAGCTGGCCGCTGAAGTTCGCGCCTCCCGCCTCCGCGGCTACGCCACCGAGCAACACGAATTCTGCGTTGGCATCGTAGGCGTGGGAGTGCCAGTGATGGTCGCGGAGCGGCCGATCGGCGTGGTCGCCGTCGTGGCCCCCTCGGTACGGTGCAACGCCAAGAAGTTGAACGAGATCGGAATCCAGCTCCGCGACGCAATGGCGCATCAGCAGCAGCTGGCGGACGAGTCGCCGCAACGCGGGACATCGGCCGCGTCGTCTGGCTGAGGCGACTACTCCGTTCATCTCCGCTTGCCGTTTTTGGGCGATCCCGGGCCCGGCTCGCGTGGAAATACTCCGAGCCGGTCATTAGCCATCGCTGGAGTTATTTTTACGCACCCGACCTGCGCAGACTGGAGAGTGTAGCAGCATTATGCTGACTACTCCAGTGATTCGAAACGCCGATCCGCAGTGCGGACCACTATATTGCCTGGCCATTCCTGGACTCATATGCTGCCGTTGCCACGGTCTGCGTTGGGGAAGCCGGACAGGTGATCGCGGCCTTAACCGCAAGAGTGATACAGGGATATGGAGATTAGTGTGGCACCGCGCTCGTTCTCGGTCGGCACTGACATCGGCGGGACGTTCACTGACATGGTGGTGGTCGATGATCAGTCGCAGGTCCGATTGTTCAAGCTGCCGACGACACCAGAAGACCGAAGCCTCGGCGTGCTTCACGGATTCCGGGCGGCGGCCGAAGCTTACGGGATGTCGGTGCCTGAATTCACTGCGGCGGTGGATTACTTTGCCCACGGAACAACGGCCGCCACGAATGCGCTGATTGAGCGCAAGGGTGAGATTACCGGGCTTATCACGACCCGTGGCACGGCTGACACGCTGTTTATCCAGCGGGCCATGGGTTCCTGGACGGGAATTGGCAACGCCTCTGGTCATTACAGCCGGCGCAGGAACCCGCCTTCGATTGTCGTGCGCGAGCATATCCGCGAGGCCGATGAGCGGCTGGATTTCGCGGGCGATGTCGTCGTTCCGCTCGACCGCGATGCGATTGGCAGCGCAGTGCGTGAGCTTCGCGCCGCGGGAGTCAAGTCGATGGCGGTGTGCTTCTTGTGGTCGTTCGTCAATCCAGCGCACGAGCTCGCGGCTGCCGAGGTCATCAGGCAGGAGTGGCCGGATGTGTTCGTCACGACGTCAAGCGACGTGGCGCCGGTGATCGGCGAGTATGAGCGGACGGCGACCGCGGTTGTCAACTCCTACCTCGGACCGGTCATCAGCAGGTATGTCGAGTTGCTTGAGCGGCGCCTGCGCGAGAGCGGGTTCGGCGGCGACTTCACGGTCATGGACTCGGCCGGCGGCGTGATGGACGCCGAGCAGGCCGGCCGGCGGGCCGTCGAGATGCTGACGTCCGGACCGGCCGGCGGCGTGCTCGCCTCGGCCGCGCTCGCCAGGCAACTCGGCTACGCGAATGTGATCACGGCGGACATGGGCGGTACCAGCTTCGACGTAGGCCTGATCGTTGACGGAGAGCCCCTGACCGTGACGAACAGTGTCGAGGGGCGGTACCACCTGGTCGTCCCGAAGATCCGGGTGACTGCTATCGGTGCCGGCGGCGGAAGCATCGCCAGGGTCGACGAGGACGGCCTGCTCGTGGTTGGCCCGGAGAGCGCTGGCGCGGTCCCGGGGCCTGCCTGCTACGGCAAGGGCGGCAGTCGGCCGACGGTGACCGACGCGGACGTCGTCCTTGGGGTGATCGACCCTGATCACTTCCTCGGCGGTTCCATCAAGCTGCACCGTGACCTAGCCGAGAAGGCGATCGCCGAGCACGTCGCCGAACCGCTCGGCATGACCGTATCTCAGGCGGCGGCCGGCATCCGCAAGGTGGCCGACAACCAGATGGCCGACCTTGTCCGCACCGTGACCGTCCAGGAGGGCTTCGACCCGCGCGGCTTCGCGCTGTTCGCCTACGGGGGTGCCGGGCCGACCCACGCCTACGCCTATGCCCCTGAGGCTGACGTTGACACCGTCGTCATCCCGTACACGGCCACGGTGCACTCGGCGTTCGGCGCTGTTTCCTCTGACCAGTACCGTTCGGTCCAGGTCAGCGACCCCCAGCGGACGCCGCCGCAGATCCGGAACCCCTCGGACCACATCGACCTGAAGCGGGTCAACGCCCAATTTGGCGAGCTCGAACGGCGGTGCCGCGCGGAGCTTCGCGATGACCCGGCGGTCAGCACCAGCCGGCTGCTGTACTTCCGCTACCGGCGCCAGGTGCACGAACTGCCGCTCGCCGTCCCGGCCGGACAGGTCACGCCCGAGGGATTCGACGCCCTCGTGGGCGAGTTTCACCGTAGGTACGAGCGGATCTACGGCGACGGCACCAGCCTGCCAGAAGGCGGCATCGAGATTAACACCTTCCGGGTGGAGGGCCGGATCCCGTCGCCGCTGTCAGACCAGTCGTCCCATGCCCGCACCGCTCCGGGGCTGCTCGCCGATGCCCGGCTCGGCGAGCGCGACGTTACCTTCGACGGCAAGCCGCAGCCTACGAAGGTGTATCAGGGAGAAGCCCTGCCCCCCGGCGTTGCCGTGGAAGGACCCGCGATCCTCGAGTACTTCGGCACGACCGCCGTGGTCGCTCCCGGGCAGCGGGCCACCGCCGACGCGGACGGCAACGTCGTCATCGAGTGCCGGGCTGCGCGTCCGGACGTATCGGCCAGCGCCCGTCAAGCCGAAAGGCAGTGACTGTCATGAGCACTCTTGTCGCCGGAATGGCATCGTCCCATGCCTACACCTTCTACGAGCCCGCGCAATGGGACGAGCGCCGCGCGGTCAGCTACGAGCGCTACCGCAAGCGTTTCGGCCGCCTGCCTAAGATCCCGGAGGAGCTGAGTGCCGCCGACCCGCAGGACGACCAGCGGCGCTATGAAAAGCTCCGCCACGGGTTCGCTCGCCTTGAGGAGCTGCTGACTGCGGCAAACCCGGACGTGCTGCTGCTTATCGGCGACGACCAGCACGAGCACTTCGTCGGCAGCGTGCCGCAGTTCGCCATCTTCACCGGTGAGCGGTTCATCTCCGAGGACACCGAGCGCGGGGGCGTCGGTGAGTACCAGTCGGACCGCGGTCTGGCCCGACGGCTGCTGGCCGGCATGATCGACAGGGGATTTGACGTCGCGGAGGTGACCGCGTTCGACGACGACCGGTTGATATCCCACGCACACGCGCAGATCCTCTCGCTCCTGCGCCCGTCCATCCCTGTCCTCCTCGTGTTCCTGAACGCGGTGCACACCCCCGCGCCGCCGCCGGCCCGCTGCCTGGAGTTCGGCCGGGCACTGCGGGCCAGCCTGGACGCCGACGGCTCGGACAAGCGGGTGGTGGCCTACGGCTCGGGCGGGCTGTCGCACTTCAGCGCGGGCTACCCCTACGAGGAGTACGACGGCGACCACGACTTCGGCTTCATCAGCATGGACTTCGACAACCGCATCCTGGGCTGGATGCGAAGCGGCAACACCGGCAACTTCGCCTCGCTGACATCCAAGGAACTGCTCGACAACGGCGAAGTTGAGCTGCGGCAGTGGATCGCGCTACTGGGTCTCCTGGGGGACCTACAGCCGCAGTGGTTGCTGAACGAGCCGTTCTACCGCGGCGTCATGGACATGGCCGTCGGGTACTGGCAGGTGCCGGCATGAGCGCCGCCGGAGAGCTGACCAAGGAGGCGACCAACCGCAAGGTGACGGTCGGCGGCATCGAGATCAACTTCTACGAGGCCGGAAGCGGCCCGGTCCTGTTGTGCACGCACGGCGGCGGGCCGGGTGCCAACGCCTGGGACAACACGAAGTACAGCCTGGCCGAACTGGCGAGGGACTTCCGTGTCATCCTTATGGACCTGCCCGGCTTCGGCGGCTCGCAGAAGCACGTCAGCCGCGGCGGCGTGCCCGTCGACGTGTACCTCGCGCGCCTGAAGCGGGACTTCCTGGACGAACTCGGGGTGCCGCGCGCGTCGGTGTACGGTTCGTCGGCATTCAGCGCTGCCGCGCTCCGCTTCGGCCTGACCTACCCCGAGCGCACCGACAAGATCATCATCCAGGCCTACAGCCCGGTGCCGGAAGGGGAGCCCACCCCTGGCCTGCTTTCCCTGCAGGCGTTCGCGACGGACCCGAGCCTGGAGAACATGCGGCGAATGTGCGAGATGTTCGTGCCCGACGCAAGGCTGCGCACGCCCGAGTTCATCCAGGCGCGGTTCGGCGCGGCCATGGTTCCCGGGCACCTGGAGAGCCGGCGCGAGTTCTCGATGGCGGGTAACAGCGACCTCCGCGAGGAGCTTCCCGGCCTGGCCGCCCCGGTCCTGATCCTCTGGGGCGCATGCGACAACATGATCCCGGTCAAGGGAGTCCTCGACAGCATCTTCCTCATCCCGGATGCCCGGGCCCACGTCTGGAGCAACACAGGGCACTTCGTGGTCTACGAGCACCCGGCCGAGTTCGCGCGCCTCGTCGCCGGCTTCCTGCGCTTATGACAGGCTCGGCGGCAGGCCGCACGGGCGAGGGCGGAGCGTCTCTCGCCGCCCGGCGTACGACGATCGCGACGAGCGCGGGCACGCCGGCCAGGATGGCCGGGATGGTTCCGGGCGTGCGGGCCGGGGGCTTCCTTTTCCTGTCCGCCATCCGCGGCAGGCATCCCGAAACCAACGAGGTCAGCGACGATACCGCCGAGCAGGCACGGCAGGCCCTTGAGAACCTCCGCGCGGTCCTCGAAGGCGCCGGCGTGACACTGCGGCACGTAGTCAAGGTGACGCTCTACCTGTCCAGGCTGGAGTACCGGACCGCGTTCCACCAGGTCTGGATGGAGTACTTCCCCGAGCACCCGCCGGCCAGGACCGCGGTCGAGGTCGCTGACGCGAACGCCGCTCCCGGCGGCGGGGCGCACTTCGTCCTCGACGTCATCGCGCTGGCCGAATGATCACCAGGAGCCTCATGAGCGACGCACTGCGCATCCTGTACCGCGACCCGGACCGTTTCCCCTACCTGGCCCTCATGCGGCGCTGTGCCCGCCAACGCGGCGTTGAGCTGGCGCTGGAACGCTGGGCCTTCAGCCCCGCGATAACACGGACGGGCGAGGAATGGGGCGACCTCCTGGAACGCGAGGAAGTCGACGTCATCGCGGAGAACTACTGGGGCCTGCAAACCTACCGCGCCAGGGGCGTACCGTTCCTTTCCCTCGCCTCCGCGTCGAATACCTGGACCGAGAAGCTTTACGTGCACCCGTCCATTACCCGGGTCAGCGACCTGGCAGGCACCCGGATGGCCCTGCGCGGCGTCGGCCCGCAGACCCTTTTCCCCGTCATGTGGCTCGCCGACGTCGGCCTGGCCGGACAGGTCGACGCCGTCTTGTTCCCCGAGTCCGAGACGGGACGGTGGGGACACTGGAAGAAGGTGGCCGACGGCACCTGCCAGTCATGCTTCATGACCCCGCTGTACGCGCCAGCGGCGGCAGCCGCCGGCCTGGTCGAGCTGCCGTACCAGCCGTACTCGTTCGACGGCGGCCACGTCACCCTGACCACGACCGAGCACCTGGCAGCGGCGAAGCGGCCGCAGATCCAAACGCTGATCGACGCCGCCTTCGACGCATCCGAGCTGTTCGCGGACAGGGCTGCGGCCGTCCGCGAGACGATCAGGAGCGAGTGCACGAACCTGCTGCGCGAACATTTCCCCGCCGTGCCAGACGAGGTCGAGCTGACCCGGATCGAGGACGTCATCCGCGCCGAACTCGCGCCAGTACCGGTACCGACAGCTGAAGGAATCGCCACCGCGCACCGCATGCGCCTGCGCCAGGCGCCCGAACTCGCCTCGTTCAACCCGCTGACGATGTGGGACCTAAGCTTCGCCCGCCGAGCCGCGCAGGAAAGAAACACGCGGGCCGGGTCCGAAGCGCGCCCAGGCCACCGCTGATGAAACCGACTGGAGGACATGACATGCCTGGCACCGCGCCACACCAGAACTCCCCGCTCGACCCGGTCGCCTTCGAAGTCATCAGGCATCGCCTGCTCGGCATCACCGACGAGCAGGCGGCACGGCTGTGCAGTATCTCCGGCTCTAAGCACGTGACGGAGATGTCCGACTACAACGTCGGGCTGTACCTCGCCGACGGCTCTGTCGCGACTATGGGCCGGACGATCTTGTTCCATTCTTCGTCCATGGCCGCGATGGTGCGACACATCGTCGCGGACTGCGCTGAGAACCCGGGGATCGGCCCCGGTGACATGTTCGTCGTCAACAACCCGTGGAAGGGATCCGTGCACGGACCCGACATGGGCCTGGTCGCCCCCTACTTCGCGGACGGAGAGCTGATCTTCTGGTCGGGCGCCATGATGCACATGGCCGACATCGGCGGCATGCGGGCAGGCAGCATGGGCCTGGATGCTACCGAGTCGTACCAGGAGGGCCTGCTGATGCCGCCGGTCAAGCTGGTCGAAGCCGGCGTCGTGCGCAACGACATCTGGAACCTGATCTTGTCCCAGACGCGGGCGGCCGCGGCCATGGCCCTCGACCTCAAGGGCCTCATGGCCGCCAACCACGCGGCCAGCGACGGCCTCGACAAGCTGATCGCCCAGTACGGCGCCGCGACGCTGATGGCGGTGATGAGCCGGCTGATCGAGTTGTCGGAAGAGCACATGCGACGGCGGCTGAGGCAGCTGCCCGACGCCACGATCCAGGCCGTGGGCCGCCTTGACCGCAACGCCACGACCGGGGAAATCCCGGTAGTGAAGGTGGAGCTGCGTAAAGCAGGCGACCAGCTGACCTTCGACTACTCTAGCTCCTCCGCTCAGGTGCCCGATGCCACCAACTGCACGTGGGGCGGCCTCATGGCAGGCCTGTCCGCGGCCCTGCTGCCCACCGTCGCCTACGACATCCCGTGGAACGAGGGCCTCTACAAGCCCATCACCGTGGTGTGCCCGGAAGGGCGCATCTGCAACGCCCGCCGCCCAGCTGCCGTCAGCGGAAACATCGCCGGCGCCGTCTGGGAAGTCGAGATCGCTACGCTGACCGCGCTGTCCAAGCTGCTCGCCTGCTCTGACACCTACGCGGGCGAAGCCCAGGCATCTCCGGCCGGCCGGCCAAGCGCGCTGAACTTCTTCGGGGTGAACCAGCACGGCGAGCACTTCACCGGCCGCACCTACGACGTGCTCGCCTCGGGAGCGGGCGCCTACGCCGACCACGACGGGGTCAACGCGCAGGGGCATCACAACATCGAGCGGGTACGGATCTCGAACATCGAGGCACTGGAGCTCGACTTCCCCGTCATGTACCTCAGCCGCGGCCTGGCGCAGAGCCCGGCGGGCGCGGGACGGACCAGGGGCGGGCAGAGCCTCGAAGCAGTGATGGTGAGCCACAAGGGCCGCCCGTCGGTCGGCCCGGTGGCCGGCGCATGGGACGTGCCCGACTCGGAAGGCTTGTACGGCGGATACCCGGGTCCGGAGACCACCACTTATCTCATCAGCGGTTCGAACGTGCGTGAGCTGCTGGCGGGCGGCACGGTTCCTGTCGAGCACCAGCTCGTCGGCCAGACCGTTGCGGGGCCCGCCGCGCCACGGGTGCGGCCGCTAGCCGAGGACGACGTGCTCGTCTGGCGGGGCACCGCCGGGGCCGGCTGGGGGGACCCGCTAGAGCGCCCGGTCGCCGACTTGCAGCGCGACCTGGACACCGGGGCCATCTCCGCTGCCTGCGCGGAGCAGGTTTATGGCGCGCGGCTCCGCGACGGCAGTGTCGACGCGGAGGCGACGGAAGCGCAGCGGGCGGAGATCCGTGCCTGGCGCAGCAGCTGGGCGGTGACCCGGCAGGCTGCCCCCGCCTGGGCCGGGCAACTGGACAGGGTGGCTCCGCTTGGTGACGTCTTGGAGTACGTCCGCGACGAGGCAGGCGAGCACTTCGTCCGATGCGTCTGCGGCATCGTCCTGTCCCCGGCCGCGGAGAACTGGCGCGACTACGCAGGCGTTCACGTCGCGGCCGACGGGTGGGAAGGCATCGGCCTGCGCGTCAATCGCGCACTTGAGCTGCGCAGCTACTGCTGTCCCAGTTGCCTGCGCCTCCTGTCCGTGGACTGCTGCGCGGTGGGGGAGCCCCACCCGCACGACGTCCAGCTGCACTTCTCCGGCGCAAGGCCTGACGCAGCGATATGAGCCCGGTCGTCGTCCCTTTCCGGTGATCCTCGCTGTTAGCTCTACAGGAGAACTTCATGTCAACCGAAGACCGTATCGCCGGTCCCCCGGCGGTGCGGGTCCCAGCCGTCATAGCTCGCCCCGTTGAAGCCCGGGGAGGCGTCGTGGTTCTGCAAGAAGCTTTCGGCCTCACTACTCACATCCGCTCGATCTGCCAGCGGCTGGCGGCGGAAGGGTATCTTGCCATCGCGCCCGCGCTCTACCACCGCGCTGGAGCGCCGGTCATCGACTACTCCCGGATGGACCTCGCCCGTCCCTTGATGGATGAACTGCATGTCGATGGTCTTAAGGCGGACATCGCCAGTTCGGTCGCGTATCTAAAGGACTCGGGTCTTCGGGCTGGCCAAACCGCGGTCCTGGGATTTTGCATGGGTGGCAGCGTTGCGCTGTACGCCTCAACGGCATTCGAGTTCGGTGCCGCCGTCACCTTCTACGGAGGCGGGGTCAGCACGGGACGGTTCGGCATGCCGCCACTGAAAGACCTTGCTCCAGCCATCCGCTGTCCGTGGCTCGGTCTGTTCGGCGCTCAGGACCATACGATTCCGCCCGAGGACATCGAAGCGTTGCGGTCTGCGGTCGCCGAGTCACCCGCCAAGACCGAACTGGTCTGCTACCCCGAGGCGGGTCACGGGTTCAACTGCGACGAGCGCGCCAGCTTCGTCCCGTCGGCTGCGGCCGACGCGTGGCAGCGCACGCTGGCGTTCCTGGGCGCCGCATCCTCGGCAGGCTGATCCACGAGTGCGAACAGGCCGTATGAAGCGCACCGGCTAATCCGGAAACCGCGTATCGCAGGGTCGGCTCGGCTAGCGTGTGGTGCCGTCCCAGAAAGGGGATGGTGAATCGAGCTTGAGGGGGCGGGCATAGGAGAGGTCGCCTGTGTCCCAGGCGCCCTTGGGGAAGGTCTCGGTGACCGGGTTCTGCGGCCAGCTGGCTTCGCCTTCGATCTCTACCTCG
>Ga0070714_100001400_pt1 | contig 17484 bp, 19 predicted proteins | sample LARL83metaG_FD_65450 | JGI IMG/M metagenome (GOLD analysis project Ga0070714, IMG submission 65450) | Corn, switchgrass and miscanthus rhizosphere microbial communities from Kellogg Biological Station, Michigan, USA - LAR L8-3 metaG | ecosystem: Host-associated > Plants > Roots > Rhizosphere ... | reverse complement strand
TCCCGCGCCGCGCCGCGGCCGCCACTGGCGGCGGTGACGTGGTGCGCCGCCTGCTTGAGCGCCGGCTGGGCATCGGCCGGCGCCACCGCGAGGCCGGCGCGCTCCAGCAGGGGCAGGTCCGGCAGGTCGTCGCCCATGTGCGCCACCTGGCCGGGCTCGAGACCCAGTTTCTGCAACAGGCGCTCGAAGATCGGCAACTTCTGCTCGTCGCCCTGGAACACGTGCGCCACCCCCAGGTCCTGCATGCGCCGTGTCACGGCGGCGGATTCGCGGCCGGAGATGATGGCGACCTTGATGCCGGCCTCCTGCAGGCGCTTGATGCCGACGCCGTCGTGCACGTGGAAGACCTTGAGTTCCTCGCCGCCGGCGCCGTAGTGGAGCCGGCCGTCGGTCAGCACGCCGTCCACGTCGAATATCACCAGCTTGACGCGGGCGGCCCGCTGCTTAACATCCATTTAGACGATCCCGGCGCGCAACAGGTCGTGCATGTTCAGGGCGCCGACCAGGCGCTTATCCTCGTCCACCACCAGCAGGCCGTTGAACTTGCGGCTCTCCAATATATGCAGCGCCTCGCCCGCCAGCATCCCGGGGGCGGCGGTGGTGCAGTCGCGGGTCATGACCTCGTCGATCTTCGCCTTGTGCACATCCACCTGCTTGTCCAGGGTGCGGCGCAGGTCGCCGTCCGTGAAGATGCCGGCTACCTTGCCCGACCTGTCCACGATGGCGGTCATGCCGAGGCCCTTGCGGGTCATCTCCATCAGTGCCTGGCTGAGGGAGGTGCCCAGCGGCACGCTGGGGATGCGCTCGGCCTTGTGCATCACGTCCTCCACGGTCAGCAGCAGGCGGCGCCCCAGGCTGCCGCCGGGATGGGAACGGGCGAAATCCTCGTGGGTGAAGCCGCGCAGGGACAGCACCGCCATGGCCAGGGCATCGCCCATGGCCAGCGCCGCGGTGGTGCTGGCGGTGGGGGCGAGGCCGAGCGGATCGGCTTCGCGGGCCACGCTCACGTCGAGATGCACGTCGGCGGTCTTGGCCAGGCTCGAGCCCGGCTTGCCGGTGAGGGCGATGAGCTTCACGCCCAGGCGCTTGATGAGTGGCAGGATGGTGACGAGCTCGCTGGTCTCGCCAGAATTGGAGAGCGCCAGCACCAAGTCCTCGCCGGTGATCATGCCGAGGTCGCCGTGGCTGGCCTCGCCCGGGTGCACGAAGAACGCGGGCGTGCCGGTGGAGGCGAGGGTGGCGGCGATCTTGCCGGCCACGTGGCCGCTCTTGCCCATGCCGGTGACCACCACGCGGCCGCGGCATCCCAGCATCAGCTCGCAGGCCCGGGTGAAGCCGCCGTCGAGCCGGCCCGTCAGCGCCGCGATGGCGCTGGCTTCGGTCTCCAGGACCTCCCGCGCCAGGCGGGTGAGGGCGGCCGGATCGGCGGTCATCGGGTCTCTCGGGGGTGGACGGGCCGTTAAGGCTGCCATGATACACGCAGCTTCGAGTATCATCTCGCCACGCACGCGCCAGCCCGGCCGCATCCGGCGAAAACCCCTTGAGTCCCGCGGAAGTCAAAGCGCTCATCCAGCAAGGCCTACCCTCGGCAGAGGTCGAGGTCCGCGGCGAGGACCACACCCACTTCGAGGCGCTGGTGGTCTCTCCCGAGTTCGAGGGCAAGCGCGCGTTGGCCCGGCACCAGATGGTCTATGCGACCTTGGGCGACCGCATGGGCCGCGAGATCCATGCCCTGAGCCTGCGCACCCTGACCCCGGCGGAACGCCAGGCCGGCTGACCTTCCTCTCTATATATAAGCTAAGGACCCCCTTGGACAAGCTGCTCATCAACGGCGGGCGCAAGCTGGAAGGAGAGATCCGCATCTCCGGCGCCAAGAACGCCACCCTGCCCATCATCGCCGCCACGCTGCTGGCGCACACGCCGAGCCACATCGGCAACGTGCCGCACCTGCACGACGTCACCACCATGATCGAGCTGTTGGGACGCATGGGCGTGGGTGTGACCATCAACGACCGCATGCGCATCGAGGTGGACGCCACCAGCATCAAGCACTACAGCGCACCCTACGAGCTGGTCAAGACCATGCGCGCCTCCATCCTGGTGCTGGGACCGCTGGTGGCGCGCTTCGGCGAAGCCGAGGTCTCGCTGCCCGGCGGTTGCGCCATCGGCACCCGCCCGGTGAACCTGCACATCGCCGGCCTGGAGGCCATGGGTGCGGAGATCAAGGTGGAGAACGGTTACATCCGCGCCAAGGCCGGCCGCCTCAAGGGCGCGCGCATCTTCATGGATACTGTCTCGGTGACCGGCACCGAGAACCTCGTCATGGCCGCGGCGCTCGCCGACGGCGAGAGCGTGATCGAGAACGCCGCCCGCGAACCCGAGGTGGTGGACCTGGCGCTGTTCCTGAACCAGATGGGCGCCAAGATAGAAGGCCACGGCACCGACACCATCCGCGTGCAGGGCGTGAAGAAGCTGCACGGTACCGATTACTCTGTGATGCCCGACCGCATCGAGACCGGCACTTATCTCTGCGCCGGTGCCATGACCGGCGGGCGGGTGCGCATGCGCGACACCGACCCGGGGCTGCTGGACGCGGTGCTGGCCAAGCTCGAGGAGAGCGGCGCCGTGATCAACAAGGGACAGGACTGGATCGAGGTGGACATGCGCGGCAAGCGCCTGAAGGCGGTGTCGGTGAAGACCGCGCCCTATCCAGCTTTCCCCACCGACATGCAGGCCCAGTTCACCGCGCTCAACCTCACCGCCGAGGGCACCGGCACCATCACCGAGACCGTGTTCGAGAACCGCTTCATGCACGTGCAGGAGATGCAGCGCATGGGTGCCAACCTGCGCCTGGAAGGCAACACCACCATCAGCGAGGGCGTGGACAAGCTCACCGGTGCGCCGGTGATGGCCACCGACCTGCGTGCCTCGGCCGGTCTGGTGCTGGCGGGACTGGTGGCCCAGGGCGAGACCACGGTGGAGCGCATCTACCACATCGACCGCGGCTACGAGACCATCGAGGAAAAACTCGGTCAGCTCGGCGCGAAGATCAAACGGGTGGCTGCTTAACTGGCGCTGGCCGCCGGCCGCTCGGCCACGGTCACCTGCAGCTTGAACTTCTTGCCGTCGCGCACGCCGCCCACGGTGATGGCGGTGCCCGGCGGCTTCGCGGCGATGCGGTTCAGCGCATCGCGGCTGTTCTCCACCTCATCCCCGTCGATGGACTGGATCACATCCCCCGGCGCCAGGCCCGCGGCGGCGGCCGGGCTCGCGGGCGTCACGCTGGTCACCAGGAAGCCGTGGGTGTCCTTGAGACGGAACGCCTGGGCCAGCTCCGGAGTGATGTTCTGCGGCTCCACGCCCAGCCAGCCGCGCAGCACCCGCCCATAGTCGATGAGCTGGTGCATCACGCCGTTGGCCAGGTTCACGGGGATGGCGAAACCGATGCCGTTGGAGCCGCCGTTGGGCGAGAACAGCGCGGTGCTGATGCCCACCAGTTCACCGCGGGCATTGACCAGTGCACCGCCCGAGTTGCCCGGGTTGATGGCGGCGTCGGTCTGGATGAAGTTCTCGAAGGTGGACAGGCCGAGCTGGCTCCTGCCGGTGGCGCTGACGATGCCCTGGGTCACGGTCTGCCCCACGCCGTACGGATCACCGATGGCCAACACCACGTCGCCTACCCTCAGGTCGTCGGAGCGGCCGAGCTGGATGGGGTCCAGGTTGTTGAGGTCCACCTTGAGCAAGGCCAGGTCCGTGTCCGGGTCGGTGCCCACCACCCGCGCCGCCGCGGAACGGCCGTCCTGCAGGCCCACCTGGATGGTGTCGGCGCCGTTGATGACGTGCCAGTTGGTCAGGATGTAGCCATCGTTGCTGACGATCACGCCCGAGCCGAGGCTGTTCTCCAACTGCTCCGCCGGCGGAGCATAGTTGTCAGGCAAGCCGGACTTCGGGACCGGCCTGGCCTTGGATGCGCTGCTGGTGGTGGGGCGCACGTGGCGCGCGCTGTGCACGTTCACCACCGCCGGGGAACTGGCGGCCACCGCCTCCGCGTAGGACGCCACCGCCCCGTCGGCGGCGACACGGCCGGCTAGCAAGCCCGGCCTGGCCCAGACCACCACGAAGGCGACCGCCAGGCCGACCACCACGGCCTGGAGCAGGAAATACAGCAGACGTACGAGGGGCCGCATGCGCATACGCTAGCATGCTGGGCCCCTGGACGCCTTGCGGCGCGCGGACTTGCTGGCTGTCCCGCAAATGCGGTGTGTATAATGCGCCGATATTTTTGGCTGCCTTGCATGCCCGTTCAGGGCCCTCCAGGACCGCGCGGGTCCGGCTGGGCGGATCTACAGCAGACACCAGGAGATGGGGTCAATGAGCGATGAGATCGACCAGAGCCGCCGTCACTTCCTGACGGTGGCTACCGTGGTGGTCGGCGCCGTGGGTACGGTGATGGCGGCGGTGCCGTTCGTCTCCTCCATGGAGCCCAGCGCCCGTGCCAAGGCCCTCGGCGGCCCCGTGGACATCGACGTCAGCAAGATCGAGCCGGGTGGCCAGGTCAAGGCCAAGTGGCGCGGCAAGCCCACCTGGGTGGTGCAGCGTGGTGCCGACGCGGTGGCCGGCCTCAAGAAGATCGACGGCCGCCTGCGCGATCCGGACTCCAAGGAAGACCAGCAGCCCAAGTACTGCAAGAACGAGTACCGCTCCATCAAGCCGGAACTGTTCGTGGTGGTGGGCATCTGCACCCACCTCGGCTGCTCGCCGCTCTACAAGCCCCAGCCCAACGACCCCGAGGTCAGCATGGACTGGCCGGGCGGCTTCTTCTGCCCCTGCCACGGCTCCAAGTACGACCTGGCGGGCCGCGTGTTCAAGGGCGTGCCGGCGCCGCTCAACCTGCAGGTGCCGCCTTACAAGTTCGTTTCCGACGCGGTGATCCGCGTGGGTGAAGACCAGGGAGCCGCGTGATGGCCAAGATCACCAGCGAAGACAACGACCGCGACCTGATCGACGTGACCGGCGGCTGGCTGGGCGGCCTGCGCGACTGGATCGACGAGCGCTTCCCCATGACCGAGTTCTGGGAGAAGCATGTCTCCCAGTACTACGCGCCGAAGAACTTCAACGTCTGGTATTTCTTCGGTTCCATCGCCCTGCTGATGCTGGCCAACCAGATCGTCACCGGCATCTTCCTGGCCATGAACTACAAGCCCGACGCGACCCAGGCCTTCGCCTCGGTCGAGTACATCATGCGCGACGTGAACTGGGGCTGGTTGATCCGCTACATGCACTCGGTCGGCGCCTCCATGTTCTTCCTGGTGGTGTACCTGCACATGTTCCGCGGCGTCATGTACGGCTCCTACAAGAAGCCGCGCGAGCTGCTGTGGATCTTCGGCGCACTCATCTACCTGACGCTGATGGCCGAGGCCTTCATGGGCTACCTGTTGCCCTGGGGCCAGATGTCCTACTGGGGCGCGCAGGTGATCATCTCCCTGTTCGGCGCCATCCCCGGCATCGGCGAGGGGCTGTCGACCTGGATCCGCGGCGACTTCACCATCTCCGACATCACGCTCAACCGCTTCTTCGCCCTGCACGTGGTGGCGGTGCCGCTGGTGCTGATCGGCCTGGTGGTGTTCCACCTGATCGCGCTGCACGAGGTCGGCTCCAACAACCCCGACGGCATCGAGATCAAGGCCAAGAAGGACAAGGACGGCATCCCGCTGGACGGCATCCCGTTCCATCCTTACTACACCATCAAGGACCTGGTGGGCGTCACGGTGTTCGCGGCGGTGTTCGCCGGCGTGGTGTTCTTCGCCCCGGCCATGAACGGCATCTTCCTGGAGCCGGCCAACTTCGAGCCGGCCAACGCGCTCAAGACCCCGGACGACATCCATCCGCTGTGGTACTTCGGCCCCTTCTACGCCATCCTGCGTTCCATCCCGGACAAGCTCACCGGCGTGGTGACCATGGGCGGCGCCATCCTGATGCTGTTCCTGCTGCCCTGGCTCGACACCAACCCGGTGAAGTCGCTGCGCTACCGCGGCCTGCTGTACCGGCGCCTGGTGATCGTGTTCGGCCTCACTTTCTTCGTGCTGGGCTACATCGGCATGCAGGCCGCCTCGCCGGTCTACGCGCAGATCGGCCAGCGCTTCGCCGAGCTCTATTTCCTGTTCTTCCTGACGTCCTGGCTCTACTCCAGGCCGCGCAGCCGGAACTATCTGGTGCTGACCTTCGTGATCGTGATGGGTGCCATCTCGGTACTCGATGTCATCGGCTGGGATCCGAGCGAGGTGCAGCTCAAGCTGTACTCCTGGCTCATCCCCGGCGTGTATTGCGCCGTGTTCATGCTGCTGCCGGCCTTCTTCCCCAGGCTTAACCAGCCTGAGGCGGTGCCGGAGCGGGTCACGGTCGGAGGGGGCCACTGACATGAAGAAGCTAGCCTGCATAGCCCTGCTCGCGCTGCTGCCGCTCGCCGCCCAGGCCGAGGAGGGCGGTGTGATCCAGCACGTCAACACCGACATCAGCAACACCGCCTCGCTGCAGCGTGGCGCCAAGTACTTCGCCAACTACTGCATGGGTTGCCACTCGGCGCAGTACGTGCGCTATAACCGGCTCGGCGCCGACCTGGGGCTCACCGACACCCAGCTCGAGAGCTACCTGATGCCGACCGGCGGTGCCAAGCCGTTCGACACCATGGTCAGCGCCATGCCGCCGGCGGATGCCGAGAAGTGGTTCGGCCGTGCGCCACCGGACCTGACCCTGGAGGCTCGCAGCCGCGGCACCGACTGGATCTACAGCTATCTCAAGTCCTTCTATGCGGACCCCAAGACGGCCACCGGCGCCAACAACCTGGTGCTGCCGAACGCCGCCATGCCCGACGTGCTGTGGGAGCTGCAGGGCGTCCAGCAGCCCGTGTACCGCAGCGAGAAGGGTGAGGACGGCTCCGACCGTCAGGTGTTCGACCACTTCGAGCAGGTCTCGCCGGGCAAGCTCACGCCCGCGCAATTCGACCAGGTGGCCTACGACATCACCAACTTCCTGAGCTACACGGCCGAGCCCATCCAGTTGGAGCGCCGCGCCCTGGGGCTCAAGGTGATCGGTTTCCTGATCCTGTTCTTCCTGTTCGCCTTCATGCTGAAGCGCGAGATGTGGAAGAAGTTGCACTGATGCTGCGCCGGACGGCGGGGAGCCGTCCGGCCTCTCTCCACCTCTAGGGCCTACTCCATGACGCTCTATTCCCGACCGGCCTGTCCCCATTCCCATCGCGTGCGCCTGGTGCTCGCGGAGAAGGGCATCGCCATGGATGTGGTGAACGTGGAGGGCAGCAAGCTCCCGGAGGACCTGCTGGACCTCAACCCCTATAACAGCGTGCCGACGCTGGTGGACCGTGAGCTGGTGTTGTACGACCCGCGCATCATCATGGAGTACCTGGAGGAGCGCTTCCCGCACCCGCCGTTGATGCCGGTGGACCCGGTGACGCGCGCCCGCTTCCGCCTGGCGCTGTTCCGGGTGGAAAAGGACTGGTACTCCCTGGTGGATGAGATCGAGCAGTCGCCGAGCAAGCCCCACGCCCGCGCCAAGAAGATGCTGCGCGAGAGCCTGCTGGCATCCTCCGATGCCTTCTCCGTGAAGCCCTACTTCCTCAGCGACGAGTTCTCGCTGGTGGACTGCTCCATCGCGCCGATCCTGTGGCGTCTGCCCAAGTACGAGATCGACCTGCCGGCCCAGGCCAAGGGCATCCATAAGTACGCAGAACGACTCTTCAACCGGCCGGCTTTCAAGCTCAGTCTTACCGAACTCGAACGCGAGATGCGTCCCACCGCGTGAAAACGCGTCTTTTGGTCCCTGGCCACGTCGCAGTCGACCTCGCACTCCTCACGTACTACCATGTACGCTCCGGGTGCCCGGTGGCCTGGGCCTAGCCAGGAACCCAAATCCGCTGTTTTCATGAGCCGATCGAATGCTGCCTCGTAAGCCCTATTTCCTGCGCGCCATGCACCAGTGGATCGTGGACAGCGGTTCCACGCCCTATATGGTGGTGGACGTGAACGCCGCCGACGTGGAGATCCCGCCGGGCTATGCCCAGGACGGCAAGCTGGTGCTCAACATCAGCTACGAGGCCACCAACGGCCTGGATCTCGGTGCCGAGGCGGTGCAGTTCGATGCGCGCTTCGGCGGCGTATCACGCCACGTGCGGGTGCCCATGGCCGCGATCCTCGCGGTCTACGCCCACGAGAGCGGCCAGGGCATGCTGTTCGACGCCGAGGGCGAACCGCAGGACGGCGAGCCCGGCGGTGCGGCGCCGGACCACGGTGGACCCAAGCCCGGCAAGAAGCCCACGCTCAAGGTCATAAAATGACGTGAAGCGGCCCCTCGGGCCGCTTCTTCGTTCAGGGAGTCGCCATGCCCGAATACAACCGTCTCGCCCGCGTGGTCCACAGGTTCGATGCGTATCCTGAGGGCCTGCGCCGCTTCCTCATCACCTGGGCCTTCGGCGGCACCGTGCACTTCGTGCGCACCGCCGGCGTGAAGTTCCAGGAACTGACGGAAGAGCGGGCGGTGCTGACGCTCGCCAATCGCCGCCGGGTCCAGAACCACATCGGCACCGTGCACGCCGCTGCCGTGGCGCTGCTCGGCGAGACCGCGACGGGTGCTGTCTTCGGCATGAGCGTGCCCGACGACAAGCTCCCGATCCTCAAGAGCATGCACCTGGACTACATCAAGAAGTCCGAAGGCGGCCTGCGTGCCGAAGCCTGGCTTGAGGGCGCGCAGCGGGCAAGCTTCGCCAGGGACGAGAAGGGCGATATTGTCGTGCCAGTGAGGATCACCGATGAGAGCGGCGAGCCTACGGTAAACGCGGAGTACATCTGGGCCTGGCGCCCCAAGCAGAAGCGATGATCGAGGTCATCCAGGGCGATATCACCCAGCTCGACGTCGATGTGATCGTCAACGCCGCCAACGAGAGCTTGCTGGGTGGCGGCGGTGTGGATGGTGCCATCCATCGAGCCGCGGGACCCGAACTCCTGGAGGCCTGCCGGCGGCTGCGTGGCTGTCCCACCGGCGAGGCGAGATTGACGCCGGGCTTCCGGCTCAAGGCCCGTTGGATCGTGCATACGCCGGGACCGGTGTGGCGCGGGGGCGCCTTGGGCGAACCCCAGTTGCTGGAGAGCTGCTATCGGACCAGCTTCAGGCTGGCGGCAGAGAAAAGCGCGCGCTCCATCGCGTTCCCCTGCATCAGCACCGGTGTGTATGGCTATCCGAAGCAAGCCGCCGCGCGCATCGCGCTCAGGGTGATGCAAGAGCATGCCGCGGCGTTCGAGCGCATCGTCGCCTGTTGCTTCGGCGCAGAAGATGCAGCTCTGTACCGCGAGCTATCGCGATAGCAAATCGTCTTGCCGTCGCGGCCCTTCCGCGATATATATAGCTGCGGGTAAGGGATTGGGGTTCACGGCGCGGTGTGGCGCCGGAGATATGTGATGCAGGACGAGAACACCGGAATCGAGCGACGCATCGTTGAAGCAGTTCAGCCCTGTCCGGTCTGCACGCTGCAACCGGTCTGCGTGCCCTGGGAGCTGGAACCTGAGGACCTGCGCAGCCTCGAACTCATCGTGGAGCACCCCGAGGCCATCGCGGCCGAGCAACACCTGTTCCGCTTCGGCGATCCCCTGGGCGCCGTCTACGTGGTCCGTTCCGGCGCCTTCAAGATCTACCGTAACGATACCTGGGGCCGGGAGCGGGTCCTGGGATTCGCCCTCGCCGGTGAGCTCGTGGGCATCGACGGCATATATCCCCAGCGCCACGTCTCCCACGCCATGGCCCTCCAGGACAGCGACGTCTGTGCCTTCCCCTATGCGGAGCTGGCGGCCCGCATGGAGCGAAGCGAGGGGCTGCGCCGCCAGATCTTCCGCCTGGTGAGCCGGGATACCGGCCACAACCTGGCACTCACCCGCGACAGCAGCGCCGACCAGCGGGTGGCCCGCTTCCTGCTGGACATCTCCCGCCGCCATGAGCGCCAAGGCCGTCCCGCCGCGGAATTCGCGCTGCCCATGTCCCGTCCGGACATGGGGAATTATTTGCGTATCAGCGTCGACATGATCCGGAAGGTGTTCGAGCGCTTCACGGCCCGCGAATTAATTCGGGTGGATGGGCAGCGTATCCAGCTCCTGGATATGGGAAAATTGAACCAGGCTGCGGGAAAGTAGCGGCGGCAGGGAGTTCGAGTCCGCCGCGGGTTTCCCGCAGAGGGAGCATCACCATATGTACCCGGAGTGGCCGTGCGCGCGGACGCGCGAGGGCGGCTGCCCCTGTTAGGGAACCTATGCAACACGAGATCGCACGTGACCTCATCGACGCGCACCGCAACATGGAGCGCGTGCTCACCCTCATCCAATTGCAGGTGGACTCCCTGAAACCCGGTCCCGACGCCGAGGGTCTGCTGCTGCTGGGCAACGCCATCGGCTACATGCGCCGCTACCCCGGAGTGATCCACCATCCCACCGAGGAGCTGATCTTTGGCCGGCTCATCTCACGGGCACCGGAGACCCGCAACCTGTGCGTGCGCCTGCACGACCAGCATGAGGTGTTCCGCGACCAGGAGACGCTGCTGCTGCGCCGCATCGGCAACGCCCGCGGCGGCGACCTGGACGCATGCCGGGACATCAAGCGGGTCGGTACGGCTTATTGTGCGGAACATGCCAACCACATCCGCAGCGAGGAACTGGACATGTTCCCTCAGGCCATCAAGTGGCTGGATGCCTACGACTGGGACCAGGTCGGGGAGGCCGCCCGGGCGGTGATCGACCCGGCCCTGGGGCGTGAGGACCTCAAGCAATACGATAACTTGTTCGATTTCCTCATGAATTCCGGCCGGAACTTCGAGAACCACTGATCCACGACGCAAAGAAACATAATTACCCTAATCCCGCACGCGGTCCATAAAGGGCGTAAGGTGAAATCTGCCCGACACCCGTGCGGGCATGACACCTAATCCGCCTTGGCAAGCGCGTTCTCTGTCACAGCTCAGACGTGACAGCAGGAGGCGCGCCATGCACCGGCCCCAACCGCAGCACATCACCCGTAACCTCACGGACGGCCATCGCAGCATGGAGCGCGTGCTCACCCTGGCGCGCTTCCAGCTCGATTCCATGCGCGACGGCGTGGCAGACGGCGCCGACCTTGGCCTGCTGGGCAATGCCATCCTCTACATGCGCGACTATCCCGGCGTGAACCATCACCCGGTCGAGGAACTGATCTTCGACAAGCTCACCGGGTATGCGCCGGAGCACGCCCTGACCTGCACGCAATTGGCCAGCCAGCATCGCAGCTTCGGCGAGCGGGAGACGGTCCTGTTGCACCACCTGCGCCGGGCCCATCTCGGCGACGAGATGGCGCGGCGCCACGTGAAGGACCTGGGGATGGCCTATTGTGCGGACCATTCCAGCCACATCCGCAGCGAGGAGCTGGAGGTCTTCCCCGGCGCCGAACGCTGGTTGACCACCATGGATTGGCAGGAGGTGGCGCGCCGCTCCCGCGAGATCATCGATCCCGCCCGGCAGCAGCGGGAGCTGAAACGGTATGACAACCTCTACGACCGGTTGATGCAGGAAGACGACGGCGCCAGTCAGGATAGTGCCGGTGGCGAGCCGGTGCCGCTCAGACGGGCAGAAGCTTCCCAGGATTGAGGATGCCGTTGGGGTCGAAGTCCTTCTTGATGCGCCGCATCAGCTCCAGCGTGGCGGCGTCGAACTCCAGGGCCATGAACGGCTGCTTCTCCAGGCCCACGCCGTGCTCGCCCGAGAGCGTGCCCTTCATGTCCAGCACCGTGCGGAACACCTCCTGCAGGCAGGGCTCGGCATTCTTCATCTGCGTATGGTCGTCCGGGTCCACCAGCAGATTCACGTGGATGTTGCCGTTGCCGGCATGGCCGAAGTTGACGATGGGCACGCCGTAGCGCGCGGAGAGCTCGCCCAGGCGCGAGATGAAGTCAGCCATCCGCGACACCGGCACCACCACGTCCTCGTTGATCTTCTTGGGTGCGATCTTGCGCAGCGCAGGAGACAGCGCCTTGCGCGAGGTCCACAGTGCCTGGGCTTCCCTGTCGTCCTTGGCGGCGCGGCATTCCATGCAGCCTTTCCCCTGGGCCGCGGTGGCCACGGCGCCGGCGGCCTCATCCAGTTGCGAAGGCGCACCATCCACCTCGATGAGCAGCATGGCGCCGGCCTCCGCCGGCAGGTCGTTGCCTGCGTAGCCGCGGATCATGCCGATGGCGGCGCCGTCGATGAACTCCAGCACGCAGGGCGTCACCGGTTGGGCCATGATGCGCGACACCGCGGCTGCCGCAGCGGTCATGTCGGAGTACAGGGCGCGCAAGGTGCGCACGGCCTCGGGTTTGGGGGTGAGCTTGAGCGTGGCCTCGGTGATCACCGCGAGCGTGCCTTCCGAACCCACCAGCAGCCGCGTGAAGTCATAACCCATGGCGCCCTTGGTGGTGTAGACGCCGGCCGTCAGCTCCTGACCGGAGCCCAGCACCGCCCGCAGGCCCAGCACGTTCTCCCGTACCGTGCCGTATTTCACCGCGTGGGGGCCGCCGGCCCCGCAGGCCAGGTTGCCGCCCACGGTGGAGTAGCCAGCCGAAGTCGGATCCGGCGGCCAGAAGAAGCCTTGGCGGCCCGCGGCTTCCTGCACCGAGGAGTTGGTGGCTCCTGTTTCGGTGGTCAAGGCGCGATTGGCCCCGTCCACTTCGATGATCCGGTTCATGCGTTCCAGAGCCAGCACCAGGCCGCCCTGCACCGGCACCGCGGAACCGGTGGTGCTGCTGCCGAGGCCGCGGGTGGTGACCGGCACCTTGAACTCGTTGCAGAGCTTCACCACCTGGGCCACTTCCGCATGGGAGGCGGGGAAGGCCACCGCGTCAGGCTGGGCCTGGCGGCGGCTGTTGTCGTAGCTGTAGGGCCAGCGGTCGGCGGGATCGGTGTAGAGATCGGTATCGCCCACCACCGCGCCGAGCCGGATGAGGAAGTCGGCGGGGAGCGTGTTCACCTTCACTAACTCAGGCAGGGAAGAGCTGTTCGTCGATGAGGTCGCAGAGGCAGTGCAAGGCGAGCAGGTGCACTTCCTGGATACGCGCCGTGACCTTGGCGGGCACGCGGATCTCCACATCCCCGTCCCTGAGCTGCGCCGCCATCTTGCCGCCGTCCTTGCCGGTGAGCGCCACCACCTTCACGCCCTTCTCGTGGGCCGCGTCGATGGCGCGCATGACGTTGGGGGAGTTGCCGCTGGTGGAGATGGCCAGCAGCACGTCGCCCTTGCGGCCCAGCGCCCGCACCTGCTTGGAGAAGATCTCGTCGTACTCATAATCGTTGGAGATGGAGGTCAGCGTCGAGGTGTCGGTGGTGAGGGCGATGCCGGCGATGCCGGGGCGCTCGCGCTCGAAGCGGTTCAGCAGCTCCGCCGAGAAATGCTGGGAGTCCGCCGCCGAGCCGCCGTTGCCGCAACTCATGACCTTGCCGTCGTGCTTCAGGGATTCGGCCATGAGCTTGCCCGCGGCGAGGATGTGCGGCACCAAGGTCTGCAGGGCAGCCTGCTTCGTAGCGATGCTGTCCTGAAATTGCTTGGTGACCCGTTCTTGCAGCTTATCCATGGTTCCCTCTGTACGATTTCTAAAAATGGGTCTTTTGCCCTCTGGCGTTGTTGCGCTTCGGTCTCGCAGTCGGTCATGCACAGAAGAGTGCACTCCCTCCTGCTCGCCTCGCGCGCCTAGCCCGAGGCCAAAATCCCCAATTTTTAGAAGTAGTGCTTTTCCGCTCTTCCTGGCGCTAGGTTTGGAAAGCGTCTTGTATCCATTCTACCGCGTCGGGCCCTTCGGCTCCCGACACCGCCACCACGTCGAAGCGCAGCGGCTTGCGGCGCAGTTCCGGACGGGTCTGCAGCAGATGCTGGGCGGCGAGGACGAGCTTGCGTCGCTTCTCGGACCCCACGCTCTCGGCCGCCGTGCCGCGGCTGCCATCCTGCCGGTAGCGCACTTCCACCACCACCAGGCCGCCGTCCGGCGCCTGCATGACGATATCCAGTTCCCCTTGGGGACAGCGGTAGTTACGGGTGTGGAGCGTGAATCCCCGGGCCAACAGCATCTCCAAGGCCAGCTGTTCTGCCTGCTGGCCGCTCTCGAGATGCCGTGGGCTCACGGCTTGGGAGCGGTCTGCACCGCGGCCACCGGTGACTGGACCGGCAGGTCCACGGGAGCCAGCAGGTCGACGTTGCCGTCCTCGAAGCTGGCCCAATCCAGGCGGCGGTGCACCCGGCCGTTGGCGTCCATGCTGAGGAAGCCGGTCACGCCCTGCACCGCCTGGGCGATGCCATGGGTGTTATAGAGGAGCGGCACCAGCCGGTAGGCATCGAAGCCCAGCGCGTAGAGCCGGCTGTTGTTGGCGAAGTTGCCTGGCCAGTACTTGTGCAGCGCATCGCGCATGTCCGCCACCGAGCCGGAATCCTCCAGCGTCCACGGCATGTCGTCGAAAGTCACGCCGTTCAGGGTGGTGTTGTCGACGCTGTCGTCCAGGGTATAGACCCTGGAGGTGGTGTACACCGGCAGGTCCTCGCCGCGGTTGTAGCCGATCTGCGGCTGGATGGTGCGGGCATCGTCGGCGCTGGCGGCAAGGAATACGAACTGGATGTCCTGGCGACGGCGCGGGTCATACTCCATGTGCATCAGGATGGTGGAGGCGAGCTTCTGCTCCCGTTCCTGGCTGGCGTCCAGGCCGAACAACTGGGTGAGCACCGGGGCGTAGTCGCTGCCCTTGGGCGCGAAGGTCTGCATGCCGAGCAGCACGCCGCCGAGCTCATTGAAGCGCGTCGAGAAGGCATTGAACATGCGCGCGCCGAAATCGTCGTTAGCCACCAGCGCCACCGCATGGGTGCGCCCCTCCGCCACGGTGCGCTCCGCCACCTGTGCTGCCTCGCCTTCCGGCAGCAGGCCGAACTGGTAGAAGCCGCCGGGACCGCCGCGGTTGTTGTCGAGGTAGTTGAGGGCCAGCACCGGCACGGGCAGCGAAGGCTGTGCGGCGAGTCCCGCCACCGAATCCTTGGTGAGCGGTCCGATCACCATCTGGGCTCCATCGCTCACGGCCTTCTGGTAGGCGGCCAGCGCCGTCGCGGCGGTGGTGCCGGAGTCATAGATCGTGATGCTGGGCGGGTTGCTGCCGCCCACCTGGTAGTACGCGGCCATCAGACCGTCGCGCACCGCGTTCGACGGCGAGAGGTAAGGACCCGTCAGCGGCAAGAGCACCGCGATCTTGGGCGGGAAGGAGGTGAGTGCCTGCTGCTTGGCGATGAGGTCGGGCACCAGCTTCTGCTGTGCCGGATGGTCGGGATACCTGACTTGCCACTGTTTGATCTGATCCAGGAACTTGTCCGGCTGCTGCCAGCTGGTGCGTTCTATGTCAGCCAGTTCCAGCCAGCCGCGGGCCATGGGCGTGAGGCCGGCCGGAAGCTTGGTCACGTCGATGGGCGTATGGGTCTCGGTCAGGGCGTTCCAGATGAGGTCGTGGTTCGCCGCCACCTCGGGGCTGCCCACCGGCAGATAAGTCTCCCGTTCGGTCCAGTCAGCCACCATGGCCACCAGGTCGCCCTGGACCTGATGCGCCTGGCCGCGCACCAGGAGCGCCTTGGCCTTCAGCTCCGGCGGCAAGGAGCTCAGCCCGAACTTGAGGTGCTGCAGGGCGCTCTGCGGGTCGTGCTGTGCCAGGTACAGGGTCGCCTTCACGATCTCCACCCGCGCCAGCAGCGCCGGGTATAGGCTCTTCTCGTGGATCCCGCGGATCGCCGACCAACTCCGCGTCGGGTTGCCGGCCAGCTGCCAGTCCTCGGCGGCGCCTGCCAGGAACTCGTTGCGCTGGCTGGGGGACGCGGTGGCGGCGAGCTTCTCGTTGAGCGCTGCGGCGTCGGAATACTTGCCGGCCTGTTCCAACTGGACCACTTCGCTCACCTGGGTCGTGGTGCCGGGACGTGAGGGCACGGTGTGGCAGGCCGCGAGCGAGGTTGCGAGCAGCACGAGACCGACGACGCGGACGTAGCGGGGAAGGGAGATGCCTTGCATGGCTGAGGGGTTCCGTAGCAGGATGGCGCGCATATCATGATACCCGACCCCCGCCCGGGCCGGGATTTACCGAGGAATCCTCGTGTCCCAGCGGCCCGGCGTGCTGTACGTGGTGGCGACCCCCATCGGCAACCTGGAGGACATCTCGGCCCGTGCCCTGTCGGTGCTGAAGCAGGTGGCGCTGGTGGCCGCCGAGGACACCCGCCATAGCGGCACGCTGCTCAGCCACTTCGGCATCCGCGCCGAGCTCATCTCCCTGCATGACCATAACGAAGCGGAGCGTGCGCCGCTCCTGGTGGCGCGCCTTGAGGCCGGCGAGTCGGTGGCCCTCATCTCCGACGCCGGCACCCCGCTCATCAGCGATCCCGGTTTCGAGCTGGTGCGGGCCGCCCGGGCCGCCGGCATCACCGTGACGCCGGTGCCGGGGGCTTCGGCGCTGATCGCCGCGCTCTCGGTGAGCGGCTTGCCCACGGACCGCTTCGTATTCGAAGGCTTCCTGCCGGCGAAGCCGGCGGCGCGACGCGAGCGCCTGGCGGCGCTGGCCGCCGAGACCCGCACCCTGGTCTTCTATGAATCGGTGCACCGTCTCAAGGAGTCCCTGGCCGACATGGCCGCGGCATTCGGAGCGGCGCGCCCTGCGGTGCTGGCCCGGGAGCTCACCAAGCTCCACGAGCAGGTGCGGGACGGCGCGCTGCAGACGCTGGTGGAATGGGCGGGCTCCGACCCAGTCGCCGGCAAGGGCGAGCTGGTGCTGATGGTGGCAGGTGCAGCGGCGGCGGACACGGCCCTGGATGCGGAAGCGGAGCGGGTGCTGAAGACGCTCTTGCGGGAACTGCCGGTGAAGCAGGCGGCCGCGCTGGCGGCCGAGATCACCGGTCTCAACAAGAACCCTTTATATGAGCGGGCGCTCGAGCTTTCCGGCCGCAAATGACCGGCATCCAGTATCATGGGCCCCGGAGTCGGCCAGACAGTCGCAGTGCGCAAGCATTGAGGAAAGTCCGGGCTCCACAGGACAGGGTGCCAGGTAACGCCTGGGGGGCGCGAGCCCACGGAAAGTGCCACAGAAAACATACCGCCTAAGCGCGCGAGCGCCGGCAAGGGTGAAAAGGTGCGGTAAGAGCGCACCGCGCGGCGGGTAACCGTCCGCGGCACGGAAAACCCCACCCGGAGCAAGGCCAAATAGGGGAGCAGGCGGAGCGATCCGCACGTGCGGTCCGCACGGCTCCCGGGTAGGCTGCTTGAGGCGCGGAGCGATCCCCGTCCCAGATGAATGGCTGTCCACGACAGAACCCGGCTTATCGGCTGACTCTTTCTATCCCGTGATGACCCACCCAACAGCGCCCTTCGGGGCGCTGACCATTTTTTGTCCGCTGCAAAAGTGGATATGGACCCGCATTTTT
>Ga0070714_100001399_pt1 | contig 17490 bp, 14 predicted proteins | sample LARL83metaG_FD_65450 | JGI IMG/M metagenome (GOLD analysis project Ga0070714, IMG submission 65450) | Corn, switchgrass and miscanthus rhizosphere microbial communities from Kellogg Biological Station, Michigan, USA - LAR L8-3 metaG | ecosystem: Host-associated > Plants > Roots > Rhizosphere ... | reverse complement strand
GGCAGAGGGTCCTATTTGGCCTGTGTGACTACAGGGGTACGTGCTACTGGTGAGGTACAAGCCGATAGGAGCGATCTGGATTTCCGTTGCGAGGCAATTGCGCCAGAAGATTTGGCTCAGCTGATGCCTCTGCGGCGGAGGATCTCCTCCACCTCATTCATGTCGTCGTCTCCCGACGCCGCGGCCGGCTTGCGCCGCTGGGGCAGCTTGGCGGGCGCGGGCTGGGTGGCCGCGAGCTGCGTACCCGGGGCGCTGCCGGCACGCACGGGCACGGTGTCCTTGGCCTGCTTCACCTGCTTGCGGCCGCGCACCGCGCCGGACGAGACGAGCAGCACGAAGGCCAGGCCGGCCAGCGCGATGCCGGACCACACCCGGGGAGAGAAAGCGAAACCCTTGGCGAAATCGCCGATCGCGACGCCGATCTTCCAGAACATCTCGTCCGCGCCGGTGAGGTAGACGGCCAGCGGCAGCAGCGACCAGCCGGCCCACTGCATGCCCGCACGGGCGCCGCGCCTGCGCGCAGCCAGCCAGCTCATTATCAAGCCGAGTCCGGTCAGCCCCCCGCAGCACACCAGCCAGATGACCTTGTCAGATCCAGACATTCGCGCCTCCCGTCACACGTCATCTCAGTCTAGGCGGGATCCGGCGGGCCGGCTCTCCGGCTAACCCCCGTATTCGCGAGCGGCCGGGGCAAGTCCGGAGGATGAAACCCCCACTCGCGTCGAACAACGTGGCCGTCTATCGCTTCGTGGTAGGTTAACCGTCGAAAACGACGGTTAACCTACCGCGAAGCGGTGGTCTTCCACGTTGATCCCGAGCCGAGATGCGCTCAAGTCACACCAGGCACATGCCCCACACCAGCGACAGAACGCCGCGCCCCTCAGGCGGCGGCGAGCGTGACCCGCTGGTCCACTACCGCGAGGTCGCGCAACGAGGCCACCACGATCCGGCCGGGGCCGGGCGGCATCGGCAGCAGCGAGGGTACCGCGAACACCCGGCAGCCGGCCGCCTCCGCCGACGCGACGCCGTTCGGCGAGTCCTCGAGCGCCGCGCAGCGCGCCGGGTCCGCGCCGAGCAGCTTGGCCGCGAGCAGGTACGGCTCGGGATCGGGCTTGGTGGTGCTCACGTCGTCCGCGCACACGGTCACGTCGAACCGCAGGCCGGTGCTGGCCAGCACGGCGTCCATGAACCCGCGCTCGGAGGAGGTCACCAGCGCGTGCGGCAGCCCGGCCGCCGCCACCGCGGCGAGCAGTTCCCTGGCGCCGGGCCGCAACGGCACGCCGCTGTCCCGGACGCGGTCCTCGATGCCGGACATCAGCCAGTCCGCGACCACCTCGGGCGGCTGCGGCCGCGTCGCCTTGGCCAGCAGGTACCGCACGGTCCGCACCAGGCTCCCGCCGAGCAGCGCGTGCTGGTCCGCCTCGGTCCACGGCTGCCCGCCGAGGCGCTCCATCACAGCGGTCTCGGCCTCAAGCCACAGCGGTTCGGAGTCGATCAGGAGGCCGTCCATATCGAACAGGACGGCGGCGTCGGGTTGCGTCATACGCTGAAGTACTTTGCCTGCGGATGGTGGGCGATGAGCGCGTCCGTGGACTGCTCGGGGTGCAGCTGCATCTCCTCGGACAGCTCCACGCCGATCCGGCCGGGGTCGAGCAGGCGCGCGATCTTGGCCCGGTCGGCCAGGTCCGGACAGGCCGGATAGCCGATGGAGTACCGCGCGCCGCGGTAGTCGACGCGGAAGAAGCCGTCCAGGCTGTCCGGGTCGTCGCCGGCCAGGCCCAGCTCGCGGCGCACCCGGGTGTGCCAGTACTCGGCCAGCGCCTCGGCGAGCTGCACCGACAGGCCGTGCAGCTCCAGGTACTCCCGGTAGGCGTTCTTCGCGAACAGCTCGGCGGTCACCTCGGAGACCTTCGAGCCCATCGTGGCCAGCTGGAAACCGACCACATCGGTCTGTCCGCTGTCGCGGGGCCGGAAGAAGTCCGCCAGGCACAGCCGCCGGTCCCGGCGCTGGCGCGGGAAGGTGAACCGCTCCAGCTCGGTCGCCCCGTCCTCGCCGAGGATCACCAGGTCGTTGCCCTCGCTGACGCACCGGAAGTAGCCGTACACCACGGCGGCCTCGAGCATCCCCTCGGTCTGGGCGCGCTCCAGCCACATCCGCAGCCGCGGCCTGCCCTCGGTCTCGACCAGGTCCTCGTAGCTGACGCCGCCCTGGCCGCGCCCCGGCTTGAGGCCCCACTGCCCGAGGAACAGCGCCCGCTCGTCCAGGTAGGAGGCGTAGTCGGCGAGCGGGATCCCCTTGATGACCTGCGTGCCAAGGAACGGCGGGACCGGCAGGTCCACGTCGCGCCGCACATCAGATGGTGAAAAATCAGAAATTTCCGGAACGGCAGAGGTGCCACTGACCGCCGGGCGCGCGGGTACGCGGCGCTGGCGGAGCTCGGGGAGCTTGGCGCCAGGGACGCCGCGCTTGACCGCCATCGCGGCGTCCATCAGCCGCAGGCCCTCGAACGCGTCGCGGGCGTACCGCACCTCGCCGTCGAACACCCCGGCCAGGTCCTGTTCCACGTAGGCGCGGGTCAGCGCCGCGCCGCCGAGCAGCACCGGCCACCGGGCGGCCAGGTCGCGCGAGTTCAGCTCGGCCAGGTTGTCCCGCATCACCACGGTGGACTTCACCAGCAGCCCGGACATCCCGATCACGTCGGCGCCGTTCTCCTCCGCCGCGGCGATGATCGCCGAGATCGGCTGCTTGATGCCGATGTTCACCACGTCATAGCCGTTGTTGGACAAGATGATGTCGACCAGGTTCTTGCCGATGTCGTGCACGTCGCCCTTGACGGTGGCGAGCACGATCTTGCCCTTGCCGTCCTCGTCACTGCGCTCCATGTGCGGCTCGAGGTAGGCCACCGACGTCTTCATCACCTCGGCGGAGGTGAGCACGAACGGCAGCTGCATCTGCCCGGAGCCGAACAGCTCGCCCACCGTCTTCATGCCGTCGAGCAGCACGTCGTTGACGATCTCCAACGCGGGCCGCTGGGCCAGGGCTTCGTCCAGGTCGGCCTCGAGGCCGACCCGCTCGCCGTCGATGATCCGTCGCTTCAGCCGGTCCCACAGCGGCAGCGCGGCCAGTTCGGCGGCCCGGCTCGCCTTCAGCTCCGCCGCGTCCACGCCCTCGAACAGCTCGAGCAGCCTGGCCAGCGGGTCGTAGCCGTCCCGCCGCCGGTCGTAGACCAGATCGAGCGCGACCTGGCGCTGCTCGTCGGGGATCCGCGCGATCGGCATGATCCTGGCCGCGTGCACGATCGCCGAGTCAAGCCCGGCGCGAGTGCACTCGGCCAGGAACACGGAGTTCAGCACCGCCCGCGCGGCGGGCTTGAGGCCGAACGACACATTGGACACGCCCAGCGTGGTCTGCACGGCCGGGTGCCTGCGCTTCAGTTCCCGGATGGCGTTGATCGTCTCGACGCCGTCCCGGCGGGTCTCCTCCTGGCCGGTGGCGATCGGGAACGTCAGGCAGTCGACGATGATGTCGTCTTCCCGCATCCCCCAGGTGCCGGTCAGCTCGGTGATCAGCCGTTCGGCGACCTCGACCTTCCAGTCCGCGGTGCGGGCCTGGCCGCGCTCGTCGATGGTCAGCGCGATCACCGCCGCGCCGTGCTCGCGTGCCATCGGCATGACCTTGGCGATCCGGGAGTCCGGGCCGTCGCCGTCCTCGTAGTTCACCGAGTTGATCACCGACCGGCCGCCGGTCCGCTCCAGGCCGGCCTCGATCACGGCCGGTTCGGTGGAGTCGAGCACCAGCGGCAGCGTGGCGGCGGTGGCCAGCCTGCTGACGACCTCGCGCATGTCGGCGACGCCGTCCCTGCCCACGTAGTCCACGCACACGTCGAGCACGTGCGCGCCGTCCCTGGTCTGCGCCCTGGCGATCTCCACGCAGTCCTCGAAGCGACCCGCCACCATCGCCTCGCGGAACGCCTTCGAGCCGTTGGCGTTGGTCCGCTCGCCGATCGACAGGAACGCGGTGTCCTGCCGGAACGGCACGTGCTGGTAAAGCGAGGCAAGCCCGGACTCACGGCGCGGTCGGCGCTTGGTGATCTCCCGGTCACGCATCCGGTCAGCCAGCAGCGCGATGTGGTCGGGCGTCGATCCGCAGCACCCGCCCACCAGCGACAGGCCGAACTCCCTGGTGAACCGGTCGTGCGCGTCGGCCAGACCCACCGGGGTGAGCGGGTAGACGGCGCCGTTCGAGGTGAGCTCGGGCAGGCCGGCATTCGGCTCGCAGGACAGCGCGGTCTTGGCGTGCGCGGCCAGATAGCGCAGGTGCTCGCTCATCTCCCACGGCCCGGTCGCGCAGTTGAGCCCGATCAGGTCGATGCCGAGCGGCTCCAGCGACGTCAGCGCCGCGCCGATCTCGCTGCCTAGCAGCATTACGCCGGTGGTCTCGATCGTCACCTGGGCAATCACGACGACGTCAGCGGCCAGTCGAGCCACGGCTCGTTTGGCACCTATGATTGCCGCTTTTGCCTGGAGGAGGTCGTAACAAGTTTCGACTATCAGCGCGTCGGCCCCACCCCGCAGCAGTCCCTCCGCGTTGGCCTGATACGCGTCCCGGAGCTCGCGGAAGCCGACGTGGCCGAGGGTGGGCAGCTTGGTGCCGGGGCCCATCGAGCCGAGCACCCAGCGCGGGCGGTCCGGTGTGGTGTAGCGGTCCGCCGCCGCCCGGGCGAGCCGCGCGGATGCCTCGGACAGCTCGCCGATCCGGTCCGCGATCCCGTACTCGCCCAGGGCGGTCAGGTTCGCGTTGAAGGTATTCGTGGTGAGACACTCCGCGCCGGCTTGCAGGTACGCTTCGTGAATCCCGGTTACGATATCCGGACGTGTGACGTTGAGAATCTCGTTGCAGCCTTCATGACCGGCGAAGTCGTCCAGGGTGGCATCGCTCGCTTGGAGCATGGTCCCGATTGCCCCGTCTGCCACCACGACTCGCTCGGCTAGTGCGGCTCGTAGCGTGCTCATCAGCTCAAATTCTATAGGCTGTACTAGAGAACTACCGGAGGGCGGCCTTGGCTTCCGGCGCCAAGGGGAGGTGGCAGTGGAATTCAGCGACATCGACCCTGATCAGCCGCTTACCTCGCCGGTCGCTATCGCGGGCTTCGAGGGGTGGAATGACGCCGGCGAGGCGGCCAGCGGAGTGGTCAACCATCTCGGCATCGCCTGGCAGGCGACGCCGATAGCGGCGCTGGATCCCGACGACTTCTATGACTTCCAGGTGAATCGTCCGGTCATCGACATCGAAGAGGGCCACATCCAGCGGCTGATCTGGCCGACGACGCGCATCTCGCTGGCGCGGATGGAGTCCTCCGGACTGCCGCGCGACATCGTGCTGGTGCACGGCATCGAGCCCAACATGCGCTGGCGCGGCTTCTGCGACGAGATCACCAGCGGGCTCGCCGAGCTTGGCGTGGAGCTGGTGATCCTGTGCGGGGCGCTGCTCGCCGAGGCGGCGCATACCCGCCCGGTGCCGGTCTCCGTCGGGTCCTCGCACGCCAGGCTGATGGCGGACACCGGCGTCGGCCGGGTGGATTACAAGGGGCCCACCGGGATCGTGGGCGTGCTCCAGCACGCGTGCAACGCGGTCGGCATCCCCGCGGTGTCGCTGTGGGCGCAGGTGCCGCACTATGTTTCGCAACCCCCCTCGCCGAAGGCGACGCTGGCGCTGCTGCGCAGCGTGGAGGACGTCCTGGACGTCCCGCTGCCGATGGCCGACCTGCCCGAGGAGGCCAGGGCGTGGGAACGCGGGGTGGACGAGCTCGCCCAGCAGGACGCCGAGGTGGCCGAGTACGTCCGGACCCTCGAAGAAGCCAAGGACGCCGCCGAGCTGCCCGAGGCGAGCGGCGACGCGATTGCCAGGGAATTCGAGCGTTACCTGCGACGGCGGGGCGGCGCCGGGGAGCCTGAGGGGTCGTAAGGCCCACGGTTTGTCACACGGGCGGCCAGGGGACGGCGGGCCAGTCGGTGGGCGGATACGGGTGGACGCGGTGCTTGAGCAGCGTCTCCACCCTGATCTTGGTGGCCCGCACCTCGCTGGCGCTCAGCAGTTCGGTCAGCCGCGTGGTCAGCGCGCTGCCGGCGGCGAGCTGCTCGTTGAGCCGGCGCAGCGCCTCCACCGAGCTGCGCGGCAGGCTCTTGCCGCGCCACTGCCACAGGACCGTGCGGAGCTTGTAGTCCTCGGCGAAGCAGACGCCGTGGTCGCAGCCGTACAGGTGGCCGTCGGGCAGCGGCAGCAGGTGGCCGATCTTCCGGTCGGCGTTGTTCACCACCGCGTCGAACACGGCCATGTCGCGCAGGCCGGCGTGATCGGTCCTGCGGGACAGGGCGATCAGGTCCACGCTCGTGTCGTGGTCGATCCACAGCTGGCACATGCCGGGTCCGAACGGGCCGTCGCGCATGACCGTCGGCGGCACCACGTCGAAACCCGCCGCGGCGGACACCACGTAGGCCGCGACCTCTCGCCCGGCCAGCGTGCCCACCGGGAAGTCCCACAGCGGCCGCTCCCCCGCGACCGGCTTGTACACGCACGTGGCCAGCGTCTGCTTGTTCCGCCCCGGACCCCTGATCGTGCAGTACAGCGTCGCGTTCGACGCGTCAACCAGCCGCCCCTCGACCTCCAGCCGTCCCGTGGCCAGCAGGTCGAGGGTGGCCTGCTCGCCGTCGCCGGACCCCGGTGACTCACGTCCCTGTGACGCGCGGCGGCCTGACGGGTCAGCCATGGTGGGTGTCAGGCATTGCTGCTGGTGCGGTGGCCGTTCTGCCGGGGGCAGATGTGTCCCTCAGGGTCGAGCGGCAGGCTGCACAGCGGGCACGGCGGCCGGCCGGCCGCGACTACTCGCTGGGCGCGCTGGGCGAAGGCCCGCGCCGCTCCTGGCGTGATCCGGACACGCAGCACGCCGGGGCCGTCGGCCGGGATATCCTCCGCCAGCGGCTCGACGGGCTCGTCCGACTCCTCCTGGGCCTCGATGACCACCATGCCGCCGTCGCCGTCCCAGGCCAGCGCGATGGCGCCGACCCGGAAATCCTCCATCAGCGGCAGGTCGAGTGGCCCGTCGTCGGTCAGTGCGGTCGGCGCGGCAGCCGGCACTTCCGGCGACCCGCCGGTGCGCCGGAGCACCTCGTCGAGCAGCTCGTCGATCCGTTCGGCCAGCAGGCTCACCTGGAATTTCTCCAGGACGACGCTGGTCACGCGGCCGCTGGAGGTGGCCTGCAGGTAGAAGATCCGCTCGCCTGGCTGTCCGACCGCGCCGGCCACGAACCTTTCCGGCGGGTCATAGTAGTAAACCGGCATTGTCCTATCCTCGCTCAGGACCTTGTGGTCTCAGGACAGCGGCGCCGGCACCGCCGACACCGTCGGCCCCGCCAGCACCGCCGCCCACCACGGCGTCGCCCTCTGCCACGGGCTTCTTCCCGCCGTGCGGCATGAGGTCACGTACCCCACCTCCAGTGTCGTTCATCCGGACCAGGAACGGCCGCAGCGGCGTGTAGCGAATCACGGTCAGCGAGCACGGATCCACCTGGATCCGCTGGCTCTGGTCGAGGTGCAATCCAAGGCTATCGGCGATGATCGCCTTGAGGACGTCACCATGCGAGCAGATCAGGTACGTCGCCGCGGCCCCCAGCTTGGCGTTCCACTCCCTTACCGCCGCGACCGCCCGGTGCTGCACGTCCGGCATCGACTCCCCGCCGGGGAACGTGACGGCGCTCGGATGCGCCTGGACCACCCGCCACAGGGGCTCGTGGACCAGCTTCTTCAGCGGCTTGCCGGTCCAGTCCCCGTACTGGCATTCGCCGAACCGGTCGTCGGTGAGCACGGACCGGCCTGCCGCGATCGCCTCGGCCGTCTGGCGGCAGCGGTCCAGCGGGCTGCTGACGATGGCGTCGAGCGGCAGGTCGCCCAGCCGCGCCGCCAGCGCGGCCGCCTGCGCCTGGCCGCGATCGTCAAGGCCGACTCCCGGCATCCAGCCGGTTAGCACATGCCCGGTGGTCGCGGTCAGTCCATGCCGCACGAGCAGAACCGTCGTCACGCTTCACGACTCTAGCCGGTTCTGCCGCGTTTACCCGGAAGGGGCCCGCTACGTCAGCGGCCTCTGTTCGGCAGGCCCCAGAGCAGGCCCCTCACCCGGCCCCTGGATGACGAACTCGGCGTTGCCGAACTTGAGCTGATCCCCCGGCTGGAGCAGCACCGGTGCGCGCACCCGCCAGCCGTTCAGCCGGGTCCCGTTGGTCGATCCCAGGTCGGTCAGCAGCCAGCCGTCGTCGTTCCGCTCCAGCTGAGCGTGCACCCGCGACACGCTCATGTCCGCGATATACAGGTCACAGTCCCGGTGCCTGCCGATGGTGAACGTCATGCCCGTGCCGCGCGGGAACGCCAACGGGACCGACGGGCCGACCGAGCCGGCCAGACCGGCCGGCGCCGGGGGCTCATCGCCATGGCCGGGCACCGGGTCGTTCCAGTCTTCTCGCGGCAATCCCGCGGCGCCACCGGGCAGCGGGCCGGGAGCGGTCGCGAGCATCTCGCGCAAGCCCGCTTCGACCCGCCGCACCGCGGTCCTGATCCGGCCCAGCCCGGACCGGCGCGGCGGCGGCAGGTCGTCCAGCAGACCGGACAGCTGGCCGCTGTTCCGTGCGCCCAATGCCGCGTGCATGCGCATCATGAACGTGTCATGGGAAAGCCGGCCGTCGACGAACTCCTGCTTCAGCTCGTCGACGGCGCGGTCCCGGTCTTCGTCGGAGACCCGGAGAAACTCTGGCGAAGTGGGCGTGTCCGCCGTTGACCGTCCCATGACAGGAGTATCGGCACCAGCGCGCCGCTAAGCAACCCAGCGCAGTCCTTGCCGAGGCTACCGCGGCGCCGGCGTGGTGCTCATCTCCGCTCCGTCCGCCGCGGCGGGCTCGGGGGTCTGCAGCGGGAAGTGGCACGCGGCCACGTGCCCGGGCCCGAAGGACCGCAGCTCCGGCTCCTGCGCGGCACACAGCTCCTGCGCGAACGGGCAGCGGGTGCGGAACCGGCAGCCGGACGGCGGGTTCACCGGGCTGGGCAGTTCGCCCTTGATTCCCACGCCGGTCTTGGCCCGCTCCGCGCTCGGCTCGGGCACCGGGATCGTGGCGATCAGGCCGGCCGTGTACGGATGCGCGGCGCGGTTGTAAATATCATCGCCTGATCCCAGCTCGACCATCTTGCCCAGGTACATGACACCGATCCGGTCGGCCATGTACTTGACCACGGCAAGGTCGTGCGAGATGACCACGTAGGTCAGGCCGTGCGAGGCCTGGAGCCGCTTCATCAGGTTGAGCACCTGCGCGCGGATCGACACGTCGAGCGCGCTCACCGGCTCGTCGGCGACGATCAGCCGCGGGTTCAGGGTCAGCGCCCTGGCCAGGCCGATGCGCTGGCGCTGCCCGCCGGAGAACTCATGCGGGTAGCGTTCCACCGCGTTCTTCGGCAGGCCGACTTCGCCGAGCAGCTCGTACACCCGGTCTCGCTGCGCCTTGCGGCTGCCGAGGTGCTGGATCGCCAGCGGCTCGCCGATGATCGTGCCCACCCGCATCCGCGGGTCGAGCGAGGCGTGCGGGTCCTGGAACATCAGCTGCAGGTCGCGCCGCTTCTTGCGGAGCTCGGCGCCGCGCAGCTTGGAGACCTCGAGCCCGCCCAGGGTGACCGCGCCGGAGTTCGGCTTCTCCAGCGCGACGATCATCTTGCCGATCGTGGTCTTGCCGCAGCCCGACTCGCCCACCAGGCCGAACGTCGTGCCCGCCGGCACGCTGAACGACACATCCGACACCGCGTGCACGGCGGCCACCCGGCGCTGCATGACCGCGCCCGCGGTAACCGGGTACTCCTTGACCAGGTTCCGCAGCTCAAGCAAGGCCGGGGTGTCGCCGTTGGCCCCGGCCGCTGCCGCTGCGGCCGACCGGTCGGCCCCGGCCGCCACCAGGTCGGCCGCCACCCGGTCGGCTTCTGCACGGTCGGCCGCTGCCCGGTCGGCCGCTGCCGCCGGCCGGTCGGTCACCTCCAGCCGCTCCCCCGTCACCGCCGGAATCCCGTTGGCCGGGGTAACCGCGGCCTCGGAGTCGGCAACCGGCGCGACGGCCGGCACCGGAGCGTCGGATACGAAGCCAGGTTCCGCCACCGGGGCGGCCAGGCCGGTGCTCTCCGCGTCCGGCCCTCCCGTGCCGATCAGGGCCAGCGCCAGCGGCCCGTCCACCGGGTGCCAGCAGGAGAACAGGTGGTCCGAGGTCTTCCCCGCCAGCGGCGGCTCGTCGGTCCGGCACTTGTCCGTGGCCCGGGGGCACCGCGCGGCGAACCGGCAGCCCTCCGGCGGGTGGGACAGATCCGGCGGCAAGCCGGGGATGGCGTGCAGCGCCTCGCGGGTGTCCTGGCTGAGCCGCGGGATCGACGCGAGCAGCGCCTGCGTGTACGGGTGGTGCATCTCGCCGAACAGCTTGCCGACCTCGGTGGTCTCCACCACCCGGCCGGCGTACATCACGTTGACCCGGTCCGCGTGCCCGGCGATCACGCCCATGTCGTGGGTGATGAGCAGCATCGCCATGCCGAGCCGGTCCTTCAGGTCCCGCAGCAGCGCGAGGATCTGCGCCTGGATGGTGACGTCCAGGGCCGTGGTGGGTTCGTCGGCGATCAGCAGCTTCGGCTCGCAGGCGAGCGCCATCGCGATCATCACGCGCTGACGCAGGCCGCCGGACAGCTGGTGCGGGTAGTCGCTGAGGCGTTCCTTCGGCCGGGGCAGGCCGACCAGGGACAGCACCTCGACCGCCCGGGCGAGCGCCTCCGCCTTGCTCGCGTTCCGGTGCAGCCGCACCGGCTCGGCGACCTGGTAGCCGATCGTCTTGGTCGGGTCGAGCGAGGTCAGCGGGTCCTGGAAGATCATCGCGACCTCGTTGCCGCGGATCCGGCGCATGTCTTCGCCCTTGAGGCCGACGAGCTCCCGGCCGGCCAGCTTGATCGAACCCTCGATGACATGCCCGCCGGGTGGCAGCAGGTCCATGATCGACAGCCCGGTCATGGACTTGCCGCAGCCGGACTCGCCGACCACACCAAGCGTCTCACCAGCGTCGACGTGCAGGTCGATGTTCCCGACCGCTTGCACGACTGACCTGGTCAGCTTGATGTGGGTCGATAGGTTAGTAATTTCAAGGACGGGGGCCATGAGGGCCGTTACCTCTCGTTCGCGGTGGCGTCAGTTAAGCGTACACACGGCGGAAATCCGGCTGTTACCGGCGTCGTAGCCGCACATCCATGGCGTCACGCAAGGCGTCGCCGATGAAGTTGAGAGCCATCACGGTGAGCACGATGCAGGCGCCGACAGGGAAGATCTGCCACCAGTAGCCGTCCTCCAGGTACTGGATGCTGCCGGAGAGCTGATCGCCCCAGTCCACGTTCGGGAAGTGCAGGCCGAATCCGAGGAAGCCGACGTACGAGACGAGCAGGATGGCGTCCACCATCTGGAACGTCACGTTGACGATGACCACGCCGAACGCGTTCGGCAGCAGGTGCCGCCAGATCAGCCGCGTCTGGCTCGAGCCGGCCGTCCGCGCGGCCAGCACGAAGTCCCGTTCTCGCAAGGTCAGCACCTCGCCGCGCACCAGCCGGGCGGGCACCTGCCAGGAGAACGCGCCGATCAGCAGCGACAGCGACAGCACGGTTGCGCCGAACCTGACCGCCATGATCAGCACCACGAACAGCAGCGGCACCGACAAGAACACGTCGGTGATGCGCATCAAGAACCCGTCCAGGAGCCCGCCGACCAGACCGGCCACCGAGCCGATCAGTGCGCCGAGCACGATCGCCACCAGCGCCGCGAACGCGCCGATCTCAAGTGCGGCCTGGCCGCCCTTCATCATCCGGCCGAGCACGTCGAAGCCGTTGGTGTCGGTGCCGAGCAGGTGGCTGCCGGTCGGCGCCTGGTTCGCCAGGCCGAGGACGGTGGTGGTCTGGTCGGTGTGGTAGAAGAGCGGACCGACCCACGAGAACAGGACGAAGAACAGCAGCATCGCGAAGCCGATCAGGGCCAGCCGGTTGCTGGCGAACTCGCGCAGCGCCAGCCGCAACCCGCTCTGGACCGACCCTACTTCGCCGCCCTCCGGTGCCCGGCCGATGTCCAAGGGCTGGAGTTGTGTAGCCAACGGCTTATCTCCTCAGCTCATCCGCCGGCCGGTCAGGCCAGCCTGATCCGCGGATCAGCAACGGTCAGCGCGATATCCGCGATCAGGTTTCCGACGACGACCAGCACGGCGCCGGCCAGCGTGTAGGCGAGCATGACCGGGTAGTCGACCTTGTTCAGGCTCGTGAAGAACAGCAGCCCGAGTCCGGGGTAGTTGAACAGGCTCTCGGTGATCAGGTTGCCGGCCAGCAGCAGCGGCAGCGACAGCCCGATCAGCGTCACCATCGGCAGGCTGGCGTTGCGGACGAGGTGCCGCCCCATCACCAGCCGCTCGGGCAGGCCCTTGGCCCGGGCCACCTTGATGTAGTCCTGCGCGAGCACGTCCATGGAGGCGGACCGCATATATCGCGAGTAGGCCGCTACCGAGACGAGGGTCAGCGTCGCGACGGGGAGGGTCATGTCCTTCCAGTCGCCCATGATCACGAACACGTTGTTCGACTGACTCGCCTCGAAGCCGAGGATCGGGAAGGAGAACGCGAAGACCTGGATCAGGATGAGGCCGAGGAAGAACGACGGCATCGAGTACGTGATGAAGGCGAGGCTGGTCGCCACGTTGTCGCCGACGGTGTTGCGCTTGACCGCCTGGAAGATCCCCAGCGGGATCGCGATGAGGATGGCGAACACGAGCGAGATGCCGGACAGCCAGACGCTGCGCGGCGTGCGCTCCTTGAGCAGGTCCCACACGGACTGGTTCTCCACGTAGGAGAAGCCCAGGTTCCCGGTCAGCAGGTGGCCCATGTACCGCAGGTACTGCGTGATGGCCGGGTCGGCGTACCCGTTCTGCTTGTTCCACACGTCGACGTCGAGTTGAGTGGCGCGCAGGCCAAGCACGTACCGGGCCGGCGATGGGTAGACCGCGTGCAGCAAGATGAAGATGCCGATCGACACGCCGAACACAACAATGAGAGACGTGATCAGCCGCCGCAGCAGGTAGGCGAGCATATCGGGTCTGTTCCTCCCTTGGCGCCTCTGAACGGCCTGAGCCGCCAGATCGCTACCCTGGCCTCCGGTGTATCACCGGAGGCCAGGGTAGTCCAGCGCTGCGCGGATCAGGTTACTTGGTGAAGTACCAGAATTCCGGCTGCGCGTAGTACTGCGTCAGGCTCTCGAAGGACTGCGGGTCGCCAGAAATGGTGTTCTTCCAGGCCCAGATGTAGTCGGGAACCGGCTGGTACATGAAGGGCTGCTGCTGCGTAAGGTACGCCGCCTCGTTCTTCACGGCCGACGGGTCGCCACTGCTGATCGACGCGTTGATAAGCGAGTCCGCGGTCGGGTCGCTGTAGTCGCCGATCTGGTTAGACCCGCCGGTGTTGAGCGAGCCGAACTGCGTCGCGTACGGCACGTCGGTCTCGCCGCCGAAGTCCATGATCGCCCACTTGTTCACGTTCGCCGGCGCGGCCGGGTCGATGTAGTTGGTGATCATGTAGTTGAAGTTGCTCGACTGCAGCGTGATGTGGATGCCCGCCTGGGCCGCGTCGGAGACCAGCGAGGTGGCCTGGTTGCCGATCAGCGCCGGGTCGGTGCTGTAGATGTAGTTGAACGCCAGCTTGGTCCCGGCCGGGATGCCGTCGCCGCAATTGCTGGGGCCGCTGCCCGGGCTGCTGCACACGTCCGTGCCACCCGGGTTGACCGTCCAGCCGTGCGACTTGAGCAGGTTGGTCGCCGCGCTGATGCTGAACGGGTACGGGTTGGTCGCGGCGTTCGCCGGCAGGTACGGGCTCTGCGGGTAGGCCGGGATCGGGCCGAACGCCGGGTCGCCGGCGCCGTGCATGTACGCGTTGATCCAGCCCTGCTGGTCCGACAGGTGAGCCATCGCCTGGCGGAAGTACAGCTGCTTCACGATGTTGTTGAAGTCGCCGGTCGTGTCCTTGAAGTTGTACGCGGCGAAGTTGCTGCCGTAATCAGGGGTGCCGAAGTAGTTGTACCCGCCACGCTGGATCTGCGGCAGCTGCGGCACGTCGGTCTGCGGCACGTAGCCCGCGTCGAGCGAACCGGATTTGAGGGCGTTGAACTCGGCCTCGTCCGAGGTGTACCCGACACCCTGGAAGGTCGACTGCGGCGTGACATGCGGACCGCCGTAGGTGGTGTTCGGCACCATCGTGAACGAGCCGCTCGTCGAGTTGTAGGCCGTCAGCTTGTACGGTCCGTCGACGACCTGCCATAGCGGGTTGGTCGCGTAGGTGTTGACCGCTTTGGCCTGGCTGGTGAGGTAGTCGAAGATCTTCTTCGCGTCCGCCGGGTTCGTCGACCAGTCGGTGATCATCGAACCGCTGGCCGAGGCCTTCGCCCAGACATGGGACGGCATCGGGACGAGCGGGCCCTGGCCGAGGAAGTCATCGGTGAACCAGGTCGGGTTGAGCGTGCTCTTGAAGTTCAGGACCAGCGTCTCGGGGTCCGGCGAGGACGTGGAGACGAGGTCGTCGGGGAAGTGGCCCGGAACGTAGCTGGCCCAGTTGGACGGGGCCTCCTTCAGGCCGGCCTTGATCAGGTCGATGGTGAACAGCAGGTCGTTCGCGGTGACCGGCTGGCCGTCCGACCACTTGTAAGCGCTCTTGAACGTGATCGACACGGTCTTGTCGTTGTTGCTCCAGACCGGCGCGTTGGCCATGCTCTCCGAGAGGTCGAGCTCCGGCGATACGCCCTTCACCGTCCAGTAAGTGGGCCGCCACATCTCCCACTGGAACGTGAAGGAGTTGTACACCGAGTTGCTGCCCGAGGTGTCGATCGGGAAGATCCAGTTCGGCGCGAACGAGCTGGCGAAGCCCCAGGTGATGGGACCGGCCTTCTTGGTGCCGGTAGCGGCCGCCGGGATCTGGCCGATAGCACCGGCCATCTTGACCGTGCCGCCGTTGTTGGTGTTCCCGGTGGCGCCGTTGTGACTGCTGCTACTGCTGCACGCGGCGAGCGCCGTGGCGCTGGCCAGTGCGATGGCAAGCCCCCCGACGATCCGTGGTCTGAACCTCATCGTCACCCCTCCCCTCGCGCGCTGACAGCGCTATCGGTCCGCAGTCGGATCATCGTGTGTCGCCCTTCTTCTTTCGCTTTCGCCGGGTACCCCAGACCGCGCAACGCCCCGGGCGCCGGGTCGCGGCGTCCGGGTGCGGTCACGTTCTGTCATCCCTGGCGCGTCCGGGCCGGCCCTGGCACGGACCGTCCGGCGAGCTAGCGGTGGTTAGTTATGCGGAAGCGTAAGTTCCCGTATGCATCGATCTCTCGGCAAAAATGTCACAACTTGCCATCAATCCCGCGAGAAGCATGTCCCGCCGTGGCACAGCAGGTGTTGTGATATTTCCAGATCTCTGCCTTTTTGTCTAGTTTTTGCCCTTAGGAAACTCCAGCGTCCATGCGCCCCACCAGACCGCCTGCTTTACACGGTGCAGCCTGTTAGACCGCAGAATTTACCGTACAAGGCGCGTGGCGCGCCAAGAAACGCAACCGGCCTGCGGATCGTAACGATTCGGATACGGTAGGTCAAACGTTATACGGACAGTCATCAAGCGGGCCATGCGGCGCCTCCGCGGATGATCTCCGCGGGAATCCGCGTCACCGGAAGATGACGGTCCGCCGCCCGTGCAGCAGCACCCGGTGCTCCGCGTGCCACCGTACCGCCCGGGCGAGTGCGACCCGCTCGGCGTCCCGGCCGATCGCGGCCAGGTCGTCTGGGCCGTTTGTGTGATCAACCCTGGCCACCTCCTGCTCGATGATCGGCCCTTCGTCCAGGTCGGCGGTCACGTAATGGGCAGTCGCCCCGATCAGCTTGACGCCGTGGGCGTGGGCCTGGTGGTAGGGCCTGGCGCCCTTGAAGCTCGGCAGGAATGAGTGGTGGATGTTGATGATCCGGCCCGGCAGCTTCGCGCACAGCTCCGGCGACAGGATCCGCATGTACCTGGCCAGGATCACGAAATCAAGATCCATGCTCATAACGACGTCGGCTACGCGTTCCTCGGCCGCTCGCTTGCTCGCGAGGTTGTCGTCCACCGGCACGTACTCGAACGGGACACCGTGCGCCGTGGCGAGCGGCTCCAGGTCACGGTGGTTCCCGATGACCAGCGGCACGTCGATCCGCAGCTGCTCGGCGGACCGCCGGTAGAGCAGGTCGTTCAGGCAGTGGCCCGCCTTGGAGACCATGATCAGCGCCCGCGGCCGCACCGCCAGGTCGTGCAGCGCCCAGTCCATGCCGAAGTCCGTGGCCAGCGGCGCGAACCCAGCCGCCAGGTCCGCCCGCGTGCCGTCGGTCTCGACGTGCACCCGCATGAAAAACGTGCCCTCGGTCCGGTCGCCGAACTGCTGCGCGTCCAGCACGTTGCAGCCGGCCTGGTACAGGTAGCCGGCGACGGCGTGCACGATGCCGGTCCGGTCCGGGCAGGACAGGGTGAGGACCAGCTCGGGCACCTAGGCTCCCACGGCGTGCACGCCGCCGTCCACGTGCACGATCTCGCCGGTCGTCGCCGGGAACCAGTCGGAAAGCAGCGCCACGCACGCCCGGGCGGCGGGCTCGGGGTTCGTGATGTCCCAGCCGAGCGGCGCCCGCTCCCCCCACACGCCCTCGAACTTGTCGAAGCCGGGGATGGACTTGGCGGCCATCGTCTTGAGCGGCCCGGCCGCCACCAGGTTCACCCTGACGTTCCGGTCGCCCAGGTCCCTGGCCAGGTAGCGGGTCGTCGATTCCAGGGCCGACTTGGCCACGCCCATCCAGTCGTAGCCGGGCCACGCCACGGTCGCGTCGAAGTCCAGGCCCACGATCGAGCCGCCGCCGTCCATCAACGGCAGCGCGGCCATCGCCAGCGCCTTCAGCGAGAACGCGGATACCTGCATGGCGTACCCGACGGAGTCCCAGCCCGCGCTGAGGAACCGGCCGCCCAGCGCCTCCTCCGGGTCCGCGTAAGCGATCGCGTGCAGTACCCCGTCCAGGGCCGGCACATGCTCGCTCGCTCGCTCGGCGAGCGAATCCAGGTGCGCCGGGTTCGTCACGTCAAGTTCGAGCACGGGCGGCGGCACCGGCAGCCGCTTCGCGATCCGCTCCACCAGCCCCATCCGCCCGAAGCCGGTCAGCACCACGGTCGCGCCCTCCTGCTGCGCCACCCGGGCGACGTGGAACGCGATCGACGCGTTCGTCAGCACACCCGTGACCAGGATCCGCTTGCCGTTCAGAATGCCCATCGTCCCAGCCTCTCAGTCCCCAGCCATCTCCGCCAGCTAACCCCCAGCCCAGCCCCCCCCCCCCCCCCCCCCCTCCCCACCCCCCCCCCCCCCCCCCCCC
>Ga0070714_100001398_pt1 | contig 17495 bp, 17 predicted proteins | sample LARL83metaG_FD_65450 | JGI IMG/M metagenome (GOLD analysis project Ga0070714, IMG submission 65450) | Corn, switchgrass and miscanthus rhizosphere microbial communities from Kellogg Biological Station, Michigan, USA - LAR L8-3 metaG | ecosystem: Host-associated > Plants > Roots > Rhizosphere ... | reverse complement strand
CTGGACATGAGCCGGCTGGTCGGGCTGTGCTTCGCACTCGGGGTCGCCCCGGCCTACGTGATCGCGGTCGCGCAGGCCGAGGCGTTTCCCTTGGGCTTCCCGCCGGATTAGGGCGTGGCGATGGTGTACGCGTTCGTGATGGTCTGGCTGATCGCGTCGCCACCGGCGTCGGCCGCGGTCACCCGGAGCATCGGACCGCCGGCCTCATTACGCCACGTGGCGACGTAGAAACCGTTGCTGCCCAACACGTTCGCCGGTGTCCACGTGGTGCCGCCGTCGAAGGACACCGCCACGGTCACGTGCGTGATCGGCGCGTGCGACCCGATGCCGTCCACGGTGGCGTGGCCGACGCGTAGCCCGAGGAACTGGACCGGGCTGTGGCTGGTGTTGTTGCCGTCGGTGGCGAGGTCGTAGGTCAGGTTCAGCACCGGCAGGATCGCACACGGCGTGGTCGGTGTCGGGCCGCCGCATCCGTCCCTGGCCGGCAGCGTCGGATCGGCGCCGGGCCGGTACTGGACGGTCGCGTCGGTATGCGTGAGCGTCGACTGGCTGAAACCGGCGACGCCGGTCACGTCGTTGTCGAACGTCGCCTCGATGGTGACCGGCCCGGGCAACGGGACACCGCCGACGCCGGTGACACCGGTGCCCTGGTCGGTCACCGTCGTCCCGTTCACGGCGAGCGTGAAGTGCGTCTGCGCCAGGAAAGTGTCGCCGATGTGGTCCGGCGCGCTGTCGGTCATCGCGTTGAACGCGAACCCGAGTTGGCCGCCGGACGTGCAGACGATGCAGAACGATGGGCCGGCGTGCTCGCCGAAGCCGGCGCCGAGCGGGCCGTGCAGCCAGTCGATCGAGTACCTGTGGCCGGCGCGGAAGGTGCGCTGGTCGGCCGACATCGCGGTGGCGTTGGTCACCGCCGTGCTCTGTATCCACTCGCCGCCGTCGGCGGTGCCCAGGTACTCGGTCATGTCCTCCGGGAACGGTTCGAACGTCGGGGATATGCTGGTGAAGAAGCCAGCGGCCAGGCCTGGGTCGTTCGGGCCGAGCAGGAGCTCACCCGTCGGGTCGAGGCGGCCCGGATCGCCGGAGAAGTGCTGGTGCACGACGGCGAGCTGGTCGGGCCGGACCGTGAACGACGCGGTCGCCGGGATGACGTTGCCGAGCGGGAACGCCACGTCGAAGCGGTACGGGTCAGCCGGTTGGGTGGTCGGCTGGCCACCCCATTGAGTGAGGTAGTAGAAGGTGCCGACCTTCGCCGGTGGTTGCGGGTTGTAGAGCAGCGGGCCGGCCCCGTTGACGTCGAAGCTGAAGGAGCTGGTGCTGGCGCCGGTCGCGTCCGTGCGGACGAACTCGTCGACCGCCAGGTCCTGGGTGGCCGGGCGTGGCGTGGCGACGGTGACGCGCGAGGTCGCGGTCCGCTCGTCGAGCGTGACGGTCGTGGTCCCGGTCGCCGCGACGACGAAGTCGTTCAGCACGACCTGGCGGGCCGACGTGATGGAACCGGTGTTGTCGAATTGGGGATCGAACGCCACGGCAGTGTAGTCACCGGCCGGCACCGCGATGCGCGCGACGCCGTCGATGAGCGGTAGCTCCGTGTTTTCCTCGTTCATCGAATCTGTGTTCGCGAGAAAGACCGGCAAGGCGGCGGCCGGCTGTCCGTTCGCGTCGATTCCGTCGATCTGCAGAATGTGCAGCGGGAAATGCGGAGTGACAGTGGGTGGCGTGGCGGGGTGCGCCGGGACGACGTCGGCCGGGAGCGGGGTGCTGCCCGCGGGCCGGCCCGCCGCGATGTCGGCGCCGATGGTCCGGCGCAGCGTGGCACCGAGCGTGGTGTTGGCCGGATTCGCGTTGCCGTTGCGCGCCAAGGCCGTCACGTCGAACAGCGACGGGTCGAGCTGTCGGCCGAGGTAGGGCTCCGCGATGCCCGGGATCACGTAGCGATCGCCGTTGGAGCCGGTGAACGACATGAAGGCCGAGCCACGGCCGGCCGCGCGAATGGACTGGGTGGATCCGTTGACGGTGACCTGGTCACCGGTGACGAGCGTGACGGTCGACGGTCCGCGTAATGGCGTACCTGGCTGGGCCGAAGCCGGTCCGGTCAGCAGACCGAACGCGGCCAGCGCGGCAGTGCCGGCGATTACCAGCCGGTATTTGACAGCGGTCACAAGTACTTTCCCCCTAACCCCGGAAATAGCTGATGAAAATGACGCTAGCAGCGCGTCGGAATGTTGCCAAGCGGCGCCGGAAGTTGTGGCCAAGGACCCGGTCAGCGGTACGGGCGCGCGGGCGGGGCACAATGCCGGACGTGACCGATCCGACAGGCGTCCTGGGTGTCGTGGCCGTGACCTACTCCCCGGGCGAGACGCTCGAGCGGTTCCTGGACAGCCTGGCGAAGGCGACGACGCGCCAGGTCAACGTCGTGCTGGCCGACAACGGGTCGACCGACGGCGCCCCGGAGCGCGCGGCGCGGGAGCGGCCGAACGTCACGTTCCTGTCGACCGGCGGCAATCTCGGTTACGGCGGCGGCGCCAACCGGGGTGTGGCCGCGCTGCCGGCGGAGATCGAATGGGTCGTGGTGGCCAACCCCGACATCGAGTGGTCCCCGGGCTCCGTGGACGAACTGCTGGCGGCGACGACGCGATGGCCGCGCGGCGGCGCGTTCGGCCCGCTGATCCGGGAGCCGAACGGCAAGGTGTACCCGTCGGCCCGGCTGCTGCCGTCACTCGGCCGGGGGATCGGCCACGGGACGCTGGGGCGGTTGTGGCCGGACAATCCGTGGACCAGGTCGTACCGTCAGTCGGACACGGAGATCGTGGAGCGCACGTCGGGTTGGCTGTCCGGTTCGTGCATGCTGTTGCGCCGCGCCGCATTCGACGAGGTCCACGGCTTCGACGAGCGCTACTTCATGTACTTCGAGGACGTCGACCTGGGGGATCGGGTCGGGCAGGCGGGCTGGCAGAACGTGTACGTCCCGTCGGCCGAGGTCACCCACATCGGTGGTCACGCGACATCCCGCGCACCCGCGTTCATGCTGGCCGCCCACCACGAGAGCGCGTACCGCTACCTCGCCGACCGCCACCAAGGCCCGCAGTGGGCACCCGTACTGGCTGGCATCAAGGCCGCGTTGGCCGTACGCCTGAAACTAGAAACGCGTCGCGCGGGTTAGCGCCTGGTAAGAAGCGGCCCATCTCGGCAGCGAAGTTCGGCGCGGTTTTGTCCAGCATGCTGAGGAAATCGGCGATAGTCACCGCAGGCTTGCAGTAATCCGCGATCTGCTCGCGCAAAATCACTGCAGCACCTCCGCGTATCGCGGCCGCCAACACGTGGCGGTCCTTCGGATTGTTAGTCATGCTAGGAATCATGGCCTCAAAGTCGGTGACCATCGCATCCGGGAAACTGGCGCGCATGATGTCGACCCGGCGTCGGGCCCTGGCCGGTGTCACGCCCGGGGCGATCCGAGGTAGGTTTCGTTCTACTTCGTCGAGCACCTGGTCCGACCACAGCGGCCGATATGTATCGGCCCGCCCGAGACGAAGCAGGGTGTCCGTCACCGCGATCGGAACAAGAACGCACGCGTCTAGGAGCGCTGGAAAGGACATGGTCAGGAGTGGCCGTTTCGCCTAGCGTGTCTGAATGAAACCGGAGTCGGCGTCGTAACTGCCGTCTTCGACGGCCTCGCGTGCCATCTCGCGGAGAGCCGCGCGCTGCAGGACCTTGAGGCGCCGATGGTAGTCGACGACGTCGGCGAGCATCACCCGTCGATGGCGCCCGCGCATACGGAATGGAATCTCCCCGGCCTCGAGCAGGCGGATCACCGTGGGGCGGGACATGCCCAGTAAATCAGCTGCTTCCTGGGTCGTGAGTTGGGTGTTGTGTGGCGCGATGGTGATGGCCAACCCCTGTGACATGGCTTCTACGACGTCTCGCAGGACGCGATAGACCTCGGGTGGCAGCACGACCTGGGTGCCGTCCGGCCCCACCAGGGTCGCGGTCTGGTTGTGCAGTGTCGCGCGCACTGCCGCCAGGCCGGGATCGTGCTCGGCGGGCGGCAGAACCGTGTGCTGCTCCAGAACAGACGTCATGGACGCAGTCTATTCGAAAAAAACGAAAGCCGCTGGTTAGTTGCCGTCGAGGCGGCGGGACAGCGTGCTGCGGCGCGGGGCCGGTTGGTGCACGGTCGGGACCAGCCCGTCCAACTGGCGCAGGGCGGGCGGTTCCTCGATCGGCTCGACCTCGCGTGCCGGCATGGGGGGCGGCGGTAACGGCGGGTGCGGGGCAGGCGGCGGCTGGCGGTGCATCTGGCCGGTCGGGATGATCATCGTGTTCTCGGACTGGTCGGCGGCGGCCACCACCGAGCGGGGGATCTGTAGCGTGCTCGCCGCGTCCATCGGTGAGATAGCGTCGTCGGGGGTGACCACGAACGGGCCCCTGGCCCGGGCGCGCGCCAGCGCCGCGTCCGCCCGCTCGCGGGGGTCCATGCCACGAACCTCCCCTACGCTGCTCCAGCCGACCGGAGCCGACAAACGGCCGGACGCCCGGTCCCCCAGGCGCCCTGCAAGACTATGCCTTTTCCTACCGTCACGTCAGTTCAGGAGGACAACTGGCATGTCGTCACCGGTCCGCGGTGTGGACGCCGTCGTACTCGTCGGAGGCAAGGGCACCCGCCTGCGCCCGCTGACCCTGTCCGCGCCCAAACCGATGCTGCCCACCGCCGGTGTGCCGTTCCTGACCCACCTGCTCTCCCGCATCCGCGCGATCGGGGTCACGCACGTCGTCTTCGGTACGTCCTACATGGCCGACGTCTTCGCCGACCACTTCGGGGACGGGTCCGATCTCGGCATGGAACTGGAGTACCTGGTCGAGGACGTGCCGCTGGACACGGCCGGCGGGATCCGCAATGTGGCGAGCGCGCTGCGGGAGCCCGACGTCCTCGTGTTCAACTCCGACATCCTGTCCGGCGTGGACCTGGCCGCCGTGGTCGACACGCATCGCAAGCACAACGCCGACGTCACGTTGCACCTGGTCAAGGTGCCCGACCCGCGGCGCTTCGGCTGTGTGCCGACCGATGCCGACGGCCGTGTCACGGCGTTCCTCGAGAAGACCGAGAACCCGCCGACCGACCAGATCAACGCCGGCTGTTACGTGTTCCGCCGTGAGGTGATCGAGCGGATCCCGGTCGGCCGTCCGGTGTCGGTCGAGCGCGAGACCTTTCCCGGCCTGCTGCGGGACGGCGCCCGGGTGCAGGCGCATGTCGACGCCTCGTACTGGCTGGACGTCGGCACGCCGGAAGCCTTCGTGCGCGGCTGTTCGGATCTCGTCCGCGGTGTCGCGCCGACGACCGCGCTGCCCGGGCCGACCGGTGACGCGCTCGTCCTGCCCGGCGCCCGCGTGGCGGACGGCGCCGTCGTCACCGGCGGGAGCACCATTGGTGCCGGCTGCCTCGTCGAGGCGGGAGCGCGTGTGGACGGATCGGTGCTGTTCGACGGGGTGACCGTGGCGGCGGGGGCGATCGTGGAACGGAGTGTCGTGGGCGCCGGTGCGCGAATCGGGATCAACGCCACGCTGTCCGACACCGTGATCGGCGACCGCGCCGCGATCGGGCCACGGTGTGAACTGCGGCACGGCGCGCGCGTGTGGCCCGGTGTGGAGCTGGCCGAGTGTGCGGTTCGCTTCTCCACGGACGCATGACCACCGCGACCGGCACCGGCCTCGTTCGGCACTGGTGTCCGCCGTTCACGGTGGACGTGTCCGGTGTGCTCGGGCAACTGTCGCGTGGCCGGGGTGATCCGGCGTTCCGCGTGGTCGGGGGTATGCACTGGCTCGCCAACAACACGCCGGCCGGTGTCGGCACGCTCGCGATCGAACGGACAACCGATGGCGAGGTCGTCGGCCGCGCCTGGGGTCCGGCCGCGGACTGGCTGCTGGAGGGGTTACCGGCGTTGCTCGGCGCCGACGATGACGACAGCGGTTTCGTCGCGCACCACCCGGTGATCGCGGACGGCCGTCGGCGCATGGCCGGCTTGCGGCTCGGCACGGCCGGGCGGGTGTGGGACATCCTCGTCGCGGCGATCCTGGAGCAGAAGGTGACCGGGTTCGAGGCGCACCGGTCGTGGCGGGAACTGGGTTTCCGCTTCGGTACGCCGGCACCCGGCCCGGTACCCGGTCGCATGCACACGCCGCCCACTCCCCGCACCCTGATGGCGTTGCAGGACTGGGAATGGCACCGCGCGGGCGTGGACGGCCAGCGGCGCCGGACGTTGTACGCGGCCGCGCAGGTGGCGCACGCGTTGGAACGCGCCGTGACGTTGAAGGGCGAGGCCGGCCGGGACCTGTTGCGCAAGGTGCACGGGATCGGCGTGTGGACGGCGGCCGAGGTGGCGCAGCGGGCATGGGGCGACCCGGACGCGGTCAGCTTCGGCGATCTGCACCTGCCGCACACCGTCGGTACGGCGCTGGTCGGACACCGGCTCGACGACGCCGGCATGGCCGAGGTGCTCGCGCCGTACGCCCCGCAACGGCAGCGCGCGGTGCGTTACATCGAGGCGTCGGGCGTCCGCGTGCAGCGGTTCGCGCCGCGGTTCAGCCCGCGTGACTACCGACGCTTCTAGCGATCGCGATCTGGTCCACGAGTTCCGGGTTCGGCAGGTCGTCCACCGGCCACCAGCGCAGGTCCAGTGACTCGTCGCTGCGCGCGAGCTGTGCGCCTTCCGGTGCGCGGCACAGGTACTGCACGTCCAGATGCCGCGTCGGCACGCCCAGTGAGCACGTGACCGGGTGTACGTCCAGGTGTACCGGCTCGGGCGAGATCGTCAGGCCGGCGATGCCGGATTCCTCCGTCGCCTCGCGTAGTGCCGCGTCGCGCAGCGTGTGGTCGGACTCCTCGCAGTGGCCGCCTAGCTGTACCCACAGGCCGACCCTCGGGTGCAGCGTCAGCAGGGTGTGCTCGCCGGTGTGGTCCAACACCACGGCCGACGCCGTGATGTGGCCGGGCACGCACGACCGCTGACACGCGTCCGGCCGGGCGTCCAGGAACGCCAGCAGCGCATGCCGTATCGCGCCCTGGGCATACGTCGGCGGCTGCCAACCGTCCAGCGTCGCAACGGCATCAGCGTGCAGTGTCACAGCTCCAGCAGCCCCTCGGCCAGGTCGCGTGGTTCGCGTGGGCGCAATGGGCCATCCGCCGGGTGGCCGATCGCGATGGCGCCCAACGGTTCCCAGTCGGCCGGCAGATCGAGCACCGAGCGGACCACGTCGGCCGCGAAGATCGTCGAGCCGACCCAGCACGAGCCGAGGCCCTCGGCGGCCAGTGCCACCAGCAGCGCCTGCACGGCACCGCCGGCCGCGACCGTGAACATCGTGTGCTCGCAACCGTTGCGCCGCTGGTCGGGATACGTGTGCATCCCGTCCGGCACCAGGAACGGCAGCATGATCTCGGTCGCGTTGTACAGCAGTTCGCCGCGGGCCACGCGCTTGTCGATCTGGGCCGGCGTGAAGTCGTCGCCGGTCAGGTCGGTGCGCCACGCGGCGCGCATCTCGTCCAGCAGCTTCGTCCGAAGTGGACGGCTGCGCAGCCACACGAACCGCACCGGACGGGTATGGTGCGGGGCCGGCGCGGTCAGCGCGGTCGCGGTCGCACGCCGTAGCGCCGCCGGGTCGACCGGAGTATCCGTGAATGCGCGGACCGAACGGCGGACCAGCACCGCCTCCCGCCTGCCCTGCTCGATCGCCTCGTTCGCACCGAGCCGGAACAGGTCCGTCTCGACCGGGCGGACCAGGTCGTGCGCGGTCGAACCGTCGTCCACCGGGGACAGGCCGCGCACCACGGCCACCGGCACGCCACCCAGCTTGCCCTTCACCAGGTCGGCCGCTGCCGCGATCTCGTCGGCCACCGCGACCTCGGTCACGGCGAGCTCGTTGCCCTGCGGGTCGACCGTGCCGGCGTAGCGGTGCAGCACGGTCAGTCCGGCCGAGCCGATCGCCGTGTCGGTCTGCCCGTTGCGCCACGCGCGGCCCATCGTGTCCGTGACCACGACCGCGATCTCGACGCCGAGCATGCGTTTCAGGTCGTCGCGGAGGGTGCGGGCCGAGCCGTCCGGGTCGAGCGGCAGCAGCGCGACCTCGCCCTTGGCGACGTTCGACGCGTCCACGCCGCTCGCGGCCTGCACGATGCCCAGCGCGTTCTCGGTGATCACGAAGTTGTTGAACCGGGCCACCACCCGGACCGCCTCGGACAGCACCAACGCCCGGCGGGCCGCCTCCCGGCCGGCCGGATCGGTGGGCACGTCGACGAGCCGGCCCTCGATCTTCGAGAACGCCTTGCTCGTCACGACGAGCACGTCGTTGTCCCGCAACCATGGCGCGGCAGCCGCGATTGCGCCGGCCAGGTCGTCGCCGGGGCGGAACTCGGGCAGGCCGGTGACCGGGATCAGTTCCAGGGAAGGGCTGGCGTGGTCGGTCATGCGCTGACACCCGCCAGTTCGAATGCGGCCCGCGCCATGTCGGCGGTCGCGTCGTCGTTCGTCATCAGCAGCGGCACGGACCGCACGTCCACGCCCGGCACGTCGGCCGCGTCGCCGGTGTGTACCAGCCAGCCGTCCAGTATGCCGTCGGCGGTTTCCTTGCGGGAGCCCAGATGCCGGCCGACCGCCTCGGCCGTGGTCGGCACGCCGATCGCGGTCAGGCACGCGTCGGCCATGCCGCGGACCGGACGGTCCCGCACGATCGGTGACACGCCGACGACGCGCGCGTCGGTCTCCCGCAGCGCCGTACGCACGCCGGGCACGGCCAGGATCGTGCCGATGCTCACCACCGGGTTCGACGGCGCGAGCAGCACGGCGTCCGCGTCGGCGATGGCCGCCAGCACGCCCGGCGCCGGTTTCGACTCATCGGCGCCGACCGGGATGATCGAGTGCGCCGGCAGTTCCGCGTGGTAGCGCACCCACCATTCCTGGAAGTGCACGGCCTTGCGCTCCGGCTCACCACCATCTGGCTGCGGAATGTCCGCCACCACATGGGTTTCCACGCGGTCGTCGCTCATCGGCAGCAGCGTCACGCCGGGCTTCCACCGGTCGCACAACGCCGTCGTCACCTCGGACAGCGGGTAGCCGGCGCGGAGCATCCTGGTCCGGACCAGGTGCGTCGCGATGTCCCGGTCACCGAGGCCGAACCACGTGGGATCGGCGCCGTACCCGGCGAGTTCCGCGCGGACCGCCCACGTCTCGCCGGCCCGGCCCCAGCCGCGACCGGTGTCGATGCCGCCACCGAGCGTGTACATGCACGTGTCCAGGTCCGGACAGATCCGCAACCCGTGCATCCACACATCGTCACCGGTGTTCACCAATGCGGTTATCTCGTGTTGCGATGCATCGGGTGCCACGCCCACCGGGGGCATCCCCAGCGCCGCCTTCACCCCCAGCAGGAACCGAGCCCCACCGACACCGCCGACCAGTACGACCACCTTCACAGGAGCCAATTCTCCCATCCGCCCCAACTGTGTTCTCTTCGGCGCTCCGCAGTGCCGCCTCAGTGCCGCCAGAAGAAGAAGATCTGTTGCCCGAAGTCGGCCAGCAACGGGCTGCCGCCCAGCCACGCCAGGATCTGCTTCATGCCGTCGAACACGCGACCGCCGACCGACGGAAGCCCGATCAGGATCGCGAACAGCACCAGCGGCGCCCACGGCCGGACCGTCATGCCGAACCGCCGGGCCTCGTGCGACATCCACGGTTCGATCGCGCCCCAGCCGTCCAGGCCGGGAATCGGCAGAATGTTGATCACGAACGCGAAGATCTGGAGCAACGCCAGGTACATCAGGACCGACGACAGGCCGAAAAGGCTGTCGGTCAGCGGCACGAACAGCCGGTCCGCCCAGATGAGCACGACGCCGAACACCAGATTGGACAGTGGCCCGGCCAGTGACACGAACGACTCAACCTTGCGGTCGCGCAGCGCGCCGTGGTTGATCCATACCGCACCACCCGGAAGGGGGATGCCGCCGACGGCCAGCAGCAGCAGCGGCAACACGATGCTGAACACCGGATCCGTGTACCGGCGGATGTCCAGCGTCAGGTAGCCCTTGCTACGCACCGCGTAGTCACCGCCGCGATATGCCACGATCGCGTGACAGAACTCGTGCACACACAACGAAACGCCCCACCCGCCGAGGACCAGCATCAGCGCGCCGGCGTCCGCCGCGTTCGGCGAATCGAGCGTGAGCAACACACCGCCGATCACCGCCACTGCGACGATGATCAGGAAGATCGGACTCGGCCGGACCCCGGTTCGGTTCACTCCGCAAGTCTGCCCCGTCCGGTTCCACCCCCGCAGCCGGGTTCAGTTCCACTCTGCATCGGTCAGGGTGTCCCCCCAGCGTGTGTACTCGGCTTGACCGACACGTACTACACCGGTGTAATCACATCGGTGTCATTCGTCGTTGGCTGAGGGGCAGACGAGTGGCGTCCGCCATAGGGGAGTGCGGAAGACGGAGGAGGCGGACGGGGAAATGTGGGAGCTGTCCGAGGAACGGCACGAGGAGTGGGACGACGCGCCGACCGAGCGGTTGGGCGTGCTGATCGATCTTTTCGCTGTCGAAGAGGAACCGGAATGGCAGGACCGCGCGCTCTGCGCGCAGACCGACCCGGAGGCGTTCTTCCCGGAGAAGGGCGGCTCGACCAGGGAGGCCAAGCGGATCTGCCAGGGCTGTGACGTGCGGTCGGAGTGCCTGGAGTACGCCCTGGCGCACGACGAGCGGTTCGGCATCTGGGGTGGCCTCTCGGAGCGTGAACGGCGCAAGCTGAAGAAGCGCGCGGTATAGCCCTTCCGTTACGGAACGGCTGCGCTCCGAATAGGTGACCGACTGGGAGGGATCATGTTCCGCGATCCCTCCGACGATCGGACTCACCCGATCGGGGTGGGTCGATAGTGCCGAAACCGATGCCCGTACGGGCACGGACCGAGTCCGTCCTCGCCGTACTCGTCTGTCACGACGGCGAACCCTGGCTGCGCACGACGTTGTCCGCATTGCGCCGCCTGTCCCCGCGTCCACGGCACGTGCTGGCGGTCGACACCGGCTCGACCGATCAAACGCCCGCTTTGCTGGCGGCCGCGTCCGATGTCATCGACGGCGTGATCACGCTCGACCGCGAAACCGGTTTCGGCGAGGCGGTTCGCGCGGCCGTGGCGGCCGGGATCGAGCGGTGGGGCGATCCGGGCCGGTGGATCTGGCTGCTGCACGACGACTGCGCGCCGATCCCGTCGTGTCTCGGTGTGCTGCTGTCGTCGGCATCCGTGTCGCCGTCGGCGGCCGTGTTGGGGCCGTTGGCCGTGGACTGGGACGAGTCACGGTTGGTCGTGGAAACCGGGCTGTCGACGGACGCCGGCGGTCATCGGCAGCCACAGGGGTCCTTCACGCAGACCGCCGAGGTGCTGGCGGTGTCGTCGGCCGGATCGCTGGTCCGGCGGGACGTGTGGAGATCGCTGCACGGGTACGACCCGGCATTGCCATTGCTGCGGGACGATCTCGACTTCGGCTGGCGGGCCAACCGGGCGGGTTGGCTGGTGTTGTTCGTGCCGGCGGCGCGCGTGCGGCACGCCAGGGCGTCCTCCACCGGGCAGCGCACGATAGATCCCGGCTTTCGCGCCGTGGACCGGGCACACGGACTGCGCACGGTGCTCGTCAACCGATCGCTGCTCGGCCTGCCACGGTTGGTGTTGCTGTGTTTCGCGCGGGCATTGGGTTTTCTGCTGCTGCGACGCGTGTCCGACGCCCGCTCCGAACTTTTCGCGGTGCGGTACCTGCTGTCCGGCCGGAGTGGTCTGCGCGCGGCACGGGCCGCCCGGCCGCCCGGCCGGCCGGTACGCGGCCTGCTGACCAGCCGCACCGCCCGACTGCGCAACGCGATCCGACGCGGAATGACGAACTGGGCGCAACGCAGGGCCGGCGCGGCACCGACCACCGACGGCCTGGGCTGGTTGCCCGACGACGGCGATTCTCCTTGGGTGACACCGGAAAACGCCGAGCCACGGCCGGTCGGGCCGGACGCGTTGCCGGCGGGCGCGTTGCGGCGACGGCGTTCCACGCTTTCCCCGCATTCCATGGGACTGCGCCGGCCGCCGATCACCGTGGCCGTTCCGGTGGCGCGGCCCAAACCCCGGCCGGCGCCGTCGCCGGTGCCGCGCGACGGGTCCGGTGCCGCACGCCCCGATCTGGTGCTGGTCGAGGTCGGCCGGGGACGGATCGCCGCGCAACTGCTGCTCTCGCCACCGGTCCTGCTCTTCATCGGGCTCGGGCTGGTTTCCGTCGTCACGAACATCCATCGGTTGGGGCTGCGGCTGGCCGGCGGCGCGTTGTTGCCGGCACAGGGGTTGGGGGCGACGTGGGCCGGCTATCTCGCGTCGTGGCATTCGGTGGCCGGGGGGACAGCGGCTCCGGCGCCGGCCACGCTGGCAGTGCTCGGCGTGTTCGGTGCCGTGGTGGGTGGGCCGCCGGTCGCGTTGGCCGTGTTGCTGCTGGGGGACGCGCCGCTGGCGGGGGTGCTCGCGTACGCCGCGACGCGCCGGGTTCCGGTTCGGCCGTGGGTTCGGGCACTGATCGCGGCCGGGTACGCGCTCGTGCCCCCAGCCACGGCGGCCGTGTCGCAGGGGCGGCTGGACGTGGTGATCGTGCACGTCCTGTTGCCGCCGGTGCTGGCCGGCGTGGTCACGGTGCTCGATCCGCCGGGGACGTCGTGGCTGTCCGCGGCCGCCGGGTCGGCGTTGGGACTGGCCGTGATCGGGGCGTTCGCGCCGCTCGTGCACGGTCTGGTGATCGTGTTCGCGTTGGTGGGGTTCGTCGTGGTGCCGGGCGGGCACGGCGACGGACGGCGTCGGGTCGCCGCGTTGTTCGCGATCGTCCTGTTGCCGTTGGCGCTGCTCGTGCCGTGGCCGGCCGTCGTGCTGACGCATCCGTCCGTGCTGCTCGGCCAACCCGGCACCACGTCGAATCGGCTGTTCCTGCTCGATCCGGGCGGGCCAGGGAGCGGCTCGGTGATCGGGCTGCTGGTGCTGCTGGCCGTCGTCGTCGCGGTGGTCCTGCGGCCCCGGCGGGCCGTCGTGCCGGGGCTGGCCGTCGCGGCGCTGGGCGCGGGGGCGGTGTGGCTGGTCGATCGGTTGACCGCGACACCGCTGAACGGCACCGGGCCTACGCACTACTGGACGGGTGCGCCGATGATCGTCGTCGGGGCCGGGCTCGCGTGGGCGCTGCTGGGCGCGTGTAGGTCGGACCATCCGCCGCTGCGCGGGATTCCGGTGCTCGCGGCCCTGGGCGCGCTGGCGGTGTTGGGGCTCGCCGTGGGGGACGTGATCGTCGGGCGGGACGGGCCGTTGCGGGACAACGCGCCGGCGCTGGCACCGGCCCTCGCCGCCGAACTGTCCGACACCGGTCGTTCCGCCCTCGTCCTGGCCACACCGGATCAACCGACTCGCGCCGCCGGCGGTCGCATGCCGGCCTTCGGCGACGACGACATCGCGCTCGTGCCCGGTGCCGCGGCCCGGCTGGCCACCTGGGACGGCGAACTCACGTCCGCCGATCCGAAACCCGCCGTCGCGCAGGCCGCCACGGCCGGCGTGCTGTTCGTCGTGTTCCCCGACCACGCGACCGCGAGCCGGTTCACGAAGGCAGCGGGCGACCTGGCATCGCCCGTCAGTGACACGTCGGACGGGCGCCCGGTGGTCCGGCTGCAACCCGCGAGCGGCGCGGCCACGCTGATCTCGCCGGCCCTCGCCCACACCGCCGTCACCGGCGGCCGGCCGCCGACCACCCTCGGCGCAGCTGGTATCTCACCCGTCGACGCGCGACCACCCGACGTCGGCGTACGCGTGTCCGACGGGGGCCTGGGCCGGCTGCTCGTGCTCGCCGCCGAGGACGAGGACGCGTGGCAGGCCACGATCAACGGCCAGCCCGCGCCGATCGTGCGCGCGTGGGGGCACCTGGTCGCCGTGTCCGTTCCGACCGAAGCTGCGGACGTCCGCGTCTACGTACCGAGCGCGATCCGGGACGTGTTGTTGCTCGTGCAGGCCGCCGTGCTGCTGTTCACCGGCCTGACGGCGATCCCGGGCAAGCGCTAACCGTCACCCTCGACGACGTCGGGATCCAGCCCGAGGTACGCGGCGACCTGCTCGACCAGGACGTCGTGCACGAGGTCGGCCAGGTCGGCGCCGTCCCGGGCGCGAACCTCCAACGGCCGCCGGTACACCACGATCCGGGCCCGCGTGGGCTGGCCGCGCCGGTCGACGCCGGCCGGAACGAGGCGCGCGAGCGGCACGTCCCGGTCCTCCAGCACGCCGTCCTCCCAGATCACCGTCTGGTCCGCGTTCAGCCGCAGGTCCGGCACGTCGTCGACGGCCACGTCGAGGTCGGTCAGCTCGGTCCGCCACCGGGCCTCGATCGGCTCCAGCGCCTCCAACACCAGCGCGTCGAACCGCTCGGCCCGGCTACGCGCGGCGGGCAGGTCCGACGGGTACAACAAGCCACGCAGGCCCCGGCCGTGCCGGTCGCGGCGCGGCCGACGGCGACGTTGTGCACTGCGCACCATCACCTGTGCATCACCGGTCCATCATCCCGCGCCGGTGCCCCGGTGGTCATGGCCGGGCGCGGCCACGCGGTGGAAAACATGAATCCCCAGGTCGTGAAGGCTTTTCGAGTCGAGACTGGTGTGTCTTGCACAGCAGCGTCGGTCCCACACGCTATCGTCGCCCACTGTGCGGAGCGTGAGACGGTGCTCGCGGACCGGGTGTCTGAACCCGGCCGTTGCCACGCTGACCTACGCGTACGCCGACTCCACCGCCGTCGTCGGTCCGCTCGCCACCTACTCCGAACCGCACAGCTACGACCTGTGCGAGGAGCACGCGTTGCGCCTGACCGCCCCGCGCGGCTGGGAGGTCGTCCGGCACCAGGGCGAGTTCCATCCCCCCGAGCCGTCCGTGGACGACCTGACGGCACTGGCCGAGGCGGTCCGCGAGGCCGGCCGGATGGACCGGCCCGTCGATCCGCCGGAGACCGCGGTCACATCGGGCCGACGTGGGCATCTCCGCGTCCTGCCCGACCCGGTGGACGACTGAGCGTTCACGGTATCCCGGTAGGCTGCTAGGCCTGTGAACCCGAGTGATTCTGGAGCTGGGTGTGCGCGACCTGTCGGCCATCGTCAAGGCGTACGACATCCGCGGTGTGGTCGGTGACCAACTCGACGCGGACCTCGTGCGCGCGTTCGGCGCCGCGTTCGCCCGGCTCGTGGGTGGCTCGGCCGTCGTCATCGGGCACGACATGCGCGACTCGTCGCCGGGACTGGCCGCCGCGTTCGCGGACGGTGTGACCGGGCAGGGCCTTGACGTCGTGTCCATCGGCCTGGCCAGCACGGACATGCTGTACTTCGCCAGCGGTCATCTGAACCTGCCGGGCGCGATGTTCACCGCGAGCCACAATCCGGCCCGCTACAACGGGATCAAGCTCTGCCGGGCCGGTGCCTCACCGGTCGGCCAGAACAGCGGCCTGGCCGAGATCCGCGCATGGGTCGAAGCGGGCGACATCGCGCCGGGCGACACGCAGGGCAAGGTCACCGAACAGGACCTGCTCGGCGACTACGCCGACTACCTGCGCGGACTCGTCGACCTCACCACGATCCGGCCGCTGAAGGTCGTCGTGGACGCCGGGAACGGCATGGGCGGCTACACCGTCCCGCGCGTGCTCGCCGGCCTGCCGCTGGACGTCGTCCCGATGTACTTCGAGCTCGACGGCACGTTCCCCAACCACGAGGCCAATCCGCTCGATCCGGCCAACATCGTCGACCTCCAGGCGAAGGTGCGCGAGGTGGGCGCGGACATCGGGCTGGCGTTCGACGGCGACGCCGACCGCTGCTTCGTCGTGGACGAGCGGGGCGAACCGGTCAGCCCGAGCGCGATCACGGCCCTGGTCGCCACGCGGGAACTGGTCAAGGAACCCGGCGGCACGGTGATCTACAACCTGATCACGTCGCACGCGGTGCCGCAGATCGTGACCGAGCACGGCGGCCAGCCAGTGCGCACGCGGGTGGGCCACTCGTTCATCAAGCAGAAGATGGCCGAGACCGGCGCGATCTTCGGCGGTGAACACTCCGCGCACTACTACTTCCGCGACTTCTGGCGCGCCGACACCGGCATGCTCGCCGCGCTGCACGTGCTCGCCGCACTCGGCGGACAACCCGCGCCGCTGTCCGAGCTGACCGCCGCCTACGTGCGCTACGCCGCGTCCGGCGAGATCAACTCCGAGGTGCGCGACCAGGACGGACGCACCGCGGCCGTGCGGGCGGCGTTCGCCGGTCGTGAAAACGTCGACATCGACGAACTCGACGGTTTGACCGTGACGCTCGCCGACGGATCATGGTTCAACCTGCGGCCTTCCAACACCGAGCCATTGCTGCGGCTCAACGTCGAGGCCGCCGACGCGGCCGCGGTCGCGGCTCTGCGTGACGACGTGCTCGCGATAGTACGGGCGTGATCGTCGCCGGGATGGTAGACCGGAAAGCACTTCCCGCAAGACTCCCTTCGGCGTAGGAGGCAGGAGTGGCCGTCGAGCTCGACCCGCAGTTGCTGGAGATCCTGGCCTGCCCGTCGCCCGACCACGCACCGCTGCGCGTCGGCACCGCCGACGACCCGGCCGCCGACTTCCTCACGTGCACGTCGTGCGGCCGGTCGTTCCCGGTCCGGGACGGGATTCCGGTGCTGCTGCTGGACGAGGCCACACCACCGGCAGCCCCGGCCGAGCAGCAGACGGACGGGTGAGGCCGGTGTTGGACGACTCTCTGTTGGACGACCCGGCCCGGCTGCGCACCGCCGACGGCGAATCGGGCGGCTGCCTGCGGGCGGCCGCGTCGGCCGGTGCCCAGGTCCGGGCCACGGCCGAGGCCGTCGCCGCCACGAACGTCGGCGAGCTGGCCGGCACCCGACCCCGCGCCATCGTGCTGGTCGACCGGCCCGGTGTCGCGCCGGCCGTGAACCGCCTGATCACGGCGCTGCTCGGGCCGAGTTGTCCGGTGCCGCTGGTGACGGCTGAGGAGGTGCCGGGCTGGGTCGGGCCGCTGGACGTCGTGCTCGCGCACACCGACGACCCGGGTGACCTGCCGCTGGCGCAGTCCGTGCACCGCGCCGGACGCCACGGCGCGCACGTGCTGCTGACCGCGCCGGAGGACGGCCCGGTCGCGGCCGCTGCCGCCGGCACGGCGACGCTGATCCCGGCACGGGTGCACGTGCCGGCCGGCTTCTCGTTCCCGCGCGCGCTGACCGCGGGCCTCACGCTGCTCGGCGTGCTCGGCCTGCTCACCACCGACCTCGACGTGCTCGCCGACGAGCTCGACCGTGAGGCCGAGAAGGACAACGCGACCTACGAGTCGTTCGTGAACCCGGCCAAGACGCTCGCGCTGCGCCTGGCCGACCGGACCACGCTGCTGTGCGGGCTGGACCGCGTCGCGACCGCCGTCGCCGTGCACGCCGTG
>Ga0070714_100001396_pt1 | contig 17508 bp, 16 predicted proteins | sample LARL83metaG_FD_65450 | JGI IMG/M metagenome (GOLD analysis project Ga0070714, IMG submission 65450) | Corn, switchgrass and miscanthus rhizosphere microbial communities from Kellogg Biological Station, Michigan, USA - LAR L8-3 metaG | ecosystem: Host-associated > Plants > Roots > Rhizosphere ... | reverse complement strand
GGCTAAGTTTTCCATCGCTCTGCTGTTCACTGGTCTAAGCTTCCTGGTTCTGGTGCCCCCGTCTCATCGCATGGGCGTTTCTCCGAACTGGCTGAACACCTGCTATTTCCTTGGTGTGGTCGGAGAAATGTGCCTCAGCCCGGTGGGACTAAGTGCCTTCACCAAGCTCGCGCCGGCGCGTGCGGCAGGGTTTGCCATGGGGATCTGGTTCCTTTCGACCAGTATTGGCGAATGGCTGGCGGGCAAGGCAGGGTCCTATTTCAGCTCCATGCCGCTGCCGAAGCTGTTTGGGATCAGCGCGATTATTCCATTTATTGCAGCGATCCTGCTGGCGCTGCTCGTCCGGCCCACCAAGAAGCTGATGGCGGGCATCTCCTGAGCTGATACGCGCAGAACTGTTAGAACCGTGAACCGCACTGTGACATCAAACACTTAGGCTCGATGGCCCGACGAAGAAGCACCGTCCGGCCATTGACGCCGACCGTCATACCCTTTAGGCTTCGTCCGGGGATACAAAAATCCGCAATTTTTTACGGTTTTGGGAAGCAAACCAGGGTAACGTCTGAACTCTTCCAGGCCACGCAAGCAGTACAACGAAAAGAGGTTTACGCCGCATCACACCGAATGCGGCCGGAAAAGGCAACTTGACCGACGCGCGAAAACAACAAGGCGAAAAGTTAACTGAAGCTGAGGCCATTGAGCGGGCCAAGCAGGGCGACGCAGCGGCATTCAAAGTCCTGTACGACCTGCACAAACGGCGGGTTTACTCGCTCTGCCTGCGGATGACGCAAAATACGGCGTCTGCAGAAGACCTCACACAGGAAGCCTTTCTCCAGTTGTTCCGGAAGATCGGAACCTTTCGCGGTGAGTCGGCCTTTTCCACCTGGTTGCACCGGATGTCGGTGAACGTCGTCCTGATGCAACTGCGGAAGAAAAACCTGCCGATCGTTCCTATCGACGACACGCTCGAGGGCGACGAGGAAGGGACGGTCAAGAAGGAGCCGGGAGCTCCGGATGAGCGGCTGACGGGTGCAATTGATCGGTTACGGTTGCAAAACGCGGTTGACAGTTTGCCTCCGGGTTATCGTACGATCTTTGTACTGCACGACGTCGAGGGATACGAGCACAACGAGATTGCGGAAATGGTCGGCTGCTCCATCGGAAATAGTAAGTCGCAGCTGCATAAGGCTCGTTTGAAGTTACGTGAGCTCCTTAAAGCTGATAGAGCCGAAAAGGCCAGAAAATGAGGAGCCAGACGCGGTATCGGGGAGAGAGGTCGGAATGAATTGCCCAGAGTTTGAGCGCGATCTGCCGGAGTGCGTCGAGGGAGTGCCTTCCCCCGAGCAGCAGGCGCATTTGAACTCGTGTCCCACCTGTTCAGGGCTTCTGCTCGATCTGAATTCGATTGCCTCACAAGCGCAAATGCTTTCCGCAGCCGACGAACCGAGCGCTGCGGTATGGAATGCGCTTGAAGAGCGGCTGTGGAGCGAGGGATTGATCCGCTCCGCGCCTGCTTATCTCCCCGCCGAAGTAAAGCCAAGTTTCATGCAGCGCTGGCGCGCAGCCTGGCTGGTACCGGTCGCAGCGGCGCTGGCGGTTGTCGCGGTCGTGAAGCTCTACCATCCTGCTAATGTCGGGGATAAGAATCCCGTCGCAACCCAATCTCAGCCACAAGCTCAGGCTCCGGCGCCGGCCCAAAGCGCCCGTCTGAAGCACAAGCCTGCTTTGTCGCATGAAGATCAGCAATGGTTGAGCACAGTGTCATCGCGGCCTCCGGCCCAATTGGCGAAATTCCGTTCGGATCTTGACCAGGCCAATGCATTTATCGAAGACGCGCAGCAATCGCTGCAAGAGGATCCCAACGATGTCTACATGCAGCAGATGTTGATGAACGCGTACGAGCAGAAGCAGATGCTGTACGAGTTGGTAGTGGATGACAGCAGTCACTGATCGGGGGAGAGCATGAGTACTGCGAAGTGCGCCGCAAAATTCGTCACCGTCCTGACCCTTGCCGGAGTGGCCTTTGCCGCCGGTGACGCACGCAAAGACCTGCACTTCAAAGTTGGCAAGCACCCCGCCATCTCCATTAATAATCCTTACGGTCCCGTGGTTGTGAAAGCCGGCGCACCGCATGAAGTTGTGATCAACGCAATTCTGCATTCCGATAAAGTCGAGATCGACCAGAGCCAAAGTCATAACCGAATCGACATCATCTCTCATCTTCTGCAGGGTGCGGACCAATACAGCGGCGTGGTGGAATACCAGGTGCTAGTTCCCGCGGACGCCAGTCTGAGCATCCACTCCGAGAACGGGCCCGTGCACGCGGAGAACTTACATGGCGATGTCGCTCTTGAGGGCGGCAATGGCGCGATGGAAGTCCTGGATTGCGGGGACGGCCACGTTCATGTGAAGACACTCAACGGGCCGGTTACGATCAGCAACGTTCGCAATGGCCATGTGGAAGTTGTGTCAATGTCGGGCGATGTTTCCCTGAACTCGGTCTCCGGGCCGTACGTGGCAGTGAACTCGAATACTGGCAAGATTGAATACGCGGGGGACTTCGGCGGAGAGGGCGAGTACAGCTTCACCAGCTACACCGGCAACATTGAGGCGGTGGCGCCCGCCTACGCTTCGATTGACGTCACTGCCCGATCCAGCCAAGGTCGTGTAGACAGTGATTTCTCTCTCGAACCGAAGCACACGCCTTTCTATGCCAAAGCGGGGAGTTACTTCTCAGGTACCCTGGGCAAGGCCGCTTCTTCGGTAAAGCTGATGTCCTTCAGTGGTAAAATCCACCTCAAGAAACGCCAGTAAGCTGGCTTTTCTCCCGGACAAGCATTGCAGCCCATGACAGACGAGACTGTTATGCCGCAGTCGCGGCGCAAGCAGCCCTCTGTGTATACCATCGCGCTGGTTGGATTCATGGGCGCGGGCAAAACCACAGTCGGCCAGGCGCTGGCCAGCCGTCTCGATTGGCGATTCGCCGACCTCGACCACCTGGTTGAAACCCGCGAGGGGCGCAGCATTCCTCAGATTTTCCAGCAGGACGGAGAAGCCTGTTTCCGCGAACTGGAACGCAGCGTTTTAGGAGCGACGCTGGCCGCTCCCGATTCCACGTTTCTCGTTCTCGCTCTCGGTGGCGGAGCCTTCGTCGTCGAGAAAATTCGCGCGCTTTTGCGGGAGAGACACGTGCCCGCAATCTGGCTGGACGCTCCCGCGGAAGAATTGTTTCGCCGCTGCGAACAACCGGAGGTCATTCGACCTCTTCGCCGGGACCCGGAACAGTTCACGAAGCTATACGAACAGAGGCTTTCGTCATATCGCCAAGCCGATCTCCATGTGATAACAAAAGGTAAGGAAATCTCTGCCATCGCCGAAGAAATTACCGTGCGGCTGGCTCTACAACCCAGGGGTGCCGAGTGAAATTGCGTTTGGTTCGAATCATCCTGTCGCTCGCTTGTATTTTCGTCTGCGTGGGCGATTTTGCTGCTGCCAAAGACAAAGAAAAACCGAAACAACCGGGCACGAAGATCGTAGACTCGGGAACGTTTGGGGTGTTCTCGTCCGGCACCCGCATTGCGACCGAAACCTTTTCTATTGAGCAAGGAGCGACCGGGAGCCGCATTTCTTCGCAGTTCAAATCGGCGCAGGGCGAGCAGGTCGCCGAGCAGAGTTCTGAAATGCAGCTCGCGCCTTCAACCGACTTGCGCAGCTACGAATGGAAGGAGACCAATCCGGAGAAGATGATGGCCAGCGTCGTTCCGAATGACACATTCTTGGTTGAAACCTTCAGCAATGGGGCGGACAGCAAGGTCCACGACCAGAATTTCCTGTTGCCGGCATCGACAACGATCCTGGACGACTATTTTTTCATTCACCGCGAACTCCTGGCGTGGAAGTATCTGGCTTCAGCCTGCAAACAAACCGGTGGAACGCCAAGCTGCCCTTTGCATCAAAAGGTTCAGTTCGGAACCTTAAACCCACATGAACGAAATTCAATGGCGGTGGCGATCGAATTCGCCGGGCGGGACAAGGTTTCGATCCGCGGTTCTGAACTGGAGCTTAGCAAGTTCTTGCTCAGCTCTGAGAACGGGGATTGGGCGTTTTGGCTCGACGACCGCCTGAAGCTTGTGCGATTGTTGAGTGACGGTGGAACCGAGGTTGTCCGCGATTAATTGCGAATGGTTCGCCATTGGGTGAACCCGCACCATGACGGCGCTCATTGACTCACGCGCAACTCGCATCATCTTCACGGTCCTGGTGTTTGCCATGGGCATGGCCTTCCTGTACTTCGCCCGTCGCACCCTGATCGCCTTTCTGTTTGCAGTCTTCTTTGCTTATCTCGTCGATCCCGGCGTGTCTCGCATTGAGCGCTGGACGAAGAGCCGCGGCGGCGCCATCGCGATCATTTATTTGCTGATCGTCCTCGGGCTGGGAACCCTGTTTTTCTTCATCGGGCCGCGTATCGGCCATGAAGCGCAGAAGCTCACCGACTCGTTGCCCTCACTGATGGAGCGCATCAACAGCGGACAGATTGTGCAGGATATCGGCATCGAGCACGGACTCAACAAGACGACGCGCGATCAGCTCGAGGTATTCCTCAAAGCGCACACCGGCGACCTGCTGAAGGTCGCCCAGCACGCCGGGATTCGCCTCGCGGAGGTTGCGCAGGAGTCCTGGCTGCTCATCCTGATCCCAATACTTGCTGCTTTCTTTCTGAAAGACGCGCGCAATTTCAGTGGGGTCGCGCTGTCGTTCATGCACAGCAAGGCACAGCGCGAGTTCCTGCAGGGCGTCATCAGTGATATGAACCTGATGTTGGCGCAATTCATTCGCGCTCAACTGACGCTGGCGGCGCTTTCGTGGATGGCGTACGGGTCATTCCTTGGCTTGATGAAAGTCCCTTATGCGTTGATGCTGGCCAGCGCCGGGGGCATTTTGGAATTCATTCCCGTGGTTGGACCGTTGGTCGCGACCGTGCTGATCACCGGGGTTGCGCTGCTCACGGGATATCCGCACTGGGTTGTGGTGCTCGTTTTCCTGCTGGCGTGGCGGCTGATTCAGGACTACGTCGTATCGCCGCGCGTGATGGGCAAGACCATGGAACTGCATCCGCTTGCCGCGATTTTTGGGGTCCTCGCAGGCGGGGAAATTGCCGGCGTGCTGGGCGTCTATCTGTCGATTCCGGTGATGGCCAGCCTGCGCATCGTCTGGCGGCGGTGGCGCATGTATGCCGAGAAAAAACGTTTTGGCCCGCTCAACGAATACTCTTTCCTGACTGAGACAACACCGCGGCCATGAATGGCGGTGTTGTAAAATTATTCCTGTGCAGTTGTTAGGGACTAGTGATTAGTGGCTAGTACAACCCGGTTTTGCTAGCCACTAATCACTAGCCACTAGCGACTCATCCTCGTTTATGTCAAACAAAATTCCTGTAGGTATTCTCGGTGCCACCGGCATCGTCGGGCAGCGGTTTATCCAGCTGCTGGAGCATCACCCATGGTTTGAAGTGGCGTGGTTGGCGGCTTCGGACCGCTCCGAAGGCAAGCCTTACGCCGAGGCCGCGCGCTGGCGTCTAAAGACAGCCATTCCCAAGAGTGTTGCCCACACGATTGTTTCGCCAGCCAAGCCGGATGGCGCACCCAAGGTTATTTTTGCCGCACTGGACTCCAGCATTGCGGCTGAACTGGAACCGCGCTTTGCCGAAGCTGGCCACGCGGTGATCACGAACTCCAGCGCGCTCCGCATGGTGAAGGATGTTCCGCTGGTCATCCCGGAAGTCAACCCTGACCATATAAAGCTGATCGAGTGCCAGTCGTACCGGCGCAAGAACGGTGGGTTCGTGGTGACCAATCCCAATTGCTCCGCGATTGGCCTGGTGCTCGCGCTGAAGCCGCTGCACGAGAAGTTCGAGCTTGAAACGGTCATGGCCGTAACCATGCAGGCTGTGAGCGGTGCGGGATACCCCGGCGTGGCATCGCTCGACATTCTCGGCAACGTCATCCCCTACATCTCGAAAGAAGAAGAGAAGATGGAAGAGGAGACGCAGAAACTTCTGGGCAAGCTGAATGGCTCCGGGATCATTCCCGCTCCTTTCAAGATGAGCGCACAGTGCAACCGAGTCGCGGTGGAAGATGGGCACACCGAGTCGATTTCGATCAAGCTGAAGAAGAAGGCCAGTGCGGAAGAAATTCTTGAGGCGTGGTCATCGTTCCGCGCGATTCCGCAAGAGAAGAAGCTACCGACGGCGCCGGAGATTCCGGTGCGCTACGTGAATGCGAGCGACCGTCCGCAACCGCGCTTCGACGTAGAATTCGGCCACGGCATGACGACGACGGTGGGACGTTTGCGTCCGTGCAACGTGCTCGATTGGAAGTTCACCGTGCTGTCACACAATACGATTCGCGGCGCGGCGGGAGCGGCGCTGCTGAATGCGGAGTTGCTGAAGGAGCAGGGCTACCTCGAGTAGCTCTCGCTTCTTTCGCCCCTTCGGGGCTGTTTCGTTTAATCCATCTCACCCCGGGCTCACGCCCGGGGCTTTATTCTTCTGCCGCTTCGCGGCTTGCTACATAGCTTCGCTCTTCGGCGGCGCCCGAGTTCGCCCGCTTGTGACCTCACTTCCTATTTCCCAGCGGCAATGATTACGCCTGCTAGAATTGCCGGTTTAGCTGACGCTACAAGTTAATGGCTAATAGCTGCGTTGTCATGAAATTCGGCGGGACGTCGGTGGGCGACTCGAAGGCGATTGCCCGGGTCGCGGAGATCGTCCGCGGACGCTTGGCGCAACGCCCGATCGTGGTCGTAAGCGCCATGGCCAAGGTCACCGACCAGCTTCTGCAAATGGCTCGCGCTGCCGGAGAAGGAGATCGCCAGAAAGCGCTCATTCTGGCCCGCGAGTGCCGGGAACGTCATTACAACACTGCAGGCGAACTGCTTGGCACCGCTCTTTTCACCCAATTCCACAGCGACCTCGGCTCGGAGTTCGAAGAACTCGAAGAACTACTGCGGGGAATTGCGGCTGTTGGCGAACTCACGCCTCGCACCACCGATCACGTGGCGGCATTTGGCGAAGTGCTCTCCAGCAAACTGGTCACAGCGGCGCTTTCCGCCCACGATCTCCCGGCGGCACACGTGGACTCGCGTGACTGCATCGTCACCGACGAGACGTTCATGCGGGCCGCTCCACTGTTCGACGACACCAATGCCAAGCTGAGGGAGTTTGTAGCACCTGTCGTCGACCGCGGAGAGGTACCGGTCATGGGCGGCTTCATCGCTGCGACGCGAGCCGGAGTCACGACGACCATCGGACGCGGCGGATCAGACTTTTCTGCGGCAATTGTCGGAGCCGGCCTCAACGCCGACAAAATCGAAATTTGGACCGACGTCGACGGCATGATGACCACCGACCCCAACATCTGCCCGGATGCGCGCCGCATCAAGACCATCAGCTTCGAGGAAGCAGCCGAACTCGCGTATTTCGGTGCGAAGGTTTTACACCCTGCGACTGTGTTACCTGCGATCCAGAAGAACATTCCCGTCTACATCCTGAACTCGCGGAACCCATCGTGCGAAGGAACACGGATTACCGCACGAGCGCCGCAGTGCAAGAATTTCTTCAAGGCGATTGCCGCCAAGAAGCGGATCACAATTGTCGACGTGGCCGCTCCGCGCATGCTGCTGGCGCATGGCTTTCTGAAAGCAATCTTCGAAGCCTTCGACCGGCACCGGATTCCGGTGGACGTGGTCTCAACCTCGGAGGTGAGCGTGTCGCTTACGGTTGACTCGAATGAGTCGATCCCGGCGCTGGCGGCCGATCTGGCGAAATTGGCGGACGTGAAATACGAAGGCCGCAAGGCGATTGTTTGCCTGGTCGGACAAAGCTTGCGCGAGATTCCCGGTATTGCCGCGCACGTGTTTGGCGAACTTTCCGACGTGAAGATTCGCATGATTTCGCAGGGCGCGTCCGAGATCAACCTGACATTCGTGATCGACGAAGACCAGGTCCCGAGCGTGATTCAGAGACTGCACAAGCGTTTCTTCGCGGAGTTAGATCCGGAGATATTTGCATGAATGCTTGGCGTCATCCCCGAACGCCTGCGCTTTCACCAGCGGGCGGAGGAGCCTGCCCTGAGCGACTGAGCGCAGCAAGGAGTCGAATGGGATCTTGCGTGCAGCAGACAAGACCGAGATCTGTGAGGATCCTCGTGAGATCCCTCCATCGGCTGAAGGGCGCCGCCGTTCGGGATGACGCATTCATGAGAAGCTTACAGCGATTGTGCTAACGCCACAGGCGTAGGAATCCCGTTACACTATTCCCACCCATGAAAATCCTCCTCCTCGGAATCGGCAAGACCGGCTCACTCGTGCGCGATGTTGCGATCGAACGCGGTCACACGGTCGATGTCGTCCTTGAGAACGACAACGCAAAGGCGGCGGGGTTAACAAAAGATCGCCTCAACGGTATCGACGTTGTGATCGACTTCACCGCTCCCCATTGCGTTCTCGACAACATCCGCGCTTGCATTCAGAACGGCAAGAGCATGGTCGTGGGCACCACCGGTTGGTACGATCAGATCCCCAAGATCAAGGCCGAGGTTGAACAGCGCGGTTCAGGCTTTGTGTTTGGCTCCAATTTCTCCGTCGGCGTGAATATGTTCTTCGAGCTGGTAAAGACTGTCGCGCCTGCGTTGAAGCAGGGATACGCCGGCCACATTTATGAGCGCCACCACGTAACCAAGAAAGATGCGCCATCAGGCACTGCAGCCACGATGCAGAATATCCTGCAAAGCGCATCCAGCGCAGAAACGGAGATCACATCCTTCCGCGAAGGCGATGTCGTGGGAATGCATGAACTCACGCTGGAATCACCCGCCGATACCATTTACCTATGCCACGATGCTAAATCCCGCCGCGGCTTCGCCGAGGGGGCTGTTCGTGCCGCCGAATGGCTGATCGGCAAGAAGGGCTTCTACGATTTCAAGGACGTCTGGCGGGAAGTGTAAATCCGGGCGAGGCAGTTTCCGTCCTGCCGCCTCTCGCGTTATCCTTTCTACATGCAATTTCGCGGATGCGGCACAGCACTTGTAACTCCTTTTCATCCCGATGGCTCGGTCGACGAGCAGGCGTTACGGAATCTTGTCTCCTGGCAAATTGAGGCGGGAATCGACTTCCTTGTTCCATGCGGCACTACTGGCGAGACGCCCACGCTCACGCACGAGGAATGGCTGCGCGTTATCGACATCACGATCGAAGTGGCCGCCGGACGCGTGCCGATCGTAGCGGGGGCGACCTCGAACAACACCAAAGATGCCGTCGCCAAAGCGCAGGAACTGAACTCCCGCGAAGGTGTGAGTGGAATTCTTACTGCGTCCCCCTACTACAACAAGCCAACTCAAGAAGGGCAGTACCAGCACTTCAAAGCCATCGCCGAAGCGGTGAGCAAGCCGGTCATTCTCTACAATGTTCCCGGACGGACAGGCGCCAACTTGGAGGTCAGCACCGTCACGCGGCTCGCCGAAGTTCCCAACATCGCCGGCGTCAAGGAAGCCAGCGGCAATCTGGTGCAGGTAGCCGAAATCTGTGCCGCGATGCGGCCTGAGTTCGCCGTGTTGTCGGGAGATGATGCCACCGTATTGCCCGTAATTTCCGTCGGCGGTGTAGGAGTGATTTCTGTCGTTTCGAACGAGATTCCGGCGGAAATGACCGCCATCGTGCGCGCCGCTTTGAACAATGATTGGGATACGGCTCGTCAGACTTTCCGCAAATACCTGCCGCTGATGCAGGCCAACTTTATAGAGTCGAGTCCCATGCCCGTGAAAGCTGTGCTGGCGATGATGGGCAGGATTGAGGAAGCTTATCGTTTGCCAATGATCCCGGTACGTCGCGACACTCGGTCGAAGCTGCAAAGAGTCGCTGGAGATCTTGGACTGGTGGCCAAAGCTGCTGCCGCGGCTACGGCTTCACCAAACGCGCCCAGCTTCTTTGTTTATGAGAACTGGGCGGCGGGGCCGCACAAGGCGGTGTTGCACCGCGCTAACTGCGGACAGTGCAATGGCGGCAAAGCGCGTCCCTCGGGACATTCCGCCAATCATGCGCGCTGGCACGGGCCTTACACATCGCTGGGGGAGGCCCGGCAGGTCACACAAACCCTGCCGAACGTCCTTATTCGCAGCGAATGCAAGTGCATTTAGGCGTTTGCAACCGGCGGTGCTCCAATCGCCTTTTCCGTTGAGTCAGCCTCTAGCAGTTCTTGGGCGGGTTTTATCGACGCCAAAGGGCGCACTGGCTGATGTGTGAACGGCACATAAGGTAACGGCTCGCCACGCCGGGTCACGGAAGCGAATAGGTCCACCCAATAGCAGACCCTCAGGAAACAGCGACCAAACAGGTCCGCCACGGAATAGTTGAAATTTCTGGGTCCGGCAGAAGGCAATCCCACGGCCTCTGCCTGGGTAGTATTCAGTTGAGATTGACGTTTAGTTATAACTGATCTGACGGTGGCAGCGACTGCAGCGGGATTTACCTGTCCAGCACCCGAGCTTCGATCCATATCCTGTGCCCCCTGAGCACAATCCGAGCGGGTCTATGATGCTGTTAAAGGACTGTGAAGATGCCGAGAACAACTGCTGGCCAGCAATTTTTTACAAGGTAAGTTGTTGCCAGGCTTGAGGTAAGTAGCCTGAGCAGGTAAGTACCTTAATCGGGATCATCCGATATACTTTTCCTTCCGCATGAGCACACTACGCGCAGAAGTTGAAAGGCTTGCAGGCCTCCCCAACGCATCAGGCGACGCCAGCGCCCGGACCGCTTTCAGGCAGTTCCGCGATGCCTTAACCAAAGGAGAGATCCGGGCCGCGGAGAAAAAGGAAGGCCAGTGGCAAGTGAATGTCTGGGTCAAACAGGGCATTCTGCTTGGCTTCCGGCTTGGTGAACTGGCGCAAATGAGCAGCGGGGAATGCCTCTCCTTCGTGGACAAGGACACCTTCCCGGCCCGTAAGTTCACCCCCGCGGATCGGGTGAGGGTGGTCCCCGGCGGATCTTCGGTGCGGATGGGAGCGTATGTAGCTCCTTCCGTCATTTGTATGCCGCCGATGTACATCAATGTCGGCGCGTATGTAGATGAAGGCACCATGATCGATTCGCACGCCCTGGTGGGGTCCTGCGCGCAGATCGGCAAGCGAGTGCACGTGAGCGCCGCGGCCCAGATCGGCGGAGTTCTGGAGCCAGTGAACGCGGCCCCGGTGATTATCGAGGACGATGTTCTGATCGGCGGGAACTGCGGCGTTTACGAAGGAACTCTGGTGCGCACCCGCGCGGTGCTCGGAGCTGGAACGATCCTGACCCGATCGACGCCTCTCTACGACCTTGTTCATGGTCAGGTGCACCGGGCAGGCGAGAATGGATCACTTGAAGTCCCGGAAGGGGCCGTGGTGGTCCCCGGTTCGCGCGCGGTGAAGAAGGGACATGCTGCCGAATGGGGCATTTCGCTCTACACGCCGGTGATCGTCAAATACCGCGACGAGAAGACCGACAAGGGTGTGGAGTTGGAAGAGTGGCTGAGGTGAAGCGTCCTTGGTCCTTGGTCGTTGGTCCTTGGCAAAATCCATTCGGTTCACGTCGTCAATGAATGGCGCCCCCCAGAGACTTCTCCAGCAGAGAGAAACTGAGTCTTCGGTTTCCAACGTCGAACAGCAGTTCCGGCCAACGACCAAGGACCAAGGACCAACGACGGTTTCCTAATACTTCACAATTGCTGCAAATGACTTCGGATCCAGGCTGGCACCGCCCACCAGGGCACCGTCGATCTCTTCTTCTGACATGAGGGCGGTGGCATTGTCGGGCTTCACTGATCCCCCGTAAAGAATGCGCAGCGCTGCTGCAAATTCATCACCGAACGCCTTTGCCGCTTCGGCGCGAATGATCAGGTGAGCGTCGGATGCCATCTGCGGGGTCGCCGTCTTCCCTGTGCCGATCGCCCAGACCGGCTCGTAAGCAATGACCAACTTCGCAGCCTTCTTTGCGGAGAGCGCATTGAAAGCGCGAACGCATTGGCGGCGAAGGACGTCTTCGGTCAGCCCGGCTTCGCGTTCTTCCAAAACCTCGCCAACACAGGCGATCGGCGTCAGGCCGTGCTCCAACGCAGCTTTCAGTTTGAGATTGACGCTGTCGTCGGTCTCGCCGAAGTATTGGCGGCGCTCCGAGTGGCCGATAATCACGTGGGTGCAGCCGACCGCCACGAGCATGGTCGAGGAGATTTCTCCGGTGAAGGCGCCTTCTTCTTTCCAGTAGACATCCTGTGCGCCAATGGCGATGTGCGAGCCCTTCGCTGCAGCAAGGGCGGCATGCAGGTTCACATATGGTGGACAAACGACGATCTCATCGCGCTCGTGGCCCTGGACCATGGGCAGAAAATCGGTGAAGAATTGCTTCGACTGCTCGGGGTTCTTGTACATCTTCCAGTTTGCGGCGATTAGTTTCTTGCGAGCCATGAATTAGTCCTTTATCGAAGAAGGTTAACCACAAAGGGCACGAAGGTTCACGAAGGAAGCAAAACGCGTTCAAGCTTGTCCATTCCTTCCTTTGTGAAACTTCGTGTCCTTCGTGGTGATGCTTTGATTAATGAGCAAAACAATCCTGCTCATCTAGTGCCGTCACGAGCTCCAGCAGCGATTTGATCCGTCGCGCGGGAACTCCATTTGTTGCGCTTCCCACCCGGTCGATCCAGATGGGACGAATGCCCATCGCGTTACTCGCGTGAATATCGTTGATCAGGTCGTCGCCGACGTGAATGCAGTCGCGAGGATCTTCGCCGGCGCGCCTGCAGGCTTCCTGAAAAATGCTGGGGTGCGGCTTGCCGAAGCCGGTGTCTTCCGGGAAAGCCGTGACGGTGAAATATTCGAGAATCCCGGCGCGACGAAGCTTGCCCAGTTGCTGATCGCCGGCGCCATTGGAAATGATGCCGAGCTTGTGGCCGGCCAATTTCTCCAGACAGGGGGCGGCATCGTCGTAGGCGCGGGTCAGGTCCTCGTATTCTCGAATGAAGACGTAATACCTTTCGTCGGTTTCTGCATCGGTGAGTTCGGGCGCTCCGAAGGAATCGCGAACGCGAGCGCGACGCTGGTCCCAGAGGGAAATTTCTCCGCGGGTGAAGCGATTGAAGTGGATGTCCATGATCGATTCCCATGCCGCAGGAAATTCGTCGCGCGAGAATGGGACTTGGCCGGGATATTGATCATAGAGTGCCAGGCTCGCGGCGGCAGAGGCGCTAAGGTGGTCGATCAGGGTGCCGTCGATGTCGAAAAAAATCATGCGTGAACGCGGGGTCTAATTGTGCCGTCTCTCCGGGACTCGCTCATCTTGCGGGCCTACCCCGGGGGCTTACGCCTGGGGCTATATTCTGGCGCCGCTTCGCGGCTCTATAAGGATGCATTTCCGCAGGGTTACTCGACTCAGAAAAAAGCAGGTTCCTCGACTGTGGAGATCATGCGCTTGAGCGCATGATCTCCTTCGCTCGGAATGACATTGATTTTGGTAATTGCCTGCAATTCAAGCCGAGAGCCTACCCTACGACTTCTACTTGTTCGTCAGCGCTTCCACGCCGGGTAGCACTTTGCCTTCGAGAAACTCGAGCGAGGCGCCGCCGCCGGTCGAGATGTGCGAAATTTTGTCCGCCACACCCGCCGCCTTCACCGCAGAGACGGAATCTCCACCGCCGATGATTGACGTTGCACCTGCATTCTCAGCCACTGCCCGCGCCACCTTGAACGTTCCCTTCGCGAACTGCGGAATCTCGAACACGCCCATGGGACCGTTCCACACGATCGTCGCCGCGCGGCTTATCTCTTCCGCGAAGAGTTCGACCGACTCGGGACCGATGTCCAGTCCCATCAGGTTGTCAGGAATAGCCTGAGCTTTGCCGATGGTTTGCGCCTTGGCGCTGGCATCGAGTTTGTCGGCAACGATGTGATCGACCGGCAACAGGAACTTCACATTCTTCGCTTTGGCATCAGCCAGAATCTGCTTGGCCAGATCAAGTTTGTCTTCTTCCACGCGCGATTTTCCGACTTGCACGCCCTCCGCTTTCAGAAACGTGTAAGCCATGGCGCCGCCGATGATCAGCGTATCGACTTTCTTCAGCAGGCTTTCGATGACAGCGATCTTGTCGCTCACTTTCGCGCCGCCCAAAATCGCAACAAACGGCTTTTCCGGATGCTGCATGGCCTTGCCGAGGTAATCGAGTTCTTTTTCCATCAGCAAGCCCGCCGCGGACTTCTGCGTGAACTTGGTGATTCCGACAGTTGAACCATGCGCGCGGTGCGCAGTGCCGAAAGCGTCGTTTACGTAGTAGTCACAGAGATTGGCCAACTGCTTCGAGAACTTCTCGTCATTTGCTTCTTCTTCCGAGTGGAAACGCAGGTTCTCGAGCAGGAGTGTTTGCCCCTTCTCTAGTTTTCCTGCCATCTCCTCGGCTTCAACGCCAACGCAATCGGGACAGAAGCCAACGTTTTCACTGGAGGCCAGGTTCTTATCGAGCAACATGCGCAGCCGCTCGGCAACCGGCTTCAGGCTCATTTTCGGATTGGGCTTGCCTTTGGGACGGCCAAGGTGAGAAGCGAGAATCAGACGCGCGCCATGGCGCAGGGCGTACTCAATCGTGGGAAGCGTTTCTTTAATGCGGGTGTCATCAGTTACGCGGCCGTTGTCGTCAAGCGGGACGTTGAAATCGACCCGCATGAAAATCCTATGATCATTAAGCGGAAGATCGCGAATAGATAATTTCGACATGATGGGCCTTCCTTGGAAGGTGGTCAGTGGCCAGTGGGCAGTGGTCAGAAGTGTGCGGAGATTCTGACCACTAGCCACCAGCCACTGACCACTGTTTTACAGACCTTTGCTGCCGATGAAGTTGATCAGGTCACGCACGCGGCACGAGTAGCCCCACTCGTTGTCGTACCAGGAGACGACTTTCACGAGGTTGCCGACCACCAGCGTCGATGGTGCGTCCACGATCGAAGAGCGCGAGTCGCCCTTGAAGTCGGAGGAGACCAGTTCGTTGGTCTCGAAGCCCAGATAGCCCTTCAGCGGGCCGCCTTCCGAGGCCTTCTGCAGCGCAGCATTCACTTCTTCCTTCGTGGCTTTCTTCTCGACAATCGCGACCAGGTCAACCACCGAGACGTTCGGCGTGGGCACGCGGACTGCGAAACCGTCGAGCTTGCCAGCCATGTCAGGGATCACCAGCTTCAGCGCCTTGGCAGCGCCAGTCGAAGTCGGAATCATCGAGAGCGCGGCCGCGCGGGCACGGCGCAGATCCTTGTGCGGGAAGTCGAGGATGACCTGATCGTTGGTGTAGGAGTGGATCGTGGTCATGGTGCCGCTGACGATCTTGAAGTTGTCGTGGATGACTTTCACGATCGGCGCCAGGCAGTTGGTGGTGCAGGACGCGTTGGAAATGATGTTGTGCTTGGCTGCATCGTACTTGTCGTGGTTGACGCCGAGCACGAGGGTGACATCTTCGTTCTTCGCCGGGGCCGAAATGATGACCTTCTTGACCGGCCCGCGAAGGTGCTTCTTCGCGTCGTTCGCGTCGGTGAAACGGCCGGTGGACTCAATCACCACCTGCGCGCCCACAGATTCCCAGGGAAGGGCCGCGGGATCCTTCTCCTTGAAAACCTTGATTGTCCTGCCGTCAACCTGGATGGAATCCGCGCTTGACGAGACCTTGTTAGGAAGATTGCCGAGAACTGAGTCGTACTTCAGAAGATGAGCCAGGGTCTTGGGCTCGGTCAGATCGTTGACAGCGACGATGTCGATGTTGGGGTCGTTCAGCGAAGCACGATACACGTTGCGACCGATACGTCCGAAACCGTTGATACCTACTTTGATAGCCATGTGGCCTCCGTATGAAAGTATGACTGCGACACTGCAAATTGAAGGGAAACAAATAATGTTATCAGCGGCAGAGGGCGCGGGCAAATGGGAGTGCCTTTTTTAACATTCAAAATTGTGCAGTAGTAAATCGATTTGGGAGCTGCGGCTTTGTATCAGGGCGCGGCTTCAGCCGTGCCGGCTATCGGCTGAAAAACAACGGGCTTTAGCCCGGAAAACACGCGGGGGCTAAAGCCGTTCCGCAGATCTGATCTTTTTCGGCATGGCTAAAGCCATGCCCCGTTACGAACCCTTGCGAAATTGGAATCAGCTACTCAGTTTCGGAACTCCACCTCCACAAACTCGTTCTTGCTGCTCCAGAATGGCAGCCTTGCAAGCCAGTATTTCTGTTGGATGAGTCGCTTGGCGGCGGGCCATTGCTCGAGAGCAAGGATGCGCGCTGTGGCTTGGAAGTCAGGGCCTATGACCGTGCCTCGCATCGTGCACGGCGCAACCAGGACTTTAGGATTGTTCCGAATGCGCTTGTATTTGCCGGAATCGCTACGGGTCATGAAGTAGAGTTTGCCGTCGGCTTCGGCGAACCATAATGGCGTGCGTACGAGGACGCCGGTTTTCCGGAAGGTGGTCAGGGAGATGTATTTCTGGCCGGAGATTTCAGCGGGGATGGGCATGGTGACGACGAAGGAATGGTTCCTCGAACTCCTGCCAATGTGCTTTGCGATCTTAGCGTACTTTGCGGTCAAAAGCTCTTAACCGCAAAGATCGCAAAGGTCGCAAAGAGTCTGAAGAAGATGCGGTGCCTTCCTCCCAATTGCCCCGAAGCCCATCAATATGTTACAAGCCCCTTATGCGCAAATGGATGAAAGACAGATTGAAGCGGCGCAAGAAGACTGACGAGGCGGCCCCAAGCCAGCCCGCGCCGTTGCAGCCGGCCTACTTCGAACCCGAACAGCAGTCGCAGGCGACTACGCCTCCACAAAAGGAGGAGGAATTCCAACCGGCTGCGGAGCCGCCAGAAGTCGAGACCCGCGGCACGGGAGAGGGCGGAGAGGCCGAAGTGCCCGAGCCCGAAGATGGAGCGCCAGATGGTAACGGGCCTGCCGCACCCGGTGATTCACGGCGTCCGCGGCGCCGTCGTCGTGGTGGACGCGGCAGAAGGCGCACGGGACCGAAACCCGCAATGGTTCCTGCCGATCCAACACCAGTTCAAGCCGGCGACGGCGAGGAATTGCCCGAGGCTGGGGCTGTTCCTGCGGCGCCAGCGGCTGCGATTGCGCAGCGTCCACGCGCCTCGAAAGGAACAGTCGTTCTGGCGATTGGACTGCCCGGTTCCGGCAAGAGTTCTTGGTTCAAGCGGCACAACCTAAGTCCGCTTTCGAGCGACCTGATTCGCGCCCTGCTGTTCGACGATCCTACGGAGCAGCGGTTTCAGGACCTCGTCTTCTCGAATCTGCGCTCCATGCTGCGAGCACGCCTGGTAGCCCGCCGTCCGCTGAATTACGTGGACGCCACCAACCTCACGCCCCACGACCGCGCGAGCTGGATCAAGCTCGCCAAAGATTTCGGCTACGAAGTGCAGGCGGTCTATTTCGATGTGCCGCTCGAAGTCTGCCTGGAGCGCAA
>Ga0070714_100001395_pt1 | contig 17512 bp, 9 predicted proteins | sample LARL83metaG_FD_65450 | JGI IMG/M metagenome (GOLD analysis project Ga0070714, IMG submission 65450) | Corn, switchgrass and miscanthus rhizosphere microbial communities from Kellogg Biological Station, Michigan, USA - LAR L8-3 metaG | ecosystem: Host-associated > Plants > Roots > Rhizosphere ... | reverse complement strand
ATCTGGGGGCGGATGCAGTACGTCCCGAACCTCGACGGCGTATGCATCATCCAGGCGTACGATCGTCCCGCGTATTTCGTCAAGACGCGGTGATCACGCAGGCTTTTACTGCGGTTGCGATTTTGTAGATAGCGTAGCCCCACAATAGAGGCAGCGAGCCATGGAAATCGGTCTCAATTTCCCCAGGCTTCTACCTCGACGATGCGCGAGTAGCTGACGAGCGAGCCGCTGACATTGATGCGGATGCGGTTAGTGGTATAGGGGGAGAAGTTCACCGTGCGCTTGACGAGATTGTTGCTGCTGACGCTGCCCAGCGTTACCCAGGATGAGCCGTTCCAGCCGTACACGGTGAACGCAGTGATGCCGTACAGGGTGAACGTCATCGTGTCGGTCGGCTCGACCGGGTTGGTGTAGTTGTCCTGCAGCGTATAGACGACGACCCGATTGATGGTCTTGGGTCCGCCGAAATTGATCTGCACCCAGTCGGGCCAGGCATTGGGGGTGGAATCGTTCCAGCCGCCGCTGACGCCCCAGTTGGCGCCCGTGCGCACGTTGTCGATGATCGCGGATACTGGAAAGCCGGTGCTGAAAGTGCTCGACGCGCTGGCGACAGCGCCATTGCTGGCCAGCGCGAAATTGATGCTGGCCGGGGCGTTGACGACTTGCGAGAGCGCTGTACTGGTCGAGGCTGCATCGTCGGCGTCGCCCGAATAGGCGGCTGTGATGCTGTGCGTCGTGGCGGTCAGTGCGCTGGTGCTGCACGCGGCGGTCCTGCTGTTGCCACTACCGGCCAGCGCGACGGCGCTGCAACCACTGATCGAATTCGCACCATCCTTGAAATTGATGTTGCCGGTCGGGTTGCTGCCGGTGACGGTGGCAGTGAACGTGACGCTTGCGCCGGCGACCGATGGATTAGCCGAGCTGGTCAACAACGTAGTCGTGGGCGCCGCAGTCACGGTAACCGTCGCGGCATTCGAAGTTCCGGTCGCTCCTGCGTTATCGGTGGCCAGGGCGGTGAGTATGTAGCTGCCTGTCGCGCTCGGCGTCCACACCACGGTGTACGGTGAGGTGGTCGCCTGTCCGATCTTCACGGGCCCGGCGAAATATTCGACCTTGGCCACGGTGCCCCCGACATCGCTTGCGCTCGCGGTCAGCGTGAAGCTGCCGCCCAGTGCGATGGTCGCGCCACTCACTGGGGTCAAGAGCGTTGCGGTCGGCGGCGCGTTGACCACCGTGCCGGAGTAAACCACGGTCAGCTTCGGACGCAGCGTAGCGTCGGTCGTGTATTCGCTGGAATTGAATGTCTTGGCGTTGACGGGACTCACCGTGGAACCCAGCCGCCACCCGAAGTTCGTGCTGGAATTGCTGGACCACTGTTGTACGCGCGCGGTCACGTCGAATGCCACCCACCCCGGATTGAACGGCACCGACACGACGGCGTCGGCGCTGTTGCCGTAATCGCTGCCCGCGCCGGCCGCGCCTGCGGTCGTCCACGGCACGCCGGTCTGACTGAGCAGCCACGTCGCCTCGCTCTCCACCCAGGGTTTGAGCAGCGGATTCAGGCGGATGGTGTCGTCATAGGATTGCTTGTAGAGCTGCAGGCTCGCCGACTGGATGGTCGACCCATCGGGAATCGGGCCGCCTTCGGACTGAAAGACGCCGAAGCGGATCAGCGGCGTGTAGCTGACGCTGTCCAGGTACAACGGCGTCACCGCGCCGCGTACTGTGGTCTTCAGGTTCTTATCGAGGAAGGTGTCGCTTACACCCGCATAGCCATTGAGTCCGCGCTGCAGGACGATCGTCGTCCCCGTCGCTGCGGTCACGCTGACCGTGGCAGCGTTCGAGGTGGCCGTCAATCCGGCGTTGTCGGTGGCGACGGCAGTGAGCACATAGCTGCCGGTCGCACCCGGCGTCCACACGAGCGAGTAGGGTGATGCGGTCGCCTGGCCGATCTTCAGCGCCCCGGCGTAATAGTCGACCTTGGTCACCGTTCCGTTGTCGCTCGCACTCGCCGTCAAGCTGAAACTGCCGCCGAGCGACGTCGTAGCGCCGTTTGCCGGAGTCAACAGCGTCACCGACGGGGGCGTATTGCTGCTGCCACCCGAGTACACGACGGTAAGCTTGGGACGCAAGGTCTGGTCAGTCGTGTATTCGCTGGAATAGAACGACTTCAAGTTGCCACCCGGTGTCGCCTGGCTCAGGCGCCAGCCGTAGTTGCTGCTGGAATTACCGGCCCATTGCTGCACGCGGGAGGTCACATCGAAAGCAACCCAGCCCGGATTGAAGCTCGGCGTGAGCGAGTCGTCGGCCACGCCGACGTAATCGGATCCTGCACCGGCCGCGCCCGCTACACTCCACGAGGTTCCGGTCTGAGCGAGGTTCCACGTTGCCTGGCCCTCTACCCATGGCTTGAGGAGCGCGTTCAGCTGCAGCGTGTCGTCATAGGATTGCTTGTAGAGCTGCAGCGTCGCGGATTGCAGCACGGCGCCATCAGGAACGGGGCCGCCCTCGGATTGAAAGATCGCGAAGCGAACCAGCGGGTTGTAGTTCACCGGATCGAGATACAGCGGATTCGACGCCCCGCGCACCGTGGTGGGCGCGGTGCCATCGAGGTACGTGTCGCTCGCGCCCGTGTAACCGTTCAAGCCGTCCTGCAGCGTGGCGGTGGAGAGTGTAGTGTTGACGGTGATGTTTACCGTCGGTGACGGCGCCATCCCGCCGACGTTGTCGACGGCAACGGCAACGACGGCGTAAGGCCCGACCAGGATCGGCGTCCATGGGACCGAGTAAGGCGCGACGGTCGACTGGCCCAACTTGACGCCGTTGGCGTAGTACTCGACTCGCGTGATGCTGCCGTCGGCATCGGATGCGTTTGCGGTAACGCTGAGCGCCGTACCCGGCGCGAACGTGGCGCCGGCCGCGGGCGAGGCGATGGTGACAGTCGGCAGGGTATTGCCGGGGGGATTGGGCTGAATCCAACCGACCGGCTTGTAGATCCAGATCTGCCCTTCAACCGGATCCTCGAGACCGACGAAGACGTCGTAATAAGGGGCGTAATGCCACTTGCCCATGATGCCGGTTCCGACGATCCCCGGCGGGACCTCGGACGAGGGCGTTCTTTGCGTGACTGTCCATCCGGACGTGGTGTTGCCTGCCGCGGGCTCATGCAGCTCCCAGACGACCCCCGCGCCGCACCACAGTGGAAACGTGCCGCGCCCCGGATCGAACTCGAGCCCGCAGTCCTGGATGTTCAGGTTTTGCGCCGACAGCCATGCCTGCAGGCTTGCAATCGTCGAGTCGATCTGCACGCTCTTGTCGGGATTGGCAGGGCCTGGGGCCGTCAAATCCCAGAACTGGAACGGCGTGGTGTTGTTGCCGGTTCTGACGAAGAGCTTGCGCACCGGATCGTAGCCGCAGGTCGTCTGGCCGGTTACCCCGACCGAATACACGCCGACCTTGGTGCTTTGATCCAATTGCGGATTATTGATGTCGGTCAGCTGATACCGATACAGGTCGAGCGTGGTCCCGAAAAGGCTCGACGCCGCCGTATACACGACGTCGTGCCCGCCCTCGGCGGCATAGCCCGTGCAACCGTCGACATGGGTGCCCGGTAAGGTCTGCGCCGGGATATTCAGATAGATGTCGCGGTTCTCCCACATCTGCCCGCCGGCGATCGGCGTGGGATCGACCCGTTTCACGTTCGACCCGGTCGTCCCGCCGACCTTGTTGCCATCGGCGCGGTTCGGGTCGAAAAGATAAGGCCCGATCGGCCGCGTCGTACTTGGATTCGTTTCCGAAACGCGAACGTAGAAAAAGCCGTTGTTGTACGTGGCACCGCCCCACGTCTGGAAACGGTCGGCGATAGGCAGAAAGATGTTGTTGTCGTAGGTGTGCGAGGCGATCGGCGAGTTATCGACGCCGTCTACGGTGAGGAACCCGGCGACCGGATCGTCATAGATCTCGCTGGGCAGCGATGCCCGCTCCCATTGCAGATTGCTCGAGTGCCAGCGATAGACGTCGTTGCCCGGATAATTGGCGTGGCCGCCGCCGTACAGGATGATGTCGCCGCGATTGCTGTCCCACGCAAAACCGCTCCAGGGGAGAATGATCTTCGAAGGATCTTGCGGAGAGCCGTTGTCGAGCGGCTCGAGCGAGGACGGCGTCCACACGTCGCTGTACGAGTTCGCATTGACCTGCAGCCAGCTGTTGGCCGGCATCTGGAGGATCAGCGGCAGCAAAGGTCCCGAGCCGACGTACGGTGGAATCGACTGGCCGAAAGCACCTCCTGCGAACAGCGCCGCAGCGACCAATGAGGTCACCCGGCGGAAGAGTGTCGCGGCGGCGTTGGATAGGCCTGACATTGCTGTCTCGGTCGATAAACTACGCAGTACCGCTGGAGCGGTGAACGCCGCGTGGCGACGTTGACCATTGCGGCCGCACGATGGTGAGCGCATGAGCCGCGAATCCTAAAGTGTGATTGCCGGACTGGCAAGAACGCGGGCGCCGCGCGCCGACGAAATGCCGCATTTACGCGGCGAGCGGTACGCTACAGCATTTCTCGAGCCGACCCGCGGCATCCATTCAGTATTTCTTCAGGGAGCGTGCACGCGAATGTACGGTCTCGCACATAAGTGCCGGGTTCTTTCTCGCAGTTTTCTGCGGGACGTGCAAAGGCGACTACGGCGCCGAGACGCGGTGGGCACGGAACCACATTTCCAGCATCATCAGCACCCATGTCAGCGTTCCGTAATACTGCGCATGTTCGCTGAGTCGTGTCGACATCAGATCGTCGAGCAGGTCGTTGCGAAAGATATGACGCTTGCGCAGGCTCGCGAGCGCGTCGCCGCCGAGGTCACGCAGAGGCGGGTGATCGCGCAGCCACAGGCCCGCGGGCAGACCGAAGCCGTGCTTTTTCTTCGCGATCGTGGCCTCCGGCAGGAAGTCGCGCAGCGCCTCCTTGAAAAAATAGCGCAGCTTGCCGCCGCGAACCTTGAACGAGGCCGGCAGCTTGGTCGACAAGTCGACCACCGCCTCGTGCAACAGCGGAAATGCGACGTCGACGCCGGCGATATCACAGGTGCGCGTCACCTTCGGCAGGTCGTTGTCGGCCAAAGTGAACTTGAGGTCGAGCGCGACCAGGCGATTGATCAGGCTCCGCGCGTCGGTCGCTGTGTAGGCCTGATCGAGCAGCGCGAGCGGCTCGCCGCGGTCGACCTCGGCAAGAAAATCCCGGTCGAAAACATTTTCCGGCCCCAGCCGCGACAGCAGGTTGTAGGTTTCGTATCGCGCCGGCATCGGCTGGCGGGCCTGGCTGACATAGCTGTGCAATTTCCGCAGGACCGGCAGCGATGCGATGCCGGGGATTCCCAGCACCGCGGGCTCGAGCAGGCGCCGCAGCCCGGGCGGAACGCGTTCGTACAGCGCGAGCTGATATTGCTTAACATAGCGCGTGTTGCCGCCGAACAGCTCGTCGCCGCCGTCTCCTCCGAGCATTCGCGTTACGCCGTCGGCGCGCGCCAGCCGGGCGCAATAGTACGTCGGGATCGCGGAGGCGTTGCCGAACGGCTGGTCATAGGCGGCGGCGATCAGCGGCACCGCGGCGACGACGTCATCCGGCGTGACATAGTATTCGTGATGGTCGGTTGCGAAGTGACGCGCGGTGATGCGTGCGTATTCCATCTCGTCGTATCCGGCGGCCGCGAAGCCTATCGAGTAGGTCCGCGCCGCGGCGCCTTTGATCGTTCCCAACAGGCCGGCGATCGTCGAGCTGTCCGTCCCGCCGCTGAGGAATGCGCCGCACGTCGCACTATCGGACACCGATGCCACTCCGGCATCGAGCGCGGCGCGAAAGGCCGGCTTGAATTCCTCGACAGTGCCATGCGGCGGCTCGGCGAATCGGAGCTGCCAGTACGGACGCGTCGTCGTTCTCCCGCCGTCGTAGCTCAGCGCGTGCCCGGCGCGCAGGCGCGCATGCTCGCGGTACACGGTCGCAGGCCCCGGGATCATGTGGAAATAAACATAGTCGTACAGCGCCTGCGGCGCGATCGCATCGACGGCGAGCGGATGCGCTAGCACAATGTCCGAGCTCGCGCCGAAGATCAGCGTGTCGCGCACCTGCTCGTAGACGATGTTGCGCACCCCGATGCGGTCGACGGCGAGCGTGACGCGGCCCGACGTCTCGTCGACGACGGCCAGCGCGAAGTCGCCGCCGACGTCGGACAGGAATGCGCTTCCCCCGTCGCGATAGGCGCTGGCGACCCGGCGACAGAAGTCCCCCAGCGCGTTGGGCCCGCGGGCGCCCGCTCCACCGGAGATCCAGTGCGGATGTCCGTGGACCGCGACGTGAATCGGGCCGAACGCGACGGCGATCGCGCTGCCAGGCGGCCCCGCGGCGGCCAGGACGAAGCGCGAACCGCTGACGTGCATCGCGCCCGACCGCCACGAGCAGGCGGCGGTCATCGCATCGATAATGGTGGAGGGCACGCCACCGGCCTCGCCGTACCAGCCGTAAATTCCGCTCATGTCGCCTCGTCCGGGGTCGACGCCTCCGGCGTCTCTTTCGACCGAGGCGGCCGGAAGAGATCGCGGACCCGCCGCGCGGCGGGCTTGAGCGCAAGCTCCCGCGCCGCCAGCCAGCGTCCGCGCATCGATTGTCCGTATATCGTCATCGTGCTTACCGCCTCCGACTCGTCTGCCCACCGATACTTGTAGACATTTTCCCCCGGTCCCATCAGATATCGCCGCAAGCCCGTCCCGAACAGCCGCGCCAGCATTTGGCGGCTGAGATAGGAACCCGGCGATATCGACTCGTAGGCCGCGTCGAAATCCGAACGCAGCGCAAAGACGCACCCATCGGCGATCAATTGGAGCTCCATCGCGATCGGCACCTTGTTCAGCGTCAGCATCCACACCGAGAGGCAGTTCGTCCGGTGCGCGTGTTGCGCGAGGCGCCGAACGAAGGCCTGCGGCCCCGCGTTGTCCAGGGAGTTGCCGGTGCGGGTCTTCCAGCTTCGCGCGGAAATGGCGGTGATCTGGTCGACCTGTCGCTCGACTTCCGCAGCGTCGCCTTGTCCGGGTTGAAGCCAGCGCAACTCGATGTCACCCGCCTTCGAAAGGCGGTTGCTGGCCAGATTGATCGCTTTTTTCAGACGGCGGCTGCGCGAGGAATAATATGTTTCCCAGGAGGAATCCAGCGCGATCCAGGGATTCCGGGTCGCCGGCCTGACGTCGCAGCGCAGCCCGCGATGCGACAGCGCCTGACGCAGATCGGTCAGCGCGATCGTTTCGTCGGGGAGATAGCGCAGCGCGATCGCGTCCCAGTCCCGCTGGCGGCGCACGAGCTCGTCCGCGAGCGCGGAAGCCACCGGCAAGCGGTCCGCCTCGCCGGCCAGCACATCGCAGACCTGCGTGTCCGGCACGGTGAGAAACTCGAGCTGGCGCCTGGCGGCGCTGCGCAGCGGGGCGCTCGGGCGCAATAAGGGCATGACGCCGACCATATCTTGCCCGCGCATGCAGCAAAGGACGTGCAGCTCCGCACCCTGGCGGCGCCACTGCCAGGCGGCGTCGAACCACTCGTGGGTCAGAAACGGCGACGGATGCCGGGTCCGGCGATGCAGCGCATTCCATGCGGAATGCAGCCCGGCAAGATCCTCCGGCCGTGATACCAGTCGCAGCTCCACTACGCTACAGACCCAGCCAACGGGCAATGATGTTGCGTTGCATCTCGGAGGTTCCGGAATAGATCGTGCTGCCGATCGCGTCGCGCAGCGCGCGCTCGACTTCGAATTCGGCGATGAAGCCGTAGCCCCCGTGGATCTGGACGGTGTCGAGCGCCGTCTTGACCAGGGTTTCACTGACGAACAGCTTGGTGATCGACGCATCCAGCGAGGCGCTGCGGCTGTTTTCGAGGCGCCACGCGGAGCGGTACGTGAGCAGCCGCGCCGCCTCGAGCTGAGTTTTCATGTCGGCGATCTTGTGCGCGACCGCCTGGAATTTCCCGATCGGCTGGCCGAACTGGGAGCGCGTTCTGGCGTAGGCGAGCGACGTCTCCATCAGGCGCTCGATGACGCCGACATGACTCGCTACCAGCAGGATCCGCTCCCAGTCCATGGCGGTCGCGAACACCGACGATCCGCCCCCGACCGAGCCCACGACCGCTTCGTCGGGGACGCGCATGTCCTGGAATACGACGTCGCCGACCGGCGACGTACGAAGACCCATCTTCTCGAACTTGTTGCCGACCGAGAATCCCGGAGTGTTCGCCGGGACGATGAACGCGGTCACACCGCCGTAAAAGCCTTTTTTCGCGTCGGTCAGGGCGAATACGAGAGCCAGATCGCCGACCGGGGCATTGGAGATGAAGGTCTTGGTGCCGTTGATTCGCCAGCCGTCGCTCTCCTTGTCGGCACGCGTCCGCATCGAAAAGGAATCCGACCCGGAGCCCGGCTCGGTGAGCGCGTGCATGCCGACGAGGCTGCCGTCGCACAGCCCCGGCAGATAGCGGCGCTTCTGCTCGGCACTGCCGTGTGTCCAGAGAGGCACGGCGCAGGCCAGAAGATGCGCGCACAGCGAAAATACCAGCCCGCCGTCGCGGCAGCCGTAACCCAGCGCTTCCAGGCCGATGGCGCACGAGAGCGGATCGAACCCGCTGCCGCCGTATTCCTCCGGCACCGGCAGGCCCTGGATGCCGATGCCGGCGCACCGGCGCCACAGCTCCGGGGAAAACGTCTGGTCGCGATCGCGCTCCATCGCGCCTTCGCTCAGCTCGCGCTGCGCGAACTTGACGATATTGTCGCGCAGCATTTTCTGCTCGTCGCTGAAGGAGAAGTCCATCAGGCCATCGCTTTGAGCTGCTGGTAGTCGACCTTGTCGGTCGATGTCTTGGGCAAGGCGTCGCACCAGACGAATTCGTCGGGAATCATGTAAAGAGGCAGATTTTGCGCGCAAAACCCTTTCATCTGGACAAGCGACGGATGTTTGGCGTCGCGGCAGCTCAGGAAGGCCTTCACGCGGTGGCCCGCTTCTTCGTCGGCGACGGCGACGACCGCGGCTTCCTTGACCGAGGGATGGCGATAGAGCCCGGCTTCGATTTCGCCGAGCTCGACGCGGTAGCCCCGTCGCTTGATCATGCGGTCGCGGCGCCCGAGGTACGTGTAGTCGCCGTCCGCAGCTTCGACCACGATGTCACCGGTCCTGTACCAGCGGCGCCCGGACTCATCCTCGTGAAACGCGCGAGAGGTCTGTTCGGGCAGCGACCAGTAACCCTGCATGACGCCGCGGCCGGCGATGCAGAGTTCTCCTTCGTCACCTCGGGAAAGCTCGCGTCCTCGGTCGTCGACAACCCGTGCCTCGAGATGCGAGCACACTTTGCCGATCGGGAAAGGAACGCTCCGCTCATCGGGAATCGGCAACGACACCCGGTAGAACGTGCAGACGTTGGTTTCGGTGGGTCCGTACAGATTGAAGTATTCGGGCGCCGGCAGCAGTTTCGTCAACACCCGCAAATGCTTGACCGGAAACACTTCGCCGGCGAACAACACCAGACGCAGCGCCGAGTAGTCGTAGCGGTCGAGCTTTCCGTACTGCGCCAGCAAGCTCAGTATCGACGGTGCGGAATACCAGCAGGTGATGCGGTGATCCGCGATCAGCGGCGCGAGCCGGACAGGGTCCTTGCCGATGTCTTCGGCCACCAGCACCAGCGTTGCGCCATGCTTGAGCGGCAGATGAATGTCGAGGATCGAAAGATCGAAATGAAACGGCGCATGGGACGAGAAGCGGTCGCTTGTCCGCGGCGCGAAGACTTCCGAGCACCAGTCGACGAAGCTGACGGCATTCTCGTGCGAGAGCATCACGCCCTTGGGCTTGCCGGTGGATCCCGACGTATACAGGATGTAGGCCAGCTCGCCCGCGGCCGGGGTTGCCGTGGGGGTCGACGGCGCCGGGCGCTTTGCCTCGGCTTCGTCGAGCGCATGGCGCAGCGCCGCGCCTGCACCCGTATCCGCGAGAACGAACAAGCTGGGCATTGTTCCCAGCTTTTCCAGCTCCGCCCGCAAGTGGTCTTCGAAGCGCGCTGCGATCACCGCGAGCTTGACTGCGCAGTTGTTCAGAATGAACGCGTTGCGCGCGGGCGGAGCTCCCGGGTCGACCGGTACGTACGCGGCGCCAAGCTTGAGGATCCCATAGATGGCGGCGACGGTATCGATCGACTTGTGCAGGCAGAGGCCAACCCGGTCGCCGGGCCCGACTCCATCCGCACGCAGGCGATCGCGCACCCGGTCGGAAACCGCGTCGAGATCGCGATAGCTGATGCTGCCTTTGCCGGGTTCGATCACCGCGACGTGATCGGGATACTGCCTGGCAGCTCGGCCAAACGGAATGTGCAGCACGGTCGTTGCTTTCGGTCGCGGCGGGATCAGGATTTCTTCGCGCGAACCAGTTGCGCGATCTGGGCGATCGTGTCCAGGTGTTCCGAGTCGACCTCGTGCGCCTGCAGGCTTATGCCGAACGTTTCCTCGATGAACATCACGACTTTCAGGGTGGCGATCGAATCGAGCACACCCCCGGTGATCAGCGGCGTCGCGTCGGTGAGCTCCGCAGGATCTTCGCCCGGCAGGAATTCCTTGAGGATGAAGCTCTTGACTGCGCCCTCGATGTCATCCGTCATGCAAGCTCCAGGTCAGGGAATTGATCAGTTCTTGGATGCGCGGCTGACTGGTAGAAAGATCGTCGCGCGCCTATTTTGCAGCTCGTCGTACAACCTGGACGCAATCAGTTCATGACCGCGGCGATTCGGATGATCGTCCCATTCCGCGAGACGTATGGTAGCGATGTCCCGTCCTTTGTACACGTCGGACATGTCGATGACCACAAATCCGGCGCTCTTCGCCAGGCGAAGGGTTTCGGGCGTCTCCTCCTGCCAGCTGCCTTCTCTGACCTGGGGAAGGAACACGAACACCGGAACGGCGCCATGGGCTTGCGTCGCCTCGACGATTCGCTTGTAGGTCGATGAAACAATTTCTATGCTGAGAGGCTGAAGTCGCCGCAAGCTGGTGGCCTCGTCCATCGACGAATCGATGCCGGCCCTTGTGACGATGTCGCGCAGAGGTTCGTAGGGTATTTCGATTTTCCTGCGCACGACTTCTACGAGGTACGACGTGGCGCGGGACAACTCCCGTCCTGTTGCCACATAGATGACGACGTTCGGCGAAAAATCCAGCGCCTTGTCCAGTGCCACCAGCTGCTGCGGCGGTTGGTAGCCAGGCACGGCGAAATTGAGTATTTCGTAGGACGGCTCGGTAGTGTTCGCTCGCTCCTTGTTCAAGCGATTTTCCACCAGCGCTTCGAAGGTTTCCCCGTCGCCGACGCCCCAGCCCATCACCGACGACGCTCCCAGCAGCGCAATGCGATGGGTGTTCGGCGGCGGGATGCGCTCATGGTCCTGGTCGCGCATGCCCCAGCGGTTGACGGTCAGCGTTCCATAGGGCGTCTGCGATACGAACGACGGGACCAGCTCGGTCTGAGCGAAGTCGCCGGTAAATCGTTTCAGCCCAGAATTCTGCACGTCGAGCCAATTGGCGGGCTTTTTGGTGTACACCTCCCAGAGCTGCGAATTGAACCGATCGACCGAGAGCAGATTTTCGTAGTAGCCGCGTTCCAGCTTCGCGGTGTCCAGGCGGCTCAGATGCCCGGAGCGCAGCGAATGGATGGCGGTAGCCACCTTCGCGCCCAGCTGTTGATGCACGGCCTCGACGCTCACGCTTATCAAGGCCAATAGCGCCACCATCGTCACCAGGCGACCCCGCCGCCAGCTGTTCTCGTCCTGTGTCGATGCCCTCGTATTGCGCAGGCCCCTGCGTTCGATGCTGCCGACCAGAATGACGGCCAGGATGATCGCGGGATAGAGCAATGCATCGAAACTATAGGGCCCGCCGAGTGCCGACCAGAGCGAGAGCCACCCGGACAGCGAGTCGGCAGTCCAGAACGACCACAGCACGCAGATGAACCAGAAGGTCGCGAACCTCTTCAGCGTCAGAAGACCGAGGCTGCGCCAGTTCTGGTCCGACTTGCCAAGGCTGCGCTCCCGGCCGTATTTGATTTCGTAGAGCGAGTTGACGACGACGACCAGCCCGAGGATTACCCAGAACAAGACATCCTGCCAGACCAGCAAGACGGTCCCACGTAGCCAGAACCACTGATAGGCGTGCAGGAACCACGTTAGGCCGAACACGAGCAGCGTCGCCAACATCATCGCCCGGGTCGTCCCCATCTTGCGGAAACGGAACACCAACGGGTAGTAGAAGATCCGCTGCATGAACTCCTTCCAGTAGATGTTTATCCGGCGCCAGAAGTCGGTGAAACTGGAAGCTAGCAGATACCGGTTGTGGGTTTCGGGCAGGCGAAAGCCGAACAGGTACAGCATGCCGACAATCAGGTGGAACAGACCGGACACGCGCAAATACAGAAGAAAGTTCGCTACCAGGTATTGGAGAAGCTGCGCAGGCCCGGTGACTTCCGCCGGCGCGAGCGTCAGGTAATAGTAGACATACCGGTACAGGATCAGATGAACGACGCCGCGCAGCATCCAGTCGACCCCGACCTGGTAGGTGCGGTACGCGTCGTCGTCGTAATAATTGCGACGAAAAGCCTTGTAATCGACGACTGGGAACAGCGGGAAGCAGGCGTTGGGCAGCATGAAAAAATAAGCCAGCGTGCGCACCGGCGAGACCGGCGCCTTGTCGTGGCGAAGGTCGTAGAAATAGACGATCAGGCGGAACATGAACATCGAGCCCAGAATCGGCCAGATGGCGTCGAGGAGCGGCGCGGCTACCCACTTCGACCGCAATGCCACCAGCAGTGCGCCGGCACACAGTAGGAGCAGTCCGCGAAGGCGGAACGAAATCGGCAGATGGCAGATGCCGATCAGGCCGAGGCCGATGCCGACGATCCAGAGGCCGTTGACGACGTCGAGCACCAGGACGATACCGGCCAGCGATAGCGCGAGAAAGAACGCCAGGCGGTATCGCATCGGCAACAGGGCGTGCACGGCGAAGCCGCAGAAAGCCAACAGCGCCAAGCGCAGGAATGCCGCGCTTTCTATCTGGAATTGACGCAGCAACAGAGTGAGAAGCCCCAGCTGAACGAGTATCAGGACGTACTGCCCGATACCGATCCCCCCTTGGGCGACATTCTTTCGAGCGGCCGCGTCGCTCGCCTTGCCGAAGACCATCGCAGTCATATCCGGGCGCCTTTTTGAGCTATTGACTCGTTGCACGCTGAAGGTGCGCGGTCCGAGCGTGGCGTGCCAGGGCGAAGACACTACTCGACGCGGCGCTGGCTGACAAGGCGGGCGCGAGAAGCGAGGGCCGGCGGCGCCCCCCCCGATGCATGGCCGCCCAGGCCGGGTCGATGCCGCCGGCCCGATTGTATAAATTGCAAGGGAGCGAGCTCGTTGGGCGCAAGTCGACGGAAGCGGAGCGCACGTGACGACGATCGCTGGTCGGCGGCGACCAGGTGCCGTCGACCGGCGCCCCGGACCGAACACGCTTGGCAGATGCCGGCGCCCGTTCGTCGTCTCGATAAGGCGAACCGTCGGTTGCGACGTATGCTCAAACGACAGCTGGCTCCAGGCGTGACGCGAGGAATCGCAACCTTGGTGACTACAGATGCCGTGCTGACGCCCATGTGCGTCCTTGCTCGCGCGATTCCCTACGCGACCGGCAGCGCGAAGGTTTGTCCGCGGCGAAAGCAAATGTCGCCGGCCCTGGATCGCGGAGCTGTCGTTGACAGCACGCTTGTCGTTGACAGCACGCACGATACAAGAATTTCCACGATCGGCGTGGACCTTTCTACATTGAGTTGGTACATTCGCCAAGGCGCGCAAAAATGCGCGCACGCATAGGCCCGCCGGCGTCGTGAATATTGCGCAAAGCGCGCGACGAGTGTTGCGGGGACATGCTGGCGCGAGCGTCCGATGCTTATGAAATCTCCGAGGTTTTGCGAGGCGTATGTCGACCCGACGCGCGGAAGCGGACTGTTACATCGGTGTCGCATGTGTTCGGTATGAGAATTGCTTCGCCAAGCTGATCGGCGGGGCGCTTGCGAGTTAAGGAAAACGGAGGCGGCATAGCGTAGCGAACGACCCGAGGAAATCTAGCAGTTGCCGAACAGAAGTGTCCGGGCGCAAGCGATGGACGGACCAACGGCCTCCCCGCGGGGAAACCGTCATTCGATACAAGAGGATTCGGTTTGATCAGTTTTCTTCGTCAGAACGTAGCTGCCGCAACCTTGTTGCTGCTGGCTGCCGAACTTTCCTGGCTCGTGATCGCCGCCATCGGTGCGATCATTTTTCTGCAGCGGCTTCCGATACCCGAGCCGCTGCACGCCGCTCCCGCCTTCGTCTATGCGTTTCTCATCGTCCTGTTCAATATCGGCTTCGGTGTCTACCGCCGCAAGGAAAAGCTTGCGCGCAGCTCGTATTTCACGCGCGTCTGCATCGCCTCCGCGTTCGGAACGCTGCTTGCCTACTTGATCGCCGATTGGCTTCCGGGCGGCGAGTTGTTCCGTCAGAACGTCGGCGCCGCCGCGCTTCTGGCCATCGCCGGACAGATGACGCTGCGCCATACGGTGATGCTGCCGCTGGTCGATACGCTGCTGCCACACCGGCTGCTTGTCCTCGGGACGGGGGCGCAGGCGAAGCAAGTCGAGGCTTCGCTCGCGGAGGGTAACGTCGGCGTGAAACTCGTGGGCTTCTTCGCCCTCGAGGGCAATGAGGAGGTCGAGGTCGCTCCGAAGCGGATCATCGGCAGGCGCGAAACACTGGAGCACGCGGTCAGGCATCACGGCGTCGACGAGATCGTGGTGGCGGTGCGACAGCAGCGCGGCGGCGTCCTGCCGCTGCGCGATCTGCTCGCCTGCCGGCTCAACGGTGTCAAGGTGACGGACCTGGCCGGCTTTTTCGAGCGCGTCCACGGCCACGTCCCGCTCGACATGAGCCGTGCCAGCTGGTTCATCTATGGCGACGGCTACCGGCAGAACTGGCTGCGCCGCTTCGTCAAGCGCTCGTTCGATCTCGTCGTGGTGGGAATACTGGTCATTGCCGCGCTGCCGGTGATCATGTTCACCGCGCTGCTTATCGCTCTGGAGAGCCCGGGCACCGTCATCTATCGGCAGAAGCGCGTCGGTCGCGGCGGCAAGGTCTTCACGCTGCTCAAATTCCGCAGCATGACGATGGACGCGGAAAAGGACGGCAAAGCCGCGTGGGCGGCCGTCAACGATGCGAGGATCACCCGGATCGGCCGGTTCATACGGCGGACGCGGATCGACGAGCTGCCGCAGTTGATCAACGTGCTTCGCGGTGAAATGAGCCTGGTCGGCCCGCGGCCGGAACGGCCGGAATTCGTCACGATGCTCTCCGAGCAGATTCCATTCTATGCGGTGCGCCACAGCGTCAAGCCGGGCATCACCGGCTGGGCGCAGGTCAGGCACTGTTACGTGGCCACCGTCGACGATACGGTGAAGAAGCTCGAATACGACATCTACTACGTCAAGAACAACTCGCTGCTGCTGGATCTGTTGATCCTGCTCGAAACGGTGCGCGTCGTCCTGCTGGGCGAAGGCGCGCGCTAGCGAGGCGCTTTTCGCCCGACGCTGCCCTCGAACGCGCATCGGCCGATGGCGGCCGGAGCGGCCAGCGCCGGTGTCCGTAAGCCGGTGTGCAGCCGAGGCCTGCCCGCCAGGCCAATGAAGCCGCTTCGCGTCGGCGGCGCGGCGGCGGGATACTCTTCCTTCTGAACCCGGTTTAGAGTTAGCTTCTTATCGACTACCCGCGCACGTCGTGACCGCAAACGTTCTCGCCACTGTAGCCGCGTGGAGCTATGGCTTGGCACTCGCCGGCTACCTGGGCTTTGCGCTGCTGATGGCCCTGCGCTGGCGATCCAGCATCCGCGCGGCTCTGCTGCTCACGGCGACCCTGGTAACGGCGATCTGGGCCGCGATGGGGCTGGCGGTCGCGTTGTCGGACCGCGCCGTCATGTGGCTGGTGTTCGGCATTATCGACGTCCTGCGCTACGGTGTCTGGTTCGCGTTCGTCGGCAACCTGATCGCAGGATCCGGGAGGGAAAAGTCCGCGGCGGCGTTTCCGCGCTGGGTCGCGGTCGTGGTCGTCGCGGCAATGCTGGGAAGTCTGGCGCTGCTCGACGGTCTTCCGCTGTCGCGCTCGCTCGGAGTGCAAGGACAGAGGACGTCGTTCGGCCTGCATCTGGGACTCGCGGTTTTCGGGCTGATGCTGGTCGAACAGCTGTTCCGCCGGGCCCATTCTCAAGCGCGATGGGCGATCAAACCTCTGTGCATTGCGCTGGCGGGCATCTTCGGCTTCGAGCTTTTTCTCTACGCGGACGCGATGCTGTTCGGTGCGCTGGATCTCGAAATCTGGACGGCGCGCGGCGTGATCAATGCGCTGGTCGTGCCGCTGATCGCGATCGCAATGGCGCGCAATCCGCGCTGGGCCGTTGAAATGCACGTCTCGCGCGACATGGTGCTGCAGTCGACGGCATTGCTGGTTTCGGCGGCGTTTCTGCTCGCGGTCGCCGCAGCCGGGTACGTCGTCCGTTATCTCGGCGGCGAGTGGGGCCGGACGCTGCAGATAGAACTGCTGTTTGCCGCGCTGGTCGGCGGGGCAATGGTGGTGTCCTCGGGGCGATTTCGCTCACGGCTGAAAGTCTTCGTCAGCAAGCACTTTTATTCGTATCGCTACGACTACCGCCAGGCGTGGCTGCGGTTCACCAGCACGCTGTCGACCGACAGTGCGGGGCAGGGTCTGCCTGAGCGTGTAACGATGGCGCTGGCCGACCTCGTCGAAAGTCCGGCGGGGATGCTTTGGCTCGATGACGGCAGCGGCGGCCTTCGGCTCTCCGCGCGCTGGAACGCGCCCGCTCTGTCGGCGGTCGAAGCGGCGGACGGGCCGCTCGCGGCCTTTCTGGCCCGTACCGACTGGGTCGTCAGCGTGGACGAGGCGCTGCACGATCCCGGCAAATATCCCGGCTTGCAATTGCCCGGCTGGCTAAGCTCGATCCGCGATGCATGGCTGATCGTCCCCTTGCCGTCCGCCGCCGGTCTGCTCGGCTTTGTCGTGCTGATGACGCCCCGGGCCAAGATCGACGTCGATTGGGAAGTGCGCGATCTGCTCAAGACGGCGAGCCGGCAGGCGGCGAGCTACCTGGGTCAGCTCCGCGCGACCGAGGCGCTGCTAGAGGCGCGCAAATTCGAAGCCTTCAACCGGATGTCTGCCTTTGTAGTGCACGATCTGAAGAACCTCGTCGCGCAGCTTTCGCTGATGCTGCGCAATGCCGAGCGCCATAGCGAGAACCCGGATTTTCAGCGCGACATGTTGACGACCGTCGAGAACGTCGTCGAGCGTATGAACAAACTGATGCTACAGTTGCGTACCGGGGCAACGCCGGTGGAAAATGCACGTCCAGTCGATCTGGAAGCCGTCGTGCGGCGCGTTTGTGCCGCC
>Ga0070714_100001394_pt1 | contig 17522 bp, 9 predicted proteins | sample LARL83metaG_FD_65450 | JGI IMG/M metagenome (GOLD analysis project Ga0070714, IMG submission 65450) | Corn, switchgrass and miscanthus rhizosphere microbial communities from Kellogg Biological Station, Michigan, USA - LAR L8-3 metaG | ecosystem: Host-associated > Plants > Roots > Rhizosphere ... | reverse complement strand
GACGTCCTTGTGGAACGCCTGGCGGTATTCGACGGCCAGCTTCGCCACCCAGTAGCACGCCTCCGGGTCGTCGCCGTTGACGTGGAACACGGGGGAACCGATCATCTTCGCCACGTCCGTGCAGTACTTGGACGAGCGCGAGTGCTCCGGGTTCGTGGTGAACCCGACCTGGTTGTTCACGACGACGTGCACCGTGCCGCCGGTGCGGTAACCGCGCAGCAGCGCCAGGTTCAGCGTCTCGGCGACCACGCCCTGCCCGGCGAACGCGGCGTCACCGTGCAACGCGACCGGCAGCACCGTGTAGCCGCCCTCGGCGCCCTTGTCCAGCAGGTCCTGCTTGGCCCGCGCGATGCCCTCCAGCACCGGGTCGACGGCCTCCAGGTGGGAGGGGTTCGCGGTCAGCGACACCTTGGTCTCGCCGTCGCCGAACATCCGGAAGTACTTGCCCTCGGCGCCGAGGTGGTACTTCACGTCACCGGAACCGTGTGCCTGGCCGGGATCGATGTTGCCCTCGAACTCGCGGAAGATCTGCGAGATCGGCTTGCCGACGATGTTGGCCAACACATTCAGCCGGCCGCGGTGCGGCATGCCGATGACGACCTCGTCCAGCTCGTGCTCGGATGCCTTGTCCAGCACCGCATCCAGCAGCGGGATGACGGTTTCGCCGCCCTCCAGCGAGAACCGCTTCTGGCCGACGTACTTCGTCTGCAGGAACGTCTCGAACGCCTCGGCCGCGTTGAGCTTCGAGAGGATGTATTTCTGCACGGCCGTCTGCGGCTTCTCGTGCTTGACCTCGACGCGGTCCTGGAGCCATCTGCGTTCGGCCGGCTCCAGGATGTGCATGTACTCGACACCGACCGTGCGGCAGTACGAGTCGCGCAGCACGCCCAGCACGTCACGCAGCTTCATCGTGTCGTGGGCGGCGAAACCTCCAACTGGAAACTCGCGGTCGAGGTCCCACAGCGTGAGGTTGTGCGACAGGACGTCGAGGTCCTCGTGCCGGCGCTGGCGGTAGTTCAGCGGGTCCACGTCGGCCATCAGGTGGCCGCGGGTGCGGTACGCGTCGATCAGCTCGAGCACCCGGGCGGTCTTGTCGACCAAGCCCTCCGGGATGTCCTGCACCCACTTGACCGGCTCGTACGGCAGTCGGAGCGCGGTGAAGATGTCCTCGTAGAAGTTGTCCTCGCCCAGCAGCAGCGCGTGGATACGGCGCAGGAACTCGCCGGACTCGGCGCCCTGGATGATCCGGTGGTCGTACGTGGACGTCAGGGTGATGATCTTGCTGACACCCATCGTGACGAGCGCGTGCTCGCTGGTGCCCTGGAACTGCGCCGGGTACTCCATCGCGCCGACGCCGATGATCGTGCCCTGGCCGGCCTGCAGGCGCGGCACCGAGTGATTCGTGCCGATCGTGCCCGGGTTGGTCAGCGAGATCGTGGTGCCGGCGAAGTCGTCCGCGGTGAGCGTGCCGCCGCGCGCCTTGCGGATGATGTCCTCGTACGCCTGCCAGAACTGCATGAACGACATGTCCTCGCAGCCTTTGATCGAGGCCACGACGAGCGTGCGATTGCCGTCCTTGCCCTGTAGGTCGATCGCGAGACCGAAGTTCACGTGCTCCGGCGTGACGACGACGGGCTTGCCGTCGACCTCGGCGAAGTGCCGGTTCATGTTCGGGTAGTCGCGCAATGCGCGGACCACGGCGTGGCCGATCAGGTGCGTGAACGAGACCTTGCCGCCGCGCGTGCGCTTCAGGTGGTTGTTGATCACGATCCGGTTGTCGGCGAGCAGCTTCGCCGGGACCGCGCGGACGCTCGTCGCGGTCGGCACGGTCAGCGACGCCTGCATGTTCTTCGCGATGATCGCCGCGGCGCCGCGGATCGGCGAGCGCTGATCACCCTCGGCGAGCGGGACAGTGGCGGGCTTGGGGGCCGCCTTCGGCACGGGCTGGGCGGCCGGGATCGGCGGCGCGACGGTGGTCGTCACCTGGCCGTTGGGCGAGGCCGGCGGGGCGTTGACCGCCGTCTTCATCGGGGTGGCCACTTCGGCGGCCGCGCTACCTGTGGGCTGCGCGACGTTGTCGCCGACGCCGGCGGCGCGCTGGGTCGGCTTGTAGTCGGCGAAGAAGTCGTGCCACGCCGGATCGACCGAGGAGGGGTCCGCGAGGAACTGCTCGTACATCTCCTCGACGAGCCACTCGTTCGGACCGAACTGTGACGCGGTGCTGCTGGACACGGTTGGTGCTCGCCCCTATCCGTCTCGCTGTGGATCAGCCTGTGGACCAGACCTGAAAAACTCCACCCGTCAGGCTAGTCCCGCCGACGGTCCTTTTCATAACCGATGGAGGGCGCGCAACGTCGGGTGCGTCACAGGATCGATTCGGTGACCGTGAACAGGGCAAACGCCATCGCAGGAGGGTCTATCCGGCGCTGGTTCATCCCCTGTTCACGGCGTCGTAGCCGGGTTCGTCGGCCGACCCGTAGCGCCACAGCCGGGCGTACGTACCGTCGGCCGCGAGCAGCTGCGTGTGACTGCCGTCCTCGACGATTCTGCCACCATCCAGCACGACGATCCGGTCGGCCCGGGCAGCAGTGGCCAACCGGTGTGCGACCACGAAAGTCGTGCGGCGGTGGGTCATCCGCTCGCTCGCCGCCAGGACGGCCGACTCGGTGGCCGGGTCCAGGGCGGCCGTCGCCTCGTCCAGCAGGACGACGTCGGGGTCGACGAGCTCGGCCCGCGCGAGCGCGACCAGTTGGCGTTGTCCGGCGGACAGGCCCTGGCCGCGTTCGCCGATCTCGTGGCGGAATCCGTCCGTCAGCCGGGCGACCATCGGCAGCGCCCCGACCTCGCGAATGGCCTCTTCCACCGCGTGGTCGGACGCGTCGGGCCGGCCGTATCGGACGTTGTCGGCGAGGTCACCGGTGAACAGGTGCGCCTCCTGCGGCACGACGCCCAGCCGCTGCCGGAAGCCGGTCAGGTCGTAGTCCCGGACGTCCACACCGTCCACGACGACCTGGCCGCCGGTGGCGTCGTAGAACCGGGCAAGCAGTTTCACCAGCGTGGACTTGCCGGCGCCGGTCGCGCCCACGAGTGCCACCGTCTGTCCGGCCGGGACGGTCAGCGTCACGCCTTCGAGTGCCGGCCGGTCGGCGCTGCCGTACCGGAAGCTCACGTTCCGCAGCTCGATCTCGCCGCGCAGCCGCCGCGGGACCGCGACCGGGCGCGCGGCCGGCTGCACCGTGGACGGCGTGCGCAGGAGGTCGCCGATGCGGTGCAGGCCGACGCGGGCCTGCTGGTAGCCGTCGAACACCTGGGACAGTTGCTGCACCGGCGCGAAGAACTGGCTCAGGTAGAGCAGGAACGCGACGAGGACGCCCGGCGTGAGCTGGTGGTGCGCGACCCACGTCGCGCCGACGCCGAGCACGACGGCCTGCGCGACCTCGGACAGGAACGTGACGAACGGGAAGTACGTGGCGATGTAGCGCTGGGCGCGCAGCCGGGACTGGCGGTAGTCGTCGGAGAGCTGCTCGAAGTGGTCCGCCGCCAGCTGTTCCCGCGTGTTCGCCTGAGCGACGCGGAGGCCGGAAACGTTTTCCTGGAGGTCCGCGTTGACCGCGCTGATCCGCTCACGGGCCTCGGCGTACGCCACCGAGGACAGGCGCCGGAACACGAACGTGGCCGCGATCAGCAGCGGTAGCGCGCACAACGCGACGAGGGCCAGCGGGAGGTCGATCACGATCATCGCCACGGCCATGCCGGCGACGGTGAGCACGCTGATCACAGTGGTGATCAGGCCTGTCTGGAGGAACGTGGAGAGCGCGTCCACGTCCGTCGTCATCCGGGTCATGATGCGGCCGCCGAGCTCGCGCTCGTAGTAGTCGAGGCCGAGACGTTGCAGATGCGCGTAACTGCGCACGCGCAGCAGGTAAAGCACGGTCTCGCCGGCCCGCGTCGCGACCACGGTCTGGTGCGTGAGCACCACCCAGTCGATCCCCACGACGACGAGCGCGATCCCGGACGTCACCCACACCTCGGTCACCTGCCGCGCCGACACGCCGTTGTCCACACCGGTCCGGATCAACAGCGGCAGTACGACCGAGGCGAGCGCGTCGACCGCGACCAGCCCCAGCGCGATCAACAGCGCGAAGCGAACCGGCCGCAACAGCGCGCCGAGCCGGAAGCGCGGATCCTCCGCGGTGAGATCGATGCCAGGCAGTTCCGGGCGGTCCGTGGCGTCGGGGAGGGCCGCGACCGCGTCGAGCAGTTCCGGCGTGGCCGGCAGGCCGCCGAACGCGCCAGGCCCCCAGAACGCCTGCGCGGCGTTGGCCTGGTTGTGGACCACCTGGCCGCGCTCGGTGTCCGGCCAGAGCTCCGGCGTGATGCCGTCGGCGTTCTGGACTTCGTCGTGCGTGGCGGCCAGTTCGTCGATGGAGTCGCCCGGCGCGGCGAGCAGGGCGTTGAACAGGGGAGAGCGCTCGCGCAGTTCGGCCTCGGTGCCGATGTCGACGACCCGGCCGCGATCGAGCACGGCGATCCGGTCGGCCAGCGCGAGCGTGGAACGGCGATGGGCGATGATCAACGTGGTGCGGGTCGCGGTGACCTGGCGGAGGGTGTCCTGGATCGCGGCCTCGGTCGCGGCGTCCACGGCGGACGTGGCGTCGTCGAGAACGAGCACGCGCGGGTTCATGAGTAGCGCACGGGCGAGGGCGACGCGTTGGCGCTGGCCGCCGGACAGTGTCAGCCCACGTTCGCCGACGACCGTGTCGTAGCCCTGCGGGAGAGCGGCGATGAACTCGTCGGCCTCGGCCGCACGGGCGGCGGTGCGGACCTCGTCGTCGGTCGCGTCGGGGCGTCCGTAGGCGATGTTGTCGCGGACGGACGTGGAGAACAGAAAGGCTTCCTCGAAGACGACGCCGATGGTGTGCCGAAGTGAGGCCAGTTTCAGCGTGCGGATGTCTTCAGTCGCACCGGGCGGCCCGATGCGAATGGCCCCGTGCTGGGCGTCGTAAAAGCGGGGAAGGAGAAGGGAAACAGTCGACTTGCCGGACCCGGACGTGCCGATCAGTGCGAGAGTTTCACCGGGTTCGACCGTGAACGAGATGCCGTCAAGCACAGGTTCGCTACGCGTATAACCGAAACGAACATCGTCCAACACGACTTCGACGGGCCCGTCCGGCGCATCCACGGCGTCCGGCGCGTCAACGATGGTCGGCTGCGAGTCGATGAGTTCGTAGACGCGTTCGGTGGCCGCGCGCGACATCTGACCGATGATCACCAGACCGGACAGCAACCGAGCGGGACCGGCGAGCGTGGCAACGTAGGTCGCGAAGGCGAGGAAGGTGCCGATGTTGATGTCGCCGTGCAAGGCAAGCCAGCCACCGAGCGCAAGAACGGCGACCTGGCCGAGCGGAGGGAGCGCGGCCATGGTCGCGTTGGGCTTGGACTGAAACCGAGCAGCGCGGAGACGTTCCGCGAACAGCCGCTTAGCCCGATTCTCCAATCGTGCGGTCTCGCGAGCCTCCTGCCCAAACCCCTTGACCACGCGAACGCCAGTGACAGTCTCCTCGACCAGTTGCGCGATATCAGCGGCCCGTTGTTGCGCCGACCAGGTAGCCGGAAACAGCCGACGCCGAGACCGAGCAGCAACCAACCCCAGCAGCGGCACAACAACAAGCGCAATGACAGTGAGGAGAGGAGAGAGCCAGAGCATCGCAACCACGGACACAACGACGAGCACGACAACGCCGATGGACAACGGAACCATCGACATGAAGCCCTGGACCAGCTGAAGATCGCTGTTGGCCCGCGAGACGACCTGACCAGTACGCAGAGCGTCCTGCTTACCACCATCAAGGCGCGAAACGGAGGTGAAGACGGCCTGACGAAGATCGTGCTGGACGTCGAGCGCAAGCTTGCCGGCCAGGTAGCGACGGAGGAAAGCGCCAACGAACCGGAGGGCAGCAAGAGCCGCGAGCACAACCGTCAGTAGAAGCAGACGATCCGTCCGCCCAGCGATGGAGTCGTTGACACCGAGCCGGATGAGCAGCGGGCTGACGGCTTCGAGGCCGACACCGAGCCCTGAACTGATCACGACGGTGATCACGAGTCCACGGTGTTGCCAGGAAGCGGCGAGCAGCCGACGGACCCAGCCGGGAGTGACCTGGTCAGGAGTTACGGGAACATCGGCGGAAGCGACCACCCTCACAGGCTAGGCGGCAACCCCGTCACACACCGAATCGATTGTTGCCAAGGCTAACAAGCGGCCCAGTTTTGTCGACAAATCGCCATTGCCGCATTCGGTGCGACCGACGAGCGGGCGTGACCAGCTCGAACGCGACCAAACGGGCAAGCTGCCGCAGGGGTCCCCTCCGAAGGGGATCCCCTTAAGATCATCTTAGTGGACCTTGAAGCACGGATCGGCCGAGTTTCGTGGCGGCTGTGGACAACTCAGGGCGCGAGGGTCGCTGTCCGACCAGGGTGAACGGATCGCTCGACTCGGCCAGTCGGCCAACCGCCGATCAGCAGCGCAAGGGGCTCAGGGCAACACAACTGGCCACCGAACCGGGCCGTAGAAGCCAGATGCGGACCGAGCCAGAACAGCGGCCAAAGCCAGCACGGGCCGATGCCGCATGCGGACCGAGCCCAAGGATCGGCGGAGACGGGGTCGTTCAGTCTGTCCTGCTCCGTTCCGATCCGAAGCCAACGTGCGGTTGGTGGTGGCGGGTCAACGGTGGCCGAAGGCCATCGCGCAGCGACGCGAAGCGCCGTTGAGGCGGTACCACCAACCGTTACGACACTGGCAGATCGGAGCGAAGCAGGAAGCCACAACCCGGGACCGGCCAAGCGCGGCAAACACGAAGGCAAGGCCGGGACACACTCGGGCCGACCCGGAGCCAGCCAGGTACGGCAAGGATGGAGGCCGGCCCGGGGCAGACCTGGAGCCGGCGAGGCACGGCGAAGACGAAGGTCGACCGGGGGACAAACCCGGAACCGGCCAAGCACGGTAAGGACGAAGGCCGAACCGAGACAAGGCTCAGGACCGGACGAGACTCACGACCGGGATGAGACTCAGGACCGGGACAAGACTCAGGAGATGTCGCGCCGACGGCTGATCGCCCATCCACTCAACGTGATCACCGACGCGTACGCGATGAACACAAGCCCCCCCACCCACCACGACGGCAACCCGATCGCCGAGAACCGTTCCGCGACCTGTGACTGCACATCACTAGACACGCGCAACGTGCTCAGGAACTGGTCCAACGCGAACTTGATCACCGCGTCCGACGCCGACGCGACCGGCAAATAATGCGGGACCGACGTGGCGCCGCCCGCGTTCAATCCGGTCGAGATGATCGTCTCGCCGACGACCATGTACACCAACAGCACCACGACAGCCGCGATCTGGTTGTTGATCAGGCCGCCGAACCCGACGCCGAACAGCGTCCACAGCATGATCACGATGATCCCGATCAACGAGATCAGCAGCCACGATCCGCCCGACGGCAACGCGCTCGACCCGCCGCCGACCAACGCGCCCAATGTGGCGAAGACCAGCGTCAGCACACCATAAATCAGGCCCATCACGACGTACGTGATCAGCTTCGCGGTCAGCACCGCGCCCCGCGACGACGCGGTCAGGTACGTCGTACTGATTGTCCTATGCCGGAACTCGCCGGAGATGGACATCGAGCCGAACAGTGCGGCGAAGATGCTCGTGGAGCTGAACGACGCGCCGAGGCTGATCAACGCGATCGGGATGGTGACACCGGAGGTGTCCTGACCGTTGCGTTGCAACGCGCTGAACCCGAGGTTCGCCACGAACGCGACCGCGACCGCCGGGATGAGCAGCGCCCACCACATCTTCGTGCTGAAGATCTTGCGGAACTCCGCCTTGACCGCGTTGCCCATCAGGACCTACCTCCGAGTCCACCCTGGTCGTGCTGCTGGGCCTCATCAGTAGAAGGCGGCGCGTCCTGTTGCTGCCAAGGCGACGGAGGCTGATAAGGCGACGGCGGAGCCTGTTGATAAGGAGGCGGAGCCTGCTGATAAGGCGGCGGAGGCTCATAAGGAGGCGGAGCCTGCTGATAAGGCGAGGGGGGCTGATAAGGCTGATACGGAGGCGGCGGCGGAGAAGCAGGCGGAACGGAAGGGGGCAGATACGGCTGCTGCCCCGGCCCGAACTGCTGCGGAACCGTCCCCGGCGTGTACTGCCCCTGAGTCAGGCTGAAGTACAACTGCTCCAGATTCGCCCGCTCCTCCTCGATCCCATACACCGACACCCCGGCCTTCAACGCAAGATCAGCGATCTGCTCCGATGGCACCCCACCGGCAACCGCGAGCCGCCCGTCCTGCATCGACTCGACGTTGTAGATGTTGGCCTCGTGCAACGCGGCCAACATCTTCTCCGGGTCGGACGGCCGGACCAGCACCCGCGTCTGCTGCGACTTGCGCAGGTGCTCCAGCGGCCCGTTGTACATGGTCTGGCCGCGGCTGATGATGATCAACTGGTCGACCGTCTGCTCGACCTCGGCCAACAAGTGGCTGGACACCAGCACCGTGCGGCCGGACCGGGCGAAGGACTGCATGAAGTTGCGCAGCCACGCGATGCCCTCCGGGTCCAGGCCGTTGGCCGGCTCGTCGAGCACCAGAATCTGCGGGTCGCCGAGCAATGCCGTCGCGAGTGCGAGCCGTTGCCGCATACCCATCGAGAACCCGCCGGCCTTGCGCTCCCCGACCTCACCGAGGCCGACGAGTTGCAGCACGTGTTCCACGCGGGTGTCCGGCGCCCCGATCGCGGCCGCGTACACCAGCAAATGGTTGCGCGCCTTGCGTTTCGGATGGAAGTTCTGCGCTTCCAGCACGGCACCGACGACCCGGGCCGGGTCACCGAGTTGGCTGAACGGGACACCGTTGACGACCGCCGCGCCGACCGTCGGCCGGATCAGGCCGAGGATCATCCGCAGGGTCGTGGTCTTGCCGGCGCCGTTGGGACCGAGGAAGCCGGTGACCGATCCGGGTTCCACCGTGAAACTGAGGTTCTGCACGGCGGTGACCGGGCCGAACCGCTTCGTGAGTTGCTGCACCGTGATACGGCCGCTGCGGTCGTGCACTGGTCCTCCCCAAACGTCGCGTGCGGCCATCCTGCCCTATCCGTCCGTGCGGTGTTGGGAGGACGTGAAGAAACGCAGGGGTCAATGGCGCCGGCGACGCAACGGGCGGGGTTCCGGCTCGCCGATCAGGTGCTGGTATGCGGTACGCCACAGCCGGCACGGCCACCGGCGGCGCCGTAACCGGGCCGGGCACGCGCGGCAGCGGCCGTCCGAACCTGGCTGGTGTACCTCGAGCAGCATCCGCCATCCATCGGCGAGCCGGGAGAGTTCGGTGCGCGCCAACGGGAGTTCGGATTCGGTGGGGCCATTTTCGGCCAGTTCGTCCAGCATCGCGAGGCGCCGCAGCACCTCGGCACGGAGGGAGTCGTCGGCCGGGCGCATCAGCGGCCGGCGCGGGTGGCGGAGTGCGGGAGCGTAGCGAGCGAACCATCCAGCACAGCGCCTCGGTGAGAGCCGTCGACGAGCGCCAGCGAGGAGGCTGCTTTCGCCAAAGTGTGGCCCAGCTGGCGGGTCTGGTGGGCGGACAAAACAGCCGACTCGCCCGGTGGCGCGACCATGACGACGGAGCCGTCCCTGATCAGCACGTTCATCGCGCGGTCCCGGCCGAACGGGTCGGTGCAGGCGACCCACCAGTGGTGGGCGGTCGTGGTGGGGCCGGCGATCGGAGCTGGGGACGCGGGGTCTGCCACCCTGGGTGTATCGACGCGGTGCGGCGGTGCCTGCACGGGTAGCTACCGGATTTCACCCAAACGAGTCAGCGGCGTCCGTTCGGGTGGATGTTCCGGTGACAAAGCAGCATCAGTGAACCGATGCGGTTCGGCACCGGGGCTTTGGTGCGCCTAAGCTGGTAGCGGCGACCCGCTCCCAGCGACCCCCAGGCTGGTTTGAGCGGGTCGCCCCTTTGTGCAAGCTAACCAAGAATCTTTCTAGGTGGACCTCTCGGCCCCCGAGTGGCCTAGTGCTGTATCAACTGGCGTATGTATCGCACTCGCCAGGTGGCCCACCACTCGTTACGGTGTGTACGGCGGGAATCCTCCCGGCTCGCCGGGGATACGAGCCGGGAGGACTCCCTGGGTCAGTGACCGCGCCGCGTGCAGCCGATACCGCGTGCGCGGCCACCGTCGGCACCCGCGTCGTGCCGCTGGACCAGATACCGACTCCGGGCCACGGCCGGGCCTGGGCCTCGGCCCGACCGTGGCGCACGAAATCAGCCGAGCGCGGTGTTCAGGCCCGCACCGTTGTACGAGCCAAGACCGGTCACCTCGTCGTAACCGGTGCCCGCACTGAACGCTCCGTTGCTGCCCGACGTGATGTCGTGGAACGCGCTCGTGTAGCCGCTACCCGCGGCGATCTGGTACAGGGCCGGATTCGCGTTGCCAAGCCGGCCGCCCGAGTTGGCGTCGTGCAGCGCGGTGAAGCCCGACCACATCGGCGCCGCGCAGCTCGTGCCACCGAACTCCACCCACGTGCCACCGGAGAAGATGGCGTAGCCGGTGCTCGGGTTGGCGTCCGCGGACACGTCCGGGACGGTCCGCATGCCGCCCGAACCACGCTGGTAGCTCGGGGTGCTGAACACCGCGGACACGCCGCCGCCGGAGCCGTTCCACGCGGTCTCCGACCGGGTGCCGGACGTGCGCAGCGTCGTACCGCCGACACCGCTCACGTTCGGGTCGGACGCCGGGTAGTCGACGGCCTGGGTGCCGTCACCACAGTCGTCCGAGCCGCTGTCGCCGGACGCCGAGTAGAAGCTGATGCCCTCCGCGGCACCCTGCACGAAACCGTTGTCGGTGCTGGTGATCGTCGCCGCCGCGCTCTGCGTCTCGCAGAGGCCCCACGAGATCGACGTGACCGAAACGCGGTCCTCGGACGCGATCTGCGCGGCCAGGTCGATCTGCCCCTGGTCGGTGTTGGGCGCCTCGTAGACGAGTGTCTTGGCGGAGTTGGCCATCGCCTGGACGATCTCGATGTCCAGCTCGACCTCGCCCTGGCCCTGGCCGGGTGCCGAGTCGAAGTTCGCGCCGTCGACCGACACCGTCACCGGCGTCGAGGAACCGAGCTTGAACTGGTTGTCGTAGTGCGCGATGTTGCTGGCCTGGTAGCCGTCGAACTCCCACAGCGCCACGGTCTGGCCGCTCGCCTTGCCCAGGGTCGTCGTCTGGTACGCGGTGTGCAGCTGGGACGGCTGGAGACCGACCGGCCGGCTCGCGTTCGGCGTCACGGCAGCGTCGCGCACCGCCTCGGGGTGGCGCACGGCGTGGTTGTCGAGGCCGGCGACGCCCTGCACCACACCGGCGATCGAGGCCGGCAGCCGCGGAGCGGTGTCGTTGGCGAAGAACTGGCGCCCGCTCTGGCGGTACACGCCCATCGTGGTGGCGAACGCCTGCTCGACCTGGCTGGTGGAACCGACGGCGTCGACGACGTCACGGTTGCCGGACACCTTCGTGACCGTCATACCGTGCGACGTCAGGAACGACCGCACGCTCGCGACATCGGCCGCAGTCGGCGCGTAGCGCGCGTTGAACTGCGCCGGCGTCAGGAAATGGTGGTAGAGCGGCGATGACGGGTCGCTCACCTGGGCCAGGAAAGCGTGCAGACCGGCCGTGTCGCGCAGCTTGAGCGCGACCGCGAACGAGATCTGATCGGATGGTGCGAGATCGGCCACCCGGGCACTGCTGGTCACTGCCGGATTGACGTTCGCGGGGACGGCCACAAGTGGCTGCGTCGCCGCGTGAGCAGTGCCCATGAACAGGACACTGGCCAGCGCGGGAACGCAAGCCACGGGCGCCGCAAGGATGCGCAGGGATTTCTTCACGGCAACTCCACGACGTAGGCATCTGGAAGTCGCCGGCAAAGTCGGCGACTTGCCGAAAATTACGGCTGACGGAGCAATCCGGTCAATGACGAGTTATTCACTTGCGAAGTGGATGGGTTATCGCCACCAAAATGCGCAAGACTAGGAAACCGAGCCCCCGACCGGTCGAAACCGAGCGTAGCGTCACGTTGACAGTGCGGTAACCCGGCTTACGTCGCCCGATCGTCCTCCCTTCGGCCTGGGCCGAAGGGAGGACTTATCGGGGGGTTCGTGCGCGTCGCCCCAGGGCGGTGGAACGACGCGCACGGGGTGGCCGGTCCGCGGCGGAAGCGTCCCGGCCAGTGCGGGTCAGCCGAGGGCGCCAGCCAGGCCCGCACCGTCATAGGAGCCCCACCCGGTCACGTCGTCATACCCGGTGCCGGCCTGGAATCCGCCGTTGCTCCCGGTGGTGACGTCGTGGAAGGCGGTGCCGTAGTTGGCACTGTTGCCGATCGCGTAGAACTTCGTGTTGCCGTTGCCGAGTTTCGTCCCGGCCTTGGCGTCGAACAGTGCCGTGAAGCCGGCCCACATCGGGGCGGCGCAGCTCGTGCCGCCGAACACCTGCCACTGGCCGGCCGAGAAGATCGCGTAACCGGTGTTGGGGTCGGCGTCGGACGCCACGTCCGGCACGGTCCGCATCTGGCCGCCCTGCTGGTAGGCGGGCGCCGGGAACACCGCGGACACGCCGCCGCCGGAGCCGCTCCACGCGGTCTCACCCTGGTAGGCGCCGTTCGCTCCGGTGGTCAGGGAAGTGCCACCGGTGCCGGTGACGTTCGGGTCGGACGCGGGGTAGTCGACGCTCGTGGTGCCGTTGCCACAGTCGTTGGAGCCACGGTCGCCGGAGGCGGCGTAGAAGCTGATGCCCTCGGCCGCGCCCTGCTGCAACGCGTTGTCGGTGCTCATGATCGTGGCCGGCGCACTGGCCGCCTCGCAGGCGCCCCACGAGATCGACGTCACGGACACCTTGTCGTCGGACACGATCTTGTTGGCCATGTCGATCTGGCCCTGGTCGGAGTTGGGCGCCTCGTACACGAACGTGTTGGCGGCGTTGGCCATCGCCTGCACCAGTTCGATGTCCAGTTCGACCTCGCCCTCACCCTGGCCGGGCTGCTGGTCGAAGTTCGCGCCGTCCACGGACACCGTCTGCGGGGCGGGCGCGGTGATGCCGAACTGGTTGTCGTAAGTGGTGATGTTGCTGGCCTGGTAGCCGTCGAACTCCCACAGGGCAACGCTCTGGCCGCCCGCGTTGCCCAGACTCGTTGTGTCGTAAGCGGTCTGGAGCTGTTGCGGCGTCTCGCCGCGCACGCCGGCGGCCGCCCTGGGGTGGCGGGCCATCGCGTTGCGCACGGCGTGGTCGTCCAGGCCGGAGATGCCGGACACCATGCCGGCGATCCCGGCCGGCAGCGCGGGCGCGATGTCGTTGGCGTAGAACTCGCGGCCGTTCTGCTGGTAGCGGCTCAGGTGCGTGTCGAACGCGTGCTCCATCTGCCCGACCGAGCCGGTCACGTCGACCACCTGCCGGTTGGCCGACACGTCCGCGACCGTCAGGCCGGCGGTGGTGAGGTAGTCGGTCACCTTCGCCACGTCCGACTGGCTGGGGCCGTACCGGGCGGTGAACTCGGCCGGGGTGAGGTACTGGCGATAGTCGGGCGAATTCGGGTCGCTCAGTGCGGCGAGGAACATCTGCAGTGCGTCGGTGTTGCGCAGGTTCAGCGACACGGCGACGGCCATCGTGTCCGACGCGGCCATGTCGCCCATCCGGACGCTGTGGTCGATCGCCGCGTTCATGTTGTGCGGCATGGCGATCATCGGTTGTGCGCCCGCGGCGGCCGTGCCGCTCACGTCGGCCGTCGCCACCAGCACGATGCCGGCGACCACCGGCACGGGCGACAGCGCGGCCACGAGGATGCGCATGGCTTTCTTCACGGATACTCCCGACGTTCGGCGCTTTGCGGTAGTCGGGACGTTATGACTCCGTGATCGGGCCAGTCAACTTACCGACATTGACTGTGGAACCCGTTAAGAATTCCGAAAGACCTTGTTAAGAATTCCGAAATACCTTACGGCGCAACCTGTTTCCGGTTGGCCGGCGGAACACTTCCGCCGGCCACCCTACTGCGTAGGTGTCTACAGCCCCAAGATCTCGGCCAGTGCCGTGTGCGGCAGGTCGTGCGCCTGCGCGACCGGCTTGTTGGCCAACGCGCCCGCGTGCGTGTTCAGGCCCAGCGCCAGCGCGGGGTCCGCGGCCAACGCCGGACGCCAGCCGTGGTCGGCGATGGCGACAGCGTAGGGGAGGGTCACGTTGGTCAGTGCGTAGGTCGACGTGCGCGGCACGGCGCCCGGCATGTTCGCCACGCAGTAGAACACCGATTCGTGCACCACGTATGTGGGGTCGTCGTGCGTCGTCGCGTGCGAATCGGCGAAGCAGCCACCCTGGTCGATCGCGATGTCGACGAGCACCGAGCCCGGCTTCATCGTCGCGACGAGCGCGTTGTCCACCAGTTTCGGCGCCCGCGCACCCGGCACCAGCACCGCGCCGACCACCAGGTCGGCCTCGCGCACGGCCTGGTCGATCGAGTACCGGTTGGACGTCACCGTGCGCAGCCGCCCGCCGAACTGCGCGTCCAACTGCCGCAAGCGGTCCACGTTGGTGTCCAGCACCTCGACGTCGGCCCCCATGCCGACCGCGACCGTCGCCGCGTTCACACCGGCCACGCCGCCGCCGATCACGACGACCCGGGCCGGGTGCACGCCGGGCACGCCACCGGGCAGCACACCCCTACCCCCGGAGGGCTTCATCAGCGCGAACGCGCCGACCTGCGGCGCCAGCTTGCCCGCTACTTCGGACATCGGGGCGAGCAGCGGCAGCGCGCCGTTCTTGGTCTGCACGGTCTCGTAGGCGATGGCCGTGGTGCGGGAGTCCATCAGCGCCCTGGTCAGCGGCTCGTCGGCGGCCAGGTGCAGGTACGTGAACAGGACCTGCCCTTCGCGCAAGCGCTTGTATTCCGCGGCGATCGGCTCCTTGACCTTGAGCACGAGCTCACCCTCGGCCCAGATGTCCTCTTCGGTCGCCAGGACCTTCGCGCCCGCGGCGAGGTACTCCTCGTCCGGGATCGCCGAGCCGAGACCGGCACCGGCCTCGACGAACACCATGTGGCCATGGCTGGACAGCTCGTGCGCGCCGGCCGGGGTCAGGGCGACCCGATATTCGTTGTTCTTGATCTCCCGAGGGACCGCGATCTTCACACCTACTGTCCTCCCAAATCGGTTGCGGACACCCGTGTCCACCACAACGGTGGAGCAGTGTTTGTCCGATGTCATCATGCGGCCGGCACCAACCACGCGCACGCAGTATGTGCTCGCGGCACAGTCTTGGCCCGTTAGTGTTACGCCCAGCGGACCGCGACGAGCTGTGTCAGCAGCGCCAACCGCACGTTGGGTCAGTCAAATCGACGCCGGAGAGCTCGGCAACGCGGCGCATGCGATACCGCAGCGTGTTGGGGTGAATCCGCAACGCCTGCCCGGCCGCGCGCGGGTCGCCCGGGTGCCGCAGCCACTCGTAGAGGGTGTGCACGTACTCGGTGCCGTTGGCCTCGTCGTGCTGGCGCAACAACGGCACCGGTCCCAGCTCCGCGACACCCGCGGACTGCGCCGCGTTGGCCAGCCGATGCAGCGCGAGCACGGCCCACGCGTCCTGGTAGTCGGCCACCCGGCCGGGCACCAGCCCGGCCCGGAGCAGGCCGAGTGTCTCCTGGGCCTGCGCCTTCGAGCGCGGCAGGTCGGTGATCGGGACCGGGGCGCCGGCCGCGGCCAGCGACCGTTCGCCCGCCGTGCCGTTCAATGCCGTGCGCAGCGCGTCCCACCCGCCGTCGCCCGGACCGTCCGGGACCACGGCGTAGAGCAGCCCGTGCAGGTCGGCCACGGCGGGGCGATGGCCGATGCCGTTGGTGATGCGCTCCCACATCGCCAGGCGCAGGCCTTCGGTACGCATCTCGTCGGCCGGTTCGCGGCCGGCCGCGTCGATCGCGACGACGCGGTGCGGCACCTCGGCCAGGTCCAGTTCGGCCGCGGCGACGCGAACACTGCCGTGGCCCTCCAGCATCGCGCGCACACGTTCGGCCGAGTGCCGCCGTTCGGCGTCGACCCTGGCCCGGCGGCGCAACAGGTGCAACGCCACGACCTGGCCGGCGTCCGCGAACGCCGCCGCCCGCGCGTCCGGCACCCGGCCGGTCACCACGGCCCACATCGAGCCGAGCAACTCGCCGCCCATCCGGATCGGCACGATCAGCCGGGGCAGCGTGCCGTCCTTCTGCGCGGCCACGTAGATCGGGTTGCCGCCCCGGGACAGCTCACGGAACACCCCGCGCGACCGGAACCGCGCCAGCACGTCGTCCGGCACCCGCCGCCCCATGATCGTGGACACCCGGGCCGGGTCCGTGCGGTCCTGGCGGGCGGAATACGCGAGCACCCGCGAGTTGGCGTCCTCGATGGTCACCGGCGCGTCCACGACCGCGGCCACCGCGTCCGCCAGCCGGAACAGGTCGCCCAGACCGCTGGGCTCCAGGTCGGTGGGGTCGGTGTCGGCCGCGTCGGCCGCCGCGTCCAGCACCGTGCGCAGCAGCCACACCAACTGCGCCCACCCGGTGCCCGACCGCACCTCGACCAGCGACGTGTCGGCCGACCGCGCTGCCGCGACCACCGCCGCCTGGCCGCTCACCGGCGGTTTGAGCAACACCGCGGCACAGGAGCGCTCACCGGCGTGCCGGATCAGCTCGACCGCCTCCCGCCCGCTGCTCACCGCGGGGCCGAGCACCAGGTCACCGGCGGCCAGCGGCGCCCGACGGCCCGACTCGGCGATGACCACGTCGCTCACCGCACACGGTGACTCCGCGACCAGCACTGCTCGCAGCAACGTCGGCCCCACGCGGTCGACGACCCCCTGCACCGTGAGCATCCCGGCTCCCGCCGTAGTGACCCGTAGTGAGCTGTACTGAGCCAACGACGACATCGTCGCACCGGACCAGCCCGAATGGTGGTTCGGTCGTGCACGTTGTGTCGCGACCAGTCGCTACGGACCGTGTTCAGCGGGCGTGTCGGTGCGCGAGCAGCGCGCGGGTGAGCCCGATCAGGCCGCCGGTGATGAGGATCACCGCGGGCAGCAGCAGGTTCGTCAAGGCCATGTCCACCGGCGAGAAGGCCGGCATCGACGCGTTGCCCGGCGTGTCCGGCATGCGCAGGCCGATCAGGTTCATCACCAGCGCAACCGCCGTGAACACCACCGCGATCACCGTGCACGTGCGGCCCGGTTCCACGAGGGACAGTGCCAACAGGCCGATGCCGATGATCAGCAGCGCGCCGTAACTGTTGCGCGGCTGGAGATACGCGATCAGCTCGATCGCGGCCGCACTGGCGATCGCGAGCAGCAGGCCGAGGCCGCCGACCGTCCACCGTGCCCTGGACAGCTGCCGGCCGAACCGGAACGGCACCACCGCGATCGCGGCCATCGCCAGTCCCAGAACGAAACCGCTGACACTCACCACGACGGCGAGGTGTTGCGCGCC
>Ga0070714_100001393_pt1 | contig 17526 bp, 15 predicted proteins | sample LARL83metaG_FD_65450 | JGI IMG/M metagenome (GOLD analysis project Ga0070714, IMG submission 65450) | Corn, switchgrass and miscanthus rhizosphere microbial communities from Kellogg Biological Station, Michigan, USA - LAR L8-3 metaG | ecosystem: Host-associated > Plants > Roots > Rhizosphere ... | reverse complement strand
GACCGCGCCGAACGCGTTGCCGGCCAGGAATGGGCCACTGAAACGGGCCAGACCTTCGCTCCACAACTCGTCGATGCGTGCGACGTCGGCACGCAACGCCGCCGGCAAGCTATCTGGCAACCGGATGCGCAAGCCACAGTTCATTCCGCAATGCGTGCGCAGCGCGCTAAAGCCCGAATGCATCTCGGCGACGGCGCAACGCGCCCACGTGCGCGCCCGCGAATCGGACGGCCAGACGTCCGGATGACGCTCAGCCAGATACTCGGCGATCGCCAGCGAATCCCATACCACCGTGTCGCCGTCGCGCAGACACGGCACCTTGCCATTCGGCGAGAACGCGCGGAACGCGCTCCAGCTCGATCCTGTGCCCGGCGCGAACGGCACCAGCCGCTCGTCGAACGGAATACCGAGTTCGCTCAGCAACAGCCACGGCCGCAGCGACCACGACGAGTAGTTCTTGTTGGCGATATAGAGTTCGTACACGTTGCACTCCCGGTTGACTGTCTGAACGACCTGGCCAGCGTCGCCAAGAATGGCTACATCAGACGCGCCGTGCCGGAGACGCGAATGGAACTGCCCGGCTCCGTCGGAATCTCGGCCCTGAGGCGCGAAGGACAGCCCATGTCCACGCCCTGCACCACCTCGATATCGCCACCGTGTGGCCAGTCGAGGTCGCGCAGATAACCTGCGAAGGCCGCGGTCGCGGCGCCGGTAGCCGGATCCTCGTAGACGCCACCGGAGGCGAAGGGATTGCGGGTATGGAAACGCTGCGGCGTTTGCGTATGGGCGAGCAGGATGGTGACTAGCCCGGCGTTGCGCATCAAGGTGCGGCCGGGGTCCAATTCGTAGGCCATCGCCGCCAGCGCTTCGCGGCTGCGGAGGGCCAGTGCCAGGTGATCCGCGCCACCATGGATCAGCGCGGGTGGCAGGCTTGGATCGAGATGCTCGCGGGTGTAGCCGAACAGTGCCAGCGCCTCGTCCACCAGCGCTTGCGGCGCAGGTGCGCTGCGGGTTGGCGGCGATTGCAGGGCTGCGCTCAGCATGCCGCCCACGCTCCGGCCTTCGACGGTGATCTTCGCCTCGTTGAGGGTCAGCGCGAACACGCCGTCGCCCTGCGCGAGCGCCAGCGCGGCGCCCAGCGCGATCGTGGCGTGGCCGCAGAACGGCACCTCGGATTCAGGGGAGAAATAACGCACCCGCCAGCTATCACCCTGGCGTGTGGCGAAGACGGTTTCCGAAAAACCGACATCGGCGGCGATCCGCTGCATCACCGCCGCCTCCGGCAACGCGTCGGCGATCAGCACGCCCGCGGGATTACCGCCGGCATCGCCGTCGGCGAAGGCTGCGATGCGCAGAACCTCGGCGCCGCTCATGTCGGCTCCGACACTGCCGCCAGCGCCGGCGCTGCCCTGCGCCGTGCATTCGCCAACACCACGCCGCCGACGGTGATCACGCCACCGACCAGGGTCAGCATGCCGGGGCGCTCGCCCAGCCACAGCCAGCCGATCAGCACCGCGATCGGCGGCGAGAAATAGATGAAGCTGGACACCTGCGATGCGGAGGCCCGACGCAATGCCGCGTTCCACGCCAGGTAGCCGATGAAGGTGGGTGAGATGCCCAGCCACAGCAGCGCGGCGATATGCGACCAGGGCGCTGTCTGCAACGCCTGCGGCAGCTGCCAGCCAAATGGCAGTGTGGCGAGCGTGCCCGCGAAGAATGTGAATGCCGTGACGCCGACCATGCTGTTGCGCGCAAATAGAGGCCTCTGCCCCACAAAATAGATCGAACAGGCGAGCACGCTGAGCAGCACCAGCGCCGCCATCGGCTCGAACTTCACCTGCTTGCCGCTGGCGAGCACCACCATCACCACACCGACCAGTGCCACGCCGAGTCCGGCCAGAGTGCGCGCGGACAACCGTTCACCGACCCATACCGCCGACACCGCCGCGGTCGCCGCCGGCACCAGCGAAATCAGGATGGCGGCCGTGCCGCTGGCGATCCGCGTCTCCGCGTAATTGAGGCACAGGTGATACGTGGTCAACCCGATCACACCGAGCAGCGCCAGCTGGGGCCAGTCGCGGCGCGCGGGCAGCGGTATCCGTTTCAGCAGCATCAGCAGGCCGAAGCACAGCGAGCCGATCGCCAGCCGCGCCAGCGCCACTTCGCCTGGCGTGAACGAGGCCAACGCGTAGGCGATCGCGGCATACGCCGACGACCAGGTCACAAGGGCAATGCCGATATAGGAAAGTGCGCGCCCGTCGAGGCGCTCGGAGGTATCCATGGGGAATTCCAGGGCGGGGAAGTGCGAATCCTAGTCTTACCGTTCGCGCCGAGGAATAATGCATCGAATCGTTTGGATGATGTTTCGCCAACGATCGAAACAAACAAACCCTGATCCTGCCTTGGAATCGAAGTCATGGAAACGAAGCCGGAATTGGACGGCAAGGACTGGCAGCTGCTGGAAGCGCTGCAACTGGACGCCCGCCTGGGCTACGCCGAGCTGGGCCGCAAGGTGCGGCTGTCCGCACCCTCGGTGGCCGAGCGGGTCAAGCGGATGGAGGAAGCCGGCGTGATCAGCGGCTACCGCGCCACGGTCAACCCGAAGCGTCTTGGCTACTCCATCAGCGCGATGATACGGCTGCGTTGCGACGGCGTTACTTGCGCGCGCATCGGCACGTTGGTGGAAGACATTCCCGAGGTGCTCGAATGCCGCCGCCTGGCCGGCGAGGATTCGGCGCTGCTGCACGTGGTGGCGATGTCGATCAGCCATCTGGAATCCGTGCTCGACCGGTTGCTGAAAACCGGCGCCAGCAACAGCACCACGACCTTGATCGTGTTGCAGACACCGCATGAACATCGCCCGCTGACCCGCGCAATGTGGAACGCAGCACTCGCCATGTCGCGCGATTGAGCGCCATCTCGATGACATACGTTTGTCGCCGCCCATCATCTCGATCGGGTGCGACTTGCATTCGGACATATGATCTCCTCGAAGCTGGCGTCCTTAATTCCGATGAAGAAGTCCCGTCGCTGTTGAACGGCGACCCGAACCCCACCCTCCACCGACCGATCCGATGACCGACAAACCCACCGACACACCGGCCGACGAAGCGCCTCTCAATCCCGAACGCCGCCGCCTGCTCGGCGGCATCGCCATCGCCGGCGCCGCGTTGACTTTGGGCGGCTGCAGCCCGGCCGATGGCAGCCGCCCGGCCGCGGCCGGCATGCAGGAACTGCCCGCCGCCGCGCTCGATGCGTTGCTGCGCCAGCACATCCAGCAGGTGGTGGTGGTGTATGCCGAGAACCGCAGCTTCAACAACTTGTTCGCGCACTTCCCCGGACTGGCGCAACCGCTGAAGCAGCTCGACGCGCCCGAATACCGCCAGCGCGACCGCGACGGCAGCCTGCTCACCACCTTGCCGCCGATCTGGGGCGGTCTGGCGCCGCACGCGCAGACCGTCGACAACCGCCGCTACCAGATCGACGAACAAGCCATCACCGGTTTGCCGAACCAGCCTTTCGCCTTGCACACGCCTGACGGCGCACCGCTGCCGCACGGCGTGATCACGCGCGACCTGGTGCATCGCTTCTACGAGAACCAGCTGCAGATCAACAGCGGCAAGAACGACGGCTTCGTCGCCTGGGGCAACACCGGCGCGATGGTGATGGGCCACTACGCCGACGGTGCCGCGAACCTGCAGCTGTGGCGAATCGCACAGCAATACACCTTGTGCGACAACTTTTTCATGGGCGCCTTCGGCGGTTCGTTCCTCAATCATCAATACCTGGCCGCGGCGCAGCCACCGTTCTATCCGCAGGCGGATCAGAGCCCGGCCAAGTTCCAGATCGCGGCGGTCGAGGGCGACGACCCCACCGGCATTCGTCCGAAGCTGGCCGACGACTCGCCGCCCAGCGCGATGCAGGGCCGCTCGAGATTCGCCGCACACGACCTGCTCACGCCGGATTTCTGGGCGGTCAACACCATCGGCCCGGCGTACGCGCCGGCCTTCAGTCATGACGAGCGGCAACCGCAGCTGGCCGATGCGGATAGCCCCAGCACGTTGCCGGCGCAGACTCATCTCACCATCGGCGACCTGCTGTCGGAGGCGAACATCGACTGGGCGTGGTATGCCGGTGGCTGGCAGCTGGCGCTGGATGGGCATGGCGACGGCGACCACCACGCGTTTCCGGAGGTGCCCAATTTCCAGATCCATCATCAGCCGTTCAATTACTTCCGCCAGTTCGCGCCCGGCACATCGGCGCGGCAGCAGCATCTGCGCGACGCCGGCGTCGGCAGCAGCGCCGAAAGCAACCACTTCATCGCCGCGATCGAAGCCGGCACGCTGCCGCCGGTGTCGTTCTACAAGCCGCAGGGCGATCTCAACATGCACGCCGGCTATGCCAGCGTGGCCGCGGGCGACCAGCATCTGGCGCAGGTGGTGGAGGCGTTGCAGAAGAGTCCGCAATGGCCGCACATGCTGGTGGTGATCACGGTGGACGAGAACGGCGGCTGGTGGGACCACGTGGCGCCGCCCAAGGGCGATCGCTGGGGGCCGGGGTCGCGCATTCCCGCGCTGATCGTGTCGCCGTTCGCGAAGAGAGGTTTCGTCGACCACACCATCTACGACACCGGCTCCATCCTTCGCTTCATCACCCGCCGCTTCGGCCTGAAGCAGCTGCCTGGATTGAAACTGCGCGATGCGGCCATGATCGCTGCCGGCGGGCCGCCGCCCGGCGACCTCACCGCGGCGCTGCAGTTCGGTTGATTACCGTTCCCTCTCTTGCTGCCCGAAGGGACTTCCTTCGCTCGCAGGAGAGCTGACCCTTTCGCATCACAGAGATCGCCGCCATGCGCGAGATGTATCCCGAAATCGAGCCGTACCAGACCCATCGTCTCGCGGTCGATCCCGTCCACACGTTGCACGTGGAGGAATGCGGTAACCCGAATGGCCTGCCGGTGATCTTTCTGCACGGTGGACCGGGCGCGGGGTTGGCGACCTACCATCGCCGTTTCTTCGATCCGGCGCGCTACCGCATCGTGCTGTTCGATCAGCGCGGTGCCGGCAAATCCACGCCATTTGCCGAACTCAACGACAACACGACCTGGCATCTGGTGGCCGACATCGAGGCGATCCGCGAGCAGTTCGGCATCGAACGCTGGGTGGTGTTCGGCGGCTCATGGGGTTCGACCTTGGCGCTGGCCTATGCGCAGACCCATCCAGAACGCGTGCTCGGCCTGGTTTTGCGCGGCATCTTTCTCGGCCGGCCGCAGGAGCTGCGTTGGTTCAACGAAGTCGATGGCGGTGCCTCGCAGATCTTTCCCGAGCGTTGGGCACGCTTCCGCGACTTCATTCCCGAGCAGGAGCGCGACTCGATGCTGGACGCCTATTGGCGTCGCCTTACCGGCAACGACGAAGCCATGCGTCTCGCCGCGGCACAGGCATGGAGCGCGTGGGAAGGCGGCAGCACCACGTTGCTGCACGATCCCGACGGCGCCGGCGATTTCGCCGATCCGCACAAAGCCGTCAGCCTGGCCATCATGGAGGCCCATTATTTCCGTCACGCGATCTTTCTCGAGCCCGACCAGCTGCTGCGCGACATCGACCGCATCCGGCACATCCCGGCGACGATCGTGCATGGCCGCTACGACATCATCTGTCCGGTGAAGAGCGCCTGGGACCTGAGCCAGGCATGGCCGGAGGCGGATCTGCACATCGTGCTGGCCGGCCACAGCGCGGCCGACCCGGCGATCGTCGACGAGCTGGTGCAGGCAACCGACCGATTGGCTGATCGCTACGCTTAGACGGGCTCGCCGCCTCGCTCAAGGCGTCAAGGTGGCTTCTGCCGGAATCAGATCCGGCTGCGATTGATACCAGCGCCGGGCCTGCAGCAGATGGAAGCGGCGCTTGCCGTCGGCGAGTGCCACGCCCAAGCCGAGCATGCCCCAGCGCGCATAGAGGTCGCCGCTCGGTTTGCCCTCACTTACATGCAGATGTGCCAACAGGTCGATGCGCTCGTTGTGCGCCACCAGATGATCGAGGATGAAGTCGCCACGCTGCGCCTCGATCTGGGCATGCGCGGTGGCCTGGCCGTCGTTGATCATGCCGGTGATCCATGTGGGAAACGCGCTGCGATCGGCGAACAGCGACAGCAGCAGGCTGACGTCCTTCATCACCAGCGTGGCGCTGCCGCGTACGCGCATGGGGCGATCCCAATCCAGACGGCCACGTTGCAAGGCGATCCTGGCCCACCACGGCGGTGCCGCGGAACCTTCTACGCGCACGCCATCAAGGGCCAGCGTGAAGCCATCGAGATCGAAGCTATGGCCGTCGCGGGTGGCGTGATGCAGCCGCGTATCCATTTTGAGCTGGCCGGCGAGGCGCGATACACCCAGCGCCAGGCGGACAGCAGCACTGCTCATCTGCATGCGTCCCGCGCTCACGTCGCCGTTGCCATCCAGGGTGAACTCGGTGCTCATCCGTCCGTTGCCCTGCAGGAAATAAAGACTCTTGCCAGGCAGGTAGCGGTTGTAGGCTCGCAAGTCGGGAACATCGGCATCGGCGAAATGCAGGCGGGCAATGAAATTGTGGCCGAGGCTTGCCAGATCGGCGGATGACTGCAACGTCACCTGCAACGCTCGCCCGCGCAGATAGGCCTGCCCAGGCGCATTGCGCGGCGCCAGCGTGAAACGATCCGCGATCATGTCCACCGTCGTGCGTGCACCATCCTCGCCGGCTACTACCCGCGCCTGTGCGCGCGCGCTGCCGGTGAACACGTTGTCGAGCAGGTCCGCCACCAGCACTGCCTGCGGCACCTCGACATGGCTGCCCGGCAACAGTCGTCCAGCCTCGATGCGCAAGGCACCCACGATATCGCCCGCGCCATTCATTTGCAGCCAGGGCCTGGAATGAGTCAGCGGCGTCAGCCAGCGCATCGAGGCGAAATGCCAGCGGCCCTCCAGCATGCCGGACAGCAATCGCAACGCCTCGCCAGACGAAGGCTGCGGCAACAGCTGCCGGCTGGCGAACTGCAGATGCGCGTCCACCTGGTTCGGCGTGGTTGTGTTGCCGGTGCCTGGGGGTGGCGGAATCCGCGCATCGATCATCACGGCATCCGCTTGCACGGCGAGATCGAGCTGACCATGACGTTGCTGCTGGGTTCCGTCGGCGTCGGTAATCGCCACCGGTGCGTTCCATTGCAAATGACCGCCCGGTGCCAACGTGCCGTGATCCAGCAGGAAGTCCGCGTTGAGATGGCCGCCCTGCGGTGAAAGCCGGACCGCCAGCGCGCCGGCCTTGTCGGCACCCAGCGCGATCGCCGGCGTGGTGCCTTCCGCAGCAACGCGTATCTTCGCCCGCTCGAGTTTTTGCCAACCCGGCAGCTCCTCATGGGTGAAAGGATCGAACGAGAAATGGACGTCGAGTTTCGCGTCGTGCAACAGCTCCATCTGCCGATAGTGCAGGCGCGCCTTCGGCATCAAGACATGTGAAGGAGAAATGGCAGTCGAACCGCCGCGCAATTGGTGGGTGAAGCCAAGCTCGGCCTCGCCTTCGCCATCGGCGACCAGATCACCCAGGCGCACCTGCCGCAGCGACGCCGTGCTGACGCGATCGACCGTGATACGCCAGGCATCGCTTCGCCATGGCGGCGGCTTGAGATCGATGCCGGTCGGCCGGATGTCGAGGCTTACCGCCGCGGTGCGGACCAGGCCGAAACGCAGTTCGTGCCGAAGCAGCGGCCACAACATGATGTGGCCGCTCGCCGCATCGCCCCGCGCGCTCCACAGCAATTGGCGCGCCTGGCCGTGCAGTTGCAGCCCATGCGCATGAATCTGTCCTGGCCACAACGTCCACGCCCAGGCCCATTGCGCGTGAAAAATCTGCGGCTTGCGATTGACCTCGGTCCGGGCGAGCGGGCTATTGAGGAATACATTGCCGCCCATCAGGTAGAGCACATACAGCACACCCAACAGCCACAGCAGTCGACGCATGGGTGCAGACGGTATGCGCATCAATCAGGTTCGGTTCGCGGCATGGCAACCCAGCATGGCGAATCTCGCGTGACGGTGCAGTGGAGCGCACGCTCCATCTCCGCATCGGAACTCCATTGCCTCGGTGCGGACCGACAAGCCTTCACCGGCGACCATGAACCGGCGCAAGAAACGGATGGTTCGGGGCGGCAGTGTTTTCCACACTGTGCACCGACTCCCACAGGAATGCGGCCATGTTGATGTTATTCGACTACCTGCCCTCGCAGAACGCGTGGAAAGTGCGTCTGCTGCTGAATCATCTTGGCCGTCCCTATCGCACGGTGCCGATCAGCATCTTCGAAGGCGAGGGTCGGAGCGCGGAATTCCGGCGCCTCAATCCGACCGGCACGGTGCCGGCGATCCAGCTCGACGACGGCCGCGTGCTGGCCGAGTCGAATGCGATCCTTGCATATCTCGCCGACGGCACGCCGTATCTGCCTGGCGATCCGTTCGAGCGCGCCAAGGTGCAGCAGTGGCTGCATTTCGAGCAGGAGCGGGTGGAGTCGGTGATCGGTTCGCTGCGCCATTGGACGATGACCGGGAAGCTGGCGCATCGCTCGGCGGAAATGATCGAGGCCAAGCACAGCGCCGCAACGCGATCGCTGGACATCCTGGAAAGCGAACTGTCGACGCGGCCATTCATCGCCGGCGACCACTACAGCATCGCCGACATGGCGATCTTCGCCTATGCCAGCCGCGCGGAGGAAGCCGGGCTTTCGCTGGAGGCGTATCCCCACTTCCGTGCGTGGATCGCGCGAGTCGAGGCGCAGCCGGGCTTTCTCGCCGAGATGCATCCGTATGCGATCGATCCGCACTCGAGCAGGGAGTTGCCCTAACCCAGCTTTCGCCACGGGTGGCTGGAGCGGGGGCAATGGCATACTCGGCGTTTTCCGGCCCGAGAGTTCTCCATGCGCCTGCTCCCCGCCCTCGCCTTCGGCACGCTCATATTGCCGCTGGCCGCCTACGCCAACGATCCGAATTCCTACGCTCAACCCGACCAGGTGCGCGTGACCCATCTGGATCTCGATCTGAAGATCGATTTTCCGCAGCGACGGCTCGATGGCCAGGCCACGCTGAAGCTGGACTGGAAGAATCCCAAGGCCCAGTCGCTGGTGCTGGACACGCGTGACCTGAAGATCGCGAAGATCGAGGCAGTCGGCAGCGACGGCAAGACCACGGCGCTGAAATATGCCTTGGCGCCGCGCGACAAGCAGCTCGGCAGCAAACTGACGATCGCCACACCGCAGCATCCGGCGCAAGTGCGCATCGTCTACACCACCTCGCCCGAGGCATCCGGCCTGCAATGGCTTACCCCGGCGCAGACGGCGTACAAGAAATTGCCGTTCATGTTCTCGCAATCCGAGTCGATCCACGCGCGTTCATGGGTGCCGCTGCAGGATTCGCCGGCGATCCGCTTCACCTATGACGCCCACGTCAGCGCACCGAAGGACGTGCGCGTGGTGATGAGCGCGATCAACGACGCGAAGCACCCGCTGGACGGCGACTTCAGCTTCGATCAGCCCCATCCGATCCCGTCCTACCTGCTGGCGATCGGCGCGGGTGACATCGCGGTGAAGGAAACCGGGCCGCGTTCGGCTGTCTATGCGGAGCCCTCGATCGTCGACAAGGCCGCGCATGAATTCGAGGACACCGAAAAGCTGATCGCCACCACCGAGCAGCTGTATGGCCCCTACGCGTGGGGCCGCTACGACATCCTGGTGCTGCCACCATCGTTCCCGTACGGCGGCATGGAAAACCCGAACATGACGTTCGCCACGCCGACGGTGTTGGTCGGCGACAAGAGCCTGGTCTCGCTGGTCTCGCACGAGCTGGCGCATTCGTGGTCGGGCAATCTGGTGACCAGCGCCGCCTGGCGCGACATCTGGCTCAACGAAGGGTTCACCACTTACGTGCAGGGCCGCATCACCGAGGCGGTGTACGGCAAGCCGCTGGCCGACGAGGAAGCGTTGCTGTCGGCGCGCGCGCTGCAGAAGAGCATCGGCGCGATGCCGGCCAACTCGCAGAAGCTGGCGCCCGATCCGCGCGGGGTAGGCGCCGATGATTCCTTGTCCGACGTCGCCTACGACAAGGGTTCGTGGTTCCTGCGCACGCTGGAGCAGCGCTTCGGCCGCGGCGCGTTCGACGACTACCTCAAAGGCTATTTCAATCACTTCGCCTGGCACAGCATCACCACCGAGCAGATGCTCGACTACATGAAGCCGAACCTGATCGAAAAATATCCCGGCAAGATGAGCTGGGATGAAGTGAAGGCCTGGGTTTACGACACCGGCATCCCGAAGGATGCACCGCTGCCCGACTCGCCGCGCTTCAACACCATCGACCAGGAACGCACCGCATTCCTCGCCGGCACGCTGGCCGCCGACAAGCTCGACGCGAAAGGCTGGAACACGCAGGAGTGGATGTATTTCCTCGACCGTCTGCCGGATGTCGCGCCGCTGGACAAGTTGCAGCAGCTCGACGCCGCCTGGCACCTCACCGGTACGCCGAACGCGGAGATCGGCATGCGCTGGTACAGCCACGCGATCGGCGGCGGCGACAAGGCGGTTTGGACCGCCGCCGCCGAACACATGACCCGGATCGGCCGGCTGTATCTGACCGTGCCGCTGTACAAGGCCTTTGCCCGGACGCCGGATGGCCTGGCTTATGCCGAACAGGTCTACGCCAAAGCCAAGACCGGCTACCACCCGCTGACCCAGCAGGTGGTGGAAGATCTCATCGCGAAGGCGAAAAAAACGAAGTAACCATATCGCTCCCTTCCCTGCCTTGCAGAGGAAGGGAGCGATATCTCTCACGGCCCTCCAAACCATCACGCCGAAACCATCATGCCGCCATCAACAAACACCACCGCCACCCCACTCTGGAAACGCATGCTGTTCCGCCGGCTGAAATTCCTGGGGTGGCTGGTCGGCTTGCTGGTCGTCGTGCTGGGCGGCAGCTACCTGTTTGCGCCGCAGTGGCTGATGCAGGCGAACTTCACGCGCGAGGCGATGGCGGCGCATCTGGACAAGCATTCGGTGCAGGCCGGCGATACGCGCTGGAGCTACTACGAAGGTGGCGACGGCCCGACCATCGTGTTGCTGCACGGTTTTGCCGCCGACAAGAACGTCTGGCTGGAAATGGCCAAGCTGCTTACGCCGCACTTCCATCTGATCGTTCCCGACCTGCCCGGCTGGGGCGAATCCTCGCGCGTGGCGGACGCCAGCTACAACATCGACGCCCAGGCGGCACGCCTCGACGAATTCGTGCAGACCTTGCGCCTGCAGCGCTTCGTGCTGGTCGGCCATTCCATGGGCGGCGCCATTGCGGGCGTGTATGCCAGCGAGCATCCCGAGCAAGTCGCCGAACTGGCGCTGATCGATGCGTTCGGCCTGAAATCCACACCGAGCGTATTGGATCGCGAGGTGCAGGCCGGCAAGAATCCGTTCGTGTACGACGACCGCGCCGGCTTCGAACGTGCCACTGCATGGGCCTTCAAAAAGCCGCCGGCCGTTCCCGGCCGCTTCATCGATGTGCTGGTCAAGCGCAACCAGCAGGACCATGCCTTCATCGAGCGCGGCCTCAGGGAGCTGCGCCAGCCGTCGCAATATCTTGCCGTGCAGAACCGGCTCGGCCAGCTGACCATGCCGGTGCTGGGCCTCTGGTGCCATGAGGACAGGATCGTCGACATCTCCGCACTGGACAGTCTGCGCAACGGCCTTACCGCCGCCAGCGCGATCAGCGCCAGCACCATCAACGGCTGCAATCACATGCCCATGCTGGAAAAGCCTGAACAGGCCGCACAGATCCTCAGCGGATTCGCGCTGTCGCACTGAATCGCGATCGCGCTCGGCACCGCGGTCGGCCCGCCAGGTCGACCCGGTCATCTGCGAGTCAGCCACCCCAGGCACATCATTGTGAATTGCGCATGACAACATGGGAGAATGGCGTCATGACCCGCAGTAAGACCTGCTGCCTTGCATGAAAACGGAACGATGCAGCGATCGATGAAGCAAAACTTCTTGCGCTCAGGTGTGGATGCGATCGTGCGGATGTCGAGCACCCGCACCAACTACTGGGCCGAGCTCGGCGTGGACACCACGCTGGGCGCACTGCTGGTCGTCGAAGGCTGGCGACTGCATGCCGGCAGCCCGTTGATCGCGCTACTGGCCATCGGGCTGGGCCTGTTCGCCTTCAGCTTCATCGAGTATTTCTTTCACCGCTGGATGTTCCACACGCGGGTCCCGCTTTTCGAGCAAGGTCACCGCACGCATCATGAGCAGCCACTGGGCTACGACTCGCTGCCGTTCTTCCTGCCCGCGGTGGTACTGCTTACCCTGGCCGGCTTGTTCACGCTGATCATGCCCACCGGTTTCGCCCTGCTGATGGCCGGTGCGATCACTTTCGGCTACATCACTTACGGACTGAGCCACTTCACCATCCATCACGTCCGCTTCAAGCATCCGTGGCTGCGCCGCTGGGCTGGCGCCCACCACATCCACCATTACCATCCGGACAGCAATTTCGGCCTCACCACACCGCTGTGGGACGTGCTGCTGGGTACGCGCTACGTGCGGCAGGCCCGCAAGTTCTGAATGAGTTTTAGCAGGTTGTTCTTCAACAACCTGCCAGGGGCCGGAGCCTTGATCCGCTGCGAATGATCACCCGGTCAGCGAGCGGCAACGAAACGATCAATCGGCGACGTCGTCGATCAGCCGGTCGAGTTCCGATTTGAGGATCGCGCCGTGCTGGCGCAGCCAGTCGCGCTGCTCACGCCAGTCCGGAAACAGGTTTTCGACCTGCGTCCAGAACCGCGGCGAATGGTTGCGCACCTTGAGGTGACACAGCTCGTGCACCAGCACGTAGCGCAACGCCACCGGTGGCGCCAGCGCCAGCGCCAGATCGAGATTGATGCGATCGCGGGTGTCGAGGCTGCCCCACAGGCTTTTCATCGGACGGATCCGCAGCGACGTTGGCGCCAGCCCGAGCTGCGGTACGTAGCTAGCCAGCCAGCGCGAAACATCGCGGCGGATCAGCGCTTCCAGATGCGACGCGAGCAGGCCGCGGGCGATCGGCAACGCGCGCGTATGCGGACGCGGGATCACCAGGGTCAGCCCGGTCGCGTGCGGCTCGATCTTCGGATAAGCGCCTTCGGCCCAGTCCAGTTCCGCCAATTCGCCGCGCAGCGGGAAGTTGCACGGATAGCCCACGCGCAGCGGCGGCAGCGGCTTCACGATCAGGTTCAGCTCGTCGAGCTTCTGCTCCAGCCAATCGGCATGGCTACGCAGGAATGCGCTGACCTGGGCCGGGTGGGTGCCGTTCGGATAGGTGACCCGCGCGCCCTTGGTGGTGATGGTGAGGCGCAGCCGGCGCGCGCGCGGATGGGCCGACTTCAGCACCCGAATGATGCTGCCGCCAACCGTCGCCAGTTCCAGCCAGTCGCCTTCCAGATGCTGCGCCATGAGCCTGCCCGTTTGTACCCCGGCCTGTCTTGGTTGAGTATTTTGGTTGAGTAAGGGGACCGGTTTGCGTGCCTGCAACCGGACACCCAGTATGCCGCCCCGGCCGACTTCGCGGTATGGATTTTTTGTTCAGCTTTCCGTAGGCCGCGGCAGGCCAAACCATTCCTCCAGCTTGCCCAGCAACCGCTCCAGTTCCAGCGTCAGCAAGGCAAAACTGGCGTCCAGCTCGGCCTGGGCGTCCTGCTGGCTATCGCCCAGCTCGTCCATCACCACGTCCAGGAACTTCAGCTTGCGGACGATCAGGTCCTCGCCCAGTACGAAGCTGATGCGGTCGTCGAAGGTCAGGCCCAGCATGAAGACCTGCTTGCCGTTGCGCAGATGCTCCTTGACCTCCTCGGCGTCCAGATCCTGCCGTCGGCAGCGGGCGATCGCGCCGGTGGCGGTGGCCGGATCGCGCAGTTCGCACTCGTCGCCGAGGGTCAGCCCGCCCGGCAGGTTGCCGTTGGCCAGCCAGTCGGTCATCAGCACGCGCGGGCCCTCCTCCGGCGCCAGCGGCACTGCCGGAAAGCTGCCCAGCGCCTCGCGGATCTGGGTCAGCGCGTTCTCGGCCGACTTGCGGCTGGAGGTGTCCAGCACCAGCCAGCCGTTTTTCTTGTCGACATAGGCGGACATCCGCGAGTTGCGCACGAAGGCTCGCGGCAGCAGCTCGGTCAGCAGATCCTCCTTGATGCGCTTGCGTTCGCGGCCGCCGACCTTGCGGCCTTCTTCCTCGGCGATCTTCTGCACCTTGCGGTGCAGTTCGTCATTGATCACCGCGGCCGGCAGCAGCTTGTCCTCGCCGCCGACAGTGAGCAGGGTGCATTGCTTCACGGTATGCGTGAGCGGCTCGCCCTCGCCACGCCCGACCGGCGGCACGAAGCCCTTGGTGAACATTTCCAGCGGCCCGCAAGGGCGCAGCCGATGCTCGGCCAGCACTTCGTCGAGGCGGTTCAGGTCTTGGGCAACGGCGGGAGAAAAGCGGAACAGCGTGAGATTGCGAAAAAACATTCAAAGTCCGGATAAGGGTGCGGCCCGAAGGCGGGGTTTTATGATCTTTCCGTTCATCCCGAGCGTAGGCCCAGCGGGTCGAAGTCGAAGCGCGCGATGCGGAGTCCTTCGACTTCGCTGCGCTACGCTCAGAGCCTGCCCCGGACTTGATCCGGGGACGAACGGGTGTGGAGTCGGGGCAAACGATGTCAGCGACTGACCGCAGTCACTGCCGCGGCCACGGTGTCGAGGTTGCTGCGATTGAGTGCCGCCACGCAGATGCGGCCGCTGTCGAGCGCATAGATCGCGTACTCGTCACGCAGCCGATGAACCTGCGCCTTGCTCAGCCCGGAATAGGAAAACATGCCGGCCTGCCGGTTGATGAAGCTGAAATCCGGCGCACCGAGCGCGGCCAGCTTGTCGACGAGACCGGCACGCATCGCGTGGATGCGTGAGCGCATCTCGCCCAGCTCGTGTTCCCAGCGCGCCCGCAGCTCGGCGCTGCCGAGCACGCCGGCGACCAGACTGGCGCCATGCGTGGACGGGCTGGAATAGTTCGCGCGGATGGTCTGCTTGATCTTCGACAGCAGCCGCGCCGCCTCATCGCGATCGGCACCGACCATGGACAGTGCGCCGACCCGCTCGCCGTACAGCGAGAACGACTTGGAGTACGAGTTGGCGACCACGAACGCCTCGATCCCCGACGCCTCCAGCAGGCGCACCGCGGTGGCGTCCTGTTCGATGCCCTGGTCAAACCCCTGGTAGGCCATATCGACAAACGGCAGCAGCCGGCGTTCCTGCAGCAGCGCAATCACCTGCTGCCATTGGGCGGCATCCAGATCGACGCCGGTCGGGTTGTGGCAGCACGCATGCAGCAACACCACCGTACCCGGCTCCAGCCTGCCCAGGTCCTCCAGCATGCCGGTGAAATCCAGGCCATGGCTGGACGAATCGTAGTAGCGGTAATCGAGCAGCTCGAAACCGGCCGTGCGGAACACCACATGATGGTTGCCCCAGCTCGGATTGCTGATCGCGATCTTCGCGCCCGCGCCGGCCACCTGCTTCAACAGATCGGCCGCCACCCGCAGCGCCGCGCTGCCGCCGATGGTCTGTGCGGTGGCTACCCGACCGGCCGCCAGCAGCGACGATTCGGCGCCGAACAGCAGTTGCTGGGTAAGCTGGTTGTACGTCGCCAGACCATCGATCGGCAGGTAGCCACGCGGCTTGCCCGCTACGACCAGCGCCTGCTCCACTTCGCGCACCGTCGGCAGCAGCGGGATACGGCCCTGATCGTCGATGTAGATGCCTACACCCAGATTGATCTTGCCCGGGCGCTGGTCGGCCAGATAGGTCTCGGTCAGGCCCAGGATCGGATCGCCGGGGGCCATTTCAACGGATGCAAAGAAGGACACAGTGATTACTCGGCAGGTGGTGTCTAAGGGTAGGCGAGGCGTTCAAGCTTGCATGGCAACGGTCTCATCCGTTGCGTCAGCTGTCCATGCAGACGGTCCAGCCGGCGGCACACCCAGGCTGAAATCGAACAACGTGCGATCGGCCAGCTGCGAGGGTGACACATGGCCGAGTGCGCGGAAAATGTTCTCGCTGCGCCCGGGCTGCAGTTGCTCCCACTCGGCCAGCATGCGCTGCACCGCCTTGCGCTGCAGGTTGTCCTGCGAACCGCAAAGGTTGCATGGAATGATCGGGAAACGCTGCTGCGCGGCGTACTCGGCGATGTCGCTTTCGCGGCAATATGCCAGCGGCCGGATCACCACATGGCGCCCATCGTCCGAGCGCAGCTTCGGCGGCATCGCCTTCAGCTGTGCCTGGTAGAACATGTTGAGAAAGAACGTGGCGAGAATATCGTCGCGGTGGTGGCCCAGCGCGATCTTGGTGATGCCGTTGGCCGCCGCCCAGCTGTACAGCGCGCCGCGCCGCAGCCGCGAGCACAGGCTGCACATGGTCTTGCCGGCGGGAATCACCCGCGTCACCGTACTGTAGGTGTCCTGCTCGATGATATGGAACGGCACGCCGCGCGCGACCAGATAGTCCGGCAGTACATGTTCGGGGAAATCCGGCTGCTTCTGGTCCAGGTTTACCGCGATCAGCCTGAAGCGCACCGGCGCCTTCGCCTGCAGCTGCAATAGCAGGTCCAGCAAGGTGTAGGAGTCCTTGCCGCCGGACAGGCACACCATCACGGTGTCGCCGTCCTCGATCATGCCGAAGTCGCCAATCGCCTGACCGACCTGGCGACGCAGACGCCGGGCCAATTTGTCGGCCTCCGCGGCTGGCGTGCGGACGAATTCGGGCTGGGCGGACATGGCGGCCAATCGGACGGTAAAGAACCCCTATTGTAGCTGGCTCCTCGCCCAGCTCCGAGCGGCCAAACGGCGTTAAACTAGGGGAACCGCCCCCAAAACCGCCGCTATCGCCATGCAGGTTCAGGATCACGCTGAAATCGTCCATCTGCTCGCCGAGCTGAGGATGGAGCATCGCGACCTCGATGCAGCGATCGATCAGCTGGCCACCGCGATCGGCCGCGACGAACTGCAGCTGACCCGCTTGAAGAAACGCAAGCTGTTGCTGAAAGACAACATCGCCCGCCTCGAGAGCAAGCTGATTCCCGATCTCGACGCCTGAGCCTCGCCTTGCCGGAATACCGATGAACCACCTCGTACCGACCCGCCTGAACGATGAATACGTCGTGCTGGAACCGCTGAGCCTCGACCATGCGCCGGCGCTGGAAGCGGCCGCCGCCGACGGCGAATTATGGAATCTGTGGTTCACCAGTGCACCGGCGCCGGGCCAGGCGCGCGGTTATGTGGAAAAAGCGCTGCAGGGCCAGGCCGACGGCTTGATGCTGCCATTCGCCGTGCGCGAAACATCCAGCGGCGAGATCGTCGGCACCACCCGTTACTACGACTACGCGCCCGATTTGCCCCGTCTGGCGATCGGCTATACCTGGTACGCAAAGCGCTGGCAGAAAAGCCATCTCAACACCGCCTGCAAGCGACT
>Ga0070714_100001392_pt1 | contig 17527 bp, 7 predicted proteins | sample LARL83metaG_FD_65450 | JGI IMG/M metagenome (GOLD analysis project Ga0070714, IMG submission 65450) | Corn, switchgrass and miscanthus rhizosphere microbial communities from Kellogg Biological Station, Michigan, USA - LAR L8-3 metaG | ecosystem: Host-associated > Plants > Roots > Rhizosphere ... | reverse complement strand
AGGGTTGGACGACGGCCACATACTCAGCGCACGCGGGTTCCCTGAACGGTATGGTCCGCGCGGGGTGTATGTGACCATGCGCACAAGCGCCCACCGGATGTTCGGCAACGAGTGGCTGCAGACGGATGCCGACAAGGCTCACCTGCAGCGCCTGGCGAAGGGGTTCAGTGGGGCCGGGGTATACCTGCCAGATTCGGGTGCGGTTGTAGGCATGATGACCGACGCCGATACGAGCCAAGGCGGTGAAGGCGGCTACACCGGGCTCATGCTTCCGCTGTCGACCCTTCGCCGGTACTGGGATGAGCTTGACGACCTGCTTCCATTGCCCTGGCTAGAGCCGCGTGAATGCCGTCGCGAACTGCGGACTCTGGTAGCGGGAATGCATGTCGGCCCCGACCTCGGGACCGTGGTGTCGGCGGCTATTCCGATCACGTGCGACGACCCAATCGACTCACTCTGGCAAGCGATTCGCTTCGTCGGAGAATCCGGGCTTGGTGACGACGGCGTGCGCAGGTTCCTAGTAATGCTTGCCTCTCACCTAGATTCGGCGGCACAATCACGCTTGGCCGCATGGGCGAACTCTTGGCGGAACGCGTGGGCACAGGAAATTAGCTCCGCCAGGCCTCCTGTCACGTCGATAGTCGTTAAGATACGCACTCCGGTTAAGAACCAGAGGTCCCATGTGGAGATAACGGCCCAGTCTTTTGTCGACGGACGGTGGATTGCGTCAGAAGACAAAGTTGAAGCACCTCGTACTAAGATAAGAAAGAACGTAGAGACGCTTGTGTCTGCCCAGGTAGCTAAAGTGCGGCCACAAGAGCTCATGATCGAATTCGCGGTGGAGCAAGACGACCTTAAACTCCCTTTCGACGAATGGCATTACTGGGAGCCAAAAACCACGCGGGAGTTGCCGATGCGGTCGGTGCCGCTCGTGGTCTGGAATTTGTCGCGACTAGACCCGGAAAATTTCAGGGCGTCATCTCGTGTCCGCAAGCGCTGGAGAAATCTCCGCGGGACAGGTCAGACCTCACTAGAATCAGTAACCTGCGACCTGCCGTACGGTTACGACGATTTCTATAACTGGCTTGATGCCGATGAAGAGGTCGGCGCCATCGCCTATGCGTCCCTCCCGAAACGGGACTGGCTGGAGGCGGCGCTGATCATCGGTATCCCGGTGATGGTCTGGTGCCGCCAGCAATGTGACGGCGATGGCACCGGCCACGCTGAGCACCTGGCTCGGCTTGGACAGCTTACCGCGGAGCTATCGGGAACCGACGCGAGTGCGTTGCCCACGCGAGTGGCAAGACTGCGCAAAGAAGCGATGAAGCCCGGCACTGGTGAGTGGCACTGCGGACGCCATCTGACCCTGTTCTGGGATGACCCGGCGCGGCTGCCTTTGCCTGACCCGCCGCTCACGAGTTGGAGCTGAAATGGCAAACTGGGAGATCTACTCCGGTAGTGGCCAGGCGCACGGCGATATCGGCATGCGCCTCCCGGCACCGCCGCCCTGGCGGCAGTTCGACGGAGGCCCGGCACTACCGGTCCCGGGTGATGATGTGCAAGCGAATCTGCACGCTGCGACGACCTACCTGCCAAGCCAGGATGCGGTCAGGCAGATCAATGCTGCCCTGTATTTGCGCAGGCCGCTCCTGGTAACCGGTCTCCCTGGAACAGGCAAGTCCACCCTGGCCTACGCGGTCGCGCACGAGCTTGAGCTTGGCCCCGTGCTGCACTGGCCGATTGCCAGCCGTTCGACTCTTCGCCAAGGACTGTATGAATACGACCCGCTCAGCCGGCTCTACGCCGCCAGCAGGCTCGACAGGGGCCAACCGTCTGACCCGACCGGTGCGGGAACGGACGAGGCGGACGGGGATGACATCGGCAGCTACATCAGGCTTGGGCCACTGGGGACAGCGCTGCTGCCCTATGACAGGCCGCGGGTCCTGCTCATCGATGAGATTGATAAGAGCGATATCGACCTCCCCAACGACCTGCTCACGATTTTCGAGACAGGCTCCTATGAGATAGTCGAACTCGCTCGCAGGGAAACCCCAGTCTCCCGAGTTATGACAGCCGACAGCACCCGAGTTCGCGCGGAGATCCACGACGGGAAAGTGGCCTGCCGTGAGTTTCCGCTCGTTATCATGACAAGTAATGGCGAACGCGAGTTCCCGCCGGCGTTCCTGCGCCGGTGCATCACGCTTACGCTCAAGCAGCCAGCCAGCGAGGCGGAGCTTACCGCGATTGTGAGCAAGCACCTCGGTGGACTCATTGGCAGTAAAGGCGAGCTTCCCAGGCAGGCACGCCAGATCATCGCGCACTTCTTCAGGCGCAGCAGCAGCAGCCAGCTCGCTAATGACCAATTGCTTAACGCGATCTACCTGTGCTATCACGCGGTCCTTGACCGCCCGGTTGAAGACGTACTGGCCCTGGCGGACCAGGTGATGCCGTACCTGAGCTCGGAGCCGGCCAGCGATGACCATTGACCGCCTCAGGAACGTGCTCGGCGCCATCGGGCCGCCGGTCACGCCACTGGAACTGGCCGAGATGCTGTGGCTCGCCGGGCACTTGCCCAGCGGCGAGCACGCGGACGAGCCACAGGCCTCCGGTGCGACAGCGGCGGCCGGCCAACTGCCCGACGCGGGCGCCGACGAACCATCGAGCACCGATACGGCTAACCGTAACTGGTCGCCCATGTATGTTCCGGGAGTTCTTTCCGGCGAGAGCTCAGGTACCGTTTTCCTCCCAGCCCCGCCGATGCTGGGACGGACCCTAGCGATTCAGCGAGCGCTCAGGCCATTCAAACGAAGGACCAGTTCCCTACTTGACCGGGTTGTTGACGAGGAAGCGACGGCCGCACAGCTCGCGGAGAACGTCCGCGCGCGCCCGTGGATCCCGGTCCTCGCGCCGGCTCAGGAACGCTGGCTTAGCCTCGCGATCGTCATCGACACCGGCCCGGCCATGGGCGTTTGGCACTCGCTGGCGGCTGAACTCGAGGAGGCCATGGTTCGTCTCGGGGCGTTCACCAACGTGCGCGTCTGGACCATGGCCGACTTCGCCGGCCGGGTGATGCTTCAGGCATCCTCGACTGGGACGGCACAGCCCCCGGCCGCCCTGGTGGACGCGACAGGCCGCCAGACGGTGGTAGTACTCAGTGACTGCTCTGGCCCGCATTGGTGGGGTGGTCGCGCGGCACCCGCCCTATGCCTCTGGGCAAGGCACGGCCCGACGGCCATCTTGCAGCCACTCGGTGAACGATTGTGGCGCAGGACCGCTGCCCCGGTGGTCCCTGGCCAAGCGAGCGCGGCCAGCCCCGGAGCCCCGAACACCGGGCTCCGCTTTACACCGCACGACGGCCGGGCGAGACACCGGCCCGGTGACGTGCCAGTTCCCGTGATCGAACTGTCCGCGGAGTGGATGGCTGACTGGGCCAAGCTAGTCAGCGGCTCTGGCGGCCTTCGGGACACGGCGGTGACCTATGTCAACGCGAACGCGGTCCCAGCGCACGAACCCCTCGCCCACGAACGGGGCCTAGCAATCCTTGACCGAGTCCACCGCTTCCGCTTGGCGGCATCCCCGCGCGCGGCGGCACTCGCCGCCCGCGTTGCGGTCACCGAGCCGTACCTCCCGGTAATGCAGCTCATCCAGCAGCGCGTCCTGCCCGGATCACGTCCGAGTGACCTCGCCGAAGTGCTGCTCAGCGGGTTGCTAGAGCCCGTCCCAGCCGTTGACGGACTCTACCGGTTCATACCAGGAGCGCGAGAAGCTCTCCTTAACACCCTTCCGCGCCAGCAGTCACTAGCCACCCTCGACACCCTCGCACAGCTCTCCGCCGAGATCGAGAAGCGCGCGGGCGCTGCGGTCAACCTGTTCCGGGCCGCCATCCAGGTGGCTGATCCAGAAACCGCCGGCATCTCATCCGAACGGCGTCCTTTCGCCCTGGCCAGTCCGGAAGCGCTCCGGCACTTGCATCCGCCCGTCGTCAACGCAGCAGGAGCCAGCGATGCGGCCGTTCCTCAGCCGGCGGAGACCCCAAGGGTCCCCCCCGCTCCTCAGCCTGTGGTCCTCCCCGCAGCCAGCCAGCCGCCGCAACCAGTGAGGGCGATGAGCGCGTCGGCCGAGGACGGGCCGTATTTCTTCCTGAGCTACGCGCACGCCCCGCGCGGCGACGACAGGGACGCGGAGGACCAGGACGTTTGGGTGCACCAACTCTTTCGCGACCTGTGCGAGTACATCGCCAACTTCACCGGCCTGGCACCGAGCAAGGTCGGCTTCATGGACCGGGAGCTTCGGTCGGGGGACCAGCGGCCGTGGCGGCTGTCGTGGAACCTGGCGAACTGCCGGGTCTTTGTCCCGCTCTACTCGCGGCGGTACTTCCAGACCGTCCACTGCGGCAAGGAGTGGTCGGCGTTCCGTAACCGCGCTGGGGGCGGTTCGGTCCAGGGATCCGGACGCGCGGAAACGATCGTCCCCGCGCTCTGGAGCCCGGTCCGGGCGGAGCAGTTTCCGCAGGCAGCGCGGTCGGTGCAGTTTGAGCCGCGGGAACTCGGCGATGCTTACGCCGAGTACGGCTTCTTCGCGATCATGAAGCTGTCCCGGTTCAAGGACGACTACAGCTGGGCGGTGCTGCGCCTTGCCCGGCATATCGTCGAGGTCGCGGAGCGGACGCAGGTCATGCCAGGGCCGGCGATGGACTTCGACTCGCTGCCTAACGCGTTCGAAGAGGGTGCGCTGCCCGACATGGCGGGCGACAAGCGGATGCGCATCATCGTCGCTGCCCCGCATCTCGGCAGCCTGCCGCCCGGCCGGAGCGCGGCCTACTACGGGCAGGCGGTCAGTGACTGGAACCCGTTCGCCCCCGAATCCGTGGAACCGCTCGCTGCCTACGCACGGGGCCTCGCCCGGTACCTCGGCTTCCGCCCCGAGGTTACCAGCCTCTACGAGCAGGAGGACGACCTCCTTAGGGATGACGGGCCGGTGGCAGGTCCAGCGATCATGCTCATCGACCCGTGGGAGGTCACCGAGGCGCGCTGCCGCCGGATTCTCGCGCGGCTCGACGAACTGAACAAACCCTGGATCCAGCTGGTCGTCGTGTGGAACCGCAAGGACGGCGAGATGACCGCCGCGGAAGCCCAGCTGCAAGCGGCACTCGATTCCGCCCTGCCGATCACCCGCACAGAGCGGGTCCGAGTGACTACGTTGAACGCCACCCGAGGGGTTCCCGCGCTTGAGGACATCCCCCCGGTGCTCGGCGACTTCATGCGCCACGCCGCCCGGCAGTACCTCAAGTACGCATCTCCGTCCGGTGGACCAGGCCGCCTCATCGCCCCGCCAACCGCCGCTTCTCCGACCCCCTGGGAGCACGAAGATGGCTGAGGAAGCGACGGCCAACGGCAAGGTTGACGGCAAGATAGTGACGTTCTACTCCTTCAAGGGCGGCGTCGGCCGCACCATGGCCCTGGCCAACGTGGCTTGGATCCTGGCGAGCAACGGGCTCAAGGTGCTTGTCGTGGACTGGGACCTCGACTCGCCCGGGCTGCACCGCTACTTCCATCCGTTCCTCGACCCCGCCAAACTGGCCGCCACGCCGGGTGTCCTCGAGTTGATCAACGACTACCTGTGGGCGGCCACCATGGAGGGCGAGCACGCGGACGACTGGCGCCGCGAGTACGCTCAGGTCTGGCGGCACGCCATCTCGCTGAACTGGAATCAGTTCCCCGCGGGCGGGACCCTGGACTTCGTGTCCGCCGGCCGGCAAAACCGCGACTATTCGTCGGCCCTCACCGCGATCGACTGGGACAACTTCTACGACCGGCTGAACGGCGGACGGTTCCTCGATGCGCTGCGCGCGGAGATGAAGGCGCACTACGACTACGTGCTCATCGACAGCCGCACCGGCATGTCCGACGTCGCCGACATCTGCACGGTGACCCTGCCAGACGTCCTGGTGGCGTGCTTCATGCTGAATGACCAGTCCATCGAGGGCGCGGCGACCGTGGCGTGGACCGTCGACCAGCGCTACCACTACCGCGACATCCGGGTGCTGCCGGTCCCGATGCGCATCGACGACTCGGAGAAGGACAAGGCGGACGCCGGCCTCGCGCTGGCCAGGAACAGGTTCGGCTCGCTGCCGCGCGGTCTGGTCGGGCACCAGGCGGACGACTACTGGGCGGCGGTGACGATCCCGTACAAGCCGTTCTACGCCTTCGAGGAGACGCTGGCCGTCTTCGGCGACATGCCCAGGTCGCCGTTGTCGCTGCTCGGTGCCTACGAGCGGCTGACCTCCGAGATCACCAGGGAGCAGGTCCGCGCCCAGGGCGAGATGAGCGAGGAGACGCGGCTGCGGTACCGTGCGCGGTTCATCCGGCCGCGGCACGCCGTCCCCGGCGTCGTCTACCTCAGCTACGTGCCCGAGGACCGGACATGGGCGCAGTGGATCGCGGGAGTGCTCGCCGAGCGGGGCATTCGGGTGGTGTCCCAGGCAGGCCTTGACCTGCCCGGCGCCGACACCGGGGACGAAGCCGAGTACGGCGTCGCGTCCGCCGACCGGACCATCGCCATACTGTCGGCCGCCTACGTCCGGTCGCAACAGGCCTGGCGGCTGTGGAACGCAGTAAGCGCGATCGACCCAGCCGGTACCGCGCGGCGCCTCGTCACGGTCCGGGTGGGAGAGGTGCCGATTGAGCGGCAGTTCTCGAACTCGACCATGATCGACCTCACCCACCGGGACGCCGTGCAGGCGACGGAGGAACTGCTGAAGGCTTTCGGCTCGCCGCCGAAGCTGACCGACCCGGCGCTGCTGCCCGCCACGCCGCTGCCGCGGTACCCGCGGACCATCCCGCCGGTCTGGAGGATGCCGCCAAGGAACCACGTGTTCACCGGCCGCACCGAAGTGCTCGAGCAGCTGCACGACCAGTTGCTCGGCAGCGGCAAGGCCGTCGTGGTGCCGGTCGCGCTGCACGGCATGGGTGGCATCGGGAAGACCGCCGTCGCGGTCGAGTACGCCCACCGTTACATGGCGGACTACGACGTGGTGTGGTGGGTCTCGGCGGAGGACCGCAACCTGATCGGCCCGGCACTCGGCGAGCTGGCCGAGCGACTCGGCCTCAAGGTGGGCAGCGAGTACGGCGGGACGGCTGCGGCGGCCCGCGAGGCGCTGCGCCTGGGTCAGCCGTACGACCGCTGGCTGCTCATCTTCGACAACGCCGAGGAACCCGCCGACCTGGCGGATTACTTTCCCGGCGGTCCCGGTCACGTGATCGTGACGTCGCGCAACCCGGCCTGGGCGAGCGTGGCCGACCCGGTGGACGTGAACGTGTTCTCCCGGCAGGAGTCGGTGGAGTACCTGCGGCGCATGGTCGACGGGCTGTCCGTGGACGAGGCCAGCCAGGTGGCCGAGGAACTCGGCGACCTGCCGCTTGCCATCGAGCACGCCGGCGCCTGGCTGCAGGCCACCGGGATGCCGGCGGCCGACTACGTGGCACTGCTTGGGACCCAGCTCGCCGACACCCTCGACCTGAGCCAGTCGCTCGACTTCCCCCAGCCGGTCTCCGCCACCTGGCGGGTGTCCTTCGACCGGCTGCGCCGTCAGTCGCCCGCCGCCGCCAGGCTGCTTGAGCTGTGCTCGTTCTTCGCGCCCGACCCCATCTCGATGACGCTACTGAACGGCGACGAGATGCTCGAGTCGCTGCGCCAGGTCGACCCCAAGGTGCGCGATCGGGGCGTGCTTGCCCGGCTCATCAGGGAGGCGGCACGGTACTCGCTCGCCAAAGTCGACCGCGGCTCGAACGCGATCAGCATGCACCGGCTAGTGCAGGCGGCCATCCGTGGCCGGCTGGACGCGCAGCAGGCCGCGGCCACCGAGCACGAGGCGCACATCGTCCTGGTGGGCGCCCGGCCACGGCAGGGCGACACCGATGACCCGGAGAACTGGCACCGGTACGACAAGATCTGGCCGCACCTGGAGCCCTCGGGCGCGTGGAACTGCGACGAGGTGGACACCCGCCAGCTGCTCATCGAGCGCGTCCGCTACCTGTGGAAGCGCGGTGACTTCGCGGAAGCGCTGCGGACCGGCCGTGAGCTGGAGCAGAAGTGGCAGGAGAGGCTGCCCCCCGACGAGTACTGGCAGCTACTCCACCTGCGTTCGCACATCGCCAACGTGCTGCGCTCGCAAGGCAAGTTCCAGGAGGCGTACGACCTGGACTCCGTGGTGTACGCCGAGCAGCGGGAGATCCTCGGCGAGACGGACCCGCAGACTTTGCAGACCGCTTCCAGCCTGGGCGGCGACCTGCGCGGGCTCGGCGAGTTCCACCGCGCGCGGGAACTAGACGAGGTCACCTACGAGCAGCTCAAGGACGCGTTCGGGGTCGACGACCCGGCCACGCTGAACGGCGCGAACAACCTCGCCGAGGACCTGCGGCTGATGGGCGAGTACTTCCGCGCCAGGGACCTGGACACCGAGACGCTGCACCACCGGCAGCGCGTGCTCACGAACCAGGACCACCCGTACACGCTGGACTCCGCCGCGAACCTGGCCCGCGACTTGCGCGACGCGGGCGACTACGCCGGATCGGTGATGCTGCTGCGGGACATCTACCCGCGTTACCGGGCGGTCGGCGAGGACCTGGTGGATACCCTGCGCACCGCGAAGAGCCTCGCGGTCTCGCTGCGGAAGCTGGGTCACCTGGACGAGGCCTTCGCGCTGACGAGGGAGACGTGCGATCGGTACGCGAGCAAGTACGCGGCCAATCACCCCGAGGCGCTCGCCTGCGTGCTCAACCTCGCCTGCGACCTGTCCGCTAGGGAAGACAAGCCCGCCGCCCTCGAAGAGGCGAACGCCGTGCTCCGTGTCTACCAGGCGGACCTGGGACCGCGGCACCCGTGCACCCTGGTGGCGCTGAACAACATCTCCACCTACCAGCGGGAGCTCGGCATGACCGGCGAGGCCCTGCGCACGGTGGACATCGCGCTCGACGCCATGCGGGACATCTTGGGGATGGATCACCCCTTCACCTTGTCCTGCGCCGTCAACAAGGCGAACTGCCTGCACGATTCCGGCGATCTCGATGCCGCCGCCAGCCTGCAGCGGGAGACGCTTGACCAGCTGCACAAGACCATGGGCGTCCGGCACCCGGATACGCTCGTGTGCGAAGGGAACCTCGCGATCACGCTGCGCGACGCCGGCCGGAGCGGGGAGGCCATCTCGCTGCAGCGGCAGGCGGTCCTGGCGATGAGCGAGGTACTCGGCGCGGACCACCCCGACGTCGCCGCGCTGCTCGCCTGGCGGCTGCGCAACCGCGACCTGGAGGCCCAGCCAACGTAACGTAACAGTGACATGTCGCGGCGGCCCGTACCCGGGTGAGCCATTCCTCGAGATCGCGGACCTCCCGCTTGAGCCGGTCCTCGGCCGCCTCACTAATTCTTAGGTGCTGTTCTGAAGATTTGTCCAATCTTGGCAATCACCCTTTGTGGGGGGATATTCAATTCTTGAATCTCTCTTTCTGCTCCTCTCAAGCAATAGATAACTCTTTCATGGACATCTCCCACCAAGTCTTGCGCCCTAACTCGGACCAGAACGTCATCGATGGCCCCCATGGCCTTAGAGGTGAATATCGCAAGAGTGCAATCTTGGCTTGTGATCGATAGAGGAAAAGCAGGGCCAAGATAGTTGAGATCGTAGTCCACCTTAAGTCTAAGTCCCACCGCCCGCAACAGGATAATCGCATCATCTCGCGTGATCCACGGGGGTGCATCGTCGTCTGGTCCCGAATTGCCTCGGTCCTTGAGCAGGACGCGGTAGGCTTCAGCCTGGAAGTAGGCGGGCGTGGCGCAGCCATTCGCAACAGTTACTAGCCAGATAGCCTTCTCGGCGTACCCCGCCACGTCAACGTGATTCCCAGCCCAACCTATCATGGGTTTTACTGTGTTCGCATACTGGGCGCGAGCAAGGATTAGCCCACCCGTAATCGTTGCAGCAGTGGTTGCCGACTGGATATCCAGTAGTTCGATTTTCCAAGGCCAACGGGAGATGAGCGAGACGGGAAGGTTCTGTCGGATGACGGCCCATAGCAACAGCAGCATGCACAAAATAAATAGAACAATTGGCAAGATAAACAGGAGATGGTTTCGATGAATTCGATACTGATGGCGCATTCCTTTGTTCCGTCTGGGGTATCGTGAAACTTATATTGAGGTTTGGTCATCTACTTTACATGATGGAATGCTGATGGCGGAACCTGTTGACGGCGAAATGCAAGCAGATAATTGGAACCGCACAAGATCGCTAGCAAGTCAACAAATGGGCAGTTCGCTTACGCCGGGAAAGGGGGCAAGCCAGCGATTCTGGACCGCGCTGCTCAGTTCTGACGGATCAGCCACGCCAGCATGTCAGGCACGACCTCGAGCGCGCCGAAGTGCCCGGCGCCCGGGCCAATCCGCAGTTGCGCGCCGGGGATATGCTCGGCGAGCCAGTGGGCGTGCGCCACGGGCGAGAACATGTCATTCTCGCCATGCCAAAGCAACACCGGGACTTGAATATCAGAGAGATTGAATCCCCAGGGCGAGCAGAACGCCAGCGAGTCATCAATCCACCCCGCCGCCGAGTGCCGCAACGCCTCGGCATAGTTCTCCGCAAGCAGCGCCCGGATCCCCGTGTCCGCGACTACCCGCCGGTCCGCTTCCGGCATCTCCGTCTCGAGAGTCGGTACGAAGCTCGCCGGGTCGGCCTTGATCTTGTCCCTTGCCTGCTCCAGCGTCACGGTCAGCAGTCCCGGCTCCGTGGCAGCCATGTTGTACTCACGGACATTGGACTCGGCCATCCCGGCGAACCAGTCCAGCCCTTCGGCCTCCCACGGCGCGGGCGACACAAGCGCTCCGGCCCTCGTCACCCGGCCGGGCAGCAGCGCGGCGCAGGCGAGCGCGTGCGGCCCACCCCCGGATCGGCCGATAACCGCGAACTTATTGAGGCTGAGCCCGTCGGCGATGGTTTCCACGTCTCGCGCCGCGTCTGCCACTCGGCGTCCCGGCTGCCTGTCCGAGCCTCCGTACCCGGGGCGGTCGTAGCTGATCAGTCGAACCCCGAGTTTGTAGAGCGCCTGCCTCGGCGGGAACGGTCCTACCCGGCTTCCGGGCGTGCCGTGCAGGTACACCACCGGATGCCCGTCCGGGTTCCCTGATGCGCGAACGGCAAGCTGACGGTCATCGGGCGAACTTACGTAGATATTCATCTCTTGTGAGAGGCTACGGCCTGAATCACAGGGCGGGTAGTTTTGCCGGGCCGGGCCGCGCATGGGAAGGGGCCAGCCGAGCTTCCATTAGGCACGGCGGAGCCGGTCGAGCGCCTGCCGGGGCGCGGCGTTCGGCCGTCTCGGCTTGCCTGGCTCGCATCCGCGCGCCCGCGAGGTCGGCCCGCGCCCCGGATGACCCATGCGATTGTTTCCCGGAATTTTTCACGGCAAACCGGCGGCCATCGGCCGCCCGCGTAATTTCAGTTCTCACGTGCCGTTTAGGTCCTCACCAAGATCCATAACGCAATCACACCCGCCAGCCTGCTGCTCAGTCAAGTCCACGGAGCGTTAACAACCGCAAATGCGTTATCGCGACGGCCGGGGTAACATCACTCCGTTCGGTTATACGACCGCGTCGGCCAGGGCGAAAAAACGGATGGGACTGCTGTCACCTCGGATTTATTAGAGAGTGCGTGGAGGGGCGTGATGCCTGAGGAGACTGCCGGGCAGCAGCGCGCGGCTGGCCGGATCGTAACGTTCTATTCGTTCAAGGGCGGGACCGGACGGACCATGGCGCTCGCGAACGTGGCCTGGATTCTCGCCGCCAACGGGAAGCGGGTGCTGGTCGCCGACTGGGACCTGGAGTCGCCGGGGCTGCACAAGTTCTTCCAGCCGTTCATGAGCCCTGCCGTCAGCGACCAGCCAGGCATTATCGATTTCATTCGCCACTATGAGTGGAAAGCGAAAGCGCTGGCGCAGCGCATCGAGGCGGCCGGCACGAGCGAGGGAGGCGGGGCCGGCGCCCGGCCGGACGCGATAGGCGAGCTCACCCGCGATCTCGTTGGCCAGATGGGGCAGTACACGGTCCCGGTTAACTGGCCTTTCCAGGGAAACGGTGCCATTGATTTCCTCACACCAGGAAAGCAGGCAAACGGCGTCTACGTGAATGCGCTGAGCGCCCTCGACTGGGGTACCCTCTACGAGGAACTGGGCGGTGCCGGGTTCTTTGACGCGCTGCGCGCGCAGCTGAAGAACTCATACGACTATGTCCTGATCGACAGCAGGGCAGGCCTGTCTGATACCGCGGACATCTGCACCCTGCACCTGCCGGACATAGTGGTCGACTGCTTCACCCTGAGTACCCAGGGCATGGAGGGCGGTGCCCGGATAGCCGGGCAGATTCAGCGGCACCGCGAGCGTGACATCACGATCATGCCGGTTCCCATGCGCATTGACCATTCCCAGCGGGCCAGCGTGCTCGCCGGGCTGCGGGCGGCGCGATCCCTGTTTGACGGGCTGCCCGCGGGAATGTCTGAGCCTGAGCGCGAGCAGTACTGGTCCGAGGTACAGGTACCGTACCTCCCGGCGTACTCCTATGCGGAGACGCTCGCCGCCTTCGGTGACCGGCCGGGCGATCGCGGCTCGCTGGTGCCGGCCTACGAGCGGATCGTCGCGCGGATCACGAGCAACGACGTCACGGCCCTGCCGCCGCTCGATGAGTGGAAGCGGTTGCGTACCCGGTTGCTGTTCGCCGGGGCGGTTCCGCCTGACCTGCCCGGGGTCGTCATCCAGTACAGCCCGCAGGACCAGCTGTGGGCCGAGTGGATGATCGGAGTGCTCGCCGGGGCCGGGATCTACGCTCGGCTGGCGGAGGAGGAGCCCGCGCACCCGGCCGGCGCCCAGACGGCGGAGCGGGTCATCGCCGTGGCGTCGGAGTTCTACTTCGCCGGCCTCGAGCTGCGACACCTGGAAATGCCCGGCGTGGCTCCGCAGGCGCGGCCTGAGCTGCTCGTCAGTGTCACGAACATGCGCATTGCCTCCGCGCGGCTCTCTGATGAGATCCCCGTGCTCTTCCTAGCCGACCGCCCGGAGGCCGAGGCGGTGGAACTGCTGATCGACCGTTTCAGGAGCAGCTGGCGAGCTGAATACGAGCTGGCCGTCGGCGCGATGCGCTATCCCGGCGGCAGGCCGGACCAGATCGTGAACATACCCGCGCGGAACGCCAACTTCACCGGCCGGGACGCGGTGCTGCGCGAGATTCGCCAGCGACTGCGGTCCCGCCCCGTCGCGGTCCTTCCGCCGCTGACCATCCAGGGCGCTGGTGGCGTCGGCAAGACGCAGGTTGCGCTGGAATACACGCACCGCTTCGCGGCGGACTACGACGTCGTGTGGTGGCTGAACTGTGGTCAGGCGCAGTACATTGACGCCTCGCTGGCCGATCTCGCGGCCAGGCTGCGCAGGACGTTCGACGTGCGCCTGCCGGGGGAAGGGGCCGTCGCCGAGGTCGCTAAGCAGCTGCTCGATTATCTCAGCGGTCAGTCGAAGCTGCGCTGGCTCCTCGTCTACGACAACGTCGAGGAAGAGGAATTCGACGCAACCATCAAGAGGCTGCTGCCCAGCGGCGGCGGCCACGTGCTCATCACCTCGCGCGAAAACCTGCTCGCGGGCGATGGGCTGACCACGCAGCTTCCTGTGTTCGAACGCGGGGAAAGTGTCAACCACCTGCGCAGGCGGACCCGGGACATCCCAGAAGGCGAGGCGGACCGGCTGGCGGACAGCCTCAATGACGTGCCGCTCGCCGTCGCCACGGCGGGCGCGCTGCTCGCCACCGAGAACATGACCGTCCCCCAGTACCTGCGGCTACTTGAGACGCAGCCGCTACGGGAGGGGCCGCCGTTGGGTGACTATCCGGCAACGGCGACGAAACCCTGGCACCTGTCGCTTGACCGGCTTGAGAGCAGGGCGCCGGCGGCCTACCGGCTGCTGTCGATCTGCTCGGTGATGGCACCGGTCATCAGCCTGGACTTGGTCCTCAGCGACGCGATGGTGGATGCCGTGCAGGAACTCGATCCCGGCCTCACCGAGCGATCGATGATCACGAGGCTCATCAGGCAGATCGACCTGCTCGCGCTGATCACGGTGGACTATTCCGCGCGCCAGATGCAGGTGCACCAGGTGGTCCAGGAGGTCGTCAGGCAGCGCATGTCCGAGGCACAGCTCGGCTCCGCGCGGCGGGACGTGCACCAGATCCTCATCTCCGTCCGCCCGCTCGGCGACGTTGACGACCCCGGGATGTGGCCGGTCTACCGGATGATCTGGCCGCACCTTACCCCGTCGCAGGCGCACCGTTCCGTCAAGCCGCAGGTTCGCGACCTGCTCGTGGACCTGGTGCGCTACCTGCGGCAGCGCGACGACCTGGAGCGCGGGCGCCGCCGCGCGGAAGGGATCCAGGATGAGTGGATCGCCATGCTGGCGGAGCAACCGGACACGGCGGCTACCAGCGTGCTGCGGCAGCAACTGTACCGGCTTCAGTTCAACCTAGCCATCATCCTGCGCGACCTCGGACGGTACCAGGAGGCCCGCGACCTGGACGAGGAGGTCCTGCGCGGCCAGGCAGCCCAGCTGGGCGCGGATCACCAGCACACCTTGCAGACGCGCAGCAACCTGGCCGCCGACCTGCGTGCCCTCGGCGAGTACCGGGAGGCGCTCAGGTACGACCAGGAGACCCGCCGCCTCTGGGAGCGGAGCAGCGGATTCGGTGACGAGTTCTACGGCGCAGTCAACGCGACGAACAACCTCGCCCTGTCCTACCTGCTGACCGGGAACTATCGGGAAGCGCTCCGGTATGACCAGCTCACCCTTGAGCGACGGCTAGAGACGTACGAACGCCTTCACCCGCGGGTCCTGAACTCCGGATCGGCCGTGGGGCGCGACCTGCTGGAAGCGGGACGGTATCGGGACGCGCTGCGCATGATGCGGGACGTGCTGACCCAATCGCATGGCGCGTACGGTGACGACGCGCGAATAACGCTGAACGCCTACCTCTGGCTAGGCATCGCCCAGCGCTGCGTCGGCCAGTCGCGGGAGGCGGAGGCCAACCTCGATACGGCGGTGGACGGGCTGAGCCGCGCATTCGGCCGGGAGAGCGGCGACGCCCTGGCCGCCCGGCTCAGCCAGTCGCTGAACTACCTGGCGCTCGGCCAGGTGCGCGACGGACGCGAGGCGGCCGAGGAGGTCCTAGCCACCTACGAGGGCCGACTGGGACCCAGGCATCCCCACTCGCTGATCTGCCGGCTGGACATCGGGACCGCACTGTGCCTGGAGGGCGACTATGCCGTCGCCCGGGATTGCGTTCAGCGGACAATGGACGGCCTTGAGCGCGGACTCGGGGAGGATCATCCTTACACGCTGGCGGCCAAGCTGACCTTGGCGAGCGCGCTCGCCCGGCTCGGGGAACTGCCGGAGGCGGCCCAGCTTCAGGAACTCGTAGCGGCCTCGCGGGCGGAGCGGCTCGGGCCCCAGCACCCGGACACCGTCCGGTGCCGCGTGAACCTGCTGCTGACCAAGGCTGGACTGGGTGCTCCCAGCGCGGCGGCCGATCGCGAGCAAGCGGTTGCCGAGCTAACCACGCTGCTCGGCCCCGGCCATCCGGACGTGCGCGCCGCTGCCGGACAGGAGTGGCTGCTGTGCGTCGTGGACCCGCAACCATTCGATTAGCCGACGGCCCGGTCCCGTGACCTTCGAAAATGCGCGGCCGTCACTGACCGTTACTCAGCCGGGAGACGGTCGAGCGCCTGCCGTGCGCGGCGCTCGGCGGTCTCCGCCTGCCTGGCCCGCATCCGCATCCCCGCGAGGTCAGCCCGGGCCCGGGTAAGCCGCTCTTCGAGCTCACGGACCTCCCGCTCGAGCCGGTCCTCAGCCGCGAGTGCGTCCGCGGCGGCCGCGGCGGTCGAAGCAACCGTACGTTCTGCTTCCTCGTACTGCTCCCGGCGCCGGGCGGCTCGCTCGGCCGCCTCCCGCGCCAGCCGCTCATCTTCCTCCGCCTGCCGCCGCGCGATGACCTCCGCCGACGGCTGAGCGGTGCCCGCCCGCCCGCGCCGCGCGGCGCCGACGGGGCTCGGCCCGTCAGCGGTTGGCCCGTCGGCAGCCGGCCGGCCGGCAGCTGGCTTGGCCGCGGTCCCCGCGCCGCCCGCCGCGCCGCTCCTGGCCCCGCCAGCCCTTGACTGCCCGCTCGTCACCACGCCGAGGCGCGGCGACGGAATGGCGCTCGCCCGGTCCTCCACCGCCTCGCCATCCCCCTCGGCGGCCGCGGGCAGTACGCCAAACCCAGACCACTGCACCGCCCGGGTCAGCGTCCCCGCGGCGAAGTCCGCCGCCACCCCAGGGTCCGCTAGCGCCGCGGTAAGCGTCTGCGAGACCTCAAGCCGCAACGCCGGCGGGGGATCTGTCACCCCGGCCAGCGACAACGCCTGATTGGTCAGCGCGTCCACGAGCGCGCCCCGCGCGGCGGACAGCTCGCGCAGCCGCGGGCCGTGCCCGGCCTCCTGCGCGGCGCGCAGCGCGGCGCCAAGCTCGGCCAGCTTGGCCGGCCCGCTCGGGTCGGTGCGGGCCAGCAGGTTGACCACCCAGGCCGCGCGGGTCGGCCTGCGCAGCGCGGCGATCGACTTCGCGGCCGCCCGGTCGCCGGCGTCGCGCGCGGCGGCGGCGAGCTCGGTGCGTCGTTCGGTAAACGACTGCGGGTCGGCGGCGTACAGCTCCTCGACTGCCGCCGCCGCCCGGTCGTCATCCCCGGCCGCGTCGCGCGGCCCGGCACCACCGCCATGCCCACCACCACGGGCGTCCACGGCACGAATTATGCCCCGGACCGCAGCCCCGCGAACAGGTCATCCTCGGGGAGCGGCGCCCCGGTCGTGTCCGCGATCCTGATGAAGTACTCGTAGCCGAACGCCTGCTCGGCGACCTCCGTGGGCAGCTTGCTGAACCACGAGTCGTTGATCTGGCTGCCGTGCGCGAACAGCGCCGCCCGCTTGCGGTCGAGCACCGGACGGATGTCGACCGTGGTGGTGATCCGCGCCTCGGACTCGAGCGCCCGCTGCGCCCGCTCCTGCGCCTCGGGCGAGTCGTTGTCCCAGTCCGGCACGTCCTCGCCCGCCTCGCGCAGCGCGTCCCAGATCTTCCGCCAGTTAGAGCCCTTCCACGTGGACAGGTAAACCTTCGCGGGGATGCCGCTCGCCGCCGCGGCGGCCTGCGCGGCGCGGCTCGCGTGCACGTGGTCCGGGTGCTGGTAGGCACCCTCGTCGTCGTAGCTGACGACCACCTGCGGGCGGTACTTCGCGATCAGCTCGCCGATCCGCCCGGACACCACGTCGAGCGGCACGTTGCAGAACGCGTCCGGCCGTGCCTTGTACTCCCAGTCCTCCATGCCCGAGTCGTGATAGCCGAGCGTCTCGAGCGCGCTTATCTGCAGGATCTGCGCCGACTCGTCGAGCTCGGCCAGCCGCAGCCGCGCCACCTCCTCGGGC
>Ga0070714_100001389_pt1 | contig 17543 bp, 13 predicted proteins | sample LARL83metaG_FD_65450 | JGI IMG/M metagenome (GOLD analysis project Ga0070714, IMG submission 65450) | Corn, switchgrass and miscanthus rhizosphere microbial communities from Kellogg Biological Station, Michigan, USA - LAR L8-3 metaG | ecosystem: Host-associated > Plants > Roots > Rhizosphere ... | reverse complement strand
TACTACTCGACCGCCCGGCTGTGGGACGACGGCGTGATCGACCCGAAGGACACCCGGACCGTGCTCGGTCTCGGGCTGTCCGCCGCGGCCAACGCGCCGCTCGCCCCTGTCGGCTACGGCGTTTTCCGGATGTGACCCATGTTCGACACAGTCCTGGTCGCGAATCGCGGCGAGATCGCCGTACGGGTGATCGACACACTGCGCAAGCTCGGCATCCGGTCGGTCGCGGTGTACAGCGACCCCGACGCGGGCGCCCGGCACGTGACACGGGCCGACGTCGCCGTGCGCATCGGGCCGGCCAAGGCGCTCGAGAGCTACCTGTCGATCGAGCGCATCGTCGACGCCGCACGGCAGACCGGCGCACAGGCGATCCATCCCGGTTACGGCTTTCTCTCCGAGAACGCGGCCTTCGCCCACGCGTGCGCCGACGCCGGACTCGTCTTCATCGGGCCGCCGGCCGCCGCGATCGAGGCGATGGGCGACAAGATCCGCGCGAAGCTGGCCGTCGAGGCGGCCGGCGTGCCGGTCGTCCCCGGCCGGACCGAGCCCGGCATGTCCGACGCCGCACTGACCGCGGCCGCCATCGAGATCGGTTTCCCGGTGCTGCTCAAGCCATCCGCGGGCGGCGGCGGCAAGGGCATGCGTCTGGTGACGGCCGAGGCCGACCTCGCCGATGCGATCGCGTCGGCGCGGCGCGAGGCGTCCGCGTCCTTCGGCGACGACACCCTCCTGGTGGAGCGTTTCGTCACCAGCCCGAGGCACATCGAGATCCAGATTCTCGCCGACAGCCACGGCACGGTCCTGCATCTGGGCGAACGCGAGTGCAGCCTGCAACGCCGTCACCAGAAGATCGTCGAGGAGGCACCGTCGCCGATCCTGGACGAGGCCACCCGCGGCCGGATGGGCCAGGCCGCCGTGGACGCGGCCAAGGTCGTCGGCTACACGGGTGCCGGCACGGTCGAGTTCATTCTGTCGGCCGACGTGCCGGGCGAGTTCTACTTCATGGAGATGAACACCCGGCTCCAGGTGGAACACCCGGTCACCGAGGAGGTCACCGGCATCGACCTGGTCGAGCAGCAGATCCGCGTCGCGGCCGGCGAACGGCTGACGATCCGGCCCCGCCCGCCGCACGGCCACGCCATCGAGGTCCGCCTCTACGCCGAGGACCCGGCCCGCGGCTTCCTGCCGACCGGCGGCCGCGTGCTGTCGCTGCACGAGCCGACCGACCGGCTGCGCGTCGACTCGGCGCTGTTCGACGGCATGACCGTCAGCAGCGACTACGACCCGATGCTGGCCAAGTACATCGCGCACGGCCCGACCCGCGCGGACGCCCTCCGCATGCTGCGCGCCGGCCTCGCCGACACGCGGGTGCTCGGCGTCACCACGAACCTCGCCTTCCTGCTGCGCCTGCTCGACCACCCCGACGTCGTCGCCGGCCACCTGGACACCGGCCTCGTCGAACGCGCACTGGACACCCTGATCGACGACGACGTCCCGCACGACGTGTTCGTCGCCGCGGCCCTCGCCCACACACTGGCCCTCGAACCGTCCGGTCCGGCCGATCCGTGGGACATCCCGGGCAACTGGCGCATCGGCGAACCAGCCTGGACCACCTGGTCGCTCGGTCGGCCCGCGAAGGCTGAGCGGGCCAGTTCAACACTGTCCGGGCACGACCCGGTCGAGATCCGCGTTCGCGGTCGCGCGCACAACGCCCAGGTCGCCGTCGGTGCGGCCGACCCGGTGGCCGCGTCCGCGTACTGGTCTGACGACGAACTCGTTGTGACACAGGGCAACACGATCCGTCGCTACGCCCACGCCCGTGCCGGCGCCGTGCTGTGGCTGGGCATCGACGGCCGCACGTGGGCGCTGACCGAGATCGAACGACTCGGCGGCACCGGTGCCGATGCCACCGCCGCCGCCGGTGGCCCGCTCACCAGTCCCATGCCCGGCACCGTGCTCGCGGTGCGCGTCACGCCGGGCCAGCACGTCACAGCCGGCACGCCGTTGCTGGTCGTCGAGGCGATGAAGATGGAGCACACCATCACCGCACAGGTGGATGGTGTGGTCACGGAACTGTTCGTCCACGCTGGTCAACAGGTCGCGCTGGACGAACGACTGGCGGTCGTCACGCCGGAGAACCCGGAGGAAGCGCAATGATCGACAACAGACTCGGCGAGGAGCACGCCGCACTGCGCAAGACGGTCGAGGAATTCGCCCGGCAGGAAGTGGCTCCGGTAATCGGCGACTTCTACGAGCGTGGCGAGTTCCCGTACGAGATCGTCGCCGCCATGGGGCGGATGGGCCTGTTCGGCCTGCCGTTCGACGAGGAGTACGGCGGCATGGGCGGCGACTACTTCGCGCTGTGCCTGGCGCTGGAGGAGTTGGCGCGCGTCGACTCGTCGGTCGCGATCACCGTCGAGGCGGGCGTGTCCCTGGGTGCCATGCCGATCTACCGGTTCGGCACGCCGGAACAGAAACAGCGCTGGCTGCCCGACCTCTGCGCCGGCACCCGCCTGGGCGCGTTCGGCCTCACCGAGCCCGGCGGCGGTTCCGACGCGGGCGCGACGACCACCACGGCCCGCCTCGACGGCGACGAGTGGGTCATCAACGGCACGAAGGCGTTCATCACCAACGCCGGCACCGACATCACGTCACTGGTCACGGTGGCCGCCGTAACCGGCCGGAAACCCGACGGTGGCAAGGAGATCTCCACGATCATCGTGCCGGCCGGCACCCCCGGGTTCTCCGTGTCGAAGAAGTACTCGAAGGTCGGCTGGAACGCGTCCGACACCCGCGAACTGTCCTTTGCGGACTGTCGCGTCCCGGCCGAGAACCTGCTCGGCGACCAGGGCCGTGGCTACGCCCAGTTCCTGTCCATCCTGGACGAGGGCCGGATCGCGATCGCGTCGCTGTCCGTGGGTCTGGCGCAGGGCTGCGTCGACGAGTGCGTGCGCTACGCATTGGAACGCGAGGCGTTCGGGCACAAGATCGCCGGCTACCAGGCGATCCAGTTCAAGATCGCCGACATGGAGGTCCGCACCCACACCGCGCGCCTGGCCTACTACCACGCGGCGGCCACGATGCTGCGCGGCGACCCGTTCAAGAAGGAGGCGGCGATCGCGAAGCTCGTCGCGTCCAACGCCGCCATGGACAACGCCCGCGACGCCACCCAGATCTTCGGCGGCTACGGCTTCATGAACGAGACACCGGTCGCCCGCTTCTACCGTGACGCGAAGATCCTGGAGATCGGCGAGGGCACCAGCGAGGTGCAACGCATGTTGATCAGCCGCCACCTCGGCCTGGCGGGCTAGGGCCAGCGCAACCCACGCGTCCACGTGTCGCCGGCGCGGTCGTACCGCAGGCGCACGTGGACGCGGTCCGCGGACAGCTCGAAGAACTCGACCTCCGTCGGCCGCATCTCATAGCTGGTCCAGTCGGCCGGCACCGCCGTCACGTCCGCCGCCGCCAACGCCGACCGCAGCTCGTCCAGATCCGCCAACGGCGCACTCTGCCGCCGCCCCACCACGACCTCGGCCCGGCTCTCCGCCGGCCGTGTCCGGAAATCCGCCGCGCCGTCCGTGGCCACGACCGCACCGCGCGCCCGGACCTGCCGACCCGACGCCGGCCACCACCACGTCAGCGCCGCCGACGGCGTGTCCGCCAACTGGCGGCCCTTCGGACTGAGCGCACTGCTGGAAAACGACCACCCGGCCGCCGAAACACCGCGCAGCATGACAATTCGTGCGTCCGGATGGCCGAACTCGTCCACGGTGGACAACACCATCGCCCGAGCCAACTGATCCGTCGCGGATGACAACCACACCTGGAACTCCTCGATCGGGTCGTCCGACGCCTGAGCTGGATCGAACGCGGGCCGATCGCCCATCGCGGTGCCTCCGTTCGGCGGGTATTAAGGGCACTCAACGTAACAGGATCGATTTGTTCTTCACCAGCAGGTGATGCGCGACGTACATTCGCCGCGCGGGTCGAGGAATCGTCGGCCGGCAAACGCAATTGGCAGAAGGGTATCCAGCTGTGCGCAAAACCCCTGCGTTAGTTGTCGCCGCGGCAGTGGTGGCCGGTCTGGCCGCCGCCCTGCCGGCCGCGGCCGCGAACGGGCCGGCGGTCATCCCGCAGTCCCACCCCCAGTGGGCCACACCGTCGGCCAAGGTCGCCGCCACCGCGGCAGGAGAATCCGTCACCTTCCGGGTCTACTTACGGACCAACAACGAGACCGGCGCCGAGGCACTGGCCCAGTCCCTCTCCGACCCCACGAGTGCCACCTACGCCCAATACCTCACCCCTGCCCAGGTGAAGGCCCAGTTCGCGCCCACCCAGTCCCAGGTCGACTCGGTGCGCACCTGGCTCGGCACGGCCGGTTTCACGATCGACACCGTCCCCACCAACAACGCCTACGTCGAAGCCACCGGCACGACCACCCAGATCGACAACGCGTTCCGCGTGCAGCTCGGTGAGTACACGACCGCCGGCCAGACCCTCCGCGCGCCGAACACCGACCTGTCGATCCCGGCGAACCTGACCAACACCGTGCTCGGCGTCGTCGGCATCGACCAGTCCGAGGACCTGATGACGCCGGAACTCGCCGGGGCGCCGACGCCGAACGTCGTGCCGCCGCCGGCCGGATTCCGCAACGCCCAACCGTGCAGCCAGTTCTTCGGCCAGTTGCGCGACACGACCGACCCGCAGTTCCAGGGTCAGACGCTGTCCTACGCCCCGTGCGGCTACACGCCGACCCAGGTGCGCGGCGCGTACGGCATCAACGAGACCGTGCGTGACGGGATCGACGGCCGTGGTGTCACGGTCGCGATCGTCGACGCGTTCGGTTCGCCGAACCTGTTCGCCGACGCGGCCGAGTACGCGCGCCGCAACGACCCGGCGCACCCGCTGCTCGCGTCGCAGTTCACCCAGATGGTCGCCGACCCGACGCCGGGCTTCGAGGCACAGTGTGGCGCGGCCGGCTGGTACACCGAGCAGTCGCTGGACGTCGAGGCCGTGCACGCCATGGCACCCGGCGCGCACATTTTGTTCGTCGGTGGCGCGTCCTGCCAGGACGTGGCCCTGGACGCATCGCTGAACAGCATCGTCGCCGCCCACAGCGCGAGCATGGTGTCCAACTCCTACGGCCACGCGGGCGAGGACGTGCCGGCCGCCACGGTGCAGGCGTTCCACCAGATCGCGGTGCAGGCCGTGCTCGAGGGCATCGGCCTGTACTTCTCGTCCGGTGACAGCGGCGACGAGGCCGCCAAGGTCGGACGGCCGGAGGCGGACTTCGCGGCCGTCGACCCGTTCGTGACCGCCGTCGGCGGCACGAGCCTCGGCATCGACAAGCACAACCGCGTCATGCTCCAGACCGGTTGGGAGATCGGCAAGTCGTCGCTGGGCAACGGCGTGTGGAACCCACCGGTGTACCAGAGCGGTGCCGGCGGCGGCACCAGCCGCGTGTTCGCCGAACCCTTCTACCAGAAGGGTGTCGTACCGGACGCGCTCGCGGCCGAGAACCAGACCGGCACCAACCGCGGTCGTGTCGTGCCGGACATCTCGATGCTGGCCGACCCGAACACCGGTTTCCTGATCGGCCTGACGGAGACGTTCCCGACCGGCGTGCAGTACGACCAGTTCCGGATCGGCGGCACCAGCCTCGCGTCCCCGCTGCTGGCCGGCATGATGGCCGACTCCGACCAACTCGACCACTTCCACCACGGTTTCATCAACCCGCTGCTGTACCACTTCACCGCGCACACGCCGGCCATCTCGGACGTGCAGCCGGTGACGAACAGTGGTGTCGTGCGGGTGGACTTCGTGAACGGCGTGGACGCGACGGGCGGCCTCGTGCGCACCGTGCGCATGTTCAACGACCCGGACCAGACCATTCACACGACCCGCGGCTACGACAACGTGACCGGCGTCGGCACGCCACGCGGCGTGCTGTTCCTGCTCCTGTCGTAACCCCGAACACAACAATGGGGGCCAGGTCCGAACCCTGGCCCCCATTGTGCTGCGTTCACTCGATCAGGCGTTGCCCGCCGACCACGTGGACCACGGGACCTCCCAGTCGCCGTACAGGTCCCAGACCGGCAGTTGCGGCCCACCCGAATTGGTGACCTCGACCACGTCGCCGATACCCATGTGGTTGAAGAACCACGTGGCGTTGGCCTCGCTCAGGTTGATGCAGCCGTGCGACACGTTGGTGTGGCCCTGCGCGCCGACGCTGTTCGGGTTCTCGTGCACGAACTCGCCGTCGTTGGAGATCCGCTCCGCCCAGAACTCGGTCGCCTTGTAGGCGCGCGGGTCCGGCGGGCAGACGTGGTAGCTGCACGAGTCCATCACGACCTGCTGGTTCTTCGCCGAGATCACGTGCGGACCGATGTGCGTGGGCGTGGCGTCCTTGCCCATGCTGATCGGCATCGTGTTGATCAGGTTGCCGTTGTCGAAGATCTGCATCTGCTCGCTGTTGCCATCCGCCTTGGCGATCAGCGCGTCGTGCACGTGGTAGGTCACCTGGCGGTCCTCGGCGCCGTAGACGCCGTTGCCCATGTCGAGGCCGTAGATCTTGGCGGTCACGTTGATCGTGGTCCCGGCCTGCCAGTACGCCTGCGCCCGGTAGTCGACCTGCGTGCTGGAGATCCAGTACCACGCGCCCGGCTGGTTCGGCGACGTCGTCACGGTGAGTGCCGCCTGCACGGCCTGCTTGTTGGTCACCGGCTGGTCGAAACTGAACGTCACCGGCTGGCCGACGCCGACACCGGTGCTCTGCACCGACGCGGGCGCGGGGATCATGTTCGCGTAGGCCACCTTGGCCGGCTTGAAAGTACTCACCGTAGCCGTCTGCGTGACCTGCTTACCCCCGTTGGACCCAACGGCGTTCACCGAATAGGTGGACCCGTAACCCAGGTCCTCGCTCGATGTCCACGTCGACTTGTCCGCCGAGAACGCCCCGGAGACCGTGGAGCCCTTCGCCGTGTTGGTCACCGTGACGGTGTTCAGCGTGCCGTTCGTGGCCTTCACCACGATTGGGGTGGTCGGGTTGACCTGCGAGCCACCCGATGGGGTGATGGCCAGCGACACCGGATTCGTGTTGCCACCGCCGCCACCGCCCAGCTGACCTGCGTTGTTGCCGCCGCGCGAGGTGTTCGCCGAGTTGCTGGGCGCTGGTGTGGACGAACAGGCGGCCAGCACGACCGCCGCGACCGCCAGGCCGATGACGCCGAGAGCGGTCCGACGCCGCCGGCGACCTCTGACTCTGATGCTGCCGTCCTGCATCTTTCCCCTCGCTACCCTCTGTCAGTGTTATGTCTGAAGTCCGGACCGACCCTGGTCGCGGAATGTCATGACTTGTTACGAAGCTCTCCACCACTTAGACGCCTCGACCGCGAAAAAGTTGTCTGCCATGTCCTGGACTACCACCACCGAGACGACACCGAAACAACGTCGAGATCAAAAGATGACGTTGAGATCACACGGCCACGGCGAGGTCATCCGGGTGACCCGAGCCCGACCGACCAATAACATCGGTGCTCATGGGCGCCTACCTGGACGGACTCGACCTGGACAGCCATCGCGTTGCCGTGGCGAAGCTGCGCGCAGAGTACCGCGCGCTACCGGCCGGCTCGCCGGTGAGGCTGGCCAAACCGACGTCGAACCTGTTCCGGTTCCGGGCCCCCACCGGGGCCCCTGGCCTGGACGTGCACAGTTTCGGCGGGGTGCTCGCCGTGGACCGGGAGGCCCGCGTCGCCGAGGTCGGCGGCATGACGACCTACGAGCACCTCGTGGCCGCCACGCTGCCACACGGCCTGATGCCCTTCGTTGTCCCGCAACTGAAAACGATCACACTCGGCGGTGCCGTCGCCGGCCTCGGCATCGAGTCGAGCTCCTTTCGTAACGGCCTGCCGCACGAGTCGTTGCTCGAGGCGGAGATCCTCACCGGCGACGGCGATGTCGTCGTGGCCACGGCCGACAACGAACACGCCGACCTGTTCCACGGCTTCCCGAACTCCTACGGCACCCTCGGCTACTCACTGCGGTTGCGCATCGAACTGGAGCCGGTCCGGCCGTACGTCCGGTTGCGTCACATCGGCTTCGCCACGGCCGGCGCGGCCGCGACGGCCATCGCCGACGTCTGCCGAACCCGTTCGTACGACGGCGAACCCGTCGACTTCGTCGACGGCACGGTGTTCGCCGCCGACCGCAACTACCTGACACTGGCCACGTTCGTCGATTCCGCGCCCTATCGCAGCGACTACACCGGCCAACAGATCTTCTACCGTTCGATCCCCGAACGCGGCGAGGACTTCCTGTCGGTACGCGACTACCTGTGGCGCTGGGACACCGACTGGTTCTGGTGCTCCCGCGCGCTCGGCGCCCAGAACCCGGTGATCCGCCGATTCTGGCCCCGCCGATATCTGCGTTCGGACGTGTACCGCCGCATCGTCGCGTTCGCCCGGCGCCACGAATTCGACGAGCGTGTGCAGAAACTGACCGGACAACCGGCCCGCGAGGCGGTGATCCAGGACGTCGAGATCCCGGTCACGCGCCTGGCCGATTTCCTGAGGTTCTTCCACGACGAAATCGGAATCAGCCCGGTCTGGCTATGCCCGCTGCGCCTGCGGTCGGACACGGCGTGGCCGCTCTACCCGCTCGAACCGGGCGAGCTGTACGTCAACGTCGGCTTCTGGGCGACCGTGGCCCTGCGGCCGGGCGACGAAGACGGAACGTACAACCGAAAGATCGAGGACAAGGTCGCCGAACTGGGCGGCCACAAATCGTTGTACTCGACGTCGTTCTACTCGCCGGATGAATTCTGGCAGCGGTATAACGGCGTCGCGTACCGGAAACTGAAGCAGCGGTACGACCCGGACGGGCGACTGCCCGACCTGTACGACAAGTGCGTCGGAAATCGCTGAAACCGGGTTGGATCTGGAAGGAGCATTGCGATGGAGTTGGCCGATGTCGCGACCAAACTGATGGGGCCCGATGCCCCGATCGAGTTCGCCGGCTACGACGGCAGCCGGGCCGGTTCGGCCGACTCACCGGTACGGCTGGAATTCAAGTCACCGCTGGCGTTGTCGTACATGGCATCGGCGCCCGGTGAACTGGGACTGGCGCGGGCGTACGTGGCCGGCGCGCTGGACGTGGTCGGCGACATGTACACCTTGCTGGCCAACCTGCGCCCCGTGAGCCTGTCCAACGTCCCGTCGGACGAACGGGCGAGCCTGCTGTTGCGCCTGGTCGGCGCGCGCCTGTGGTGGCCGGTCGGCCCGCCGGAGCAGGAACGACGCAGCCAACGCGGCCTGCACCGCCTGACCCTGGGCCGCCGGCACTCGAAAGAACGCGACAGCAAGGCGATCTCGCATCACTACGACGTGTCCAACACGTTCTACGAATGGGTCCTCGGCCCTTCGATGGCCTACACGTGCGCCGTCTATCCGACCGACGACGCCACGTTGGAACAGGCGCAGATGCACAAGCACGACCTGGTGGCCCGCAAGATCGCGCTACGCCCGGGAATGCGACTGCTGGACGTCGGTTGCGGCTGGGGCGGCATGGTCATGCACGCCGCGAAACACTATGGCGTGAAAGCCCTCGGCGTGACGCTGTCGAAGAATCAAGCCGAGTGGGCGCAGCAGGCGATCGCCGACCGCGGCCTTTCCGACCTGGCCGAAGTGCGCCACATGGACTACCGGGACGTCACCGAGACTGATTTCGACGCGATCAGTTCCATCGGCCTGACCGAACACATCGGACAGGCCAACATCGGCGCGTACTTCCGTTTCCTGTACGAGAAACTCCGCCCCGGCGGCCGGCTGCTCAACCACTGCATCACACGTCCGGACGGTCGACAGAAAGCAAAGACCGGCGCATTCACCGACCGATACGTGTTCCCCGACGGAGAATTGGAAAGCCCCGGCGAACTGGTCTCCGTGATGCACGACACGGGTTTCGAGGTCCGGCACGAAGAAAACCTGCGCGAGCACTACGCGACCACCCTGGCGGCGTGGTGCGCCAACCTGGACAACCACTGGGACGAGGCGGTCAAGGAGGTAGGAAACGGAATCGCGCGGGTGTGGCGCCTGTACATGGCGGCGTCCCGCCTCGGCTTCCACCGCAATTTCCTGCAACTGCACCAGATTCTCGGCGTCCGCGACGACGGCTCCCGCTCCGGCATGCCGCTGCGCCCGGACTGGGAACCGCCCAACACGTTCTGAACGGTTTAGTCAGTACTCAGGTACGTCGGGCACAATCGTGCACGATGACCATCACCCCGGCTGACCAGGTAGAACACGACACGCCATCGCCGCCGGCCACGCCACGTCGGCGCGTGCTGGCATGGCGAGGGTTGCTCGCGCGCCACTGGCTGTTCGCGCTGCTCCTGGCCGGTGGCGTCGCCATGCGCGTGATCGTCTGGCTGGCCTACCAGCCGGCGCTGATCTACACCGACTCGTACAACTACTTGTACAACGTCGACCCGCTCAACCCGCAGTACCTCGACCCGATCGGCTATCCGCTGTTCGTGCTCAAACCGCTCATCCCGATCGGCGGATTGGCGCTGGTCAGCGCCGTGCAGCACGTGGCAGGCATCGGAATGGCGCTGCTGATCTACCGCATCGCGCGGCGCTGCGACGTATGGCCGTGGCTCGCGGCATTGGCGGCGGCCCCCGTCCTGTTCGACGCGTACCAACTCCAGATCGAGCAAAACATATTGTCCGACGTCTGGCTCGAGTTCCTGCTGGCCGTGCTGCTGTGGCAGTTGGTGGGACGCGCGAAGATCCCCGGCCCCCGCATGGCTGTGTTTGTAGGACTCGTGCTCGGCGCGGCGATGATGGTACGAATGGTCGCGATCATCCTCATCGTTCCGGTAGCGCTGTATCTCCTGATCACCGGCCGGCAATGGCGAGTACCGGGCGGCTGGCGAAAGATCGCCGCCCGCGTCGGCGCGCTGGTCGGTGTGTTCGGGCTGATCGTTTTCGCGTACGCCGGATATTTCCACTACAAGGTCGGCTACTGGGGCCTGAACACCGCATCGGGAAACTCGATCTACGGGCGGACGGCCGAGGTAGCCGACTGCTCGAAACTGAACCTGGCCAGCGTGCTGGCCCAGCTGTGCCCGAAAGAACCGCTGGGGCAGAGGCTAGGCACGAACTACTACGCACACCTCGACGGCGATCCGAACTGGCCGGGCTACGTGCCGCCCGGCGAGACCAAGTACGACCTGGACCGCCAGTTCGCCACGATCGTGATCGAGAAGCAGCCACTAGACGTTGCGAAGGCCATGGTGATCGACTTCGGCAAGGGTTTCCTGCCGACACACCTGGTGCTGCCCGGCGACCCGCCGAACTGGATGTGGCAGTTCCAGCCGTTCTTCCCGGTCTATACGCAGGACCCGAACGACACCAAGACGGACCCGTTCGCGCAGGAGAACGGCTTGGCACTCCAGTTCGGCAACAAGGGCCTCTCGCTGAACAACGGCCTGGCCCAGTTCCTGTCCGACTACAAGCAGCACGGCTACGTGCCGGGCACAGCGCTCGGCGTGTTCGCGCTGATCGGACTGGTAGCGGGACTCACGAGACGACGCTCCGGCCTAGCCGGCGCCACCCTGTTCACGACGGTCATCGGCCTGTCGGTACTCGGCCTGGCCGCCGCCTTCGAGTTCTCATGGCGCTACCAGTTGCCTGGGTTGGTCGTGTTCCCACTGGCCGCCGCGCTCGGCATCACGGCCTTCGTCCGGAACCGACGAACGGTCGCCTGAGCTGCGGCGGTCCGCGCAGCGCCCGCTCCGCCAGCACTATCGAGCACCTTGCCGCGGTTGCGTGTCCGGCCACACGTTCGCCATCGCGGTCCCCGACAGCGACCGCACCGACTACCTGCTGGTGCCGAGCGGCGGTTTCCCACCGACCGGACGCTTCGACGGCGGCCGCGCTGGGTGTCGGCGGGGTGCGTTGGACCTGGTTGAGCGCGGCGGCGTTCGTCCGGAAACGAAGAATGTGGCGGCCCGCCCGCTGCCGGCCTTGGTGCCCGCAGGGGGCATGCCGTTCGTCGGGCCGGGTGCCCCGACGGCGGACATCGGTTGTCGCGTGCGGAGCATCCGGCCATCGCCGCCAGCCGGCGCTCTCGCTGTCACGGCCGATGTTCGGAACCGGACGACCGCTGGTTGAGCTTGGCCAGCATCCGGTTGTAGGCCGCGAGCGCCGCCTCGTCGTCATCGATCCCGGCCTCGGAGTCGGACGCAGTGTCGACCTCCATGCCGAGACCGGCCAGTGTGGACCGTCGCGCCGCCTCGAGCCACTTGCCGGTGTCGTTCTGCCGTTCCGTGTCCCGCATCCACTGCGCCACGACGAGCACCGTCACCGCGAACATCAGGCCGTCGCCGACGACCCACATGATGCCGCCGCCGGTGTGGATGTCCGACAACGGAAACGCCCCTTGGGTCGCCGTCATCATCAGCATCACGCCGACCACCGTGTCCACCGTCATCCCCAGGAACAACAGGAACACCCGCAGCGGGTACGACAACTCCCGCCGCAGCGGCTCGTGCGCGAGCAGCGGCAGGAAGAACAAATACCCGCTGCCGAGGTACAGCACGATCTCCACCTCGTGCAGCCACATGTTCGTCTGCATCGACTGCATGAAGCCGGTCAGATGTGTACCGACGAGCACCGCCGCATACGCCGCGAGCGCCAGCAACGGGAACGTGATCACCGACACAACCCGCGAGAGCAGTGCTCTCGAACAGTGCTCCGAAACGAGATCAGTGCTCTCGGTGAGCAGGCGGATCGGCTGGCCGAGGATGAACAGCACCGGTACGACCATGATCAGCAGCAGGTGCTGGATCATGTGCAGCCAGAAGAACTCGTGGCTGTACACGTCGATCGAAGACTGCAGCGTAACGGCCAGAACCGCGAGCGCCCCGACGAACGACACCGTGCGCCCGACCGGCCAGCGGATGCCGTGCCGGGGGAGGACCCGGTGCGCGCGATACACATAGAGAGCAGTGCTCACAATCAGTACCGCGTCGGTGACCGGCCTGAGATGCCACGTGCTCATCGCCGTGCCCCACGTCAGCGGGGGCAGGCCCGCCATCTCCATCATCGCCTCCACAACCCGCGACCTTGGGTTACCGTAACTCGCAACGAATCCGGCCGGGCAGTAGAGGGGAGCCGTGCGGATGCTGCCGACACCGGCCAGCCTGGCGTCCGCGGCGACCAACCTCGCCGCCAAGGTGTTCGGCGACGGCATCGCCGATCTTCGGCCGGTGCCCAGAACGCTGATCGACAACGGCCCCCGCCGTTCCGTCTACCGGCTCGCGTCCGACGATCCGGCCGCCGAGCCACCCGACGGCCCGCCCGTGTTGCTCGTGCCGCCGCTGGCCGCGCCCGCGCTGTGCTTCGACCTGCGCCGCGGCTGCAGCCTGGCCGAACACCTCGTCGCAGGCGGCCGCCGCGCCTACCTGCTGGACTATGGCACGATCTCGTTCGCCGACCGAGGGCTCGGCATCGAGCACTGGGTGGACGACGTGCTGCCCCGCGCGATCATGGCCGTCAGCGCGGACGCGGACGACCAGCCCGTGCACCTCGTCGGCTGGTGCCTCGGCGGCATCTTCTCGCTGCTGACCACGGCCGACCGCCCGGACCTGCCGATCGCCTCGGTCACCGCGGTCGCCAGCCCGGTCGACTTCACCGCGATCCCGCTCGTGGCGCCGATCCGCCCGCTGGCCGACCTGACCAACGGACTGTTCCTGACCAGCGCCTACCGCCTGTTCGGCGGCGCGCCGCGCCAACTCGTGCGGCTGGCCTACCAGGTGGCCGCGTTCGACAAGTTCGTCACGAAGCCGCTCGCGATCCTGCAGCACCTCGACGACGCCGACTTCCTGGCGCAGATCGAGGCCGTGGACCGGTTCACCGACAACATGATCGCGTATCCCGGTCGCACGTTCGGCCAGCTCTACCACCGGTTCTTCCGCGCCAACGACCTGGCCGACGGCACGGTGACCATGGACGGCCGGATCATCTCGCTGTCCGACATCAAGATCCCGGCACTCGCGATCGCGGGCGCCGGTGACGGCATCGCGCCGGAACGCGCGGTGCACGGCCTGGTCGACGTGCTCGACCGGTCGCCGGAAGTCCGATTCGAGGTGTGCCCCGGCGGCCATCTGGGCGTGCTGACCGGCCGCGCCGCCCGTGCCACCACGTGGCGACACCTGGACGCGTTCCTGGATGAAAATGCCTAAGGCACCGCGATCGACACGTATTTGACCTCGAGGTACTCGTCGATCCCGACCCGGCCGCCCTCCCGGCCGACCCCGGACTGCTTCACGCCGCCGAACGGCGCCGCCGCGTTCGACACGATGCCCTGGTTCAGCCCGACCATGCCGGACTCCAGCCGCTCCGCGACCCGCAGCGCCCGGTTGACGTCCCGCGTGAACACGTAGCTGACCAGGCCGTACTCGGTGTCGTTGGCGGCCGCGACGGCCTCGTCCTCTGTGTCGAACACGAAGATCGGCGCGACCGGGCCGAAGATCTCTTCGCGCCGCAACTCGGCGTCCGCCGGCACGTCCGCGAGCACGGTCGGCCGGAAGAAGTGACCGGTGCCCTCGACCGCCGCACCGCCGAGCAGCAGCTTCGCGCCGCGCGCTTTGGCGTCGTCAACCAATCGGGTGACCTTGGTCACGGCGTCGTCGTCGATCAGTGGGCCGATCTGCACGCCGTCCTCGTAGCCGGGGCCGATCCGCAGGTCAGTCATTCGGGCGACAAGGCGGCGGGCGAACTCGTCGGCGATCTCGCGCTGCACGTGGAACCGGTTGGCGGCGGTGCACGCCTCGCCGATGTTGCGCAGCTTGGCCTGCATCGCGCCGTCGACCGCCGCGTCCAGGTCGGCGTCGGCGAACACCAGGAACGGCGCGTTGCCGCCGAGTTCCATCGACACCCGGAGCACCGACTCCGCGGCCTGCGCGATCAGCTTGCGGCCGACCTCGGTCGACCCGGTGAAGGACAGCTTCCGCGCGCGCGGATCGGCGATCAGCGGCGCCATCACGGCGCCCGAGTGCGTGGTCGTGATGACGTTGAGCACGCCGTCGGGCAGTCCGGCCTCGGTCAGGATTTCGGCCAGCGCCAGCATCGACAGCGGGGTCTGCGCGGCCGGCTTGATCACCATCGTGCAGCCGGCCGCGATCGCCGGGCCGATCTTGCGGGTGCCCATGGCCATCGGGAAGTTCCACGGCGTGATCAGCAGGCACGGCCCGACCGGCTGCCGCATCACCAGCAGGCGGGAGCGGCCGTTCGGCGCGACCGCGTAGCCGCCGTCGATCCGCACGGCCTCCTCGGCGAACCAGCGGAAGAAATCGGCCGCATACGCGATCTCGCCGCGCGATTCCGCGATCGGTTTGCCCATTTCCAACGTCATCAGCAATGCGAGATCGTCGGTCCGCTCGGTGAGTAGTTCGTACGCCCGACGCAGTATTTCGCTCCGATCACGGGGCGGCGTCGCGGCCCAACCGGCCTGCGCGGCCACGGCGGCGTCCAGCGCGGCGCGGCCGTCGTCGGGCGACGCGTCCGCGATCGCACAGAGCGTCGCGCCGGTGGCTGGATCGGTCACGTCGAACGTGGCGCCGCTGTCGGCCGGCCGCCACTTGCCGGCGATGAACAACTCTTTTCGGACAGGCGGAACCCGGGCGACGACGTCGGCTGCATCGGTTGTGCCACTCATGTGGCCAGTACACCACCGTCCATGGGAGGCCGCGCAACGCTGTTGCGCGGCCCACAGCCAACTGTGCGCTACTGGACTACGTAGTAGCTCAGCACGTACGCCGGGAACAGCAGCAGCCCGTGACAGATGGCGACCGACGGGCCGTCGCCGGCCATCGCGAGACTGCCGGGCACCGGCCAGACGTCCAGGCCGTCCGAGCACTGGGTGATCACTTGATACGTGCCGGGGGCGCTGTCACAGAACGCCTCGAGGCCCTGGCCGAGGTTGACGTCGAAGTAGACCACGTCGCAGGCCGGGCGCGGCGGGGTGGCCGCGTTTGCGACACCGGCCAGGCAACTGAGCAGGATCGTGCATAGTGCGGCAACGGCGATGCTGATTCGAGTGAACACGGTAACTCCTTTGCGTGGCGCTCGAACAACCTCGTGGGTTATTCAGGCCCAAGCTACGCATCGCGGAGAATTGCCCACAATTCATCGGGCGGGTGGCTTTCGCACCACCGATGGTGCTGGCCGTGGTCGCTGGCCACCGCAAAATCACTCGAAGGGAATCGGCATTGGTATGTCCAGTCCCTCTTCCTCAGCCTGCCGGGTGACATGCGGGACCAGGCGGATGGCAGTCTTGCCCGGGGCGGCCGACCAGGTAGCCTAACGGTGTTCGGTTTAGGGAGGTGGACGGCACGGACGAGTCACGACGCGCCACCACGGCCGTGGTGCTACGCGAGGTCGGCGTCCCGATGCGGCCCGAGCCCGTCACGCTGCGCGCACCGGGCGAGGGCGAAGTCCTGGTCCGGGTGGCCGCCGCGAGCCTGTGCCACTCCGACCTGTCGCTGGCCACGGGTGTGCTCACGCAGCCACTGCCGGCCGTGCTCGGGCACGAGGCGTCCGGCACGATCACCGAACTCGGGCCGGGCGTGACCGGCCTCGCCGTCGGCGATCCCGTGCTGCTGCTGTGGAATCCGCCGTGCCGCGAGTGCTGGTTCTGCCGGCACGACGAGCCGCACCTGTGCGAACACGCCGCCGACCGCGCCTCCCAGCCATACGGCTGGGACGAATCCGGAGCACCGCTCTACCCCGGCCTCGGCACCGCCGCGTTCGCCCAGCACACCGTGGTCGCGGCGAACGCGTGCTACCCATTGCCCCGGGATCTCCCGCTCGACCTGGCCGCGCTGCTCGGCTGTGCCGTCACGACCGGAGTCGGAGCAGTGCTCTCGACGGCCGATGTGCAGGCCGGGGAGTCGGTCGTCGTGGTCGGGCTCGGCGGTGTCGGACTGTCCGCGGTGTCCGGCGCCCGGATCGCCGGCGCGGACCCGATCATCGCCGTCGACACGGTCGAGTCGAAACTCGCCACCGCACGGGCTTTCGGTGCCACACATGCGTTTCCGGCCGGACGCGAGGTCCGCGACCAGGTCCGCGAGCTCACCGGCGGCCGCGGCGCCGACCACGTCCTCGACTGCGTCGGCCTCGCCAAGACCATCAAGGACAGTTGGAAACTGGCCCGTCGCGGCGGCGCGCTCACCGTCGTCGGCATCGGGCCGCGCTCCGACGTGGTGGAGTTCTCGGCGTTGGAACTGTTCCACTTCGCCCGCCGGATCCTGCCGTGCATGAATGGTTCCCTGGACGCCCACCGCGACCTGCCCGGCTACTTCGACCGTGTGCGGAGCGGTGCTCTCGATCTGCGCGCCATGATCAGCCGCGAGGTCGATCTGGCCGGAATACCGGCGGGTTTCGACGATCTGGCCGCCGGCCGGGTCATCCGGGTGCTGGTCCACCCGGCGAACGACAAGGAGGAGACGTGACGGAACGCGTAGCGATCGTGACCGGGGCGGC
>Ga0070714_100001388_pt1 | contig 17551 bp, 17 predicted proteins | sample LARL83metaG_FD_65450 | JGI IMG/M metagenome (GOLD analysis project Ga0070714, IMG submission 65450) | Corn, switchgrass and miscanthus rhizosphere microbial communities from Kellogg Biological Station, Michigan, USA - LAR L8-3 metaG | ecosystem: Host-associated > Plants > Roots > Rhizosphere ... | reverse complement strand
ACGAACTGGCCTTCGGGGAAGTGCGTCTGCTGCGAACGCAGCATCTCCACCGAGTGGCCCCATTCGTCGGAATAGATGCGCGCGGTGAGGTCGGCCAGCTGCGGGACATCGCCGAGCACCGCCCGACGCAGCAGCAGCTTGGGAGTGTTTTCGAGAGTTTTCTTGGCCATTCGGCCATTATGCATAGCGTCACGGCGGCCGGAGTGAAGGCGCATGCATCGCACCCGTTACACTGCGCGGCATCGTTCTCCGGAGCCACCTGCATGAGCATTCACGCCGTTCGCCCGTTCCGCGCCGGCCAGCTATGGCGCGCCGATGGCTGGCATGCCGATGCGGCGTTGGCCGTGGATGCCGATGGCCTCGTACAGGCGGCGACGGGGCAGGCCGGGGAGATGCTCGGCCCATGGGTGCTGCCCGGCATGCCGAACCTGCATTCGCATGCGTTCCAGCGCGCGATGGCCGGGCTGGCCGAGCGCAAGGGCCGCAGCGACGACAGCTTCTGGAGCTGGCGCGAAACGATGTACGCGTTCGCGGCCACGATCGGCCCCGGCGAGTTGAAGGCGATCGCCGCACAGCTCTACGTGGAAATGCTCAAGGCCGGCTACACGCAGGTCTGCGAATTCCATTACCTGCATCACCAGCCGGACGGTGCGCCGCATGTGCAGCCGGAGGCGATGTCGCTGGCCTTGATCGAGGCCGCGCGCGAAGCCGGCATTGCGCTGACCCTGCTGCCGGTGCTGTACATCAGCGGTGGCTTCGACGGCCGTGCGCTCACGCCCAGGCAGCGGCGCTTCGGGCACGATGTGGATGGCTATCTGCGTCTGCTCGATACGCTGCGCCGGCACGAGAACGACAGCCTGCGCATCGGCATTGCGCTGCATTCGCTGCGCGCGGTGCCGGAGCAGGCCATGCGCGCGGTGCTGGCCAGCGAGTCCGCCCGGGCCTGCCCGATCCACATCCACATCGCCGAGCAGATCGGCGAAGTGCAGGACTGCCTCGCCACGCGCGGCGCGCGCCCGGTGGAATGGCTGTTCGACCACGCCGACGTCGACGCGCGCTGGTGCCTCGTGCACGCGACCCACCTGACCGAGGCGGAGACGCTGCAGCTCGCGCGCAGCGGCGCGGTGGCGGGGCTGTGTCCCACCACCGAGGCGAACCTCGGCGACGGCCTGTTTCCGCTGGCCGCCTACCAGGACGCCGGCGGCACGCTCGGCGTCGGCTCGGACTCGCATATCTCGATCTCGCCGGTGGAGGAACTGCGCTGGCTGGAATACGGCCAGCGACTGACCAGCGGGCACCGCAACGTCGCGGCGCGCGGGCAGGGCGTGAGCGTGGGCGAAACCTTGTGGCGTGCCGCATTGCGCGGTGGCGCGCAGGCGGCCGGCCTTGCGCTGGGCGAACTGCGCGAGGGCGCACGCGCCGACCTGATCGTGCTGGACGAGAACTCGCCTTTGCTGGCCGCGCGCGATGCGCGATCCGTGCTGGACAGTTTCCTGTTTGCCGGCAACACGCCGCTGGTGCGCGACGTGATGTGCGGCGGCGACTGGGTGGTGCGCGATTTCCGTCATCGCGACGAGGAGCGCATCGCCGAACGCTATCGGGAGACGGTGAGCGCGCTCGCTGCGCTGTGATCGCACTTCAGCCCGGGGCCTCGAAAGACCCTGGCGCCGTCATTCCTGCGAAAGCGGGAATCCGTCCGGCACTCATGGAACAACGCCATGTTCCCGCTTTCGCGGGAATGACGGCCATGAAATAGCGGCGCCAGCATGCATGCCGACGCCGCCTGTCGTGTCGCTCAGTGCACGATGGCGTTTACTGCGCCGCCGACGTCGACGAACCCGCCGGATGCTCGGCGCGGAACTGCTTCCACTGCTCCCGGCGAGCCTGCCGCTCGGTCTTCATCGTGGCCATCTTCGCCTTCTGCGCCGGCGTCAGCAGGGCGTAGATCTGCGCACGCACGGTGGCCTTCTGCTGGACGCGGACGCGGGTCGCATCGGCTTCGGCCTGGGCCAGCCGCGACGCTGCCGCCTGGTAGCCGACCTGGTCGGGCGTCATCGACTCGAACGCGCTGCGCTGCTGGCGAAGTGCGGCCCATTGCGTTTTGTTCTGCGCGAAGTTCGCATGCATGATCTGCTTGATGCTGGCGCGCTGGGCGTCGGTCAGGTCGAGCTTTCGGAAACCCATGTCATGGCCATGGCCGTGGAAGTGGCGACCCATGCCGCCGTCCTGTCCCGCGGGAGCGGCCACGGCGACGGTCGCGAGGGCCAGGGCCGAGCCGAGGATCAGGCCAAGGGTGATGTTCTTGCGCATGGTGGAAACCTCTGGGGTTGGGGTGGAGGGCTTGCGACCTATTTGACGACAACACCACGTGTATGTTCTTTGCCGAAAGGTAAAGATGCGTAAAGCCCGTGGAGTTCGCGCCGCCGCAACGCTTGAATGGAAGCCATGCAACCTGCCGTCACGCCCCGGATCCTGATCGTCGACGATGACCGCGCGCTGTGCGCGCTGCTCGCCGAATACCTGCAGCGCGAAGGGTTTGCGGTCGACACGGCCCACGATGCCGAAACTGCACTGACCCAACTGCGCAATCCCGCGCTGCGGCCCGACCTGCTGATCCTGGACGTGATGATGCCCGGCCGCGATGGCCTGGACACCCTGCGCGAGCTGCGCATGCAGCATCGCCTGCCGGTGATCATGCTGTCCGCCAAGGGCGAGCCGGTGGATCGGGTGATCGGACTGGAGCTGGGCGCCGACGACTACCTGGCCAAACCCTGCCTGCCGCGTGAACTGCTGGCACGCGTGCGTGCGCAGCTGCGGCGCAACGCGCCGGCCACGGCGGCCAACCTGCAGGTCGGCATGCTGCGGCTGCAGCCCGGTGAGCGGCGCGCCTTCATCGGCGAGCAGGAGCTGCTGCTCACCGGCGCCGAGTTCATGCTGCTGCTGGCGCTGGCGCAGCGCGCCGGCGAACTGGTCGACAAGGCCTCGTTGACGCGGCTCGCGCTGGGCCGCGAGCTGGAGCGTTTCGACCGAAGCATCGATGTGCACGTGAGCCGCCTGCGCCACAAGCTGGCCGAGGCCTCGGCGCAATCGCCGCGGATCGAATCGGTGCGCGGTTCGGGCTACCTGCTGACGGCAGGCTCGCCGTGAATCCGTTCAAGAGTTCGATCTACTGGCGGCTGCTGATCTGGTTCTGCGCGGCCAACCTGCTGGTGCTGTTCCTGGGCAGCTATCTCACCCAGCGTTTCGTCGAATACACCACGGCCGTGGAAATCAACTGGCCGGCGCTGGCGCAGGATGCCAACCAGCATTACGAGAACGGCGGCGCGCCCGCGCTGGCCGACTGGCTTGCCGAGCAGCGGCATGAAGGCATCCTCGCCGCCGCGCTTTACGAAGACGGGCAGGCGCTGTCGCCGGGCCGCCTGCCGCCCTCGATCCAGCGATCCCTGCCGGCCTGGTTCGATGCCGGGCAGGACATCCTGATGCAGCCTCGGCCGGGCCTCTATCTCTCGGTGCAGCAGGTGACCGGCAGCGGTGGGCAGGTTCGCCACTTCGTGGCGCTGAGCCGCTCGCATGTGCGGCTGCGTCCGCAGACGCGCGCGACGATCCTTTTGGGAGTGCAGCTGACGCTGTCGCTGCTATTGATCGGCCTGGTCGGCTGGTGGGTGGCGCGCAGCGTGGCCAAGCCGGTGGAGGCGCTGCGCAACGCCACGCGGCGCATGGCGGCCGGCGAGCTGTCCAGCCGGGTCGGCCGCAAGGGCGGCATGGCGAATGACGAACTGGCCCAGCTCGCGCACGATTTCGATGCGATGGCCGAACGCATCGAGGCGCTGGTCGCGCACGATCGCCGCGTGCTGCAGGATCTGTCACACGAACTGCGTTCGCCGCTGGCGCGGCTGCACCTGATTCTCGACCTGGCGCAGAACAGCGCCGACCCCGCACAGGCCGCGGCGTACTTTCGCCAAGCCGAGTCGGAGATCGCGCGGCTCGATCGCATGACCGGCGAAATGCTCGCGCTGTCGCGGCTGGAAGGCGGCATCCCCGGCCTCGAGTGCGAGGATATCGACCTGGCCGAGCTGGCGCGCGAATGCCTGCAGCAGGCCGCGCTCGATGCGCAAGCGCGCGGCGTCGAGCTGTTGCCGGGCTTTTCCGCTACGCCGATCATCGTGTACGGCAGCGCGCCCCTGCTGGAACGTGCGCTCGACAACCTGATCGCCAACGCCATCAAGTTCAGTGCCGAGGGTGGCAAGGTCGAGCTGCAGGCGAGCGCGGCCAGCGGCATGGCCGACCTGTCCGTCCGCGATCGCGGTCCCGGCGTGCCCGAGGCGGAGCTGGGCTCGCTGTTCCGTCCGTTCTTTCGCGGCAGCAACGCGGCGCGTGCGGAAGGGCATGGGCTTGGCCTGTCGATTGCGCAGCGGGTGGCCACGATCCACGGCGGCGAGCTTCGCGCGGCCAATCGCGAAGGTGGCGGGCTGGACGTCCATCTGCGCCTGCCGCTGGCGCCGGCCGATGCGCTGGCTGCGCAATCGGAATAGCCTGTGCCGGCGTTGCCTGCCGTCGACGACGGCTTCCGAAAGCCACCACAGGAGAGTTGCCATGCAAGGTTCCGATCTGGGCAAGCTGGTGCTTCGCGTTGTGCTGGGCGTGCTGATCCTGTTTCACGGCGTCTCCAAGCTGATCCACGGGCCGGGCTACATCATCGGCGTGGTGACGGCGGCGGGCCTGCCGGCCTTCCTTGCCTACGGCGTGTATGTCGGCGAGGTGATTGCGCCGATCCTGCTGATACTCGGCTACTGGGCACGGGTCGGTGCGCTGATCGTGGCCATCAACATGGTCGTGGCGCTGGCACTCGTGCATCTGTCGCAGCTCACGGCGCTGGCCGATACCGGCGGCTGGGCGCTGGAGCTGCAGGGCATGTACCTGGGTGCCGCGCTTGCCATCGCGCTGCTGGGCGCCGGGCGCTTCAGCCTGGGTGGCGGCAACGGGCGCTGGAACTGACGTGCACCCACGCACGCCAGCGGATAGCTGAACGCCGGCCATCGCTGGCCGGCGTTCGGGTCATCGCTCACAAGGCGAACGCGTTTGCGGTGACACGTCCCTCCGAAGGAGTGTCCCATGCACCGCATTTTCTCCAGCCTGCTCATTGCCGCGTTGCTCGTGTTCGGCAGCGTTTCGCTCACTGGTTGCGTGGTTGTACAGCCTCGCGGCCACGCACGGGTCTGGGTTCCCGGCTACTGGGCGCCAAGCCACGTCTGGGTCGGCGGACACTGGCGTTACCACTGAGCCGCCGCTGCGGGCAGACGCGCGGCGGTCGTGCGCGTTTCCGCCGACAGCAGCGCGCAGGGCCTGACCCGGTTCGGCGCGAATGAGGGTGCTTCCAATGTTTCGCTCACGCCATGGCGCTTTGCCCTTGTCATAATCGAACGGGCGTAACGGCCGAATGACATGAGGAGCCACGTGGAACCCATCGAAGCACAGCTACACGCAGCGCCATACATCCACCACGGCACGCCCGCCTTCCGCCGCACCAACCTCGCGCTGTTCGCCGCCGGCTTCGCCACGTTCGGGCTGCTGTATTGCGTGCAGCCGTTGATGCCCGAGTTCAGCCGCGACTATGGCGTGAGCGAGGCGGGCGCGGCGATGTCGTTGTCGCTGACCACCGGCGTGCTCGCGGTGGCGATGCTGTTTGCCGGCGCACTATCGGATGCGTGGGGACGCAAGGCGGTGATGGTGATGTCGCTGCTGTCGTCGGCGGTGCTGGTGCTGCTGACGGCGCTGATGCCGAGCTGGCCGGCATTGCTGGTGGTGCGCACGCTGATGGGGCTGAGCCTGAGCGGGCTGCCGGCGGTGGCGATGACGTATCTTGGCGAGGAAATGGACGTCGAATCGATCGGCCTGGGCATGGGCCTGTACATCAGCGGCAGCGCGGTCGGCGGCATGGGCGGGCGATTGATCACCGGCGTGCTGACCGACTTCTTCGGCTGGCGCTTCGGCGTGGGCGTGGTAGGCGTGATTGGCGTGCTGGCCGGGCTGATCTTCTGGCGCGCGCTGCCGCCATCGCGGCATTTCGTGGCGCAGCCGCTGCGCTGGCGCGTGGTGCTCGGACGCTTCACCGGCATGTTCCATGACCGCGGGCTGCCGTGGTTGTTCGTCGAGGGTTTCCTGCTGCTCGGCGCCTTCGTCACCGTCTACAACTATCTCGGCTACCGCCTGCTGGCGCCGCCGTACAACCTCAGCCAGGCGGCGGTCGGGCTGATCTTCGGCATCTATCTCGTCGGCACCTTCAGCTCGGCATGGATGGGCCACCTGGCCGGCAAGCTGGGCCGGCGCAAGGTGCTGTGGACGGCGTTCGCGCTGATGCTGGCCGGCGTGGCGCTGACGATGCTGCGGCCGTTGCCGCTGGTCATGCTCGGCATCGTGGCGGTGACGTTCGGTTTCTTCGGCGGCCACTCCATCGTCAGCAGCTGGGTCGGCCGCCGCGCCGGCATGGCCAAGGCGCAGGCCTCGTCGGTCTACCTGTTCTGCTACTACATGGGCTCGAGCGTCGCCGGCGCCAGCGGCGGGTTGTTCTATGCCGCGCATGGATGGACCGGCGTGGCGCTGTTCGTCGGCGCGCTGGTGGTGGCGGGCCTGCTGATCGCGTTGCGGCTGTTCCGGCTGCCGCCGCTGAACGTGGCGACTCCGCCCACGCCGATGAGCAGGGCCGCGATGCCGTGATGACTTCCTCTCCCCGGGGCTGCGGGGAGAGGAAGCAAGGTCAGCGCGAAGCTGGCTTCAGCATGTCCTTCACCGCGCCGTAATCGCCATCGTTCGCCGCCGCCGCCGCCGGCAGGCCGAGCAGGTGCGCCATCAGCGGATAGACGTCCACATTCGGAAACGCCGGCACCTTTGCGCCGGCCCGGAACGCCGGCCCATGCGCCACGAACAGCGCCTGCATCAGCGGGTCGGCGTTGTCGAAACCATGCTCGCCCAGGTTGAGCTCGCCGTTGTGGCGCACCAGGTTGTCGGTGGTGGTGATGCGCCAGTGCACGTTCGCCAGGCACAGCAGCTGCGGCACCCGCGGGTTCGTGCCATAGGCCAGTCGCGCCGGCACGCGCGTCTTGTCCCAGCACTGCATGTGCGCCTGCGGCTGCTCCAGCTGCTTCTCGATGCGCGCGAAATCGCTGCGCGCGGCAGCGCTGTCCGATGCCGGGTTGAAGCCGGCCAGGATCCCCGTGCTCACCAGTTGCACCTGGCCGAGCGGAATCAGCCGATCGATCAGCACGTTGTTCGCCGCCGGCACCGCGGCCATGCCGTGATCGGCCAGCACGATCAGGTTGATCCGCTCGAACAGCCCGCGCTGGCGCAGGCCGCGCACCAGCCGCGCCATCGCCTCGTCGGTCTCGCGCAGCTTGTCGTTCACCTGCGGCGTATCCGGCCCGTACACATGGCCGGCGTGGTCGACCGCATCGAAGTACAGGGTCAGGAAGGACGGGCGCTGCGCAGGTGGCAGGTCGAGCCATGCCAGGATCTGGTCCACGCGCTGGTCCGGCGTCACCGCGGCGTCGAACGGTTTCCACTCGTCCGGATGATGGCCGCGGATCGCGGCCTCCGAGCCGGGCCAGAACATTGTGGCCGCGTGCAACCCATGCAGCCTCGCGGTTTCCCACAGCGGCACGCCCTCGGCCCACCAGCGGCCGTCGGCCACGGCGGCGCGGTTGCCCAGCGAGAACTTGCCGAGCTGCGGATCGAACATGGTGTTGTTGACGATGCCGTGGTGGTCGGGGCGCAGGCCGGTGACGATCGTGTAGTGGTTGGGAAACGTCAGCGACGGAAACGACGGCTGCATCGAGGCCGCCTGCACGCCGTTCCTTGCCAGCATTTCCAGCGTCGGGCTGAGCCCGCGCTGGAGGTAGTCGTAGCGATAGCCGTCGATCGAGACCAGCAGCAGCGGCGTCGTTTGCGCCGTGGTTTCGGCGGTTTTCCGGACCGGAGCGGTGATGCAGCCGGCGCTGAATGCTGCCCACGTACAGAGCAGCAGGCGAAACAGTAATTTCATGGTCGAAGCCTTACGATTCAAAAAAATTCCCCCCGCATGATCGCGCACCCACATGACCATGACACGCAATGCTTCGCCCCGTCTGCTGAAGCGGGTACTGTGGATGGCGACGCTGGCGTTCGCGCTGCCCGGCGCGGCGTGCGCATGGCAGGCCACGCTGCAGAACCGCGCAGCGCAATCGTCAAGTCTGCAATATCAGCAAGCCGCGCAACAACAGCAGACGCGCGATCAGTTGCAGAAGAGCCAGCTGCAGCAGCAGCTGCGCCAGAGCGTGACGGACAACGCCCGTCGCCCGAACGCCAACGATGCGCGCACGCAGCGGCAACAGGATGAAGCCGAACGCGCGCAGCGCGCCCGCGATTACGCCAACCAGCGCGACCTGCTGGATCGCGAGCGCGATGCGACCCTGCCGCGCGTGGTGCCGAAGGATCTGCCCGCACCGTCGCGTCCCGCGCCGCCGCACAGCGGCTGATCGATCCGGCGCCGGCGCGATGCCGGCGCGTGCGTGGCACAGGTTCGGGCGCTGAACTACGGACCTCCGACGAACAGGTCGCCGTGCGCGATGCGGTCTTCCATCGCCAGCAGGTAGCGCTTGGTCGGCAGGCCGCCGCCGAAGCCGGTGAGGCTGCCGTCCGCGCCGATCACGCGATGGCAAGGCAGCACGATGGGCAGCGGATTGCGTCCGTTCGCGGCGCCGACCGCACGCACCGCCAGCGGCTGCTCGATGCGGCGTGCGAGCTCGCCGTAGCTGATCGTGGCGCCGTAGGGAATGCGCCCCAGCTGTTCCCATACGGCCAGCTGGAACGGCGTGCCCAACGGATGCAGCGGCAGGTCGAAGTGCTGGCGCTCGCCGGCGAAGTATTCCTCCAGCTGCACGCGCGCGAAGGCCAGCGGTTCCGCCGCGCGGATCCATCCCGCGTGCGTCTTTTTCGGATGGCGTTCGCGCTCGAACCGGATCTCGCGCAAGCCGTGGCTGTCCGCGACCAGCCGCAGCGTGCCGACCGGGCTGTCCATTTCGTCGTAGTGGATGATGTCCGGCATGCTGGTCATGCGAGGGCCTCCGCTTTCTTCCTGCGTGGTGTCGGCGGTGCATCCGTGGCGCCGCGCCACAAATGGATCACGGCGTACGCACGCCAGGGCCGCCATGCGCTTGCGCGTTCGGTCAATGCCTTCGTGCCGAGCGGCGCGGCGCCCGTCGCGGCCTCGCGGCGCAGGATCAGGTCCGCCGCGGGGAACGCATCCGGATCGCTCAGCGCGCGCATCGCCATGTAGTGCGCCGTCCATTCGCCGATGCCGGGCAGCGCGGTCCAGCGCGCCACGAATTCGTCCAGCGATTGTTCCGCGCGAAAGTCCACGCGGCCATCCAGCAAGGCCTGCGCCATGCCGCTGATCGTCGCGGCGCGCGTCGTGGTCAGGCCGATTTCTCGCAGGTCCGCCTGCGCCAGCGCGGCCGGTGTCGGAAACAACCGCTCCAGTCCCGGCATCGGCGCGGCCGGCAAAGGTTCGCCCCAGCGCTGCACGATGCGGCTGGCCAGCGTGCGCGCCGCCGCCACGCTGATCTGCTGGCCGAGGATCGCGCGCACCGCGATCTCGAAACCGTCCCAGCCGCCGGGCAGGCGCAGGCCGGGGCGACGCGCGATCAGCGGGCCGAGGATCGCGTCATTGCGAAATGTATCGGCGATCGCCTCCGGGTTCGCGTCCAGGTCGAACATCCGCCGCAACGACGTCACCACGCCGAGCAGTTGCGTCGGTTGCGGGCAATGCAGCTGCAACTGCAGCGCATGCTCGCCGCCGGGCCACGCGCCGAGCCGCAACCAGCCCGGTGCATCGGCCGGCCCGAACACGCGCGCATAAGCGTGTTCGTCGACGCGCTCGACACCCGGCAACGCGCGCGTGCGCAGGAACGCGAGCAGCGCCGCGAAGTCGTACGGCGGCCGATAGCCCAGCCGCAACACCAGCGCCGCTCCGGCTGCCGCGCGCGGGTGGCGGCGCAGTTCACGCGGCGCGGTGCGGTTCGCCTGCGCGAACGCCGCATTGAACCGGCGCAGGCTGCGAAAGCCCGAGGCCAGCGCCACCTCCGTCACCGGCAGCGCCGTCTCCGTCAACAGCTGTTTCGCGAATAGCAGCCGCCGCGTCGTGTGCACGCTGATCGGCGGCGCGCCGACGCGCTCCACGAACAGCCGGCGCAACTGCCGCGCGCCGACGCCGACGCGCGCGGCCAGCTCGTCCAGCGATTGCTCCGCCAGCATGCCGGCCTCGATCAGCTTCAACGCGCGCGCCACCACGTGATCGCCGCGCTGCCACCGGTCATTGCCCGGGGCCAGCTCCGGCCGGCAGCGCAGGCAGGGCCGAAACCCGGCCGCTTCCGCCGCGGCAGCGTTCGCGTAGTAGCGAACGTTCTCGCGCTTCGGCCGTGGCGCCGGACACACCGGCCGGCAGTAGATGCCGGTGCTGCTCACGGCGGTGAAAAACAACCCGTCGAAGCGGGCGTCGCGGCTTAGGCGAGCCTGTTCGCAGACGTGCGGATCGGGCAGGGCGGAGAACTCGTTCATGCCTGCAGGCTAGCACCGCAACGGCGCGCGGACTCGCCGTTTTCGGACATCAATGCCGCGGCGCCGACGTACATCGCGAAATGGCATGAGGCCGCTTTGCCGTCATTCCCGTTGTTGCGGGAATGACGGCGGGTTTCGCGGGATACAGCCAGCATGCGCACAGCTGCGCAGCTACCTCACCGGCGCCATCAGGTGCTCGTACGGCGTGCCCGGCCACATCACATACGGTGCGCCGGTGTCCGGGTCCGCCACCTTCGGATAGTCCGCGTAGAACGCGGGATCCGCGCCGACGATCATCAGGTGCGGCCCGGTCTTGATCCAGTGGTTGCCGCTGTCCGGCTTCTGCGCATACGGGTCGGTGTTGCTCGCGTCCGTGCCGCCGGCCAGCATGTACATCATGCCGATCTTGCCGGCCGGCGGATGCTCGTGCGCCATCAACGCGTTCACCCAGGCCAGCGCGTTCGCGTCCATGCACATCGGGTCCGGCCCCGGTGTCGTCGGATTGTCGGGCATGCAGGTGAACGCGTTGCTGCCCTGGCGCAGCGTGCGCATCTTTCCGTCGGTGCTCATCGCGACGATCGTCGCGTCCTTCGCGACGCGCGCCGGCGCCGCATGCATCGCGCTCGCGATCATCTGCGCATCGCTCGGCGTCTTGGCCGCCGCCTGCATGCTGCCGATGGCCACGAGTAGCGCGGCGGCGATCGTGAGCGGGTAGTTCAGTGCTGGTGTTTGCATGGCAACCTCCTGACCTGCAATGGCCGCTCCGGGGTTCCCGCGAACAGTTTCTGCCGTGGCCAGGGCGCGGTCAATTGCGGACGCGCGAAATCCCGGCGACGCTGCGGCGCGCTGTATCGCTGAATCGTGCTGTGGACCTCCTCGCTGTTTTCGGACATCCATGCGGGCGCTGGTCCGCTGCCTAGTTGATCGAGCCGCCTTCCTTCATGAAGGAGATGCTCACCGCATTCAGCAGGGCGCGGCGATCGTACGGTTTCGACAGGAACGCCACGTTGTCCGGGAAATCCGTGAAGCTGTCTTGCGGATAGGCCGACAGCAGGATGATCCGCAGCGGCACCAGGTTTTGCTGCGCGCGTCGCGCCAGCTGGATGCCGTCGATGCCGCCGGGCATGTTGATGTCGCTGACCAGCATGTCGACCTCGGGGTCGAGCATCAGCATTTCCAGCGCCTGCGTGCCGTTGGACGCCATGCTGACGCGATACCCCTCTGTCTGGAGGACAAGGGCGCTGATTTCACGAGCACGCGCATCGTCTTCGGCGAGAAGGATGCGCCGGCTCAGCGGGGCTGTCATGGGCAAGGCCGGGAAGAGGGGACGCAAGCATGATGGCACGTACGTGCACCTATCGTGACGCTTATTTCCGTATGCTTGGCGAATACCTCGGCCGGATTGCTGGACCATGAACGATCTCGAACATTACCGGCAACTGGCGGAATTCTCGCTCGACGGCATCCAGCAGCTCGACACCCAGGGTCTGGTCGTCCGCATCAATCGCAGCGGCTGCCATGCGTTGGGTATCGCCGACGGCGAAGCGGCCAAGGGCAAGGCGTGGGCCTCGTTCTGGCCGAAAGACGTGCGCGATGAAATTACGACGGCGCTGGACAGCGCGCGCGGCGGACAGGCGGCGCAGTTCACCGGCATGGCGCCGGGCCCCGACGGCGAGGAATGCTGGTGGCTCGTCAACGTGCATCCGTTCGTCGATGCCGCCGGCAAGGTCGACGGCATCGCCGTGATCAGCCGCGACGTGACCGAGGACGTGCAGGCCAGCGAAGCGCTGGATTCGATCCGCGAGCGCCTGGAGAACCGGCTCGGCATCAGCCAGTCGGAAGGCGAGACCATCGCCGCGCGCAACCACAAGCTGGCCCGCCAGCTCGCCAGCGTGCGGCTCTCGCAGCAGCAGGTGATCAACCGCGAACTGTCGCTGAAGGTGCGCCTGGGCGTCGCCAGCGCGGCCCAGGCGGTGGCCGAGCATGCCGCGCAGCAGGCGCAGAAGAACGAGGCGATCGGCCAGCTGGTGGCCGGCATCTCGCACGACTTCAACAACATGCTGCAGATCGCCATCGTCGCGCTGAGCACCATCCAGGACGATCCGGACAACCTCACCGAAACCCAGCGCCGGCTGCTCGGCTACAGCATGGACGGCGTCAACCACGCCTCCGTGATGGCCAAGCGGCTGCTCGCCTTTGCCCGGGTGCATCGCTACAACCCCGAGGCGGTGGACCTGACCGCCATCATCGGCGGCATCGGCGACTTCGTGCGGCACAGCCTCGGCGCCACGATCGAATTCAGCATCGAGCAGCCGGTCGGCGAATGGCCGACGCTGAGCGACAAGCACTCCATCGAGCAGGCGTTCATGAACCTCTGCATCAATGCGCGTGACGCCTGCAATGGCCAGGGCAAAATCCGCGTCCGCTTCGGGCAGATGCTGATCGAGGGCGAACAGGCCAGCACGCTGCGCGCCGCCGGCGATTACGTGACAGTCTCGGTAGCCGACAACGGCGCGGGCATGAGCGAGGAAATCCGCGAGCGCTTGTTCGAGCCGTACTTCACCACCAAGGGAGAAGGCATCGGCACCGGACTGGGCCTGGCCCAGGTCTATGGCGTGGTGCGCCAGGCCGGCGGCTTCGTCGATGTCGAGTCGGCGATGGGACAGGGCTCCACGGTGACCCTGGCGTTCCCGCGGTTGAAGCTGCCGTCGGTGCATTGACGAGGCGGCTGCGGCGGCGCCGAGGCGCCGACCCATCGATGCCTGCCCGGCGTGCTGGCGCCTGATCGCCTTCGAAGCGTGGAAGGATGCGTTGAAGGTGGCGCGTCAGTCCACACGCTCTTCCTCATCCAGATCATCCAGATCCTCCGGGTCAGCGGGGCCGGGTGAAACGGTGGAGCCGATCAATGCCGATGCCGCTTTCCGCCGACCGCGCAGCATGCTCGACAGCACGCCATCGCGCCGGATCAGCCCGTGGTACAGCGCGGCTGCCATGTGCGCGAGGAAGGTGAGGAACAGCAGCATCGCGAACCACGTATGCAGATGCCGCAGCACGGCGAACGCGACCGCGCTGGCCGGGAAGATCGGCGGCAGCCGCAGCGAGTCGCCCAGCATCACCGGATAGCCGCCGGCCGACAGCATCGCCCAGCCGATCAACGGCATCGCCAGCATCAGGAAATACAGCAGCCAGTGCGACGCCAGCGCCGCGAGTTTCTGCGACGGCGGCAAGTCGGCTGGCAGTGGCGGTGGCGGATGGCGCAGGCGTACTGCCAGCCGCACGATCGCAAGGATCAGGATCGCGATGCCCAGCGGCTTGTGGATCGCGAGCAGCCATTCGTGCCGCGCGGACACCGACGCGACCATGCCGACGCCGATGAACAGCATCGCCACGATCAGGATGGCCATCAGCCAGTGCAGTACGCGCGCGGGCAGGGTGAACGTGTCGCGGGCGGACGTCATGGCTGCTTCTCCGGTCGTGGCGCGGCGCCGCCGGGCAGGTGCGCTTCCTCGCTGGTGCGGCGCAGGTACGAATCGGCATAGGCGGCCGACCGCGCCGGCAGCAGCGGGTCGTCGGAGGCGGCGATGCCCTCGGGCAACACCAGCGGGTCGTAGTTGATGTCGCGGCATTCGCCGCTTTGCTGCGGTGTAGCCGCATCGATCACCAGCGTGCCGGCGTCGATCGTGCGGCGGTCGTCCGGCCATGTCTTCGTGGCGTCGTCCGTCGGGTCGCCCGGGTTGGCGAGGGTCACCAGCAAATGCCAACGCAGCGGTCCACGCGCCAGGCGTTCGGTGAGGTCGGCCGCCAGATAGTTCGCATCGCCGGCCATGCCGGCGCCGACGCTCGCGTCGGTGGCCTCGGCCACCATGCGCCAGCGCACCGGCTGGCGTTTGCCCTGCGCATCGACGAACACGAAGGCGTTGAGGCTCGAGTAGCTCTCGGTCGCGAAACTGGCCGATGGTTTGGCCGTCTTCGCCCATGCGCGGAACGCGGCGGTTTCCGGATGCGCCGCGAAGAACGCCGCCACCTTCGCCGGGTCCGGCTTGCCAGTGGCGGGATCCGGCTGCTGCGCCTGCAGCTGCGCGAAGAACGCCTGCGGCGTCGCCACCGGAAACACCGGCATGCTGTTCATGCCGGTGCGCCACTGCTGCCCGTTCGGCTGGGTGAAACGCAGCGCCATGCTGCGTATCGGCACGCTGCCATCCGGCGCATACGGATTGCTGCCGGGCAGTGCAAAGCGCCCCACCACCGGCGTGCGCCCGACCGCGAACACCTGCGCCATGGAATACGCCTGCGCCTGTCCGTTGCTGTCGAAATAGCCCGCGACGCACACGCCCTTGGCATGGTTGCGCCGATAGCCCGCGAATGTGCCGGCGTTGTGCTGGAACTGGTCGACCAACTTGTCCGGCGTAAGCCGCTGCGGCGCCAGCCAGCCGCCGACGTAGCCGAACGCGCCAGCGGCGACGACGACCGCGGCGGCGATCAGCGTCCATGATCCGAATCGGCGTAGCGGCGAATCGGGCGGGGCGGCATCGTGCATGTTGGGTTCCTGGCGTCGTGTGATCTTGCGGAGTGAGGACGGCGTCGGCCGTGCCTGCCTTGCCTGTCATGCCTTCGCCCTGCGCGAGCGGTGGGTTACATGCGGCAACGACTTCCTTCGACATTCGCGCGGGGAGCGCGCCCACAGCATGCCACGCGCGGTGTTATCGTCACGCTCGGGATCGCCTTGGGGGAGGCAAGCATGAACTCGTTGCAACGCGGTTTGCTGATCGGTGCCATCGTGCTGCTGGGCATCGGTGAAGCTGCCTGGATCACCCACTCCATACGTGCGCAGATCGGCCGCCAGCAGGCCTTCCTGGCGGCGCGGCAGTCGCCATCCACTCCGCTGCCGGTCGGCCGCACGTTCACGCGCGAGGAGGCATTTGCGTTTCTCGATGCAGTGAAACGCGCCGAGGCGATCAAGGATCCGCTGCAGCGTTGCCTTGCGTATCCCGATCCACCCGATAGCCACTGGTCGCGCGACGCGGTGGCTGCGTATTGCCGCTATCGCCTGCAGCCGGTCATGTCATTTGCCGACGCAAAGACCTTGATCCAGCAGGGGCATGCGGCCGAGCTCGATCGCCGCCTCGCTGCGGCGCTGCGCGCACAGCAGACCCAGCCGGATTCGCGCGGCCTGCTCGATCGCACCTATATGGAGGATTTCCGGAACGGCTCATTCGACATCCGCCCCACCCTGGACGCGTGGAAACGCGAGTCGCCGAAAAGCGCGTTCGCATGGGCGGCCAGCGGCGTGGCGTACGTTGCCATGGCCGCCGATGCGCGGGGTGCCAAGTACATGAAAGACACGCCGCAGGACAACATCGAGTCCATGAACGGATTCCTGGCTCAGGCCGACAGCGATTTACGCCAGGCGATTGCGCTGAACCCCGAGGTCACGCCGGCTTATTTCGGCTTGATCAACGCCGGTGGCCTCGGCTTGGGCCGCGCGTACACCAAGGAGGCGATCAGCAGCGCACTTGCCGCGGCACCGGACGATTACTCGATCCGCAGCATGGCGATGTGGACGCTGGAACCTAAATGGGGCGGCTCGCTGAGCGCAATGGACCGTTTCGCGGCGCAGGCACAGACCCACGCGCAAACGTATCCCATGATGAAGTTGCTGTTGTCGGCGCGGTCCTACTACGAAGCGGAGAACTGTGATTGCGATGCGCAGGCTCAGGTGTCCGCCTATCCCGCGATATTCGATCAAGTGTCTCCCGTCACCGATATGTCGGGTGCTGGATATGTAGCGTCAGCGCATGGCCACCCGGGAACGGCCTTCATCTATTTGTCGGAAACCCTGCGGTTCGACCCGTTCAGCCCATTCGCGCCGGCGGCTCGCGCGGAGCGTGCCTTCCGCCTCACGGATCTCGGCGCACCCCTTTGGGCGCTCGCCGAAGCCGACGAAGTGGTGGCTACCGATCCGCATGAGGTTGGCGGCTTCAAGGCGCGCGCCTATGCGGACGAGGCACTGCAGGACTATGCGGAGGCGATAGAGGCACTGAAAGCAGCCATTGCGCTCGATGAGAGCGACTCCTGGCCGTTGACCGAACTGGGCAATGTCTACGTATACAAGACCCGAGAGTGGGACAAAGCCTGGGAGATCGCCACGCAGGACATCCAGAAATTTCCGCAAGAACCCGACGGTTGGGTTCTGCGCGGAACGATCCAGATGAAACAACCGCGAGCCGGGTTGAAAGACACTTACGACGAGTTGCTTGCGCGCTTCGGAAACGATCCCGAGCAACAGGCCACGCTGGCGGAAATGCGCGACAAGCTAGCGATGCAGGTTGGTCCCGAGGATCACGGCGGCACCAAGGCAACGTTGCCGCGCTGACTGAAACTCGGGCTGTTCCCCGGGGAATTTGGCGCTTTCGAGGTGCTCCGGGCCGACGCGTGGCCGTGGCTATAATCGGGAATTGCCTCACCGGAGCCCTTCGCCATGAACGCACCCACCCGCATCGACACCACCCGCACCATCCGCGCGCCGCGCGGCACCGAGCTCAGCTGCAAGAGCTGGCTCAGCGAGGCGCCGTTCCGCATGCTGCAGAACAACCTCGATCCGGAGGTGGCGGAGAACCCGGCGGAGCTGGTGGTGTACGGCGGCATCGGCCGCGCCGCGCGCAATTGGGAGTGCTTCGACGCGATCCTGAAATCGCTGCGCGAACTGGAGGACGACGAGACCCTGCTGGTGCAGTCCGGCAAGCCGGTCGGCGTGTTCCGCACGCATGCCGACGCGCCGCGCGTGCTGATCGCCAACTCCAACCTGGTGCCGCACTGGGCCACCTGGGAACACTTCAACGAGCTCGATAAGAAGGGCCTGATGATGTACGGCCAGATGACCGCCGGCTCGTGGATCTACATCGGCTCGCAGGGCATCATCCAGGGCACCTACGAAACCTTCGTCGAGATGGGCCGCCAGCACTAC
>Ga0070714_100001387_pt1 | contig 17556 bp, 10 predicted proteins | sample LARL83metaG_FD_65450 | JGI IMG/M metagenome (GOLD analysis project Ga0070714, IMG submission 65450) | Corn, switchgrass and miscanthus rhizosphere microbial communities from Kellogg Biological Station, Michigan, USA - LAR L8-3 metaG | ecosystem: Host-associated > Plants > Roots > Rhizosphere ... | reverse complement strand
ATATTATAGCGATAGGAATAGGTGATCGGGTTCGTCACATCGTTACCGGCCGCATTATCGTCGAAGGCATGGAGCCGGAAGGTATCGAGCGCGCTGATCGTCGTATCGGCAGGATTGGCAGCCACGGTATTGCATGGATCGCCGCCATACACCAGTGTAAAATATCCTCCCGACGAAAACGTTTGGAACGAAAGCCGCGCGAGCACCTGATTGTTTGCGTTCGTCGCGATAAAAGCAAGGCTCGTGTCCAATGCCGTGTTGAGCGGCACGTAGGGGCTAACCTGGAAGAAGCCTTCGCCACCCGCAGGGGTAATGAGATCGCCCGTGACAGGATCGTTCACATGAACGGTGACCGGCCCGACGCCGCTCCGTAAATTCATAAAGCGAACGAAGGTGGCGTTGGTGCTGAAAGGATTCGTTTGCGGCACCGTCTCATCGGCAATTAACGTATCCTTGAAAAGAGCAGGATTATTGGGGTCGAGCGCGATGAGAAGCGTATAGGCCCCGCCCGGCATCAAATTTACGTCAACCGAAAGATCCGTCTCGTTCGGAATACGAGTGGGTGTAACAACAATGTGATAGGTTGTTCCGCCAGGCGAAACGGCGACGGAAGAAACGGCGATGGAATTGGTATAAACGCTTGCAGAGCCAAACGGAAGATTATAAAGCCTGGCGTTATTTCCGATGGGCTTAACAGGCTGAGTGTCCCAATAGACATCCACTGGCGGCGTGCAATTCGGCGCGAAATTCATGACGCGTAACGAGGCAAATTGCTGGACCTGGTATCCGACGGTGGGAGATGTGCAGCCATTTACCGCTAACATACCGGCCAACAATGCTATAGCGGCGTTGGAATAGAAATACGATCGTTTCATTCTCGAACTCAACATGGAAATAAATTTATTGTGTGCGCACCGGGATCGTCGAATGACGCGGGCGTCCTAACCTCAAGAACACGAAAATCACTCGAAAGTCGCGCGAAAGCAAAACTTTTGGATTTTCACGAAATTTAGCTTGCAAATATACGACAGAAATCGGCCAGACCAACTGAAATCGGCGAAATTGGCTTCTTTTAACAATTGCGGAGCATGCTGCTTAATGCAAACGGAGCATCGCTGCTAATCGTCGAATATTGCTGCTAACCCAGGCAGAGCATAGCCGCACCCACGGCCGCTTCTTCCTCGAACCGGCCAAGACGAAGCGGGCGGCCAAATCGTTTTTCCGCTGCATCTCGAAGGGCGGCATTCTGCCGCAAGGCATGGCCCGCACCGACAATGCCCCTGTGGCGCATGTTGGACTCTCGCAGAAAATAGGGCGTTGCCACCTCCTCGATCATCCCTTCGACCAGAGCACGCACAAAGGAACCGGGAAGAAAATTTTCGCCGGTGATTCCAGCCATGGAGGCGCGCTCATTGCCACTCCGGAATTTACTGCCGGAAAAAATAGGGTCGACGGTGATACCAAGCGAATCCGATTCTAACGCGAGACGGTCCATCACTTCTGTTGCGCGTTCCATCGAAATTTCTCTGCCGGTAAATTCCGTCACGGCTTTGCGAAAGAAATCGGTAACGATACGATAGGCCTCTCCGCCCGCGAGCGTCGGCGCACAGGCGAGGTAGCGGCTATTTCGAAGATAGCGAATGTCGGTCCCTTCCGTAGCAATGGGATCAGTCGTTTCCCACATACTTTGCGAGCCGGTGCCAAAGTTTAGGAGAATTTCATTCGGGGTGCATTCCGAACCGAGATACGCCGCTTGCGTGTCCCCAATGGAAGCATGAATGCGCACGCCAGGATCGAGACCGAGTTCGTGCGCAAGGCGGGAATCGATATATCCCAGTTCGTCTCCCGGCTCGGCAACTTCGGGTAACATGGAATGGGGGATCAGGCCAGAATCGAGAAGTTCTTTTCGCCAGATTCGCCGAACGGGATTATACATTCCCCATGCGGCCGCGCTGGAAATATCGGTAACCGCGCGGCCTGAGAGCAGGCTTGTCAGCCAATCGTAAATTCCGATAACGTAGGCCGAATTCCTGGGAACCGCATCGTGGCGGCGCAGCCAATAGAGTGTGGAAAGGAGAAAACCGGTATGAATTCCAACGCCGGTCGGGTCCGGCTCCGCAAGTTCGCGTAAGGATTCGACATAGGTTTGTCCGCGCTCCTCTATTTCATCGCCGCGCTTATCCTGCCATGTTATAAAAGTAGTAAGCGGGCGAAGCGCAGCATCGACAAGCAAGCCCCCATGCATCTGTCCCGTAAAGGCAATGGCTTCTACGTTATCTCCGCGCTCATTCGCGAAAGCCGTAAGCGTGTGAATGATGCTAAACGCGGCATCGCGCATAGCGATTGGGTCTTGCTCGAAATGTCCGGAAGCGCCGTCCATAGCCCCGCGCGAGGTCTGCCCACTCCGGCGCACGGAATGGATCACGTCCTGCTTTTCCGCAGCAAATAGAACCGCCTTTATCGCTGACGAACCGATGTCGATGCCTATCACCACGCTCATATTGGTCGCTCCAGAAAATCGACTTCGATGACTTTGCCATCCTGAAGGAGAAATGTTTTTATCTCAAATGGCGAGAAGGAAGCATTCCATTTTGTGCCGAGGGTGGGGAATCCGAATTCCGCTTCGCTCGACTCGCCCGCTTGCTCCACGGCGCGGAAGATGATTCCTCCGCCTTCTTCCGCTATTTTTATCGCGCCGACATGGATAGCGGTACTCTTGCGTTCCACCCCTGCGAATGATTGTGGCAGCGTTCCACCGTGACGGGAATCGTGATGGACAATAAGCGGCATTTGCAGCCGCGCTAGATGCGCACCGCTCCATGTGCCATCGTGAGGAATGAGCAGCATTCGGAATTCCTGCTCGCCCTGGTCCTGATACCGTTCGCGCTCGCCGGGGTGCGCAGTATGCGGGGGCACATGATGCGCGAAGAGCGGACTCCGCGCCGCGACAACATAAATAAATTCTTTATCGACCGAGTAACTATATTTTGAATCGGTAACGATGGCTAAGCCATGCGAACCATCGCGTTCCGAAACATTCACCCACGATTGGCCGGGCCATTCGGCGCATGATCGGTCATCCGAGTTCGGGCCAATCGGTCGCTCGACCCAACTATATGGAATTTCATAATACGCCACCGGATCGGCGCATCCATGCCGGAACCGAAGTTTCAGCATCCGATGCCGTTCGCGCCAATCGAGAAAAATTCGGAGCTCGAGTAATGGACTATCCTTCTCGAAAAAAATCTCCTCCTCCATCCGCGACGATCGGGCACTACTTTTAATGCGAACCCCATTCCGAATCGGTCCACGATCAATTATTTCCGTCGCATCGACATGGAATGGCTCTTCATATTCCGTGAAGGATGTGAGGCCATGCGCCCAGGTATCGGAATCGTCTCGAAGGATAATTGCAGGAGTGTGTACAAACGGTAATTCCACTTCGTCCACGCCGTCCACGGAGGCTCCCTCCATCTTTTGGATGCCGTAGGTGATCCACCCGAATGCCGGGACGCGAGCCTTTGCAATAAACCGCGCTCGGTCATTACCAATCTTACCGGAGGATTCAATTCGCTGGGTTGGAATACTTGTGCCACTCGGGTCGATAAGCATCACTCCCGGCAAGGATTTTTCTTCTCCATATTCCTGCGGTTGCCACAATTCGAACTCGATTATTTCCTCGCGCTCGTGTGCGGCGGGATTGAAGACAATCACGCTTTGAATGTGACGTCCCGTATCGATATTTGCGGCAAGCCGCTGCAACGTTATCGTTATAATTCGTTCTGCGATGGAAATTGCTTCGCGATACATGGAAATCGAATCGTCGCAGGCTTCCCGAATTGCAACCCCGCCGAGCAGATCGTGGAATTGATTGAAGCAAAGGTTTTTCCAGGCTTGAGCTAATTTCCGCTTCGTATCCAACTCCCCTTCCCTGGGGAGTGGAGCGGTGAGGGTCGCTAAAACTTGTATTCGCTCGGCCGTGCGCAGCGCTTGCTCTGTTCGCCGGTGAAGTTGCTTGATTTCACTGTGGGCGCTATAACAGCCGATAGCATGGGGCTGCATCTCGCCTTGCACCACCGGCAGCGTGTGAAGTTCGACGGATGAAAAAAATATTTCCGGATTGCTGAACGCAAGGTCATTTCGCTCTTCGAGCAATGAAGAAATATCTTTTAATTCTGCGATCGTCGGGCCGCCGCCATGATTGCCGACGCCGTAGAAAATCATCCATGGATAGTCGGTTCGGTAGAGAGGATGGTGAGGAAGCGCCTCGATCTTCTCGCGCGTGGATTGCTCGTGATTCGAATAGTGCAGCGGCAACCGGTAGGCGGTCACCCGGTCGCCACTTGGCGCTTCCCAATCGAATAACGCACCGGAAAGTGGCTTCTCCTCTTGCGCGGGGCGCATAAATACGTAGGATGTCAATCCTGCTTTGCGTAAAAGCTGCGGAAGATTTGCGTTGTGGCCGAAGCTATCGATATTATATCCTACGGTCGCAATTTTTCCAAATCGAGTTTGGAAATAGCGCTGGCCCAGCAAGGCCTGTCGAATAAAGCTTTCGCCGCTCGGAAGATTGCAATCGGCTTCGACCCACCATCCGCCAACAAGAATCCATCGCTCGTTTCGAACGGCTTCCTGGATTCTTGCGAAGAGCTTCGCGTCGGTCCGTTCCACGAAATCATAATGCGCCGCGCTGGAACAGGTAAAAATAAATCCCGGAAATTCCTCGATGCGATCGAGCGCCGAGCGGCACGTCGCGGCAAAGGCTTCGAGGCCCTCCGGCATTCTCCACATCCAGGCCGGGTCCAGGTGGGCATTGCCGATCAGATGTACGGCCGGGTGAACCACCTCAGCCATGCGCCGGGACATGGAAGGTTCCCCATTTTACAAGTGGCCGGTAGAGCTTTTCAACGCTTTCAATGCTAAGTCCGGTCGCGCGGCCGCCGCGCGATTCGAGGCTTGCGGCCGCGGCCGCGTTGCCCATGGCCGCGCACTCGAAGGACGCATGTTGCCGGAGCATGGCCGCAATAAAGCCGGCGTTAAAGGCATCCCCGGCACCGGTCGTATCGACAATGTGCGAGACGTGCGGAACGGGCACGCCAAAGCTTTCACTCTCATTTTTCACGAGCGTCGGCGCGCCCCCGCGCCGAAAGACAATCTGTCGAAAACCACGCCGAACGTAGTCTTCGATAGCCTCCACAGCGGGCCGCTGTCCAAAAAGAATTTCATCGTCTTCATCGGTGACGAACAAGACGTCGAGGAGGGGAGCCAGTTCCTCGAAGGGCCCGATCAAATCGCGCACATCGTCCCACAATCGGCGGCGAACATTGAGATCGAAGGCGAGGATCGTCTCGCCTTTGATCGCATGAAGCAGCTCGAGGAATTTTTCGCGGTCCTTCATCACGGCGAGCGGAATCGAGGAGAAGAGCAGTGCGCGCGCGGAGCGGGCAAAGTCGATCAAGGTGGAAAGATCCTGGCAGGTAAACGTCTCGCGCGCGGCGGACGTATTGCGGACAAAGTGAAACCTCCGTATTCCCGACTCATCGAGATGAATAAAATAAATTCCATTTGGCTTATCTTCCAGTACCGGCACTCGCGAGCGGTCGATGCCTTCGGTTTCCAATACTTCCAGCAGCCCCGGCAAAAATGGGTCGTCGCCGAGCGCCGTGAGGAGTCCGGTCCGAAGCCCGAGCCGGCCTGCCGCCGCGAGCGCGTTGAGCACATCGCCGGAATATCCGACTTGATATTGTCCTTCGCCCAAATCGCTGAATTCAACGAGGCATTCTCCTATTCCCACAAGATCGAGAGTTTTTTCCACCTGAATTACGCTGATTGATTTCTCAAGTACGATGATTTCTGAAGAAACTAATTCCTGCAAAGATACAACATTTCTCTACTGAGATAGGTTAGATAATTTCCGCAACAGAAATCAATCAGCGTAATTCAGGTTAGGAATTCTGGTATGAAACTCAAAATCTACAAGTCCCTTTGGGGCATGACAAACCCGCTCGAACAACAATTCGAGCAGGTCCGCGCCGCCGGTTACGATGGCATCGAAAGCGCCGCGCAGGAAATCGCCGAGCCGGCGAAATTCGAAGAATTGCTCAAAAATTCCGGCCTCGATTATGTTGCACTGGTCTATACCGAGGGCGGCCCGGTCGATCATGCGGAGCACGCCGATGAACTTCGGCGGCGGATTGGCGACGCGATGCGATATAATCCGAGCAAGATCGTCGCCCATTCCGGCCGCGACACGATGAGCTTCGGAAAAACCATTCGCTTCTTCGAACAAGCGTTGCGGGTCGAGGAAGAACTTGGAATCCCGATCGCGCACGAGACGCACCGCCGCCGGCCACTCTACTCGCCGATGAACACGCTGGTGCTTTTACGCGAGCTTCCGGATCTTCATATTAATGCCGATTTCAGCCATTGGTGCTGCGTCACGGAATCGATGCTCGAAGACCACGCCGAAGCGCTGACACTGGCCGCGCGGCGGGCAATACACATTCACGGACGCATTGGGTTCGAAAATGGGCCGCAAGTCCCCGATCCGCGCGTACCCGAATGGGAGGACCGCGTTCAAAAACACGAAACGTGGTGGGACATGATTATCGCGGCTCACCTCGCACGCCATGAAAAGTCGCTTACCTTCGTTCCGGAATTTGGGCCGCCCACCTATATGCACACCCACCCGGCCACGGGTCAGCCCACCGCCGATTTATGGGAGGTCTGCCTTTGGTCCGCCAATAGATTTCGAAAGCAGTTCGAAACGAGGGCTCAGTAATCGGCTCGGCACGGGGTAATTTAGTGCTTTTCGACCACGAATTCCACTCGCCGGTTTTCGGCGCGGCCTTCCTCGGTGGCGTTCGTTGCAATCGGCGAATCCGAGCCATAACCCCGGGCAGCGATGCGGCCGGCCGCGATCCCATTCTGGATGAGAAAATCGCGGACGGCCGTGGCTCGGCGAAGCGATAAGTCCATATTGTGAGCGCGCGTACCAATGCTGTCGGAATATCCGGCAATTTCCACGTTCATCGTGGGAACGGCCTTCATCAATTCCACAGCTCGATTGAGTTCCGGCGAAGAGGCCGGTTGAAGGTCCGCCTGATCGAAATCGAAAAAAACGAGTAGCCGCGTTTTGCCCGATGAAGCATTCGATAACAAAATTTCCTGTCCATTTTTAAGGATGCGTCCGGCGGAATCGACTTCGAAATAGGCGGTGCCAAATAGATAACCATTGGCATTTGCTGTTACGGAGTATTTTCCAGGATGCCCCGTGACCGATACGTTGTAATTACCGTTGGAATCGGTTTGCGCAGTCCCTATGATTTGGTTGTTCGAGAGATCGACCGTCGTTAAGGTTGCCACGATTGGTTTTCCGCTGGCGGCATCGGTCACTTTGCCGGAAAGAATAATCCCGCCGTTGTTCTCCATGATCGGCACCGGCGTGATGTGCAGGGTTTCCGGTTTTGCCAGTTGCGTGCGAAGCGCAATCGGCTCCGGTATCGGCGGAGGAAGCTGGTGGAATGGCAGCCGCAAGCCGACCGTCAGCGTGGCGTACCACAGGTGTGGATCGGTAATCGCCGGCGGCGAGGAGGGAAACCAAAACTTCGCGGTCCCATTCAAACTCGAATCCGCGGCCTTCGTAAGCCACTGTGTAAAGGGAATGCTGACGAGCAGCTCCGCGTCCAGCAACATATTGTTGGCGCCAATACGGAACACCGAACCCACGCCTATCTGCGCATCCGCGCGGAAGCCATAGAACCAGTTGTCGAGTTGTTTTTTCGGCGTGTTCTGGTCCGTAATGGTTGTTCTGGAATGGACGATGAGGTCTATATAATCCCCGGTGGTCAAGTGCTGGCTAACGGATAATCCATTTTTTATAAGTTGAGACGCGCTGAAGCCTCCGGCGACGTAATAATAATCGGTGATTCGCAGATGCCCTAACAATGCGAAATCGAGGCTCGAAAGCTGGAGCGAATAATTGCTGTTCCCGTTAGCCATGACAGTAGGGACGAACGGATCGAGGGAAATGCCGGTGTGGGATTCCTGCTGTGATGTATAATTCGTCAGGAAGCGCGCCTTTGCCTCCAGGTCCACCGCAGGAGAAAGAGCAATCCCCAGTAGTACACCGCCTACAAATCCGGTTCCGGTCCCGAGATGATTAAATGGGACATAGGTTGCAATTTCAGGGGCATGATAGGTAGGGTTGATCGACGTCACGATTCCCCAGAGGAAATTATTCCCGCCAAGGTAATCGCTTTCAGAGATTCCGGCCTCGACTCCGAAGTAGCTATGACCGGTCGAGATTGCATTCGACGGCAAGAGCAGGGAATCGATTTGGCCGAAGGCAGATTGTTGCGCGATTAGGACTTCGGCAAACGCGAGCATGGCAAACAGGGCGTATCTAACGATTTTTATCATTTCGAAACAGCGAGATAGATAATTTCGAGCTCCCGAAACAAACGGAACCGAGCGTTCCCGTTCCGTGTAATAAGTGCCACTCTTTCGGGAAACGATAAAGAAGGAAAGTTAGCTTTTTATGCTTCAATCCTCCAGTTTTATCCTTCCCAAGCCGGCGCGTTCATCTAGCGGCTAGGATACCGCCCTCTCAAGGCGGGTACACGGGTTCGATTCCCGTACGCGCTACAAATATACAGCTTTCCCGAATCGCCCCTGGAAAATTCGAATACTTTGAAGTAGGCATGCCCCTTGGCAAGACCGCTGATACACATCGCCAAGCCGATCTTCCGTCCGGATGGGTTATATGCTTTTTAGTCCTAAGCGGGATCATTCTTGCCCTTACGCTCGCGTTGCCCTTTATCGAGGATAATATTCCGCAGGCCTATATTGCCGAAATGCTCCTGCACGGAAAATTTCCATATGTAGGAACGTGGGATCAAAATTATCCCGGCGTTTTAATATTTCACCTACTCGCTCTGATTTTCAGTTCTTCGGTTTTTTCGTTTCATAGCGTCGACCTCGTTTTCGAATTCCTTATGCTGTGGATTCTTTTCCGGATTGGAACACGACTGGAAAGCCGCCTCGCTGGGGTTCTGGCGGCGCTTTTATATTCGCTCTACTATGCTCTCAATGGCGCCGACGATCTCATGGGCCAAAAAGATGTTTTCGCCGCCATTGCGTTATGTGTCGCGCTCTGGATACTATTTCGATCGAATTACAAATCGCTGGTTTTTTCGGGCATTGTTGCCGGTCTTGCGGTGCTCATTCGGCCCACCTATGGGCTGCATGTGCTGGTGCTTGGCGCGGGAGTTTTTGCTGGTTCCTCTACACGCAGGCTCACGCGCGTTCTTTCTTTTCTCGTAAGTTCTGCGTTGCCGTTTCTTATTTTTTGTTTGGTGTATGCAATAGCAGGGCATCTTGCCGATTTTTGGAATGCGACGTTTGTCTTTACAACTTCGGTGTATAACCCGCGTCCCCGATTGGGAATTTTGTATGCTCCCGTTCTCTATCGTGGTTTTATTCCAGCCTTCGCGTTGCTCGGTTCCATTGTTCTTGTTGCGCGGCCGCAGTGGCGGAAAGAGGGTATTCTCATCGTCACTCTGTTCTGCGCCAGTCTTGCTTCTGCATTGTTATTATGGGGCTATCGTTATCACTGGCAGCCCTATTTCGTTTTTGAATTCGTGCTTGCCGCCGTTGGAATAGGGCATCTGTTCCGCTGGATTGTTTCTTTTGTTTTTCCCCGGCGCGCGTGGGTATTCAACGGAATTGCCGCTGTTTTTTTGTTAACTATTATAGTATTCAATTTCAAGGGCAGCACGATGAGCCGTTTTATGCGAGATTTAGTTCATGGTAAAGTATCCACCCGCCAAAAGGCGTACGGATATTTTTCGAACGAGGCATTCGACCCCGTGAACGAGGATCGGCTTGCGAATTATCTGCGGACTACGGCTCGACACGGTGATAAAATGGAATCGTTCTATACTACGGTTTACCCACAATATATCGCGGGCCTCGAACCGGCGAACCGATTTATTCTTACGATCCCGCTCGTCATGCGCCGGCCCGATGGCAGCTTTACGCCGATGCAGCGGCAGTGGCAAAAGGAGTATTCCGATTCCATGCTTTCAGTGCGGCCCAAATATTTTCTTATTTCCGATCCGGTCGATACGTCGGGCATCGGCGAGGGAGGCCGTTTACCGCGGCAGATGCTGCACGAGACATTCCCAATCGTTGAAGCAATGATCGACGAATCGTATCATCGGGATACCACGATTGGAATCTGGACACTCTATGCCCGAAATTAATCCCGCACATCGATGGAGCATTTTAATGGAGCGGCGGCCCTGGATGGGACCGGCGATCGTCTATTTTGTCCTTGCCTGGACATTCGCGAATTTATATTATTATGTGCTTCCGAATAATTTAGTGGAGTCGGTGCAGGTACTCTCGGCCTTCCATGCGAGAAAACCGATGCAGCTTCGCGTGCTGGTGCCCGCAATCATTCATCTGATTTCGAGTATCACCCCTCTTTCGGTTTCCTCGATCGATAAGTATCTTTTGATCGCATCGGCATGGGGCATCCTGATGCTTTTCGCTTCGTTCCTGGCTCTTTATATTCCGAAATCGAGGGCATGGGTATCTGCGCCTCTCATTCTTATTCCAATGATTTGGAATTTTTGCATATTGACGCTTTTCCATTACCCTTCGGACTTACCTGCGATTGTCTTCTTACTGGGATGTGTAGTCTTATGGCGGTCGAACAGGCGATGGGCCTACTACGCCTGCTTCATGCTCGCCTGTTTCAATCGGGAGACCATCCTATTTATTCTGCCCTGTCTTTTTGCGCTCGATTGGTCCGATCGCCGGTTGAAATTTTGGATGTTGCATACGGCCCTTCATCTTGCGATCTTCGGGGCAGTAAAGCTGGTACTCTGGAAACTATTCGAGCACTCACCCGGAACACCCGTCGAAGATCATCTGGAGAAAAATCTTGCGGTCCTCCTTGATTTCATTACGCTCCGCAATGGCGCGCCGCGTTATTTCGTGTTTCTCTTTGGAGGATTGCACCTTGCTGCCCTTGCATTATTGCGATGGGCGCCGCGGGAGCTACAACGGCTTACGGTAGTCACCATTCTTTTCTGGGCAGGAATGATCTACGCTGGAATTCTTCTCGAATCGAGAATTTTTGGCGAGCTCATTCCCATTTACACCGCAATCGTGATTGTGGTCGCAGCGCGTTTTTGGCCAACGAACGGAAAACAGAGTTATCGGATGCGCGAAGACCCCAACCGATCGCCACGCGCGTTCGGTCCTAAGAGGTCCAGCGGGAACGTAATCTCCGGATAGAACGGAACGCTTTTATCCCGCTTCCGCCATTTCCTCGACTCCGACTTCCTTCGCGGCCCAGTCCATTAGGTCGCGCATGGTGGCAGGGTCGAAGGGGGAGCGGAGGCCGGCAGCTTTGAAGATATTGAGAATACCGAGTGTGCCGCCGATCTCGCAGAGCCGGAGATAGGTGGCGAGCGCCTTTTCATGGTCCTCTTCGTTCATCATTCCAAGCTGCATGGCGGCGGTCTGCGCGATCGCATAGTCGATGTAATAAAACGGTGTTGCGAAGATGTGCCCTTGAGCGTACCATCGGGCGTATTTGTAGTCTTCCACACCTCGGAAGTCGATGCCGGGAATATAGGTATCCCAGATTCGGACCCATGCTTTATCGCGCTCAACGGGCGTAACATTCGGATTCTCATAGACCCAATGCTGAAACTCATCGACCACGGAAATGTAGCACATGAGATTGATGACATCGTGGATATGATGCCGGCGGTATTTCTTCGCGTCCTCGGGTTTGAAGAACCAGGTGAGTCGTGGCAGCGCGAGGAATTCCATTCCCATCGAGTGTATTTCCGCGCCATCGCTTGTTGGCCAGCGAAGATCGACAGCCTCGATCTTCTGGCTTTCCCATCCCTGAAAGGCGTGACCCATTTCGTGAATGAGCGTGCCAACATCTCCTTCATCGCCGGTCGAGTTGCAGAGGATGGCCATTCGCTCTTCGTCGGGCATCATGGTCGCAAAGGCGCCTGGGCGCTTTCCCTTGCGGTTTTCGAGATCGATCAGCCCTTCGTTACGCATTCTGGTGAAATGCGCGGCCAAACGGGGGGAAAGCTCATCGAAAAGATGCTGGGCATTATCGAGTTGAGTCTCGACCGGGACAATTCCCGTTGGGAGTGAAAAAGCAGGATGATACGCCACGTCCCAGGGGAGCAGGGTTTCGGTTCCCAATGCTTCCGCCTGCTCGGCGTTGAGCCGGGCAAGAATCGGCACGGCATATTGGCGGACAGAATCGCGAAAGGCTTTCGCTTGCTCCTGGCCATAGTCGGTGCGGCGCATGGAGAGATAGCCCAGCGGAATATAATTTTCATGGCCTAAGTTACGGCCCATCTCGTCGCGTAGCAGCACGAGCTGGTTAAAAATGCCGGCAATCACATCGTGGTGATCCAAAAACCATTTGCGGTAAGCGAGCCATGCCTCTTTTCGGGTTGCGGCATTCTGGTGGCTCTGTAGTCCGCGAGCACGGGAAAGCGTCATCGTTTTTCCGCCGACTGTAACTTCTCCGGCGCTGGTGAGCTTTTCGTATTGATCGACGAGATCGGTCGCATGAACGCGAAGATCGGAATTGACGGGCGCCTGCGGTTCGACACTGGTTTCGAGCGCCTGAATCAGATAAGGGCCATAGTGCTTGCCGATCGCATCCTTGTGACGGCTCTGGAGAAAGGCATCGAGCAGTTTGGCGTTGCCCGCTTCGACAGCGGGGTTCACCTGCTCGCGAAAATAGCGGTCGGCTTCGTCCCATTCCTTATTTGCCATATCCGCGGCATGAGCATACCCGATGCGGCTGGCTTCGCCGGCATAATAGGCGCTGAAGGAATTCCAATCGCGATAGAGATCGAGCCATGCGCTGGGGGAATCCGACTGTTCGGCCTGCTCGACACGTGCGTTAAGCTTTGCAAATTCTTGTTCGGCAAATTCTTTCGTAAGTTTGGCTGACCGGTTTGGATAATGCTTAAAGTTCATGCAATTAGAGTAGGATGAAGCGGCAAGAGCCTGCATCGCCCGGGCGACGCTTTCTTGAACGCAGAGATTAATTAGCGTTGGCCTGAAACGCCGGGCGGCCCCGGAAAAGTTTGGACATCGGCCGTAATTATGGCTTTAATCCAAGGCTTCCGCCACGATACGTTCGCAGAGGTTTTCGAACGAAATGCCGGCTGCTTTGGCGGCGTCGGGAATGAGGCTCGTGGAGGTCATCCCCGGTAGGGTATTGATTTCGAGGCAATAATACCTACCATCCGGATGGAGCCGGAAATCGACACGGCCATAGCCCCGGCAGCCGCAGGCTTCGAACGCTTTAAGTGCATTGGCCTGAATGCCGGAAGCCAACTCGGACGGAAGATTAGCGGGACACGTGTGAAACGACATCCCCGGCGTGTATTTATGGTGGTAATCGTAGAAGCCGTCCTTCGTCTCGATTTCCAGCACCGGAAGCGCCTCGCGGCCAAGAATCGAAACGGTCAGTTCGCGGCCTTCGATAAATTCTTCGATCAGCGCCTTCGTGGAGTATTCGAGGGCAAGATCGACGGCGCGATTAAACGCGTCCTGCGATGCTTCGCGGAGAATGGTGAGTCCGACGGTGGAACCCTGGTCGTTCGGTTTTATGACCAGCGGAAATCCAAACTCTAAATTCGCCAATTCCCATGCCGCGTGACGCTGTTGCGGATGATCGGACTGTGCAACGATCGTTCCGCGCGGCACGCGGATGCCGGCGTGTTCGAGAATGACCTTAGTATAATGCTTATCGATGCAGAGCGCGCTCGAACGAGCGTTCGAACCGGTGTAACGCTTGTTCTGAAGTTCGAGGACCGATTGGATGAGACCATCCTCGCCAGGCACGCCATGAAGCCCGAGCACGACGATCTCCGCTTCGCGAACCGCGTTCGACATCAGGCTTTCAAGGACGATATTGCCTTGAGAGAATTCGCCCAGTTCTTTCGCGGTAGGATGCTCGGTCTTTGGCGGATCGGCATGAAATTCTTCGAGACGCATCTCGCGACCCGTCGCAGGATCGAGGAGGGTTACGTCATGTCCGCGACTTGCCAACGCGCGCGCCATACCAAAACCCGATTGCAGCGATACTTCGCGCTCCGCGCTTGGTCCGCCTAAGAGGATGCAGAGTTTCATGCAGCTACCACATTGACTAATTTATTGGGCACCACGATCACTTTTTTGATCTGCTTGCCCTCGATATGCTTCATCACATTCGGACTTTCTCTGGCGAACCGTTCGAGATCGTCTTTCGAAAGCCCGCGCGGCACTTCCAGTTTATCGCGCAATTTGCCGTTTACCTGAAGGATCAGCGTGATGGATGCTTCGATGGTCTTTGTTTCGTCGTAAGTGGGCCAGGAGCTGTCGAAGATCGTCCCTTCATGTCCCAATCGCTGCCACAGTTCTTCCGTAATGTGCGGCGCGAAAGGGGAGAGCATTTTAATAAGCGATTCGAATGCCGAAAGCGGTATACCGTTCGCTTCATCTTCCATGCCATTAAGAAGAATCATCAGCGCGGAGATGGCGGTGTTGAAGCGCAGCCCGTCTATATCTTCGCCTACTTTTTTGACTGTCTGGTGCAGAAGTCGTTCGAGCGCCTGCGAAGGAGCCGAGTCTGTCAGGTGAGATAAATCAGTTGTGTTATCTTCACGAACAATCAGGCGCCATACGCGATTGAGGAAACGATGAACGCCCATGATGCCCTTCGAGTCCCACGGTTTTGTCCCATCGAGCGGGCCGAGAAAAAGAACATAAGAACGAACCGTATCCGCACCATATTGCGAAATAAGTTCGTCGGGATTGACGACATTGCCGAGCGATTTCGACATTTTGCTGCCGTTCTCGCCTAAGAGCATCCCCTGATGGAAAATGCGTTGGAATGGCTCCGGCGTCGAGACGATGCCGTAATCGAAAAGCAGCTTATGCCAGAATCGCGAATACAGCCAGTGCGTCACGGCATGTTCGGCGCCGCCGATATAGAGATCGACCGGCATCCAATAGTGCTCGGCTTCTTTCGAAATTAGTTCGCGGTCGTTGTTTGGATCAAGATAGCGAAGAAAATACCACGACGAGCCGGCCCATTGCGGCATGGTGTTCGTTTCGCGCCGAGCGGGACGGCCTGTTTCGTGGTCCGTTGTGTTGACCCATTCGGAAATTGTTGCGAGCGGCGATTCTCCCGTGCCCGAAGGCTGGTAACTTTCCACCTCCGGCAATATTACGGGTAGCATCGTTTCCGGTAACGCTTTTGGATATTCGCCATCGCCATCGTTTACATAAAGGATGGGGAACGGCTCACCCCAATATCGCTGACGGGAAAAAAGCCAGTCGCGCAATTTATATTTCACAGCCCGATTTCCTTTGCCCTGCCGTTCGAGCCAATCGATCATTTCCGACTTTGCTTTCGCAGTCGGAAGATTCGAAAGAAATCCCGAATGGACCGCGATCCCCTCCTCCGTAAAGGGCTTGATAAGCGGCTCGTCTGGATCGACTCCCTCGGCTTGCACGACACGAACTATCGGCAGACCGAAGGCTTCCGCAAATTCAAAATCGCGCTCATCATGTCCGGGTACGGACATGATGGCGCCCGTGCCGTAAGACATCAGCACATAATCCGCAATCCAAATCGGAATGTGCTGGCCATTTGCGGGATTTTCCGCATAGGCGCCCGTGAATACTCCCGTTTTTTCTTTCGAAAGTTCGGTCCGTTCGAGATCGCTTTTGCGGCGAACTTGATCGAGGTAATTTTCAATCGCCCCGCGCTGCAGGTGCGTCGTAATTTTTTCGACGAGCGGATGTTCGGGCGCGAGCACCATATAGGTCGCGCCGAAGAGTGTATCAGGACGCGTGGTGTACACTCGAATTTTCTCGTTCGTACCGGCAATGGGAAATTCTATCTCCGCCCCTTCGCTCCGCCCGATCCAATTGCGCTGGCTGTGGATCGTGCTTTCCGGCCAATCGACCGTGTCCAGATCGCGAAGCAAGCGCTCGGCATACGCCGTGATCCGCAAGACCCACTGCCGCATATTGCGGCGAATGACGGTAAACCCTTTTTCCTCCTGCTCGGCGATCTCTTCATTCGCAAGGACAGTTCCCAACTCCGGGCACCAGTTTACGGGTGCGTCCGCCACGTAAGCCAGCCGGCACTGCGCAAGAAAATCGGCGCGCTGCTTATTGGTAGCCGCGGCCCATTCCGCTGAAGTGTAGTGCTTTGTGTCTCGCGGAAGAGAGCAAGAAATTTTATGAGTCCCATGGGACGCGATGCGACCAAGAAGTTCTTCTATGGGACGGGCAGAATCTTTTTCGGTATCGTAGTAAGAATTAAAAAATTTGAGGAAAATCCACTGCGTCCATTTGAAGTAATTGGGATCGGTGGTATTAATTTCACGGGACCAATCGTATCCATATCCGAGCGAATCGAGTTGGCGGTGATACGTGGCGATGTTCCGCTGCGTCGTGATGCGCGGATGTAGCTTATTCTTCACGGCGTATTGCTCGGCGGGCAAACCGAAGGCATCCCAGCCGGTTGCGTGCATGGTAGCATATCCCTGCATTCGCTTCATCCGCGCGACGACATCCGTTGCGGTATAGCTCAGCGGATGGCCCATGTGCAGCCCTTCGCCGGATGGATAGGGGAACATGTCCATCACGAAGTATTTGGGCTTCGATTCGTCACGCTCGGCGCGATAGGTCTGATGGCTGCGCCAATACTCCTGCCACTTCAGCTCGATTTCGGAAAAAGGATATGCCACTATTTCAGTTAAGAAGTAAGAGTTAAGAATGACGAATAAAGAAGCTCGAGAGGCATGACGCGGGATTTGCGCGAAGAGTTTGGTGTTATGTCGGTAGTTGTTGAGGCGATATTCTTAACTCTCAACTCATAATTCTTAATTCCAAAGTGGTGATGAGAACACGCCGAATCGTTTTGGCATTCACGCTTCCGCTTCTTTTTTGCGCTTCGGAGGCTTTTGCGCAAGGAATGACGCTCGATAGCTTGGTGCCCCGCATTGGTGCGGATTTGCATAACTCGGCGCTCGCCGAACAGCTTCGAACGCTTATCCCCGATTTTGCGAATGCTCATGTCTGGGGCTTTGCAACGGGCGATTTCACAAATGACTCGCTGCCCGATCTCGCGCTTTCGATCTACGATGCGGGCCGCGCTCGAAACAGCGTACGGGTCTATCTCTTCGAGAATGTCAAGAATCAAGCGCTGGCCGATCGGTTCGAACGCGAAATTCCATACGTGGAATCTCCTATCGAGGTGGGTCTAACGATTGATGGATCGGTGGTGACCATTACTCAAAAAACAGGAGAGAACCATTGGTCCCAGGAAGGATACTCGATCGAGTTTGGCGATGTCACGCTCGTCGATCGTTACGAAACCCAGCAGGAAGACCTCGCCGCCGCCAAGAGTGGCAAACCGCATCCACTGGGACATGAAGTGTATCGAAATTACGAAACACTTCGAACCCGCGAGGCCTATTTCACCGGAACGGCTGG